>SL_4KL_010_BRINEDRAFT_10002392_pt1 | contig 10594 bp, 12 predicted proteins | sample SodLak_010_BRINE_2_FD_10664 | JGI IMG/M metagenome (IMG submission 10664) | reverse complement strand
GTTTTTTCCCAGCAGCCACTATAAGCACCATCCTAATCGGTACAGCTCTGCAAGGCATCGCTCCGCACATTGGTGCCGGCGTCTGGCTGGTCGGCGCAATCGGGCATCTTAGTTTGACGATTGTGGTGACCAACCTATGGATTCACCAGGAACACTTCCAAATCCAACATATCAACCCGGCATGGTTTATCCCCATTGTGGGCAATATTCTCCTGCCCGTTGCCGGCGTTGGTTATGGACAAATCACGTTATCTTGGCTTGGCTTTAGCATCGGTGTCCTTTTCTGGCCGTTATTGCTGAGTATCGTTTTTTATCGCGTTTTTTTTCATCAGCCTCTTCCTGCGCGATTGCTCCCTACGCTGTTCATCATGATCGCGCCGCCTGCAGTGGGTTTTATCGCCTGGATTGCGCTTACCGGTGCACTGAGCCCTTTTGCTCAAATTCTCTTTTTTGCCGGATTGTTTTTTACCGCATTGATGATGACGCAGGCGCCGCGGTTCGCAAAGCTGCCCTTTTTTCTCTCTTTTTGGGCGTACTCCTTCCCAATGGCGGCCATCACGATCGCAACGCTGCTCTACTACGAGCTAACCGGCGCAATGTGGACGCTTTTTCTTAGCCTTACCCTGTTGACCATGACCACGCTACTCATTATCTGGCTGGCGACTCTAACTTTACTTGCGGCCAAACAAGGCCGAATTTGTGTACCCGAATAAGAGAGTTGCTCCTGATCAAGGTTAGGGCTTAGGGCGCTTTGCCAATGCAACTTTCATAGGTAATCTAGCGTCAGAGTTTTAAACGTTTTTAAGAAAGTTTCCAAAACCATTTAGGGGAAAACCATGACTGATGAGCAGTTTAATAATGACCGTCGCCGTTTACTACGTGGGGCCTTATTAGGCATCGCCGCGGCGCCACTGGCCTACGTCAGTGTACGAGGCTCAAACGCCCTAGCCCAAGAAATGCCAGTGCTGGATGAAAGTGATCCGCAGGCAATCGCATTGAACTATGTGCATGACGCCACTGAAAAGGATGATATGCGCACCGAAGGTGCTGTTTGCGATAACTGCCGGCTGTATCTGGAAAATGACACACCAGACTGGGGTGGTTGCACAGCATTCCCAGGCAAGCTAGTTGCTGATGCTGGCTGGTGCAGCGCGTGGGTTCCAATGCCCAGCTAAGCCCGCTACAAGCGCTGTGATTGGCGCCGATAAAACCCGGCCCCGCAACGGCAGCCGGGTTTTTTTTTGCATATTCACGAACTCAATGGCTTACTTAGCCCTCCAATGCTTATCTTTTTACTGACGACTGGATAACACCATGACCTTACGTTTTCTTTTTATCGTTGCCCTACTGGGCGCTGGCAGCGCGATGGCACAACCAGCTCCCATTCAAGCGCTCGAGGAACGCGGCGCATCTATTGGCGAGGCCTTTGAGGCACCAGGCGGCCTAACGGGCTACACCATCAGTTTCCAGGGTCAGTCGATGGCCGCCTATCTCATTGACGATGAAAGCCATGTCATTGTGGGGACATTACTCAATGCAGAGGGTGAGAATCTCACGCAACCCATCCTTGAGGCAGCGGCCGATGCGCCCCGTCCAGAAGCCGAGTGGACTGCACTTGAGGAGTCAAATTGGATTGCGGATGGCTCCGACTCCGCTTCAAGAATTATTTACGCGTTCATGGACCCCAACTGTCCCTTCTGCTCGCGCTTCTATCACGCCACCCGTGACTGGGTAGAGGCAGGCGAGGTGCAAATTCGCCACGTCATGGTGGGTGTATTACGTGCAGACAGCCTCCCGAAATCGGCAACGCTGCTTAGTGCTGATGATCCTGCAGCTGCCATGGCAGCCCATGAAGCGGCATTTGATCAGGGCGGCATAGAGCCACGCGCGGGTCTAGAAGAGGCGGATATCCAAGCGGTACAGGCTAATAATCAGCTTATGTCACAACTTGGATTATCCGGCACGCCATCGGTTTATTATCGTGACGCAAATGATGCAATACGCGTGGTTCGCGGCTTACCCCAAGACGAGGCGTTAGATGCTGCGATGGGTGGAGCGGCTCCTTAAAAGATAAAGCTCGCGCAGGCGCCGCGCCGCGGGGCCAGGCTGCCCGGTTCCAATGGGCATGCCGTCGATTTCGATAACCGGCGTCACAAACGCAGTGGCGCTGGTATTGAATGCCTCGCGGGCGGCCATTGCCTCTTCCAGGCTAAACGCGCGTTGTTCCACCTCAACACCACTTTCCGCCGCATAATCTAAAACTGCCGCACGAGTTATGCCGTGCAAAATCTCATTCGAGAGTGGTCTTGTAACCAGCACTCCGGCTTCAGTGATAATGTGCGCGTTTGAAGACGTAGCCTCGGTGATCATTCCGTTTTGATGAAGCCAAACATCGTCAACTCCTGCCGCGACTGCTTCGGTTTTCATTAAAGAGGCAAATAATAGCTGAGTAGTTTTAATATCCCGGCGCCCCCAGCGTAAGTCTGGCCGTGAAATCACGCGCAGACCCCGCTTTGCCTGCGCGCTCTCAATTAAAGGCATCGCCTGAGTAAACAGTACTAATGACGGTTTGGGAGCAGAGGGCATTACAAAATCCCGATCTGCAATGCCCCGAGAAACCTGCAGGTAGATCAATCCCTCAGTCAGCGCGTTTCTCTCAAGCAGCTGGTGGTGAATATCTAGCAATGACTCCGCATCAACCGGTAAGGGTATATCGAGCTCAGATAGGCTTCGTGCAAGCCGCTGCTGATGCGCGGGATAATCCACAAGCGCGCCGTCAATCACGGCCGCAACTTCATAGACGGCATCAGCAAATAACACGGCACGATCGAATATCGACAAGCTTGCCTTGCCCTCATCAACATACTCACCATTGACATAAACCGTTCGATTCAAGGCCATTCCCTCCGGTAAAACCCTATGCTATCGCACCTGCCGCCACGATCGGGAATTATCACCCACCCCCCGATGCACCTGCAAAATCCGCTCTGCATTTTTCGATGTGCTGCGCCCGAATGCCGTAATTCGATACATTAAAACGCCCTCCGAATTCGCGATTTCTTCCACCAGAACCCGCGCTGATGCCCTATCAGCTAGGCCAACGGGCAAAGACAAGGCCGCACCTTCCTGCATAAGCGCGGCACGCCATACCGCGGGAGTCGTTGTTAAAGAGAGCGCTAGAGCTTCTACCGCCAAAGAGACTGGCGCTGCCTCTGCCTGACGCAGTGCATAATCCGCCGCTGCCATGGCAACCTGCTGATCACTGCTATTGGCCGCAAGGCGCAGCGACAACAAACTTTGCTGCACACTCGCGCCAACCAGCAATGAAACCGCTAGCATCACGCCAACCATACTGAGTAAGGCCAAGCCAGACTGATGCCTCATGGTAATCGCCTTTCAACCGCTATCGTGGTTGCGAATACACGGTATAAACGCCGATCCGGCGCAATGGGGGAACCATCAAATTCAAGCGCCGTACCATCCGGCCAGACTTTATCGCGCACCCGATTTTCCCAACGCATGACCGGTTTAAGGCTATCGACGAGCAGCCATAGTCTTACCGCGTAAACAGCCGCCCAGTCGTTAACCTCATCCGCTGCTATAAATGCGTTAATTGCCCCATCACCGGTTTGATCCATACCGAAGGTAACGCGAAAGTCATACACCCCCTCAACCAATTCTTCTCGTTGCCCACCGCGTACGCTTCGGGCACGAAAAAGGCTGGATAAAGCCGTATCACCGACCGATTGGTCCACATAAAACTGAACATGCGCAGGGACGCTTAGCGACGGGGAGTCAGCGAATATGACAGGCGTATCAGTATCGCCAGAGGCAGGAAAAATAACACAATCCTCACCGCTTTGTGTCGCAGCGATGGCGGTTGAGCCAGCTGCTGGCTCATCACCGTCGGGCAATGTAATCCAATACCGGACCTTGAGCACATCGCCACGCAGCGGCGCCGGTTTCGTCGGCCGCGCAATGGCAAGCAACTCAGGCGGATTGGTCTGACTGGAGAGATTTTGCAACGCACTGGGGGCGCAGGGCAGTGCGCCTGCGGCCCGCACTTGCGCACTCACCAACTCGGCAGCAGCGCGGGCGTTCTCATAAAGACGAGCCTGCGCACTGGTTAGCCGGTAACTTTGCTGTATCCCCAGTAACAACTGCACCGCTAGGGCAAAAACAATGGCACCCAAGGCGGTGGCGATACTCAACTCAAGCAGTGAAAAACCCCGCTGCGCTGGCAAAGACATTAGGGCAAAAACCACTGCGTATGTTGCAGCGGCTGCGGATGATGCCCGGCCTGCCAATGAATCTCAACTTGCAAGGTACCCTGAGGGCCCGATTGCACCGCGCCCTGCCCCTCAGGCAGCAGGCGCGCAACCTGATCCTGCCATTCCGTATATCGAATCAAGGGTACCGGTTGAGCACTATGTGCCCGCACGAGCGCTATCCACTCATCCGACAGCAGCTCCACTTGTAGACGCATGAGCGCATCTGCACTGCGCGTAGAGGCCGTTGCCTGCGTCAACGCAAAGCTCACCAGTGCTAGGGATAACAAGAAGCTAGCCACGAGCACTTCAATTAACGAAGCGCCGCGGCCTAAGTGAAGAAAAAAACGATCTTGATCCATTTAGAGAGGCTAGCAGCGCAGCCTCCCTAAATGACCTACCGCCGATCAGATTAGCCGCATTTACTCTCGCCGCAGCTTAAGCAAGTCAGACATCCATCCATGACAATCATCGCCTTCGTGTGACATTTACCACACAGCTCGGCGCCGGGAGGATAGTCATCGCTGGAGGCATTCTGCGCCTCCTCAAACTCAGCGCGCTTGCTGTTGATGAACTGCTGCTGGTGCTCATCGAGAGGCAGCTGCTCGAGCATCCCAATGGAGCGCAAGTGCTGCTCAAGCACATCTCCGATCTCAGCAACCAGGGAGGGCATAAACCGCCCACCCTTTTTAAAATAACCCCCGCGAGGATCAAAAACACTGCGCAGTTCCTCAACTAGGAAGGTGCAATCACCGCCTTTGCGAAAAACCGCCGAGACGATACGAGTCAGTGCCACAATCCACTGGAAATGATCCATGTTTTTCGAATTAATAAAGACCTCAAACGGCCGCCGAATCTCGTGCTCAGTTCCTTCGTTGAGGATGACATCATTGACCGTGACGTAGAGCGCATGCTCAGACAGCGGTGTCTTAATTTTATAGGTCTGCCCCTCAAGCCGATCCGGCCGCTGCAGCTCCTCATGCATATGCTCGATAGCAACAGCGGCATCTGTGATCTGCTCTGCCGCCTCAGCAGCCGGCGGATCATTCGGCTTGGCTACGGCGTAGTCAACAATTTTGCTTTCAATTTTTACAGCCATCACAAAACTCCTTAGAACTTGCCGTAGTAGCCTTCTTTAAGCGCGTCGTAGAGGTTCGCGGCAGTATGGATCTCGCCGTCATACTCCACCTCATCGCCACCTTTGAGCTCTACCGTGTTGCCATCCTCGAGCTTAAACCGATAGGTCGTATTCTCGAGATCTGATTCCTTAACCAATACGCCTTGAAATGCCTCCGGATTGAACCGGAACGTAGTGCATCCCTTCAGACCCTGTTGGTAGGCATAGCGATAGATATCTTTAAAGTCCTCATACGGGTAGTCCGTCGGCACATTGGCTGTTTTCGATATGCTTGAATCCACCCACTTCTGTGCCGCCGCCTGAATATCCACATGCTGCTTTGGTGTGACATCGTCTGCAGCGATGAAGTAATCGGGCAGATTACGGGTGCTCGGATCCGTGCTCGGCAGAGCACCCTCGTCAATTAACGTCCGATAAGCCAGCAATTCAAAACTAAAGACATCAACTTTCTCTTTTGACTTTTTGCCTTCACGAATCACATTACGGAAATAATGATGCGCAAAGCTGGGCTCAATGCCATTTGATGCGTTATTCGCCAACGACAAACTAATCGTACCGGTAGGCGCAATAGAGGTATGGTGCGTAAACCGCGCACCTTTTTCGATCAAATCCTTGACCAACTCCGGCTCAACCTCAGCCACTCGCTGCATGTAGCGGCTATACCGACCCCAGAGCACTCGCCCTTTCACGGTATCGCCCACTTTGTAACCGTCATCAGTCAACTCAGGCCGCCAGGCGAGCATATGCTCGGTAACTGCAAAATCCTCATCCATGATGGGTGCGGGGCCTTTTTCCTCTGCCAAACGCAAAGCCTCACGCCAGCCTTCAATCGCCATTTCCCGGGCAACCTGCTCCGTGAAAGCCAGCGACTCGGGGTCTCCATACTTCATACAAAGCATGGTGACGGTTGAGCCAAGGCCTAAAAATCCCATGCCATGGCGGCGCTTGCGATGAATCTCTTCACGCTGCCGCTCAAGTGGCAAGCCGTTGATTTCTACAACGTTATCCAGCATGCGGGTAAAGATCGCGACCACGCGACGGTATGTTTCCCAGTCAAAGTGGGCGCGATCGGTAAAGGGATCTCGAACAAACTTGGTGAGATTAACTGAACCCAATAGGCAAGCACCGTACGGAGGTAGCGGCTGTTCACCACAAGGGTTGGTTGCACGAATTTCTTCACAGAACCAGTTGTTGTTCATTTCATTAACCCGATCGATTAGCACAAAGCCCGGCTCTGCAAAATCGTAGGTCGAAGTCATAATCATGTCCCAGATTCGCTCAGCTTTAACCCAGCGATAAATGCGACACGCCACCAGACCGTCTTCACGGCTTAAATAGCCACTGTTCCGATTCGGCCATTCCCGCCAAAAAACCTGCTCTGGATCGTTCAGGTCAACGCCATCCGCCTCGGCCTCATCGCGCTTCATCGGAAACGCCAATGGCCAATCATTACCTTCCTCAACGGCTTGCATAAAACCATCAGTGATTAGCAGCGATAGATTGAATTGCCGCAGCCGGCCATCTTCGCGCTTTGCCTTAATAAAATCGAGTACATCCGGATGCCCCACATCAAAAGTGGCCATCTGCGCGCCACGGCGCCCACCTGCAGAAGAGACGGTAAAACACATCTTGTCGTAAATATCCATAAACGACAGGGGGCCGGAGGTATACGCTCCCGCGCCGGACACATAAGCACCGTGCGGACGCAGCGTTGAGAACTCATAACCGATTCCACAACCGGCTTTTAGCGTAAGGCCTGCTTCATGGACCTTATCAAGAATGTCATCCATGGAATCCCCCACCGTGGAAGACACCGTACAGTTAATCGTGGAGGTCGCCGGCTTGTGTGCCAAGGCCCCGGCGTTAGAAGTGATACGACCGGCTGGAATTGCACCAAAACGCAAGGCCCACAAAAACTGCTCAAACCAGTACTCTCGCTGATCTTCTACTTCAACATCAGCAAGCGCTCGTGCAACTCGGCGATACGTATCGTCAATACTCTTATCAACGAGCTCGCCATCTTTGGATTTAAGGCAGTATTTCTTATCCCAGATATCTTGCGATGCTGGCTGGAGTGGTATTTCAGCAGCACTGCTTGGCAGCGCCCGCAAGTGTGGTGCAGTGGTCATCGAGTACTCCTTGTTTTCCCTTTATTTCCACAATGTAGGTCTTTTTTCCTACCTTGGCCACTATATATTGTGGTCTATCGGCGAAGAGTACCCGATCAAATGCCACTCGTCCACTAACGACGAACGATAATTAACCCCCCCGCTGCAATCCCTAAAATGGCCAAAATGACCTCATCATGGCGAAAGCCCAATGCCAGCAAGTCTTGCAGGCCATTCACCATCAACCAGACCCCCAGCAGCAACAAACCCAAATCTTTCATCCATTCACTCCCCGGTTAGGATTCAATCTCATGTTGACTGATCGGCAGAAAAATAGCCCCGTCACATTCTGGCTGCAACACCACAATATCGGTTTTACGAAACACGCCAGGACCCAGCCCAAAACTTTGATGCGCTAACGCCTCCCCGCGGGGCGTTTCTAACGCACTGGCAGAAAGCTGCAATAAAAAACCCGCGACCGCATCATCTTCCATAGCGATTGCCCATTGAGACTCTTGCCGTGCGCGCCGCAACTCGCGCTGCAAATCAGCATCAGAAGATTCAGCCTGAGGGTCTTTTGCCAAAGCAGCTAGAAGCTGCTGACCCAATTCGGCATGGGATTGAGGGTCAGCGGCATCTGGGCGCTGCGCCCCATTCAAAGAAACAAACGCACGCGCAAAGATTATCGGATCAACGACCCCCGCAGCACGCACAGCGAGCCGACCAGCCGCCACCGCATCGCGAATTGTTGCAACCTGCCGAGCTCTAAAAACTGACACTAACGCGTCTCATCGTAATCATCGAACTCGTCCAAATGCCCTGTTGCACTGTATTCGCGCTGCACTCGAAGCTTTGCACCAATAAAATCCCGGTGTTCAATATGCAATAACTCGGCGATTTTACGGACCAACAGCTCCTCGTACTGATTCATTTCTGCATCGGCCAGACAGACTCGCCACAGCAACTCGACAAGACGAGTTTTAGCGGGGTAATCAAAGCCGGCATTAATGAGCTGAGTGAACTCAAAATGATCAGTGGCTGCGTGCGCTTCTTCATCAGCCAACTCAATAAGTTCCGCGGTTTCCTCCGCGGTCAAATCAAACACTTCCATAATTCCATCATGCACGGCCTGAAACTCCATGCTATGGCGCTGATTATCGGCTTGCGCCATCTCGATGAGTAGCGCCGCCGTCGCCAGTTGCAGACGATGCTGAACGGCTACGGGTGTGTCATCTTCATTTTCCGGGCTGATATGGGTTTCATAAAACCGTTTGATGGCCTCGATCATCTGCTTTGCCCACCTCTACTACCTGCCGATCTTTTATCCTACTCAAAGGCAAGTTGCTGCCCAACACGCAAGTGGTTTGGGTCAGCCAACGCGTTTAACTGCGCTAAATCAGCTGCACTCATTCCATGCCGCGCCGCAATCGCACCCAGCGTATCGCCAGGCCGTACCACATACATCGCACCACCGACTGGCGCCGGCATTGCGCCTGCTGCTGGCAGACGCAGCCGTTGCCCGGCACGAATCCGATTCGCATTACTTAACCCATTTGCCGCCATCAGCGTCTGCATTCCAACGCCATAGCGCGCAGCGATCCCTGACAGGGTCTCACCACTAGCAATCACATGCTCAACACTGGGTCTTTGCCCCCGATAAACCTGATTAAGCGGGAGCGCACCGAGCGCTGCCACCCAATCCACCCGAGGATCGGCCGGCAATGCTAGCGCATAGCCACTGGGCACAAACTTTCGCTCATCCCAAATCGCTGGGCCCAATCCCGGGTTAAGCCTTTGCAAATCGGCCCGGGATAAACCAAGCGAAGCCGATAGTACTGAAATCGGCGTGTAATGCTCCAGCTCAATCCGCAGGGGATCCACTGGCGCATCATAGGCAATCGGTCCAAAATAACGCTCTGCATCACGATCCACTTCCGCCGCTGCTAACAGCGAAGGATAGAAATTACGCGACGCAAAACCAAACCTAGGCCCAGCGTAATTCTCCCGAACCATCACGTAATCACGGCTACCCACCTCCCGAACTGCGCGGCGCATGCCGTTAAGGCCATGGTTATAGGCCGTAATCGCCAAAGGCCAGCTCTCAAGCTGAGAGTAGTTATGGCTGAGTAGCCGCGCGGCGGCAACGCTACTGAGCCAAGGATCTAGGCGCTCATCAAGCACCCGGTCAACCCGCATATATTCTCGACCCGTGCCCACCGTAAACTGCCACAATCCAGCCGCGCCAGCATGAGAGCGGGCCACCGGATTAAACGAGGACTCGACATGCGGCAATGCCACTAGCTCGGCGGGGAGTTGATACTCCGCTAATACCGCTTCGATGTGCTCACGCCATTGCCCAGATCGAACCAAACCCTCATGAAACCGTTCTTTGAGCCCGCCTTGAAAGCGCAGCCGCTCGGCAATCGCTAAATAATCGTCCGCTTTGAGCCCGGCCGGCAGGCGATCTGCAATCTGGGTTTGCAGCGCATCCTGAGGTACACCCTGCTGCGCTGCCAGCGCTCGCAATGCTGACCGGTATTGTTCAAGCCCGCTGCGCACCTGCTGACGACGCTCAGCCCAATGAGGCGGCCTCGCCACGGTGATTTCGCCAAGAACTGTTAAATCAAACCCGGCATCGTGTATCAAACCCCGATCAACGGAAACGCTCGTGTAGATCTGCTTCCAGAACTCCACCGCCGAGGCGAGCTCGGGGGGTTTTGGAAGTGCTCTGTCATTGGCTGCTGCCGTCGACATCAGCAAGGACACAAGGCAAAGTAAGCAAGATCGAAATATTGTCATACTTGGATACTAGCCGGGGAGGCTTCCAGACACAATGCAGCTGCTCCAATGGATAATTGTTATTGGCGTGCTGGTCATGTCTACCGGAGCGGCTCTGCATGCCCTTTTGTATAAGCGTGAACCGGCTGCTGCCTTTGCCTGGATAGCCGGCTGCCTTATTTTTCCTGTGTTGGGGCCTATTTTATACTTCTTTATCGGCATTAACCGAATTCGTGTTCGCGCGCAGCGCCTTCGCAGCCATACCAGCCCCTCACCTGCGCCGCCGCCCCTCCCCGGTGTCC
>SL_4KL_010_BRINEDRAFT_10002388_pt1 | contig 10608 bp, 12 predicted proteins | sample SodLak_010_BRINE_2_FD_10664 | JGI IMG/M metagenome (IMG submission 10664) | reverse complement strand
CGCCTAATTTGAGGAGTATATAAATGAGTAAACGAACCAACGAAGCCCGAGCCCGAGAACAGCTCATCGACTTAGCCGAAAAGTTCTACGACCAGTTCGCTGGCGGCCAGATCCCCGAGATGACGCTGCCGACACGAACAAAAAGCAATATCGAATACGACACGGATTCGGGGGTGTGGGTCTATGGAGACCGGACGTCGACGCGGTCGGCCAACTCCGTACGTGGAGCGCGCAAACTGCTCAAGGCCGTCTACACCATCGAGTTTCTCGACCAGCAGCTGGCCGAAGACCGCTCTTCGACGCTGCGTGAGCTGTACTATCTCTCAGAATCCTGGGACAACACTGAGGCCCACTTTTCGGACCAGGATGAATCGAATCAGATGGTCGAAGATCTCGAAATCGTCTCGGATGTCACCCGCGAAGATTTCCACATGCGGCCCGAAGAATCGGGCGCAACGCTGATGGGGCCGCTTGAGATCCGCGAGCAGACTCGCCGTGGCGAACGCGAAATCCACTGCCAGGAGGATGTCGGCGAAGGTGGCTACCAGATCCCAAACAACCCCGACACCATCGAGTTTCTGGACGCCGATATCGATTTCGTCCTCTGTGTCGAGACCGGCGGAATGCGCGACCGGCTGATCGAAAACGGCTTCGACGAGGAGTACAACTGTCTGGTCGTCCACCTCAAAGGCCAGCCTGCCCGCGCGACGCGACGGATCATCAAACGCCTCCACGACGAACTCGATCTGCCTGTCACTGTCTTCTGTGACGGCGACCCGTGGTCCTACCGGATCTATGGCTCAGTTGCGTACGGCTCGATTAAATCTGCCCACCTTTCGGAGTATCTGGCAACGCCGGAAGCCGAGTATATTGGGATCCAGCCCAGCGATATCGTCGAGTACGATCTGCCGACCGATCCGCTGGCGGATTCGGATATCAACGCCCTGGAATCCGAGCTGACCGACCCGCGGTATCAGACNGANTACTGGNNNGAACAGATCGAGCTCCAACTCGAAATCGGCAAAAAGGCCGAACAGCAGGCGCTTGCGGCCCGCGGGCTTGATTTCGTCACCGAAACCTATCTGCCCGAGCGGCTGGATGCGATGGACGTTATCTGAGCGTCGACACATCAACGACACATATTAAGTTCGGACACGCCTCAAGGCATGTAGATAGCATGGCTGCAGGCCCCACGTTTGGCGACGAACTCGACGCCCAAACCGAGACGTATCTGGATCAGTTGACTGACTGTGTGGCATTGTTGCCCGAAATTCTCGGCGAGTACGCTGCCGACGGAGACTACGAGTCGACGTTCGAAGAGATTGGCGAGATCGAAAGCGAGTGCGATGGGCTCAACCGCGAAATCAACGGGACGATCACGAACGCTGGTCCCGACGATATCGGGCTGCTCAACAGCCGCGTGCATTTCAACGCCTCCGAGCTGATCAGTTTCTACGGGACACTTGATGTGATCGCCAACCATACCGAACGCATCGCCCAAGAGCTGTTGATGATGCGACCCCCTCACGATAACGCCTGTTTCGAAGGGCTCCACGAGATGGCCTACGAGATCGAAGGCGGGCTTGACGCACTTGAGACGGCTGTCGTTGAGTTCGTCCACGCCATGAGTCGGACCGACGAGTCGACCGATCTCACCGAAGATATCGAGGCCGTCCGCGCAATGGAGTCTGCATGTGATGAACTCCGCAACAGCGTGATTTCGAGGGCATTTGACGATGACGGAATCGACCAGCCGCTGATGTACCGGGAGTTTGCGATCCTCTTTGATGAACTCGCCAACACGATGGAAGACATCACCGACCAAGTCGTCATTATCGCAAGCAACGAGCCGGGAATTACAACTGAGCCAAAACCAGAGCAGTAACGGATACCGACCAGCAGCCGCTATTTGAAAGAAGTCATCGGTGGCGATTCGCTCGTAGTCGACGACCGCTTGGTCCGGCCACCCATCGTCTCGAAATCGAAGTTGTCGAACTCGGACGGAACTAACCCCTCGGAAGCATACACGTAGAGTGCCGTTTTGGCGATTCCTTGGACGGTCTGGCCGACGAGATACACACCGACAGTCAGCCCAATCGCGCCGAGAATAACGGTGCTGGTGCCGACCGCTGGCACGACAGTAAACAGCAGCCCACCGACAGCAACGACGAGTGCCATCCCAACAATCCAGAGCACGAACTGGATGAGCCCGATACCCAGCGTCGACGCAAACGTCTCGCCCCAGGTGTCCCGAAACGTGCCGGCACTTTTCGAGAACATCTCTTTGATCGAGACATCCTCAAAGACGATTACTGGGATGATAAAAAACGTCGTAATCGTCCAGCCGAGTGCAAAAAAGCCAGCGAAAATCCGCGTGAGTGTGGAGTCTGAGCGTTCGAGCGACCGGAGAATCACGCCGACGACAGCTGAGATTACCGACCAGACAGCCAGCGCTGTTTTTATTTCCCAGGCAGCAGCCATTCCGCCGCGGAGTGTCGGGTTCCGGCCGTGGAAGGCGTCGTCGACTGACGAGACCAACGCAGCAGTGAAAAATGAGGCAACAAAGGTTGTTACGAAATAAAAGACGAACAACGCGAGATACTCGATGCCGCCGCCGATGAGCCCGCCGACGAAGACGGTGAGATACAACACGGCACCGAACCCCAGTGTGGCAACCGCACTAAGAAGTGGAAACAACATGAGGTCGGGGTGTTTCCGGAGGACGCGTAGGCTGTCTCGGGTAAGCGTGAGCCCGGTTTTGAACTGTCGGAGGATTCGCATGGTCCAGTGTTAGATGGATTGCTGGTAAGTATCTGTGGGTGAAGTGGGTCTGAAAGTCGACTCAGACGGCGACAAAAATAACAGCCATTCCAACGAGTACAGCCAGCCCGACCCAGAGCCGCGGTTGGTCCAGATTACCGGGAAGGTGTGAGTGGCCGAACACATACACGAAGTAGACGAAAAGCGGCGAAAGCAACAGAACGGTCGAAGCCTCGGCGTTCAAAACGTATTCGACCAAGAGCGTCACAATGATCGTACAGCCGGCGACTGCCGCTGCGACCGTCAAATCCGCCTGGGCGTCGTCAAGATCCATTGGCATCACTCACGAGCGGCACAATAAAACAGTAGCTCTCTGCAGCTAGAACGTTACTCTTCGATCTCTTCGGCGAGTTCGTCGGCGTCGACCTCGACATCGTCGAGATCAACGTCGTCGAGTGCCTCTTCGATCTCTTCGCTGCCACCGAGACCACCCATACCGCCCATGCCACCGAACATACCGCCGCCGGAGCCGTCGAGAATCTCTTGGACAACGAGGCGATCAATGCCCGTTTTCGAGATGATCTCTTGGGCGATCTGGCCCTTCGACATCATCCACTGTTGGTTCATTGTCAGCTGTGGAGTCGATTCGATATAAAGTGTCACCTTCTCGACTGTCTGGGTTTCGAACTCCGGTTCTGCGTCTTCATCATCGGAGTCGACGGGGACTTCCTCTTCGACGTCGTCGGTTTCGATCCACAGCGGTGGGGCATGCTGGAGGTACATCCCAAGCAGGCCTTTGGCTTTGCCTTCGTCGTCGTCGACTGCTTCGAGGATTTCGTACTCGTATTCGAGTTCTTCGCCGGCCAGTGGGTGATTGAAGTTGACGCGTGCGCGGCCGCCGATGATCGTCTCGATGTGACCGTTCTGGTTGTCGATCTGGACGTTTGCGCCGGGGTAGCGGTCGTCTTCAGGAATCTTGTCGGCACTGACTGTTTTGACCTGGTCGGGATCGTACTCGCCGAAGGCTTCTTCGGGCGAAACGATGACTGCGGCTTCGTCGCCGACTTCGCTGCCGACCAGCGAGTCGTCGACCGACTCGAAGACATGGCCTTCGCCGATGATGACCGTTCGAGGGGAAAACTCGTGTTCGTCGGTGTCGATGCCCGCGTCTTCGGCAACTTCGAGGATTGTTGTATCGACGACATCGTCGTCTTCGGTCGTCCGGAGGGTGTAGTCGAGTTTGACGAAATCGCCACGCTGGAATCCGTCCTGTTCGGTCTCCGATTCGGCAGCTTCAGACTCATCAGCCTCAGCAGTCTCTGCCTCGGCCTGTTCATCACTCATACTCCGAACAACTGTTGAGGCACCCTTAAGAAGCACGGTTCGTGGCGACAGAGTCACAGCAGTTTTTGCGGTCGTCGCTGAGATAAGAGTATGTACGAAGTCGAACTCAAACTCCGGGCCGACCACGAGCCACTCGGCGAGCAACTCGACGAGCTGGGTGCCGACCACGTCGACAGCCGCACCCAAAACGATACGTACTACAACGCACCGCACCGGAATTTCGCCGACACCGACGAAGCACTCCGAATTCGCTACGAACAGCCCGCCGACGGCGAGCCAGTCACCAAGCTCACATATAAGGGGCCGCTGGTCGAACAGGAATCAAAAACCCGCGAAGAACACGAAACGGTCGTCGACGACGACCAAGCACTCATAGGAATTCTCTCGGGGCTTGGCTTCGAGCCGGCCGTCCGCGTCGAAAAGAATCGTGAGTTCTACACGCTTGATGGGTATACGATCACCCTCGATAGCGTCACTGACCTCGGTGAGTTCGTCGAGATCGAACAGGAGACAACCGAAGCCGAAGTCGAAGCCGTTCGTGAGGGTGCAATTGAGTTGCTTTCGGAACTCGGTTTGGATCCAAGCGAGCAGATCCGGACATCGTATCTAGGACTGTTGCTACAACAATAGCCTTTCTCAGACAAAGGCTGATGAGTGCCGCAGACCCGCGTGCAAGTCATACAGGGGGTAGGGGGGCCGCAAGCCAACGAGTGGGGGTCTCTCGTTGACGACTACCCTGTGGTAGTACCGGATGATAGCTGTATCACTGTGATTGTTTACTATGCAACCCGTATTTATACTCAACTACTGCTTGGTCCCCCAACACTGTCTCTTCGACGAGTCGACTGAGCCCACGTCGGAGCCGGGATGCAACCGCTTGATGGGAAATCCCGAGTTCCGCGCCGATCTCTTCGAGGGTCACCTCACGTGGAGACCCAAAGTACCCCCGATTGTAGGCGATCTGCAACGCTTCCTGTTGGGCGTCGGTGAGTAGTGCCATGGACGGTGAGTCGACCGGAGAGGTTGGTCTGATTTTTGTGACAGTCAGCGAAATACCGTGACGTCGACACGCGTTTTGAAACCCGGTAAGTGCGCTTTTGGTCGCCCCACGGACCGAAATCGTCCAGTGGTCACGTCTGCCAATCGCTTCGATGAGTGTCAGCTCGGCCTCTGTGAGGTGTTTTAACACGCTGTCGTACGACAACTCCCATCGCACACGAAACAGGAGATCATCACCAACCGAGTCGACGGCTTCGATTGAAGCTACTGCTGGGTGGTCGGCAAACACGGGGTTTACCGTTTCAACAGCACCACCCCGAACCCATACATACGGAGCTTCCCCATCCTGTGTTGGAACGATTCGTTCGAGCTCAACAGTTGCATCCGGTAGTTGCTCGAAGACACTGCTCAACGGAAACTGCTCGACAGGAATTCGAAATGTCGCTTCAGTAGCCATAACAGATGTTAGTTCAACTATAGCACAAATTTGTCAATTAGTAATAAAAATACTGAATGAAGCAGAAATAACATACTATGAGAAAATCATCTATTTTGTGAGATTCTACTGACACAGGTGTTTGGAATCGAATAGCTTGGTTCTAAAAGACGCTTGTCAATACCGTGTTGGTGTTTTGTGAGCTACTGTTTCCAGCCAAATATTCTTATGAGTTATTTTATAGCGCCAAGAGGTTTCCGCAAGTTATAGAATGGCGGCCGACAAAGAGCCATCAATGAGTCGGAATATTCAGGTTAGCGAACTCGACCGGCAGGCAGTCGAAGATCAGTCGGTCGAGATCGTCGAGCGGAAAGGGATCGGGCATCCGGATTCGATTAGCGATGGGATCGCCGAAAGCGTCTCGCGGGCCCTCTCACAGCTGTATCTCGACCGCGTCGGGAAAGTGCTCCACTACAACACCGACGAGACCCAGCTCGTCGCCGGACGGGCCGCCCCTGCCTTCGGCGGCGGAGAAGTCGTCGAGCCGATCTATATTTTGATCGTTGGCCGTGCGACCAAGGAGTACGACGGCCAGCAGCTGCCTGTCGACTCGACTGCACTTGCGGCCGCCCGCGAGTATCTCGCCGAGCAGATTCCCGAACTCGAATACGGCACTGATGTGATCGTCGACGTCAAACTCGGCGAAGGCTCAGGCGATCTCCAGGAGGTCTTCGGTGAAGATGGTGCGACCGTCCCGATGGCCAACGACACCTCCTTCGGCGTTGGTCACGCCCCACTGACCGAAACCGAACAGATCGTCCAGACAGCCGAACAGGAGCTCAACAGTACCTACGTCGAACAGAACCCAGAACTCGGACCAGACGTGAAAATTATGGGCAAACGTGAGGGCGACCATATCAACATCACTGTCGCTGCGGCGATGGTCGATGCCTACATTGAAGATATTGAAGCCTACGCCGATGCTGTCGACCGCGTCGAAGCGTACGTCACCGAACTTGCAGAAGAGATTACCGACCGCGAAGTCAGCGTTGATGTCAACACCGCCGACGATCTCGACGAGGGCTCAATCTATCTGACCGTCACCGGCACGTCGGCCGAACAGGGCGACGACGGCTCAGTCGGTCGCGGAAACCGCGCCAACGGGCTGATTACGCCCAACCGACCGATGAGCATGGAGGCGACATCGGGCAAAAATCCGGTCAACCACATCGGCAAGATCTACAATCTGCTTTCGACTGAAATCGCCGAATCGGTCGTCGACGAAGTAGAGGGCATCCGAGACCTGCAGGTTCGGCTGTTGAGCCAGATCGGAAAACCAATTGATCAACCGCACGTTGCCGACGCGCAGGTTGTCACCACCGAAGGTGTTGCAGTCGCCGATGTCGAAGAGGATATCCGAAAAATCGTCGACCGGGAGTTGGCCGACGTAACTGATATTACCCGACAGGTCATCGACGGCGATCTGTCGACATTTTAGAGTATCGTCACAAAACAATATTCTTTTGACTGTTGATCCATCTATTGAGATAGATGCGCCGCCGTCTTAGTGCGGGTGCGATAGCTGGTCTCGGCGTCGCGACCGCCTCGTTGACACTCTGGTTTATTGTCACTAGTGAATCGACAAGCGAGGTGGTGTTTGTCGCTGATGCTGTCGTGCCCTTGTTGTTCTCGGCACTGCTTGTCGGCGCTAGCTACTGGGCGTGGGCCGACCGAACCGACGATACGGCGATGATCCGGTTGACGCTGTGGTGTCTGATCGGCGGAGCCGTTGGCGGTGGGTTTGAATTTGTCACACTCTACACACAGTTCGAAGAAGGATTTGTAATCGACCGGGGACTTCAGACGCTCAACGCTGGCGTCGCTCTTGGCGCGGTCGTCGGGTTGGCGTTCGGGTTTTACGATGTCGAACGTCAGCGAACCCGACAGCGCGAACAGCAGCTCGAACGCCAAGTCGAGCGGCTCGAAGAGTTCGCCTCAATCGTCTCTCACGACCTTCGGAGCCCGCTGACCGTCGCTCGTGGACGTGTTGAGCTGTTGAAAGCGAGCCACGATCTCGACGACGAACACGTCGACCAAATCGAGTTCGCCCACGAGCGGATGACCGAAATCATCGAAGATTCACTGGCGTTGGCCCGCGGTGGCCACAAAGTAACCGACTCTGAGCCGGTCGACATCGAGTCCGTTGCTGAAAGTGCGTGGCAGACGACCGGCTCGGAGGCAGCAACGCTGGTTGTTGAAGCTACCGAGACAGTCAAAGCCGACCCAGAGCGGCTTACACGACTGTTCGAGAACCTGTTCCGAAATAGTATCGAGCACGGCGCGACAGCCGAGCACTCGGAGTTAACGATTACCGTTGGCGAACTGGACGACGGCTTTTACGTTACGGACGATGGCGTGGGGATTCCCGGAGACAGCCGAGAGACAATGTTCGAAGCCGGCGAAACCGGCAGTGGCTCCGGAAGCGGGCTTGGGTTGGCAATCGTTCGCCGGATCGCCCAAGCCCACGGCTGGGAGGTTACCCTCACCGAGTCGACGGGCGGTGGCGCGCGCTTCGAGTTCCGTGAGTTGTAACCCAAACCGATTTACTCGGCGGTCGACTCAACTCGGCTGTGACACGTGTCTGTCTCATTGGGGCCGACGACNTCGACCTCCAGTACGAACTGCTGTCCCGTGAGACTGCGCGGGCCGCGCTGTCGACCTANGANCTNTCGGAACCGTTCGAGAACGCACTCGAAGTCCGGACCGTGAGTCTAGGCGCGGCTGTCTCACTGTTGAACGATCTCAACTGGTATCTGGTCCGCTTTGTCGACCATGCACTGATCAAAGAGCCGTCGATCAGCGACACCGAATGGCTTTCTCGAGAGCTTGCGACAGCAGTCCGAGACCGCAAGCTACCGCCGGAAGAAACCGACCAACTGCTCTGTGTGTTTGGCCTCGAAGCAAACCGACTCGTCGAACCGATGTACGTTACCCGCATGACTGATTCCGTGCCGAGCTACGATCTGCGGGACGTAGAGGAGACCGTCGTCGTCCGGGTGGCCGAATCCGAGTTCAGCGACTGAGTGGGTCGACCTCGCAGTCCGCTGCTACTAGTTGTCGACCGGGACTAATATGAAGAAATAGCGCCATACATGGGAAGAGACCATCATTATTTGTGTGTTTATTTATTATGGAATGGAGGGTTAGATTTATTATCGACACATACACATTACAAAATGACACATGGTAACATTGCAGACTCCGGGCAACCGAACAGTAACTTACAGCCGCTCTCAACGTGCGCTGCGTAGGTGTCTTCGCCATACTGTATTGTCTCGCTGCCACCACACTGTCGACCAACTGCATCCATAACCACTGAATGCAATCGTCACACCATCGGGATGGCTGTTTTCGACATCTGTTTGAAGCGCTCGAAGACCCTGTCGTCAAGTTCGAACTCGTCGACGGCAAGCCTATCGTCCGGCACGCCAACGACGCGTTCGTTGATGTGTTCGGCTACGATTCTGGATCTGTGATCGATGAACCACTGAACGATCTGATTGTTCCGTCGACGAAACGACGGGAGGCCGAACAGTTCGACCAGCGGACCGAAGCCGGCGAGTCGAACGCCGCAGTCGTCGAACGCATGACAGAGACTGGCGAGCGGAAGTTCATCTACCGTGGCGTTCCGTACGACGACGATCATGGGTTTGCGATCTACTCGGATATCACCGACGAGCTCCAGCGCGAACGCCATCTCGACGTGCTCCACCGTGTGCTCCGACACAACCTCCGGAACGATCTCTCGATCATCCTGGGAATGTCGACCAAGATTCTCGATGAGACGGACGATCCTGAAATCCGCGAGGCAGCACACAAAATCAAAGCGACTTCGGGCCAGCTTTCACAGCTTAGCGAGGAAGCAAAAACCATCCAGCGAGTGCTCGGCGACAGCATCGGGCTCAAACCTATCGCGGTCGAACCGCTGGTCGACGACGTAGTCGAAAACTGTGCGACCCGATTCGAGACGGCTACTATCGACACCACAATCGACGGCGAGCCGGACGTAACTGCAAACGAGAAGCTACAGATCGTGCTCAGAAGTCTGCTCGACAACGCGATCCGGCACAACGATTCAGCCGACCCACAGGCAACAATCTCGGCTACCCAGATCGGGTCGTCGACTGTCGAGCTTGCGGTCACGGACAACGGCCCCGGTATCCCACCGATTGAACAACGGATCATCACTGACGACGAAGAGATCACACCGCTGAACCACGGCAGCGGACTCGGCCTGTGGCTCGTCAAATGGATTGTCGACGCCTACGGCGGTCGAATAGAAATTGAAACACCCACCAGTGGGGGCACCGTGGTTCGACTGTATCTACATACCGCATCAATGGGCAAACGGGCTGTCTCGACTAGCTAAAATAGCGCGTCGCTCGAATCCAGCACGTGGGCCGGCCCGCCGACTTCCCACACATCAGTTTCGATCCCGATCTCGGCAATGCGGGATTCGACTTCGTCGACATATTCGTCGCGCGTGTTAACATAGACGCTCGCGCCCGTGTCGGTCGAAAAGTAGACCTCAACACCATCTTCGCGGAGTTCGCGGACCGTATTGAACACCGCAATCGTCTCTGGCTGCCAGTAGACCCACCCTGCCGGGCCAGTCATCGTGGCTGCGGTCAGCGACAGCGAGTCGTGTTCGGCCAACTCGAAGACGCGCTCGAACGAAGCTTCGCGCAGGGCGTCGCGCATCTCGACGATCTGATCTGGAATGTGGGCCATCCGCGCTTGGAACATGTGGCTTTCGGCGGCCTCTTTGTGGGCAGCCTCGGTTTCCTTATATGACGGCACGTGGGCGGCGACAATTTTGAGGTCGTCTTCGAGTTCCGACTCAAGCCGATACGACCGGCAGTCTTCGTCGTTGAGTCCGGCATACAGATGCGAAAACGCGCCGGTCACTGCACGGGCGGCCGACGACGAGCCACGGCGGGCGACTGTTGAGACTTCAGGGAGGCTCATATCGAGTCCGGCCGCTTCGACCAGCGCAAGTGCGGCCGCGG
>SL_4KL_010_BRINEDRAFT_10002380_pt1 | contig 10615 bp, 12 predicted proteins | sample SodLak_010_BRINE_2_FD_10664 | JGI IMG/M metagenome (IMG submission 10664) | reverse complement strand
ACACTTGTGAAGGATTTCTTTCATATTCAGGTGATACCTTCATGTCAGACGCAACTGCAAACCATTTGGACAATAATCCTTTCTACTATCCAAATTCTAGGTATACGACTTTTGGTTGAATGTATTAACGCTTAATCTATTCTTCCACCATAATACTTAAGCAGGTCTCGTTAGCTCAATATCGGTAATGAAGCGATTGATACTTGCACTGGTGATTTCCGTCTTGTTAGTTGGAATTGGCACAGGAACAGTTGCTGGAGAAGGTACTACGATGGAAGAAGTTGAGATAGATGGACCAGATTTTGTTCCAAGTGATGATGAAATAGCTAAACAGATAGAGACGACTCATCAGAGGAGGCCAGCCCTGGGCACCGTGCTGTCCTCTTCGATGGCGCATTCGAAATATTAGCGAACGATACTGTTCGCTACTCTGTACTGCATCTGCTCGAAAATCCGGACGCGACGTTCGACGAGTTGTCCGATGCCGTCGCCGAAATGCAGGCTGCCGACTCGACAGCAATTCTCGACCGTATTCGAGAGCGAACCCGACTTCGGCTGTATCACGCAACCTTACCACAACTCGATGATAATGGGTATCTCGACTTCGATGCCGAAAAGCGGGAGATTACGGACGTTCACGTTCCGCCAGCAGTCGAGTCGTTGCTTGAGGAAGGGGGTCCCTGATACTGACGGCTGTAAGAAACTGCGCAATCTCGCCACACCGTGGTGGCGAGGATACTCACGAATGTACAACCGTCAGTATGACCGTCCACGTCTGCAGCATGTCGGGACGTTTTATTGCGTCGAGAGCCTCTGTTCGGATATGACTCCGGAAGAAGTCGAAGAACTGATCGAGTCGAACCTGCCCGATGCGACTGTCGACGTTAGCCATCCACGCGGTGTCGATGACGACGATCACCTCGCCGCGACCGTCGTTTCACCTGCCTTCGAAGGTAAGTCGCTAGTCGACCAACACGATCTGGTCTACGATGCGCTCGGCGAGCACATGACGACTGATATTCACGCAATCGAACTCTCGACGTATACCCCCGACGAATACGACGAGTAATACTGCCGGACAGTTCGCGGTAGCTGTCGCGAACATGCAGAAGGTAGCTGATAACTTTGTAGAGGATCAATCGACCCTCGCGCTCTTATCGAAGAGTAGGCCATATATGGTTGGGGCGCATAGGTACGGCTGAAAACTCGGCGCCAGTGCAGGGCTGACGACCGAACTGAACTCCTCAAACCATGACCAGCCGCGTATACCGACTTCATTCGACACTGGAACTGCCGCTCGAGGACGTCCACGAGTATTTCGAGGACCCCGACCTCCCGGAAGAAATTACGGACGTCGATATCACTCGACGGAATAATACACTGATCATCAGTGCTGTCCCAACTGATGACAGCATCAGTAAGTATACACCAACCGCACAGTTGAAAGCAAGCGTCACGGAAAACCGTGTCTACGAAGAAGAACCCGAGCCCGGCCCGGGGGGACCATCCCCAAACGGGGGTCCACAGTGGGGCACACTCGAAGAAGAAGAAGAAATCGAGTCAGAGCTTGTCGAGTACGCCTGTTTCAAAGGCGACCGTGAGACCGTCTTGCAAAACACCGCCTTGCAGTATCCGATGTTCGAAGTCCTCTGTCAGATCGCACTCCGGTCTGAAAAGGGGACCTTAACTGCTGTTGCAGCGACCGGGGAGGACATCGAGGCTGTGCGGATCGTCGATGGCGAGCGCCGGCCAGCGTCTGTCACCGTGGCTGAAGACCCAGGGGAAGCCGGTGAAGACGACGGTGTCGACTGGCGGAGCAACGAATTCATCTCATAACCAGATCTTGTACTGCTAACCGCTTTTTTGTGAGCGGTTAGCAGGTTCGAAAGCCACCGTCAACGACGAGTCCGTGGCCAGTCACCCACGACGCCTCCTCGCTTGCCAGAAACAGAATACAGCTTGCGATTTCTTCTGGCTCACCGAGCCGTTTGAGTGGGTAATCTTCCCGTAATTTCTCGCGGGCTTGTTCTGGATCGTCTGCTGTTGCGAGGTACTGATCGAGCAACGGCGTGTCAGTAAATCCCGGACAGACTGTATTCGCACGGACACCGTGTGGGCCTGCCTCGGCCGCGACTGCGCGAGTGAAATTCAGCACTGCCCCTTTACTAAGCGAGTACGCGGCCTGTTTTGGAAGCCCAAAGATACTCGCAAGCGAACCCACATTGACAATCGAGCCATGGCCCTGTTCTTTCATATGTGGCAATGCTGCGTGACAGCCGTTCCAGACGCCTTTGATATTCACGTCGATAACGAAATCACGCATCGACTCATCGGTATCCTCGATATACGCGGAGGGATGGCCTGTCCCGGCGTTGTTGACAAGAATATCGAGTCCGTATTCGTCGGCAACCTCCGCTGCAACTTCATCGAACTGTTCGCCGTCGGTCACGTCGAGTTCGAAAAAGGTCGCGTCCCCGCCTGCGTTTTCGATTTCTTCGGCCAGCTCTGGCCCCGTCTCCGAGTTGATGTCTGTTACGATGACGTGTGCCCCCTCTTCTGCGAACCGAAGCGCCGTCGATTCGCCGATGCCTGATGCTGCGCCTGTGATGAGTGCAGTCTTGTTGTCGAGTCGCATGCTTCAACTGTGTGGCGATGGCACATAATACCTGCCATTTTCCATCAGATGAATATATTGGTATTTTGGCTACCAGTAGTTTCTAAACACTGTGTTTGTATCTATTGTGGTAGATTTATGTCGGTCGAGAAATTCCAACGGAAAACAGGACGTTGTGTGGCTACAGATTTTCGGCTCGGATCCGCGTTTTGAGTGTGCTTGCAGCCACGCGGACGAACGACGTCGTATCGTCGAGGTTGCTTATTTCATCGGCCAGTTCGAGTGCTTCTTGCTTTTCGTACTGGCGTTTCGGGCCGACGCCAGCACTGCGTGCTGCCTCGTCGACTACTTCTTTGGCTTTGCCCTCACCGACGCTGTCTTTGAATGCGTCGACGATCTCTTTTGCCTGAATTGTTTGTGATATTTCTGCCATTGTTATCACTCCGGAAAAAGAAGGATTGAGGATGTGGTGTTGTGATAGCCACGCATCTCACCTTCCTGCATGCAAATTTCACCGTACGTTTCAAAGCCCGCAAGCGGGACGTCCAGTTGGTCGGCAATCGCTTCAACGGCCTCCTCAAACTCATCCTGTAAGATCGCAGCACGACAGACGCAATCGAAGACGACCGCACCCGCTGCAGGACCATCGAGTGTTTGCTCGGCCTGCTTTGCCGCCGTACGGGCTGATTCGATCTGTTCTGTTTTCGGGCTGTGCATGACAGTCAACTCTGTCCTCTCGGGAATCGTCGTCGCAAAATGGAGCGGTCCGCTGTCATCAGGCGTTGGTCCTGCCCACCGTACTTTATACTCCTCGCCACCGGTGTCGATTCCGAACTCGAACTGCGTGAGCAGTTCGCTGAATTCGGGGTCGTCGGGATCAACCTCTGTGGGATCGATTCCGTACGTTTCCTCTGCCGTCTCTGCAATCTTCTCGGCATACACGTCGAATGCCGGACGGTCATTCAACTCGTTGACGACGTTGCCCTCGACATCTGTCGCCTTCAATGGCTCGGAGATGGGTTTGTGGCCGTGTTCGACTGCCAGCGAAAGTGGTTTTTCCGAAGCGATGACTGCGAGTGCAACCGCATCCGTTTCCACGTCGTCGTCACGAAAGACGACCGTCTCGGAGAGTGCGAGATCATCCCCAGCAGACCCGCCAGCAAACGGAATCGGGAACTGCTGGTAGGCGAGCATCGCGATCTCTTCGCCTCGCCCAACTAATCCGTCGTGAAGATTGATCCCAACCCTGTGTGGGAACTTCTCGGCTGGCTCTGGAATATCGGCTGCTGCCCCCTCGACAGCGCTTTCGATATTGTCGCTTAGTCCGCGCCCAAGCCCGGTATAAAACTCCATTTCCTCGCTTCGGATGACGGTAACGGCGACGCTTCCCTCTTCAGTTGCCCCGTCGGTAAACTCACCCGCTGTCGAAGCTCCGAGCAACTGTGCGTCGCCAGTGACACGCCGAACTCCACTGCTTACGGCCTCGTACTCGTATTCCGACGAGCTAAAGACCAGCACAAAATCCACCACCTTGGTATTGGCCTCTGCAAGCGCTGCTTTGGCTGCGTTCTCCCCTGCTTTCTCTCCCTCGTCGTGACTTGCCAGGCCACTTCCAAATTGTGTTGTCATTGTTACGGTTCATTACCAACCACCAACGCCATTGCATTAATTGTAATGATTAACTGGTAAGGTGGCATCGAATGTAAGGTGCTCTAACGAGATAGGTGGCTCTGTTGAACTCCCCAATCAGTGATCTGTTTTTGCGCTCGTGTTGAATACTGGCCGAAATCTATAAGGAAAGTTCATTATGGTTCAGCCCCTATTTCGTTCCGAGAATCGGGACGAAACATTGTCCGTTCTCAGAGGGTACTATGACCAACTATCACGTCCTACGGGAATTCGAAGACGGGGTCACGCAAGCTGAGCTTGACCAGGCAGTAGAACGATCCAACAAGGCGACCGAGTCCATGCGCGAAGACGGCCACGCCATATCGTACATCGGCTCGGAAGTGTTTGTCGACGAATCGGGCAAAATAATGGCGACGGTTTGCAGCTACGACGCGGAGTCCGAGGAGGACGTACGTGAGCAAAGTAAACGCGGAAAGCTTCCGTTTAACAGCGTCCTCATCCGAGGGAAGGCAGTCGACGCCGAAGCACCACGGGCTGGTGTCGGTGAGAAGGCAGCCTGAGACGGACCTTGCCATCAAACGGCTTTTTTAACGTCAATCGGCATCGGTGACAATGAGAGTCGAAGGGTTTCAACAGAGCCAGATAGGTATATATTCAGTGGTATCAACACAGTTTACAGAATAATCTGTTATCACTCGACTCAATACCACCCATCATTATCAGGAAGGAACACGAACAACCGAAATAGTAGTGATCGTTCCGCTTTGTGCTGGCCCGAAAACGGCGGTTCGACACCGCAGGGAAACATGAGTGATAGCAATCCGATGGGTGATACGAACACCGCGAGCGGCGAGTCACCGATTGACGTGCGGTATATCGGCACAAAGCAGACTCTCGAAAGACTTCAGGAGGTGGCTCAAAGCGGGCCGGGGAAATTCCAGATAACACACGAGAGTAGTCCACCGGATCCACTGGCTGGTGAACCAGATACTGACTGTCTTGTTTTGACTGACGATGTCCAAATCGATGTCTCGGTTTTGCGTTCCATTCAGACACCAGTGATTCTGTATACGCGTGCGGATCCGATGGAACTCGACGATCCCATACTCTCGGCAGTCGAATCGGTTGTTACGTACGACAAAGCGGAGAGGCTTTTTCAGAGTATTCGTCGGCTCTCGGCACCGCCAAGCAACCAACAGAATGACTCACTGTCACAGACCGTTGTCGACACCCACCATGGACGCTACAGGCTTTTCGAAGAGCTCATCGAGCGGGCGCAGGATGGGTTATTCGTGCTTGATGCTGGCGGGTACGTCGTTTTCCTCAACCAATCATTCGCTGACCTCCTCGGATATGAAAAAGAGGAAGTGCTCGATATCCACGTCTCCGAGGTCTTTCCACCGGGGGAATTCGAGACAGTCCAAGAGCACGTAATGGATCACCTCGAAGCAGGAAACGAACAGGCGATGGTCGAAGCGGTACTCGAACACAAAGATGGGTCACATCTCGATATTGTCGTCAATTTGACTGTCAGAGAAAAACAAGACCAGACATATGGCGGTATTCTCGGTGTTGCCCGTGACGTAACAGCCCAGCGAAAACGGATCGACGAACTCGAACGGAATGAGACACTCATGCAGGCAATCGGTGATCCGGTCTGCACGCTGGATCGCAACGGCTACTTCCAGTACGTAAACGATGCCTTCCAGACTGTCACAGGATACGAAACAGAGATCGCAACCGAAGCATCGATCGATCTCCTGTTCGATGGCGAGGACGCCTCAACGCTCCAGAACGGAATCGAAAACGCACAGGCCGCCGACGAATCAGTCACGACTGTCGAAGTGACCGCACAGACGAAAGACGGCGAGATGACACCACTCGAATGTCGCCTCACGACACTACCCACGAGTGAGGATCACGTGGTAGCGGTCTTTTACGACATCACCCAACACAAAGAGCGCGAAAATCGACTGTCGAAGTTCGCGAGTGTCGTCTCACACGACCTTCGGAATCCAATGGATGTGGCACTCGGACGTGCCGAGATGTTACCTGAAATTGCCGACGTAGACGAAACGACTGAACGCCATCTTCACGATATATATGCCTCACTCAAGCGGATGGAACGGCTCATTCAGGACGTGTTAACTCTTACCCGACAGCGTGAGGAGTGTCTCAACCTCTCGGTGGTCCCACTAGACGAAGCAGTTTCTGAGGCTTGGGCCAACGTCGCAACCGAAAATGCAACACTTGCTGTCGAGACGGACTGTACGATCAAGGCTCACGAGAGTCGGCTATCACGGCTGTTCGAGAACCTGTTTCGAAACGCGATCCAACACGGCGGCGAAGATGTCACTGTCACTGTCGAAACAACCAAACAAGATGGTGAAATCACGCTCTGTATCGCCGACGATGGACCGGGTATTACTGACGAGGACAAAACACAGATTTTCGAGGACGGGTTTACGACGACCAAGGAGGGAACAGGGCTTGGTCTCGCTATTGTCAAAGAAATAATGAGAGCGCACGACTGGGAGATGACGGTCACGGACAGCGACGACGGCGGGGCGGAATTCAAAATCACGGGCGTGAGAGCTGTTAAAACTGATTAGCAGCCATTACTGATCACTCAGTGATAAAAGCAGCATCATTATCTGTATTGATTTCTGATATGATATGGATAAATTTATATCGGATAATGGGTTTTTCAACTAGTGTATGATTAGTGGTCTCCACCCCGTAACCAGCGAGGCGGTCGTCGAGATGGTGGTCGAGATGACCCCTTGGATTATCGCCCTCCTCCTCATTTCACTCACACACCTTGGGAGCGTATTGCTAATCGTCCCGGCCCTCGGGATTGCATACCTGCGGCGGCCAAAGCTCGTCGCGCCGTGGCTCGGCGCAGTAACGGCGTACTATGGTCTTATGGCAGGGATCAAGTCGCTCAACTCGGCGACACGCCCGGACGTTGCACCACCGATCACGTCGAACCCATATCCTGAAGCATTATCGTGGTGGTACGAACACGCGACAGCGATTTCGACGACGAGTTTTCCGAGCGGAAACGTGATGGTTGCGACGGTCGTCGCTGGCTTACTGACGCTCGATCTCGATATCGGGACGATGCGTCAGCGAGCACTGGTAACAGGGAGCCTAGTCGTGACAGTTGCCTACTCACGAGTTGCACTTGCCGTGCATTATCCGGTCGATGCCGTCGCCGGCATTCTCCTTGGGCTTGCTTTGCTCGGTGCAATCTACACCATTCGTGGACGGGTCGCCGACGAAGCGGCGGGTGTATTCGGACTCGCTGTCGTCTGTACCTTCTTCGGCGTCTGGGCAACGACCGGACTGACTGCCTTGCCGACGATGGAGTCGCTTGCCGGTTCGAACCGACCGATTGCGTTCGGCGCTGCTGTCGGTGCCCTAGTCGGCTGGGAACTGCAAAAGCGCTACGCCGGAATGCTGACACGGCAGACAGCAACGGTCCTCTCTTGTGTGCTCGTCCTGATCGCGATTGCGGCTTACGTTGGCTTCGGCGAATTTAGCAACCCGCTCGTGACGATGGTTCGAGCAGGGATATTCAGCGGTGCGATGATCGCACTCCCCTGGGTGTTTCCAAACCGTGTCGAATCGGTCACCCAGACCGCCGCGCTGAGTCGGTCGAACTGACGAATTGAGTCGCCCGCAAAAAAAGTCAAACCGAGGAATAGAGAGCTCGGTTATTCAGCGTCGACAACTTCTATTGCTCCGCGCATCCCAGCCCTTCTGTGTGGCGTACACCAGTAAAGCGAAAGCCCCGGCTCCTCGAACGCGTGAGTGAATTCGGTTCCGGCCTCGTCGACCGCTTCGCCGCTGTCGAACTGCGCATCCGATTCCGGTCGCGCTGCGACGTCGTGGTCGCCGCCGCTGCCACTCCAGGACCATTCAACAGTCGTTCCGGTCTCGATACGAATGGCAGCAGGTAAAAAGGCCAGTCCCTCGTCGCCTGCACCAACGACAACCAGAACAGTTTCTTCGTCAGTCTTGTCTTCAAAACTGCCATCGTATCCATGGGCGGTGCGCAGGTGCTCGTGTGCCTCCTCGGGAACGTCAGAATCAGGGTCTGGCCCTTGTTGTTCGGTCTCGACGGATTCGGACTCTCCAGGAACACCGTCCCCGTTCGATGTGGTGTCATCACCATTGCCAACACAGCCAGCGAGGGCAACACAACCAAACCCGCCCATCGAAGCGAGAACGTTCCGTCTCGTCTGTCTGGTCACTGCCTGTCTCTACCACGCCGACAGCAATAACCGCTACTTTTTGATAGCGGCTGATGAGCCAGTCTACAGCCAGACGTCACTTAGTGCCACGGCAGTATCTCGATTGTTTCACACCGCGAAAAACCAGATTTCCGAGATCTGGGCTTGCGTAAATCACGTCTGGCTGTCTCTCCGGATTTTTGGTAGCACCTTATAAATAGGGCAGGATACTAATATAAAATACATTTCCGTTGTATTTCGCCTGACACCGAACATGTTCGGACTCTTTTCAATATGATAGATTGTTCTAATTTATATATCTGTATTAAGGAAATGGGTGTATGTCACGCGGGGAATACGGTCGAAGCGACTTCGGAAACGGGGGACTCAATACCGAAGTTGATGTAGATGCGCTTCTCAACGGCATTGGTCTCGACGACGAAAAGGTCCAGTGGCGGAAAGATTTTATTGGGTTTGACCACTCGGATGTCAAACGGTTGCGTTCCTACGAGGAAGTCTTCGAGAGACATGCCGAACAGGTGGCGGATGATTTCTACGAGAATCTCGTCCAGTACGACCAGACAGCAGCGGTTTTCGACCGATCATCAAAATCAGTCGAACAACTCAAACGCACACAGTCTGCATATCTGACAACACTTGCCAGTGGCGAATACGGAGAAGAATACTTCCGAANCCGGGCACGGATCGGAAAGGTTCACGAGTTGTTAGATATGCCAATGAAACATTATCTGGGTCAGTATGGCGTTTATTTTGATCTCATCCTGCCACTTGTTGGTGATCGGTTGACCGAGTCACTTACCGACCGATTGTTAGACGGGTCAGATTTCGAAACCACCGCCGGGAAACAGATCAGCAGTGCTATCGAGGAAGAAGTTGACGAAGCAATCGAGGATATACTGTCGATTCTCCGGATAATTATGCTTGATATGCAGGTTGTGACCGATACGTACATTCAGGCATATAACCAAGACCTGAGACGCGAACTCGACCGACAGCAGGAAGTCTGTGCTGATGTCGGGAACGCGGTGAGCGAGGCCGAAACGGTTGCAGAACAGGTGGCGACGACGACCGATACAATCAGTGACCACGCTCGCAACCAGGCCGAGTCAATGCAAGAAATAGCGGGCGATGTCGCCAACATGTCAGCAACAGTTGAAGAAATCGCGTCGACTGCTGACGAGGTCGCCGCCACAAGCGAACGCGCCCAACAGCTCGCAGACGAAGGGCATGGTGCTGCGACAGAGGCAATCGAGGTGATAGAACGTGTCGATGACTCCACAACGGAGGCTGCCACGGATGTCGAGGAGTTGCAGAGTCGCATCGACGAAATCGACGAAATTGTCGACGTCATCAACGATATCGCAGACCAGACGAATATGCTCGCACTCAACGCCTCAATCGAAGCCGCACGGGCTGGTGAGGCGGGTGAGGGATTCGCTGTCGTCGCAAGTGAGGTCAAATCGCTCGCAGAGGAGTCACAGACCTACGCTGGAAAAATCGAAGAGATGGTCCACGGTATCAAAACGGAGACAAAAGAAACCGTTGCCAGTCTCGACGAAACGACGCGGGAAGTCGACCGCGGGATCAAGCAGGTGACCGAAGCGATGGATACGTTACAGGAGATCGCACGAACAGTACAGGAGTCTGCACAGGGAATACAGGAACTGTCACAGGCAACTGACGACCAAGCTGCCACCACTGAAGAAGTAACCGCGATAATCGATGAACTCGTCGAACAGGCAGACCAGATTGCCGATGATATCGAAGACATTGCCGTGAAAAATGAAAAACAGGCAACTCATGTCGAGGAAATAAATACGACAGTCCAACAATTGGAACGCACGTGAGCGCGTAGCGATAGTATCACCCTGAATCACAGGGGCTATGCAGTTGGTGTGCACACCGGAAGGTATGGTGTGGCAGGTTATGCCGACATACGAACGCTACGAGCGGGCACGTGAGGAGTTTTCCTGGGCTCTCCCGGAGTCGTACAATCCCGCGGTTGATTTCTGTCGCAAACACGACAGCGACGGGATTGCGCTACGGTACGATACGAGTGCAACAGACCCCGATGGAGGGACCAAGGCACTGACGTTCGGGGAAATCGACGAGC
>SL_4KL_010_BRINEDRAFT_10002379_pt1 | contig 10617 bp, 14 predicted proteins | sample SodLak_010_BRINE_2_FD_10664 | JGI IMG/M metagenome (IMG submission 10664) | reverse complement strand
AGTTCAGCTAATCCAAGAACACGACGGATACGTGGCATCTCGGTCAGTTCTTCAAGTAGGCCACGGTAGGTCGTGTTCTTCCGAACTTTGAGACAGAGCAGAACGACGTGCTGCGGGAGTGTATAGCGGTGTTTGTAGAATTTCGAGGAGTATCGAGAAACGGCTCGGCGTGCCAGATGAATCGCCTTCTCAGTAAAACGGAGAATCTGCGACTTCGGGAGGGCCTTCATCTCGTCGAATTACACGGCGAACATGTAACTCCCTGATGATTTCAACAGAGCTGACTAACTGTTTGTTGTCTTTCTATCAGCGTCGACAACTGCTCGCTTGCGGGTGGTTGAAATCATACAAGCAGTTGAATATCGGCTTTAACCATCTCTTGGAATGCTGATGCCGCCCCGACGCCCGTGGTCACACCGTCGTAGAAGTCGTCCTCGTCGTAGTCCAGCAGATCAATCGTCATCTGACAGGCCTGAAGGTCGACGCCGCTTTCAAGCGAAACATCGATCAGTTCCTCGATAGAGGCCACATCGTTGTCGGTGATCTTGTTCTGCATCATTCGGGTGGTCATTCGGTCCATGCCTGGAAGCGCGGCGATGACGTTCGGCACCGGCATGTTTGGGTTGCCAACTGAGCTGAGCTTAAGATTTTTCGAGTTCTTTTCGTGGAGGATTTCGAGCCCCCAGAAGGTGTGAAAGATCGTCACCTGATAGCCGAAGGCGGCCGCAGTTGAGGCCAAAATTAGCGGCGGGTACGCCATGTCAAGCGTGCCTTTAGTGGCGATAATCACCATCTTTTTGGGGCCGTCTTCGACGTCGCTCCGTAGATCCGCAAGCTCAGTTTCAAGTCTGTCGACACGGTTGACGAGTGCATCGACATCGTCGGCCGAAAACTGCCCGTCGGCACTGGCGGTAATGTCCGTGCTCATATTCACTTGACCTTCTGGATGTAATGTTTGTAGACGGATTCACCGTCTTCGGTGGTTTCCTCTTGGCTGAGAAGCTCGGCGTCGGCCGTCGAGTCGGCCCATCCCTTGATGTCGCTCATCGAGCCCGAATCGGTGGCGACGACTTCCAGCGTTTCGCCGGCTCCGAGCGAATCAAACGCTCCTTTCGTTTTGATCACGGGCATCGGGCAGTTCTGTCCTTTTACATCGACTGTCTCGGCTGGGGCTTCCGTACTCATTGTTGTGCACCCATATTGGGCATGGTATACAATATTAACTTCGGGAATATAAGTGTGTCTATTATTGTGGTTTTTATACAGGGCTGTACTCCAAGTGTACCAGTTATTTTCTCTCATTACAGGTTGAAAGCCATTGAACGAGCAGATGAATATTATAGTATTGTATATATGTGGAAATACCTTGCAAACTCTTAAGGTTAGTTAGTCCGTATGTGAACTCGAACATGGAGATAGACGACCTAGATTTCCCAACCCCAGAGTCGACTGTCGAGTCGGTTCGCCCCGAATCGCTGAAAGCCCGAATTGACGCCGGCGAGTCGGTGACGATTCTCGATGCGCGCATGGCCAGCGACTACGAGGAGTGGAAAATCAGCGGCGAAACCGTCGAGACAATCAACATCCCGTACTTCGAGTTTCTCGACGAAGAAATCGACGACGGGGTGCTCGTCCAGATTCCCAACGACAACCATATCACTGTGCTCTGTGCGAAAGGCGGCGCAAGCGAGTTCGTCGCGGGCGCGCTTGCAGACCGTGGCTACGACGTCGATCATCTCGAAAACGGAATGAACGGCTGGGCCTCAATTTATGAAGCCCACGAAGTCACCGAGTACGACGGCGCGGGCACACTCATCCAGTATCAGCGACCGTCGAGCGGTTGTCTGGGTTACATGGTCTACAACGACGGTGAGGCTGCCGTCATCGACCCGCTCCGAGCCTTCAGTGATCGGTATCTCGCTGACGCCGACGAGCTGGGCGTCAACCTGAAATACGCGTTCGACACCCACATCCACGCCGACCACATCAGCGGCCTCCGCGAACTCATCGCGGAAGGCGTCGAAGGCGTACTCTCAGCGGCCGCCGCTGATCGAGGCGTCACGTACACCAACGAGTTGACACTCACCGCAGACGGCGACACGTTCACTGTCGGGTCGGCAACAGTCGAGACCGTTTTTACGCCTGGTCACACCACCGGGATGACCTCCTATTTAATCGACGACTCACTGCTCGCTACCGGGGATGGCCTCTTCATCGAGAGTGTTGCCCGGCCGGACCTAGAAGAGGGCGACGAGGGAGCCCCCGAAGCCGCCCGAGTACTGTACGACTCGCTGCAGTACCGCGTTCTCGAATTTGGGCCGGACACACTCATTGGTGGCGCACATTTTAGCGACGCGGCCAAACCCGCTGCTAACGGTACCTACACCGCACCGATCAGTGAGCTGATCGACCGGATGGACGCACTCTCCATGGACGAAGACGCATTCGTCGAGACTGTTCTGGCGGATATGCCACCCCGTCCAGCCAACTACCTCGATATCATCGAAACAAACCTCGGCCAACAGGAGGCTAACGACGAGGAGGCGTTCACCCTCGAACTCGGTCCGAACAACTGTGCGGCCAGCCAAAACGCGCTCACGAGTGACTAACGTGGACCCAAACCGAACGACGCTATGACACTCGAACTCCTTGTTGGACCGACTGTCGAGTCGCTGTTCCCGAACGGAATCTCTCGCTACGCAATCGGCGGGATTCTCGTCGGGCTTGCAACAGTGTTGATATACGTCGGAACGGGCATTACGGCCGGCGCAAGCACTTTCCTGGAGTCGACACTCTCATACGCCTCCGACCGCTCGCGGTTTCAGCAGTACCGACCTTCGCGCGACTGGCGGGTCGTGTTTACGGCCGGGATTATCGGTGGAGCTGCGATCTACGCTATGATCTTTCAGGGCCCGGCGTGGTCGCTGGTCGGTAGCGGATGGACTACTGACGTTCAGCCATGGCGGCTNTTCGTCGGCGGTATTCTGGTCGGGATCGGCACCCGCATCGGAAAGGGCTGTACCTCCGGGCACGGGATCTGTGGGGTCGGCTCGGTCTCTCGAACCTCACTGATCGGCGTCATGACATTCCTGATTGTCGCTATCCTCACAGCGAACATCGTTGCCGTCTTTGGGGTGGTTCCGTGAGTCGCCATCCGATTTTCATGCCGTTGATTCTCGTTTCGGGCCTGATTTTCGGTTTCGGGCTAGGCTTTAGCCACATGGCGCGGCCGGAGGTCGTCATTGACTTTCTGACGTTTCGGGATCTGGGGCTGCTGTTCGTGATGTTCGGCGGCTCAATCGTCGCCGGCCTAGCCTTCTGGGGGCTCTCGTCGACCGGTGGATCGGCTCCGCTGACGGGTCGACCGTACGATCGGCGGCTCAAATCCTTCGACCGGAACGTGCTGATCGGCGGCTCGATCTTTGGGGTTGGCTGGGGGCTGTCGGGCATCTGTCCGGGTGCGGCCTACGCAAGTCTCGGCGTCGGCAACTGGCCGATTCTCTACGCGCTGGCTGGGATGTTTATTGGGGCCTACATACAGGGCGTCTGGCGAAGCGAACCGGCCGACACAACAGACGCCGTGCCGAGCGACGACTAACACGGAGGCACCCTTCGGTCGCCGACGGTGTGGCGTAATCGATATAATGAACCGAAGACCGTGTTAGACGGTGTTAATTTAAACGGTAACAAGCAGAAATCCACGAGTCACCTGAACCGTGGTAATTCACTTATTCTACTGTATTCTATGCGGTGTCTTGAAGCTCTTCTACTTTATTTTCAAATGTTGAAATACGTTCTAACAGCTCATTTTTTGACTGTTTATACAGGTAATAACGGTCGCCTACCTAAATCCAGGAGAGAGTCCCGCCCTTTAGGGCGGGCGTGAATCCGACACTCCACGTCACAAATCACGTTCCGACGCTTACTCCGGGGTATCCTCTCTGACTTTCTTTTCTCCTTCGAGGAGTAGACCCTTCCACGTCAATCCACGGTGTTTCTTCAGTTCCTTCAGTCGTTCGTACTGTTCGTCGTCGTCAAACTCGATGCGAATTGCGACCATATAGTATCACATGAATGAAACAATTATGTGCGTTACGATACAATCAGTAGTTGATGAAGCGTACCAATACGTTCGAGGTGATTCCTCAGTCCGACGCCGACGAGGAGTTACTTCGGCGGCTGTTGGACGCTTCTGCCGCTCTCTGGAACGAAATCAACTACGAACGCCGCGAACACTACAAAGACCCAGACGGAGACGTATGGGCCATCAGCGAGTATCGCGGTCGCTATGGTGGAACACTCGGCGCGTCCACGGTTCAGCAGATCGAACGGAAGAACCGCGAAGCGTGGAAGTCGTTCTTCAGCCTCAAGAAGAAAGGCCAAGCAAACGGCAAACCCGGATTCTGGGGCGACTCGGAAGACGGAAGGGAACTCCGCACATACATCCGAAACACGTCGTACTCTCTTGAGTGGGGTGAATACTCCCGCCTCGAAATTCTCGTCGGTAAAGACCTGAAAGACGAGTACGGGTTGGGACACCGCGAGCGTCTCCGACTCGAAGTTCGGGGCGACCCCAATTGGAAGGCGTATGAGAAGCAGGGACGGTTAGAGTTGTTTTACGACGAGCAAGCACAATCGTTCAGGGCCTGTCAGCCAGTCACAATCAACAAAGACCATTCTCGACTGGCACAACCACTGGCTTCGGAAGAAGCCGCCCTAGACATCGGTGCGAACAACCTCGTCGCCTGTACAACCACGACCGGTCAACAATACCTGTATGGAGGACGCGATCTGTTCGAGCGGTTCCGCGAAACCACGCGAGAAATCGCCCGCCTCCAATCGCTCTTGGAGGAAGGTCGGTACAGCAGTCACCGTATCCGACGCCTGTACGACCGACGTACGAGGCGACGTGACCACGCTCAAGATGCACTCGCTCGTGATCTCATCGTACACCTGTACAAGGAAGGCGTTTCGACAGTGTACGTCGGGGCGTTAACGGATGTGCTGGAAACGCACTGGTCGGTTGAGACGAACGCGAAGACACACAATTTCTGGGCGTTCAGGGCGTTCGTGAATCGGCTGGCGTGTACTGCTGAGGAATACGGTATGTCGGTTGAGATACGGTCTGAAGCGTGGACGAGTCAGGAATGTCCGAACTGCGGCTCGACAGAGGACACAACGCGCCACCGCAACACGCTGACGTGTGCATGTGGTTTTGAAGCGCACGCCGATCTCACGGCGTCAGAGACGTTCTTGAGACGGCAGACAACGGTATCACGGTCGATGGCACGGCCTGTATGCCTCAAGTGGGACGACCATTCATGGTCAGAGCCACCACACTCAGTTCCCAACGAGGAGCATACGAACCCGCAAGTTGCCTCCGTGGGCCGGTAAGCGATACTCCCAGCGAGAGGAAACCTCGCCGTTTACGGCGAGGAGGATGTCATTGTTAACCCAACAACGAACTCAACTCCAGCACCCAGTGCACCACGCAAAATGAATCCGAATACTAACACTACAATTCCAGAACCAAACAGAAGCACGTTTCTTGACGGTAGAGAGCTTGAATGCATGAGGGTTGTACAGGATCATATTCACAATAATTTACATGGGTTTCTCCGACCCGCTGTCTCACATCGGCTCACGTAGACGGAGCTCAGCAGGTTCTTGATCGACCATGCAACACTTGCGGTGCTACCGTTTGCAGGTGTCCACACCGAATAATCGGTAGGCCAGACACTGCTGGGTCAGGCCGGTACCGAATACGACGAGCCCGACCAATGTGACAACAATGCCGATTGTCGAGCCAAGTGGGCCGACACCAATTAGACTCGCCACGCCAACAAGCGCGACAAGCAGTCCAGCAACGAGCCGTGCGGTTCGGTCGAGACCACCAACGTTTGGTTCCATGCTGTCGTACTGTTGACTGTCGATAAAAAGTATTGTGCAGTTGTGGGACGGTACTACACACAAGTCAAAATTTTACGTGGCAACTGTGACGAGCAGGAATATTTCGGGCCAAGACTGGAGCCGTTCGATCCCGAAGCCAGCGTCGTCAAGTCTGCCGACCGCTTCGCTGGCGGTGTACCGTTCATCAAGCGGCGGAACGCAATCGTTATCGCCCGCACCGTCCCAGTCAACGATCGTGAGTCGACCTCCTGAACGAATCACCCGCGCGAGTTCGGTTAGTGCGTGCTGGATCGAACGTATGGTGTCCCATTCGATGCTTTAGGCAGCCTGGCTGATCGCATTCCGAAGTTGGTCTTCGCTCTGGGCACCGACCATTCGGTCGGCGAGTTCGCCGTCGACAAACACCAGTAGGGTTGGAATCCCTTGGACCTGATACTCGCCGGCCACCTGCTGGAACTGATCGACATCGACTTTCAGCACCGCGGCATCGGTGTCGCCGGCCAACGTATCGATGGTTGGCTCCATCATCTGGCAGGGACCACACCAGTCGGCATAGAAGTCTACGAGTACGGTGTCGTACCTTTCGACGATAGTATCAAACTCGGCGGCATCGCCAAGGTGAATCGGGTCGGTTGGAACCGCTTCTGTGTTAGAACTCATCACTAACACGTAGGGCCTCCACGTTGATAACAGCTTTGGGTAGAAAATACAATACTATACACGATAAAAGATAGCCACATGTTGTCGGCTACTTGGACGGGTTCTCTGGTCTGGATTGGGTACGCATTCAGGGCTGTTTGGCTCTGCTGAAATTCTTTGGGATTGATATGTTTCATGCGTTGTGCTGAATATAGAGGCTGTATTCATCAGACAGCCCGCAACTCATAACTCGGATTTTCCACCAACTTCTCGATGAAACGGCGATAGTTCAGCGAGTTAGCTACAGGTTAGGATTCCACGTTGTATGGTGCCACATATCATTGGATAGTTTATCTTTTTCCAACAATACTTGTGCAGTAAAGCAACCGGGAGTCGGGAATGAGCGTCCCAACTCCCCGGAGCTACGCCGACAGTCGGGGAGGGAGTTCTCCGCGTGTTCACAACAACGACCGATCATGATACTGGAACTCATTGGACTCACGCTGGCCATTCTTGCTGCCGTTCTTCTGGCCGTCCAGAACGTTTTGATTCGAGTAGCCACTGACGGGGGTGATATCAGTGATGCTGTCATTGTCATGATGGGAGTTAACCTCGGTATCGTCGCACCACTGGCGGCTGTTCTCCATTATCCAGCATACGGTCTCTCGTGGGAGGCCGCCGGAGTCTTTGCAGCTGCAGGAATCGCCGGGCTCGTCCTCGGGCGCATCTGTATCTTTGCTGGGATTAAGATGATGGGTGCGAGTCGGACGACACCAATCGTTTCAGCTTCGTCGTTAGTATCTACTGTACTGGCAGTATGGCTGTTTGGGGAATCAGTCGTGGCCTCTCACGCCGTCGGCATTGGACTTGTCGTTGGTGGGGTAGCGGTCATCTCGTGGCTGACAGCTGTCGATGAGAAGTCTGACCCGTCAGTACAGAACGTGGGACTCGCGCTTCTTTTCGCACTGGGTGCTGCAGTATTCGTCGGAGTCGAACCAATACTCATCCGGATCGGGCTCGATTCGGGGACACCGATTCTCGTTGGTCTTGCGGTGATGATGACCACCGCATTCGTGAGTTACGCCGGATATTACAGGGTTAACAAGAACTCGTTTTGTTCCCCTCTCGGAACTCCATACACTCGGTGGTACATCAGTGCAGGATTGGCGAGTACGCTCGGACTGCTCACGTACTTCGGAGCACTCGCATCAGCACCAGTGGTGATCGTCATTCCGATTATACACACGGCACCGTTGATCGTTCTCGTAGTGTCGGTCATGTTCCTCCCACAGCGGCTTGAGCGGATCACGTGGCCCCTAATCGCAGCCGCGATGATCGTCGTGATCGGAGCAGTTCTCGTCTCTCTTTCGGGCTGAATACGCGCCCTCTATTCAGCACTTGACTCTTGTCAGTATCAAAGGATTTCAACAGAGCCGGCTGTTCATTTATTTATCCGCCTCTGTTGGATCGCCAGCGCCGCGACGGACTGCGAGCGCACCGTGGTACAGAATCATCGAACAGACAAGTAGTGACGACCCGATGAGCAACACGAAGCTGAGCTGATCGAGTATTGGGCGAGCGAGCCAGTCGGCGAGTTCGCTGAGACCAACTGCCACGCTAGCGAGCAACAACATGAGGCCGAAATAAATCGTTACATCAGCCTCGTTGACGTAGGCGGTCGCACTTGACCCGATTCGTGCGCCAAGTGCACTTCCAATGAGTAGTGCAGTCACGATTCCGAGGTCGATTACGCCGGCTCGGCCATACGTGAACGCACCAACGCCACCGGAAAGCAGCCCGCCGAGCAGGCTCGTTCCAACGGCGACCGCAAGCGGCGTGCCAATCACATAATAGATGGCAGGCATTCTGACGAAGCCCCCGCCGACGCCGAGAAAGCCCGAGACGACACCGACCCCACCGCCGACGCCCGAAATCGTCCACAGCGAAGCTGTACTCCCATCGGCGAGCCGCATCATCGGAGGGATATTGTAGGACTTGATTCGTCTGGCAATCGCCGGAACATCGTCATCGCTGTCAGCGTTCTCCGTCGCTTCTGCTGATTCCGTTTTCTCGTCGCTATCGGCTTCAAGTGCGTTTTTGGTAAATAGTAGTCCAATCGCGGCCAACAGGAGTACATACGCGACGCTTACGACGAGGTTGGCAATGCCAAGAACTTCAAGCCCGAAGACAAGGCGGCTGCCGAGTTCAATTCCGAGAGTAATCCCGACGAACATCAGCGCACCTAGCCGGTAATCAACCTGCCCGGCGTCGTGGTGTTTGAGTGTCGCAATAATGGCAGTACCGAAGACGAAGGTCATCGTACTCCCGATTGCGACCGGGGCAGGATAGCCGAGAATCAACAGTGCAGGTGTGACAAGAAACGCGCCACCCATTCCGAAAAACCCGAAAAAGACGCCGACCATGAAGCCAAAGCTCACAAACAGTGCGAACAGCCCTGCAGTAAGTCCGAGCAACTCAACCATTGATTACTGTCTGAGCCGACCGAAAACGGCCGGTGCGATCGCATCTTCAATGACGCCATAGCCGACATACAGCACGATTGCTTCAACAAAGACAACGGTGATCAGCGCAATGGCGTGGACAGCAGGTGGTCCGCCAGCGAATAGCTCGGTTCCACTCATTGTTGGGCCTCGTCTCGGGTGGATGTAGTGGTATTCATATACAGAACGCTACTCGGCCATAGAATATAACAGTTTGGTGTTTACCATACAATACTATATTCCGGTAATCTATGTATATCCACCCGTAAGTCAGTGATAAGTTATAATCGAATGCTTAATCACGCTTCTTCCGTCGGTTTTACGGCATTTGTGCGTTCCTCTCGATATCTGTTCGTCATCTCGATGACCGGGAGGCTTAATATCACGAAGACAATATTGTCTCACATGTACAATGTAATTGTCGTTACGAGGAATATTTTCGGCGTCGTCAGACAGGGGTTGGGTAGCCGATGAACGGCAAATCCGCGATCATTGCAACCGACCTTTCGAATGCCAGTGAATCCATGATTAACTCCGAGACCGGTCTCCGCTGTCTCAGCCGGATTGGCATCGACCGAATCCATCTCGTAACGGTCGTGCCGTCGAACGTCCACCTGGGAATGCCCGGAATCGACTTCGAAAAACGCCGGCGACGGTCGTTGGGTCGGTACCGATCGACTATTGAATCAGCCGGATTTGCGGTTGACACCCATGTCGTCCGGGGGACCCCCCACCGTCGGATCAACGGTATTGCTGGTTCTGTCGACGCGGATGTGATTCTTGTCGGCTCTCGTGGAAAGAGCCCGCTTGAAAACCGTGTCATCGGCTCGACGGCCCGAAATCTCGCCCGGACGACCGTCGTGCCGCTGTTGGTCGACCGAATCGAACGCGGTGTCAACAAGCCTGAAACAGTTCGTCGACATCTTTTCAAGCGAATATTGTACGCGACCGACTTTTCAGAGAACGCCGAGCGTGCGTTCAATGCGCTCTCATATCTCCGGCATGCGACCAAGGAAGTCACGCTCGTGCACGTCCAATCACCGAAAGACGATACCGCTGGAATGGACCGCGACCCCGAAACGGAACTCGCCTCGTTGGCCGAACAGATCGATAGCTGGGGACTCAATACGCGGATTGCAGTCCGAACGGGTGACCCGGCAGCTGAAATTCTCGCCGCCGAAGAAAAATACAATCCAAGCACGCTGTTAGTTGGTTCCCGTGGCCGCAGTCGGCTCCGACGGCTGCTTTTGGGGAGTGTCTCTGAGGATATCGTAGCCAACGCAACAGCTAACGTCTTTCTTGTGCCGCCGCCACGGTCGGGTTAAGTGATGTTCTTTCCGACCGACCCATATCCCGTTCGTAATTCCTGTTTATCATCGCGGTTTACTGTGATCGTATTTGTAGATTTTCGCGCTTTATTGGCGAAGAAAATAGTTTCTTCTATGGTGTAGCTCACAAAACGCAGTAGGGTTTAGTGAGTAGGCATTTCTCCGGTGAAGTCGATGGTGCATCTCTGTCGACCAGTGAATCGCTTGAAGAGTGGTAGTTCACCCGTTCGGAACCCACG
>SL_4KL_010_BRINEDRAFT_10002377_pt1 | contig 10621 bp, 11 predicted proteins | sample SodLak_010_BRINE_2_FD_10664 | JGI IMG/M metagenome (IMG submission 10664) | reverse complement strand
AGATATCATTACATATATAACCATTACGTCCTTACTGGCTACGCTTAAAAGGGGGATACAATGCTACTGAAGATCATTGAAAGTTATCGATTCTACTTCCTATGAATCAGAAGCTCGCAGGTTCAAAGCCTGCCGGGTGCACCAGTAAATGCAAAGGTCTTGGGGTTGGCAATAAATGCCAGGACCTTCTTGTGTCCAGTGATCAGCAGGTTAAAAAGTATATCTACGAACTCAGTATCGCCAGATGTAGTTTTAATCCCCTGTCTGGCGCGAACCGAAGGGCCGCATAGTGGTCTGTTGTCCTGAACTACCAGGATGCACGGGGTCTACTGACCCCGTGCGGATGTCACTGCCCGCTGCCTTTTATTTCTTTTAGGACGCGAGAGAGAATAGACTTTATCTTCTGCTTTTTGCCTTGACCAGAAAAAGATGCTGTTATACACTTTTATTATGAGTATAAATCATTTAAGTAAGGAGGTAACCAAGTGTCAAATTATATAGAACCAACAGATCAGCTTAGCGCTGAAGCAAAAAATTCCGTCCGCGCTCTCCAGAGCCTCATGGAAGAAGTGGAAGCGGTGATCTGGTATCATCAGAGGATAGATGTCTCTGATGATGATGCCCTGAAAGAAGTTCTGACCCATAACCGCGACGAAGAGATTGAGCATGCCTGCATGGTTTTGGAATGGCTTAGGAGAAATATGCCCGGCTGGGACGAAGAGCTGCGAGCGAACCTGTTTACAGAAGGTCCCATCGGTCATGCGGAAGAAGGCAATGAGGACCAGGGAAATAACCCTAAACCCCCGGGTAGCCTGAACCTGGGCAGTATGAAAAAATAACAGGAGGGATAGCTATGGATTTTTTGAAACGCCATCTGGCACCTTTAACAGAAGAGGCCTGGGATGGAATAGATGAAAGAGCAACGGAAGTTTTGAAAAGTGTTCTTACAGCCCGCAAAGTCGTACATGTAGAGGGACCCAGTGGATTAAACCATACGGCAATACCCGAAGGCCGACTTTCAATTCTAGAAGAAAACCCGGAAAAGGTCAGTACAGGGCTGTATAAAGTCAAACCTTTAGTTGAAACCAGGACAGAATTTACCCTGAACCGCTGGGAAATGGACAATTTAACCAGGGGTGCCCGGGATGTAGACTTAGAGCCGCTGGAAGAAGCAGCCCGAAAAGCGGCCCTGTTTGAAGAGAACGCTATTTTCAATGGTTATGCAAAAGGCCATATTGAAGGACTTGATCAGGTAGCCAATAAGACCCTGGAGTTCGGGCAGGATGCTTCTTCAATAATGGATGCCGTTACAGACGGTGTTCTTACCCTCCAGGGTAACTTTGCTTCCCCGCCTCTCACCCTGGTTGCCGGGGAAAAAGCGTGGCACCAAATCAACCATGAAGCCGGGGCCTACCCTCTATACAGGCAAATCAAGGAATTACTCGAAGGTGATATCCTGTTCTCGCCTGCTTTAGAAGGGGCCTTGTTGCTCCCCTGTGACCATGAAGATCTGGAATTAAACCTGGGTATTGATTTTTCGATCGGCTATCAGTACCATGATAGCAAGCATGTCATGCTGTATATCGCCGAATCTTTCACTTTCAGGGTCCTCGATCCGGCCTTGATAGTTAAATTCACCCTCTAACTCCGGTAGGCTGCCCCGAATGGGGCAGCCTTTTTGTACGACGGGTAGTCTTTGTTTATCGTGTCGTAACACGACTGTGGTTTCCCTGTTCTATTGTGCAGCGAAACCACCGGGTGCCAGTTTCACCTGGCCACGGCAGCTTATAGTTAAGAATCAGGAGGTCGCAGGTTAAAATCCTGCCGGGCGCACCATTGAATTTAAAGACATCTTTAATACGGTGAATTAGTATGCCTGTTTAAAGACCTTAGTTTTTTTCGGCAGACGGAATACATAAGCCAGCGCAAGCAGAACAAATAAAGCAATCCCGGCAAACGTCACCTTGAGGGAAGTGATCTGCGCCTCTGCATAGTCTTTGACCACCGCATCAACCTGCCCTGCATTTAAGCCGGCCTGCTGGGCAGCGCTACGCACCTGATCAACTGTAACAAAATTTGCGCTTGTCTCAGCAGCAGCAACAATCTCTGCGCTAACCGGGGCCAGAGCGGGTGTAGTCAGCACAGCATGTTGAAAATTAGTTACCAGTGAAGCGATCAAGATCGAACCGATCATCGCTGTGCCCAGTGATGCACCAAGATTCTGAAATGTACCCTGCAACCCGCCAACCTCGCTACCTCTTTCAGGAGGTACAGACGACATATTTACGTTGCCGATTTGCGAGGTCAGTAGGCCCAAACCGGCGCCAATAAGTCCGAGGGCAGTGCCAAAGCCGATTGTGCGCAGGTCGGGTGCCGTTGATAAAATTAGTAGCACTTCTCCTAACAGCATGCCAAATAATCCTACCTTAATAATGCGCAGTGGTGATATTCGCCCGGTAAGGGAGGACCCTCCCAGGGCAAAGAAAAAGACAGTGAGCGATAGAGGCAGGATCGTGATGCCGGTCTGCAGCGAATCATAGCCAAGCACGGTTTGCAGATAGAGAGGAAGAACGAAAAAAGTACTCATAATAATGAACTGCTGAGCAAGCAAAATCGTCAGGCCGGCTCGCAATATTGGGATTTTGAGCAAACTAAGGTCAAGCAGCGGGTCATTTCCGGCCTCAATTACCTTTTCTTCATGGCGGATAAAGAACCAGAGCAGCACTGCGCCTGCAACAATGAGGAAAATGACCGGTGAAAGGCCAAGGGGCTTTATAAAATACCCTGCTCTTGGCGCAATCCAACCCCACTGGCTTGAACGCAGGATGCCGAAAACAGCTAATCCCAGGCCGGCAGCAGAGAGAAAGGCACCGGGCAGGTCGAGTTTGATCGAACGGCCGGGGGTGGAGGGAATTGCACGCAGGAAGAGCATTAACACCAGCACGATTGCTGTCTCGCTGGCGAATACGAGGCGCCAGGTGAAATTAGCTGTTACCCAGCCACCGATAAGGGGTCCGAGTGCCGCCGATGCTCCGGTGACTCCACCCAGAATACCATAGGCCAGTGCCCTCTGGTGCCCCTGGTAGTGGGCAGCCGTCAGCGCGGCAATAGCCGGAATAACCAGCACTGCTCCAAAACCTTCGATAAATGACCAGCCAAACAGCAGCACGGATAAGTTAGGTGACAGCGCTGTGATTAGTGAACCAGTTCCATATACCAGAAGACCGATAGTGTAAGCTAAACGCGGCCCCCATTTATCGCCCAGTTTCCCACCGATCAGCATAAAGGCAGCCATTACCAGTGTGTATATCGTTATCGCCGTCTGCAACCCCACAACAGATGTGTTTAAGTCCCGGACGATCTGCGAAATAGAGACATTCATCACCGTAGTGTCAAGCACCATAATAAACTGCGCAGCAGCGAGCATGGCAATGACACCCCAACCTGCCTGTTTTTTCTCCTGCTTGTCAGTAGTGATAGCTTTAGAAATAATCTATCACCCGCTTTGATATGTATTCAACATCATTATCGAAATGTGCCTTTTCTGCAGCCTATATCACACCAGTTTGCAAAAATTAGCCCTTTTTTTAATTCTAACCAGCCAATTTTCATTGAATGATTATTGACTACACCGGTTCCTCAAGCTTGCGTCTTTGAAAAGCAAATACAATGGCCATAATACCACCTGCCACTCCGAAGATGCCGTAAACCCAGGCCAGAGCCAGCGCGGCAACAAAGGGTGAACTTAAAAGTAAAATGCCAAATATAATGCTGATTATACCCAATATTGCTGTAGCAATCCCATCTTTTTTAAAGGCGCCAAAAAGATTAATCAAACCGATAATGATCCCGTTGACGGCAATAAATATGACCAGGATAGTAGGCAGCAACACGGTGCTCCAGAGGGGGTGCTGCAGCACGGCCAACCCGGCCATAATGCCGATGATACCCGAAATAAGGTTCAACCCCCACAATGTGCGGTCTGCAAAAATACTAACAATGGATATAATACCGGTTACCAACCAAAACATACCAACGAACTGGACAATTACTAATGTAGTGGCAAAAGGATTAGTAATAAGTAGTAGGCCAATAATCAGCGAGAAAATGCCCTGCACAAGGACTGCCCACCAGGGGAAAAACCAGCTCTCATTAACCTCTGTGCGATCTTTTGCTTCAGTAACATCCATGCAAACTCCTCCTTTTCAATAGGTATAATAGTAAATCAGATATGAGTCTTATAATACTATACTATTCTGCTGCAGGTCAAGCTGACCCGACCCAAAAACAGGCATTATTTCGGTTTGCTTCAGCATAGAGAGACGTAAAACAGCTGAAAGGCATCGGTTTTACCGGTAAGATTACAAAAAGGAGTACAAGAAAGTAAACCCAGGGCCTTCTTGTCTACAGTTGTCGGCAGGTTAAAAAGTATATCTACAACGTGATGGTAAGAAATTCAAAACGGACATTTTAAACAAGGATGTCCTCCAGTATATTGTGTGGCTAACCTGCGCTACCGATTAACATAGGATCTTTAAAGTTCCGGTTACATTTGCGAATGCTCCAGGGCCAGTCAACTCATTGCAATAAGTAATAATTCAAGACCTGACCCCAACTTCCAACTTCTTGACCCCAACTTCTTCAAGACCTGACCCCAACTTCTTGCACCATAATAACATGCACCATAATAACAAGAAGACAAACCCCCTTTTGTATATCTGTATTTAAACAATTCCCCCGTTTTTCCCTGCAGTTAGAAGCAGTTAGAAATAGAAAGCTTTTAAACTCAGGGCCTGTTCAATTTTCTATCCTCCACAGATCAAAAACCAGGCCATCTGATTTGTCATGCTTTGATGACAAACCCTGCAGGATCAATTTTTATTAAAATAACTTATATACAATAACGGTCATATTCATTATTCATATTTTATCTTTATGGGTAAATATTCCATAATAGATCTATCGCAGTTTTATAAAATCATAATACAGGTGGTGGTAAATCAGTGAAACATTTTTTATCAACTCGTTGGGGTATTATCTCGGTCGGTATTTTTATTGGCATCCTGGCTGCACTGCTGCAGTTCTGGGGCAACCCGCCCAATATGGGTGTCTGCGTGGCCTGTTTTGAGCGCGATATCGCCGGTGCTCTCGGTATGCACAGGGCCGCGGTGGTCCAGTACATGCGTCCGGAAATCATCGGCTTTGTCCTGGGTTCCTTTGGTGCCGCCTATTTATTTAATGAGTTTAGATCGAGGCTCGGTTCTGCCCCCATCGTCAGGTTTGTGCTTGGCGTTTTTGCCATGATTGGAGCCCTCATTTTTCTGGGCTGCCCCTGGCGGGCTTTGCTCCGCCTGGCCGGCGGGGACGGCAATGCTATTTTAGGGTTACTGGGCCTGGCTGCGGGAATCTGGATCGGGACCCTGTTTTTAAAAAGCGGCTACAACCTGGGGCGCGCCGGTAAGGCCCACACTTCAGCCGGGTGGATTATGCCCTTAATCATGCTCGGATTCCTGGTCCTCATGCTTATAGATCCTCCCGTCAATGGAGAAATTCAAAGCAATTTTCTATTCTATAGTTTAGAAGGTCCCGGGTCCATGTATGCTCCCCTGATCGTTTCCCTGATGGTTGGCCTGGGAATAGGCTTCCTGGCCCAAAAGAGCCGTTTTTGCACCATGGGGGCCATAAGAGACCTGATCTTGTTCAAACAGACCCATCTTTTCGGAGGTCTGGTGGCCCTGGCTGTGGCAGCATTTATCACGAACCTGGTCGTCGGCCAGTTCAACCCCGGTTTTGTCGACCAGCCTGTCGCCCATAACTTGCATTTCTGGAACTTTGGCGGCATGCTAGTGGGCGGGCTTGCTTACACCCTGGCCGGAGGATGTCCCGGACGGCAACTTTTCCTGGCCGGCGAAGGCGACGGGGATGCTTCCATCTTTGTGATCGGCATGATCGTCGGCGCTGCTTTTGCCCACAATTTCGGCCTGGCCAGTTCGCCGGCCGGAGTTACTTCAGCCGGCATCGGAGCCCTCATTATCGGGCTGGTAGTTTGTCTTCTGATTGGCTTTACCATGAGAGGGAAATAAGGATAATGCTTGTAAGGAGGAATGAAAGAAGATGGAAAATATTGTTGATGCCAGGGGCTTCTCGTGCCCTCAACCGGTAATTATGGCGGTCAATGAAATGAAAAAACTAGGTCAGGGCGAGATAACGATTTTGGTTGATACCGATACGGCAAGAGAAAATGTAAACCGCGTCACGAATGCCCAGGGCTGGTCGGTGCTCGATGTTCAGCCTGATGAGGGGGGCTACAAGATAAAGATTGGGAAGTGAGCAGTAAATGTTTAAAGCTTTTAAGAAAACCAGGAACAACGAAGTCAAAATCCATAAACAGGATCGCGGTATCCTGGTTTTTGAAAATACCAGCGAAGTGATTAAGGCTGAAAGCGTCTTGAAAGATAAAGGATTCATTATTAAAGTAATGGGGCCGCCGCTTACGGGGTTTCTCATTTACCATGGCGCAGCCTGGTGGCGGAATTTGCTCCAACGGCTGCGCCTCCTATAAAAAATATTTATCCTGCCATTTTAAAGCTTCTCGACCCAGGGTTGCAGGAGTTTCACTGGCAGGATAGAGAAATAAAAACTATTCTCCGAAAAAATTACCCCGTTTCCATTTGCCTTCCAGAACCCTGCCGTTTTCGTAAACCATTATGCCCCGGCCGTGCTGATAACCTTCTTTCCATTCCCCTTCGTAATAAAGCTTTTGATCGTTTTCCGGCCAGCTAAAGATGCCGTAACCATGATAACGGCCCTCGAACCAAGAGCCTTCATACCGGCCTCCAGTCCTGCTATCCCAGGTGCCTTCTCCATGCGGCAGCCCGTTTATAGCTTCGCCGGTATACCTACCTGCGATTCAGCCCGGCATCTCGAAGATAAAAGATTCTTTACCGTTATCCGTGTTGCCCGGACTGAAAGCTATCATTAAAGCGAGGATCACCAGCCCGCCAACAACCCAAAATATTTTCACCGCCGCTTCACTCCATTCTGTCTAGATCATTCTGTCTATATAAAGTATCTTATATTTTTCCTATTATAATTATAACATGGAGCATCAGAATGCCGACCGGGCTGCCGAAAAAGTTGGAGCCGGTGTTGCTTATAATATAGCATCAATCTATTATAGGGGTTGAAATAGACGGCAAATAAGGAGGCCGCAGGATTTAAACTCGCCTGGTGCGCCACTATTAGGAGAAACCCGGAGCTAATAATTACTCCGGGCTTACTTTCAAATTTGCTTATTATCAAACCTGGTCAGGATCCCTGGTCAGGGAAAGGTGGTTTCATTTCAGATTAAAACCAGCCGCCGCCGGATCCGCTATCCGGTTCCCACCAATTGGCTTCTTCGCCGCCGTCATGATCATCCGGCGCTTCTGCTATTTGGCCCTGTTCAAAGTAAACTGTATCAGTGGAACCGTCCGGAGCGGTCAGGGTAAACTGGCCGTGCGGGGTTCCTTCAACCCAGTTGCCGGTCAAGGTGCCGCCCGAAGGGTGGTTAAATGTGCCCTGACCGTGCGGTTGGCCGTCCAGCCAGGCCCCGGTGTAGGTTCCTCTTTGCCAGACTTGATCTGTAACTTGTTCCGGCTGGGGTTCCTGCTCTTCACCGTTTGCCGGCTCTCCTGGATCAGCTTCCACGGCATGATCGTCTGAGGGTTCTTGAGGAGCGGCAGTTTCCTGGGTCGGTTCAGTTTCAGGTTCAACAGTTTCTTCCGCAGGGTCCGGCTCGGCTAATTCGTCAGTTTCGTCTTGATCAGGGTCTTTGGGTTTTAGGGGCTCTTCTTCCTGCTGTTCGCTTCTATGTTCTGAAAGCAGCCATCCGGGCAGTTTACCTGCTTCGGCTGTTTCCGCTTCTTCCGGTTCTGCATCGCGGTCGGCAATAAAACCGCAGCCGATCAGTAGAAATGATAGCGCCAGTATTGACAATACCATCAAAAAGGCCTTTACTGTAGGCATATAGATTCCTCCTCCTGGAGACCTTCCTATAAAATGAAGCTCGTTTGTTTTAGGATCAATAAACAACGAGCTTGTGACGGCATTATAACTTAAGATAACTATAAAAGCAAGAGCTGATTAAATGGCCTGATTAAATGAAAGGACGATTTTAGCTTCTGTTTGCTATTGCCTGTTTGTGTTATAATATAATTCGCAGTCCGGCTTTTTCTTTTTTGCCGGGTTATTTATTATTTTGATTTAATGTTCAGGAGGTATTAGAATGGCCGACATAAAAACATGTCCGTTTTGTCTGGAAGAAATCCCGGCCAGGGCTATAAAGTGCAGATACTGCGAATCGATTGTAGATGAGGTTCCTGCGAAGGCATCCGAAGAATACACCTCCGGCAGGCCTGCCTATGGTGGCGAGGAAACAGGGGCCGGTGCCGGGTACGGTATGGATTACGATGAAGTCCCGGAGCAGAAAAAAAGCAAAAAGTTCCTGGTGCCCCTGGTCATAATCGCTGCCGTCTTACTGCTGGCGGGGGCTGGAGCCGGTTACTGGTTCCTGCTGGACGAAAACGGTACGCCGGTAGCCGAAGCGGTGGAACGCGATGACATCCTGGGATCATGGAAAGGAACTACCGGAGCTGAAGAGATTTATTTCCAGTTCCAGCCCAATGATATGGTTAGTATAGCGGTGCCTTCAGAAGGGTACTGGTTTAGGACCGAATACCGCCTGGTTGCCTCCGGTGACAAAAGCTATCTAGAACTGCACCACCGGGGAACAGATGAATGGGAAAGAATAGCTGAACTGACAGCCGCTGAGCCCGACACTGTAGTCATGACCGATACCTGGGACGGTATTGTTATTGATTTGATCAACTATCCCGACGCCGAGGTCGGAGACGTGTTCAGAGAGCTGCGTTTTGAAAGGTAAGCTGCTGTCTAAAGATTAGAATTGAAAGCATATTTTTCCTGATGCCCCTCTGCAGGGGCATTTTTCATGGTTAATTTCCAGACGTGATATAATAAATCAGCGGGGGTTAGTAGGGGTATGATAGATGATGAAAAATTTATGAGGGAAGCCCTGAAGCAGGCCAGGGAAGCAGGCCTGGCCGGTGAGGTGCCCATTGGGGCGGTTATAATTAAAGAGGGGCAAATTTTGGCCGCTGATCGTAACCGCCGGGAAGAGCTTAACGATGCCACCGCCCATGCCGAAATGCTGCTTCTCAGGCGGGCCGGCAGTATCCTTGGAGGATGGCGGCTTGGAGGGTGCACTCTTTATGTTACCCTGGAACCCTGTCCGATGTGCGCGGGGGCTTTAGTTATGGCCCGGGTTCAGCGCCTGGTCTTCGGTGCCTTCGACCCCAAAGCCGGGGCGGTGGTGAGCCTCTACGACCTGGTCCGCGATCCCCGCCTTAATCACCGCCTGGAAGTAAGCGGGGGCGTACTGGAGGCAGAATGCGCTTCTTTACTGCAGGATTTTTTCCGCAGCCGGCGGGACTGATGATTTGATTTGCAGACCACTCGGGCCGTGGTCTCCTTTACAACTTCCCCGGCCCTGTTATAATATAGATTATGGATGCGGAGAGATGGCCGAGTCCGGTTGAAGGCGCACGACTCGAAATCGTGTGTGCCGCAAGGCACCGTGGGTTCGAATCCCACTCTCTCCGCCATTTATATTGATGGAGGTTACAGGTAAATGCCGGTTCTCGATTCGCATGTCCACTGCGGCTTTACCCTGCCCCTGGAACGAATCAGGCCCCTGTGGGACGAGGGAAATATCGACGGCGGGGTAATGTTTTCGCCGGTGGAAGAAATATATGATCGGTTTGATCGGGATTTTGTCGACTCTCCCTCCTATCAAAAAAGCAGGGAGCGGGTTCACAATTACCTGCGTAATTTGCGTTCTGAAAACCATTATATCTTCTGGTTTGTCTGGAACGATTTCAAAATACCCGGTGATGAGTTTTCCGGCATAAAGTGGCACCGGCATGGCGGTGAGCCGGATTACCTTTATGGAACTCCGGAGTGCGAGGAAGTAATTGAACATATTTGTAAGCGGCAAATGCCTGTTATTCTGGAAGAAGAGTTTTCCAGGACCCTGAAGATGGTCGAAAAGCTTAAAGCCCGGACTGTAACCATCATTCCCCATTTCGGCGGCCTGAACGGCGGTTATGCCAGGCTGAAAGCCTCGGGCCTGTTTGAAAATCCCGCCGTCTATGTCGATACGGCCCTGGCCGGGCCGGGGGAGATAGAAGATTTTGCCTCCACCTACGGGGTGGAGCGCATACTTTTTGGCAGCGACTTTCCATTTGGCGATCCCGCCTATGAAAGCCTTAAAGTAAAAAAGATATTTTCCGGTCAGGACCGGCAAAAAGTGCTGGGTGAAAACCTGCTCCACCTTTTAGAGGGCAGCAAGGCTTAACTGGATTCTGCAAGGCTATCTTCAATCCGGCCTCAAACCCTGACGGTTGAAAGAGAACTTTTTTAATTGTATAATACGGTTGGAAGATCACAGCATTAATCTTACGCGGAGAGATGGCTGAGTTGGTCGAAGGCGCTCGCCTGGAAAGCGAGTAGACGGGGCAAAACCTCGTCTCGAGGGTTCGAATCCCTCTCTCTCCGCCATTTT
>SL_4KL_010_BRINEDRAFT_10002376_pt1 | contig 10621 bp, 12 predicted proteins | sample SodLak_010_BRINE_2_FD_10664 | JGI IMG/M metagenome (IMG submission 10664) | reverse complement strand
GTTCGCTGGAATCCTGAAACACTCGTTGATCGCTACAACCTCTCACTTGCACAGACCGCACTGTTCGACGCATACGAGGTTCGCATCCAGACAAGCGATCCAAAACGGATCGTCTCGGCGGTCAAACGGCTCCGATTGCTCTATGAGATACGGAAACTCCCCGAAGGGAGACGCCGGACGGTTGCAGATAACGACCGGGAGATTATCGTCACTGGTCCTGACACGCTTTTCCGGAAGACCCGGCGCTATGGCACACGCTTTGCCCGACTGTTACGGACGGTGACGAAGACTGCCGACTGGCGACTCGAAGCAACAATCAACGACCGCGGCACGGAACGAAAACTCGTCCTCACGGACGAAGACCTCACCGTACTCGACGACGAACCGATTGCCGAGGTGAGCTACGACAGCGCAGTCGAAGAAGAGTTTGCGACCCGTTTTGACGCGCTGGATCTGGACTGGAACCTCGTCCGGGAACCCGACGCAATTGAGGCCGGCGAACACGTTATCATCCCGGATTTCGCCCTCGACTGGAAGTACGGCGATTTCCGTGTGTATTTCGAGATCATGGGCTTTTGGACACCCGAATACGTCGAGAAGAAACTGGACCGACTAGCTGCTGTCGACGACGTCGAATTACTCATTGCAGTCGATGAAAGTCTCGGCGTCGGCGACGACATCGAATCGCGCGATCACCGCGCGATTCCCTACGCCGGGAGTGTGAACATCAAAGATATTCGAAATGCACTCCGGCGCTACGAGGACGAACTCGTCGCCGAGACGGCGAATGAGTTGCCAGAGGAACTCACACCCGAGGATGACGTGATCACGCTTGCCACCCTCGCCAAAGAGTATGGTGTCAGTGAATCTGCACTCGAAGCGAAGGGGTTTCCCGCACACGAACGCGTCGGTCGGACACTCCTCCGGCCAGCAGTGCTCGACTCGCTCCGTGAGAAGATAGAAGCGGGGATGACACTGGAGACAGTCGACGAAATCTGTTCGGAGGCAGGCATCGAGGAGACGAGTTCAGTTCTGTCGACACTTGGATTTCGGGTGGAATGGGAAGGACTCGGTGGCGGTACGGTTCGAAAACGAGGGTAACGATCAGGTTTCGAGTCCGACCGAGAGATCACGCAATCGCTGGATTCGCTCGGCAGTCGGTGGATGGGAGTTTGGAAACAGTTCCTGACTCAATAGCTCGTGTGTTTCCTCATCGTCGTTGAACATCGGGAGATCGAGTGAGGTTATATACAGTGCCTCGACACCGCCGTCGAGTTCGCGCAAGTCCCGGTCTGGGAGGGTTGCCATCTCGGCTTCGATTGTTTCGAGTGCGGAGGCGAGCGCAAGCGGATTGCCGGTGATCGCTGCTGCACCCCGGTCTGCAGCGTACTCTCGATACTGCGAGAGCAGCCGAAAGAGAACGTTGCTTATCAGCCAGAAAATCGCAGAGATGGTGAGTGTCACGACGGCTGCGGCGATAATAACGAGCAGTACGTATCCGCCGCCCTGGTTGTTCCGGCGAGTGGTCCCAGCATAGAGGAGACCCTCGCTAAGAAATTTCAACCCCGTATAGGTCAGCTTCGAGACAGCGTAGGTAAAGGTTGGAAGCAAGAATGCAATCGACATCACCGATGCATCACGATTTCGAATGTGGGCGAGTTCGTGGGCGAGGACGGCATCGAGTTCGTCATCGTCCAGTGTATTGAGTAACCCGGTGGTGACCGCAACCGTCGCATCGGCTCGTCGCCCACCCGTTGCGAAGGCATTCGGGGCATCCGAACGAATAATTGCCACATCCGGTTTGGGCATCCCTGCAGTGGTTGCAAGTCGCTGGACGCGGCTGTGTAATTCGGGTTCTTCGGACTCGGAGACAACCTCCGCACCGGTCGAATCGAGTGCAACATCCCCGCCCTTGTAGTAAGCAAGCCCAATCCCGACGAGCGTGAGGACGAATACAAGACGGGGATCGAACTGGATGGTGGGAGCAGTCCCTTCACCCGAAGCAGCGAGTGGGAACACGATGTAATTGAGCGCAACACTCAGCGTAAAAGTGAACAAAAGCGGGAGAATGGCGATGAGACCAAGCGTCCCGAGCATCCGAAGCTGTAGCGAACGGTCAGTCTCCCAGTCCATTATCTGTAACTGAATCTCTCGTGATATTTGTACCGTGCGGTCTAGCACAACCGACAGCAGTGACGGCGATCACAGTTCCCGTCGTCGTCCTTTCGGCACCGTCGATTGAAGCGTCCCGTATGTGAAGAGGCCAACACCGAGTGGCTCTGGTTCGCCCGCAATCTCGTGTGTGACGATCAGATAGCCCCAGTCGCCATCCCACTCGATATCCTGTTCTTCGCCGGCCATAAACCGCGTTGCCTGCTCCTCTGTGAGATGAATACAGTTTTTCGTCGCGTGATTGCCAAAGCGCTGGATCGCTTCGAGTGTTGGCTTCCAGTGTTCCTGGCGGGTTCGCAAGAATGTCATCCCGAGCCCTTCGATATCGACCGGCGAGTCGAGATCGCCGTAAAAGGCCCATATTTTGCCAGCGCCACGTTCCCAGAAAGAGTAATTCTCGAAGACAGCAGGTTCGACTCCAAATCGTTCCTCCCACCAGTCGAGAACCTCCTCGCGAGTTGCCCGTGTTTCGACGGTTCGCTCGGCCGCTGTTTCCGGGAGCCTATCGAATCGAGTGCTTACGTTTTCCTCGGTCATTAGCCCGTCACCTCCAGTTTTGCACAGAAAAACCCTCCCGTATCGTTGTGGTGTGGGTAGATTCGTTTCGCTCGCGTGACGCTCTCGTCGTACTGTGTCGGTTCGCCGGTAACGAGGTCCTCATCCCACTGCGTGATACCGGGAGTCGATTCCAGCGGACACTCGAAGGGAACGATCTGGCATGGCTCTGCATCGAGGATGTAATCGAGAACACCTTCGTTTTCCTCGGGTGCAAAGGTGCACGTCGAATAGACGACGGTCCCTCCCTCGCGGGTCGCCTGGATTGCCCGCCGGAGGATCCCTTTCTGGATGCCAGCCGTCCCCTGAACGTGTTCGACACTCCAGTCATCGAGTACGCCGGGATTTTTGCGAATCGTTCCCTCACACGAACAAGGAACGTCCACCAGCGCCCGGTCGTACGACCCGCCACCGAAGGGTTTCAGCGAGTGATTGCGCGCATCCTCGACAGTGAGTGCAAGGTTCGTTACACCGAGGCGTTCGGCATTCGAGCGCAGTGCAGAGACGCGGCCCATGTTGTTGTCGGTGGCGACGAGCAACCCGGTATCGTCCATCAGCGCAGCGAGTTGTGTCGTCTTGCTGCCCGGCGCGGCACACGCATCCCAGATGCGCTCGCCAGACTGTGGGTCGAGTATCCGTGCTGGGAGCGCAGAGACTTCTTCTTGTCCGTGCAGCCAGCCGTGAACGTACGGCCAGTTCGCACCGGGCTGGTCGTTGGGCAACCGAAAGAGGCCGGGGTGCCAGTCGGTTTCCTCGAAGTCGAGATCCGAATCTGTGAGTGCTGTTTTTGCCCGTTCGATGGTCGTCTTGATCGTATTCACCCGAACGGCGGAGGGAAGCGGTCGCTCACAGGCCGCATAGAACGCCTCGACGTCGTCGATGAGCGGCTCGTACCGTTCCAGGGTGGTCATTGGCTGTAGTATTTCGGGCCAGCGCTTGTGGGTTTCGACTTGCTCTCCCCGATTGGATAGAAACCCGTCAAAAAACGGTATCCAAAGAAAATTGAGCGCGTAGTCCTGAGCCCCAGATATGGCCGTTGCAAGCCGCATGAGAGACGGGATTCGCGCCCGACCAGTCGCTATCACGACCGTGCTGACCATCATCGGGTACATCCTCGTCATCGGAACCTTCGCTGGCTGGGTCGATATCTATCCCGACCTCTCTGCAAGTACTGTCGACTTTCTCACCCACCTGATCGCCCTCATCAATTCAGTCACACTCGCCGCGCTCGTCCTCGGCGTCTACTATATCAGAAACAACGACTACCAGAAACACAAGTGGGCAATGGTCGTTGCCTTCGGGTTGATCATACTCTTTCTGGTCGTCTATCTGCTACGCGTTGGCGGTGGCTTCGAGAAAGAAATCGTTGGGGCTCCAACGGGAATCTACGAGGCCTATCTGGCGATGCTCGCCATTCATATCATCCTCTCGATTGTCTCCGTCCCCGTTGTTCTGTATGCCATCTTGCTTGGACTGACTCATACCGTACAGGAGCTCAAACAGACGAGAAAGGCACAGATCGGTCGCATCGCCGCCGCTGCCTGGATTCTAAGCCTCGTCCTCGGAATCGTGACCTACGTGATGCTCAATCATATTTATTCTGCACAACCGCGGGAACCACGCGGTGCGCTCTTGTTGCTTGCCGTCGGGACCATGCGACTCAACACCACGCTTATCACCGACTGTCACTTAGCGGACACTGATGAGCAAGATCGTTTCAACTGAGGAGGTCCTTGGGGGTGCACCTCGTATCGAGGGAAGACGGATTGGAGTTCACCACATCGCCAGGCGCGTCATTGACGCTGGGAAGTCGCCCGAACAGGTCGCTGCGGACTACCGTCTGGACATTGCCGATGTTCATCGCGCCCTCACGTACTATTACGACAATCCTGACGAGATGCGGGAGATCCAATCAGAGCACCGAACAGTTCCGGACGAACTCTCAGTTATTCGTGGACCCCAAGACTTGGAGGGCGTGACACAGTCGGAACCAGAGGCATGAGGCTGCTTGCAGACGAACACATCCCGCCAGCGTTTGTCTCCGCACTTCGTGGCGAGGGACACGATGTGGCAGTTGTTGGTGACGATGTCGAGTTGGGTGCTGAAGACAGCGTTTTACTTGAGTATGCTTCCCAGACAGAGAGGGTTATTTTGAGTGAAGATACAGACTTTCGTGGTGCTGACCCCGAACTGGATACCAAACAGCACCCAGGAGTCCTTGCATGTGATACAGCTGCTTCACCGAGTGAGATTGTAGCCGCTGTCCGACGGATCGAGACGTTCACTGAGGACCTTTCCGGAACAGTTCTTTTTGTTCCTGGTGGCTGGCTGTAGGACAGACGGGAGCTGCAACCCGCCAGTACGTAGGACTTCTCCAGTTGGTTTCGCTCTCGAACCAGACGGATACCTTCCCGACAGTGTTTAATATGTCCGTTTCGTACAGCCGAACTGTAATGTCGGAAGTCTGCTCGACGTGCGGGCTGCCCGAGGAGCTTTGCGTCTGTGAGGACGTCGCAAAGGACTCCCAGGAGATCAGCATCCGCATCGACGAGCGCCGTTACGGAAAAGAGGTAACGATCATCGAAGGATTCGACCCCAACGACGTCGATATGGATAGTCTGTCCTCGGACCTGAAATCGAAATTCGCGTGCGGGGGGACTGTCGACGACGACCAGATCGAACTCCAGGGGAATCATCTCGACCGAGTGGAAGATTTCCTCCGGGACGAGGGATTTAACGTTGCCTAGCTAACGATTTTTGCGTGGCCGTCGGGCCGATTTCGACGCCGCACGCGGGGCATCTTCGTATCGAGAGTCTCGACGCTAGAAGAATTTGAACAGGTCGTCCCGGTTGACCTCGTGAAGATGTTCGCGGATCGCGTCATTGAGTGGCTGGATCGAGCCACGTTTGGCACTAATTGGCGCGATAGTCCCTTGCCACTGTTTCCATGGTGGATGGAGACCAAACCGGTCACAGATCTCATCGAGTCGCTCGTCTCTATCGTCGACTTTATCCATCTTATTGACAGCGATTACCGTCGGAATGTCGACATCTCGCAGGAAGTGATACAATTCGACAGTGTGTGGAATAGAGTCCGGACCGGTGTGGCGGTCGATGATATCGACTGCTGCTTTTCCGTCGAGGACGATTACCCCCACCAGAATGTTGTCGGCGTAGGTCTCGATATACTGGACGATGTCTGTTTTGATCTCTTCTTGGACATCGTCGGGAACGCCTTTCATGAAGCCAAAGCCGGGCAGATCAGTGATCATGAAATCCTCGGGTGCCCAGTCGTAGTGATTTGGCTCGCGGGTGACACCCGGTCGCTGCCCGGTATCGAACTGGTGACCCGTAATTTCGCGCATCAGCGTCGATTTGCCGACGTTGGATCGCCCGACGAGAACGATTTCGTGTTCACGATCCGGTCGCGTCTCGAACATACCTGTCTTTAGACACCGGCAGTGAAAGCGTTGTCTTCACAGATCCGCAAGAGAAAGTCAGGGGAGCGACTAGGCGTATGTTTCTTCGAGATACTCGACGATATCGTCACTTTCTGGCATTCCCTCGATACCGTGTTCGTTATCGACGAGGACGGGAACGCCGGTCTGGCCGCTTACTTTCTCGACTTCGGTGCGGTCGCTGTGAGATCGGGGCACCTTGTGTGATTCGTATTCGAGACCGAGTTCGTCGAGTTTCTTTGTGACTTTTGCACAGTACGGACAACCGTCGAGTTCGTACAGTTCCAGATCTGTCATCACTCCCACTAGGTGAGCGATATACAAGAAACGGACGGAGACGTGCGACTCGGATGCACGACCACGACCCGATTCTCGGTCAGTTCGACAGTTCGTCTGCGTCAGCGAGTAGTTCGGACGCACTCACCAACGATTCGAGTTCGATATCGTGTTCGGCGAGGTTTTCTTGTGCACCCTCTTCACGGTCGACGACGACTAGAACGCGGTCGACGACCGCCCCAGCCTCGCGCAGCGCTTCGACAGCGTCGATTGCGCTCTGGCCAGTCGTGGCGATATCTTCGAGTACGATGACTTCCTCACCCTCTTCGAGCGTGCCTTCGATCCGGTTGCCAGTGCCGTATTCTTTGGCCTGCTTGCGGACGATGACGTAGGGGTTGCCCGAGGCAACACTCGTCGCGGCGGCAAGCGGGACGGCACCGAGGGCAACGCCAGCGAGTTTCGTCTCACCGACGCGTTCGGCGAAGGCTGTCGCAATCGCATCGAGACAGTCGGGGTCGGTTTCGAAAATGTACTTGTCGACGTAGTAGTTGCTCGTCCCGCCATGGGAGAGTTCGAACTCGCCGAATTTGACCGCATCAGCGTCCGTGAGAAGGTCGATCAACGACTGCGTATCCATGTGTCGAGCCAAGATGTGGCTCCTCTTGGGTTTGCCGATGTCGATTGGGTTTGCACCAGCAATCTGCTGGAGGAGCCATCAACACCCCATGCAGAACATACCACTCACAGGACCATTCTGCCGAGCGAGCGCAACCACTATGAAGATTCGGGACACAGAACCACTCGAATGGAGATATTCGGGTCGAGTGGTGTACGCGGGGTGGCACTCGAAGAACTGACGCCCGCGTTCGCGCTCGAAATCGCACAGGCGGCTGGCAGCGTCCTCGATCAGGACCGCGTGGCGGTCGGTCGGGATACCCGTGTGACGGGCCAACTGCTCGTCAATGCCGTCGCAAGTGGCCTCGCGAGTGTCGGCTGCGATGTCGACCGCGTCGGAGTCGTCCCGACCCCATCACTGCAAGCCTACTGCGAACGTGAAGGCGTTCCCGGTGTGATGGTCACCGCTTCACACAACCCACCGAAATTCAATGGCATCAAACTCTGTGACAACACTGGTGTCGAACTCACACGGGAGGCACTCGAGGATATCGAGGAGCAACTGGCCGATGGCGTCGACTGTCTGAACTGGAAACAGTCAGGCAAGACCCGANCAANCGACGGGGTAAATCGCCACTACCGCGAACAGGTGCTCGCTTCCGTGGACCGCGAGCGAATCGAAAACGGGGATCTCACTATTGCACTCGACCCCGGTCACGGCGCGGGCGCGCTAACGAGTCCGGAGTTTTTCCGCCAACTCGGCTGTGAAGTATTAACAGTCAACGCACAGCCGGATGGCCGCTTTCCTGGGCGCGACCCAGAGCCGGTCGCCGAGCACATGACAGACCTCCAGCGGCTCGTGCAATCGAGTGATGCAGACCTGGGAATTGCCCACGACGGTGACGCAGACCGAGCGATGTTCGTCGACGAAACCGGAACGTTTGTCGACGGGGACGCCTTGCTCGCTGCGCTCGCTGCGGAAGAAATACGAGACGGTGATATAATCGTCTCCGCCGCCAACGCCTCCCAGCGACTCGTCGATGTCGTCCAGACGGCAGGCGTTGGCTTGCATCTGACACCGATTGGAAGCACCTACATCATCACCGCGATTCAGACCCTACGCGAGAAGGGACGAACGATTCCAATCGCTGGGGAAGGAAACGGCGGCATTATTTTTCCTGAATACCGCGTTGCCCGCGACGGTGCCTACACTGCGGCTCGCTTCTGTGAACTCGTTGCCGAACACCCCGTAAGCGAACTCGTCGCAGAGTACGGTGGTTATCATAGTGTCCGTGAAAATCTCGAATATGACAGCGAAAAAGAGCGCGCAGCAATGATCGAAGCTATCGAGGAGTTTGCTCAGTCGGCCGAAGTCGAACCCGATACAATCGATGGCTACCGGCTGGATTACGGCGACGCGTGGGTACTCGCCCGGCCGAGCGGTACCGAACCAGTCATCCGCGTCTACGCAGAAGCCCGCGAGCACTCACGGGCAGCACAACTACTTTCTGAGATGGTCGAAGCAATCGAGGCAGGCCGCTAGAGGTCGCTATCCCAGAGTAGCCATTCGTCCCCATCCGTGCGCAACTCGAAGACCCTCTCTTCGGTTCCGTCACCCGTCACTCCCGTCACCCGAACCGTTGCTTCATCCTCCGACCAATCGACAATTTCGTCGGTGAGCTTGCTTTCGAAGGCATCCGCGGCGAGTTCGTCGATTTCGTCCTCACGGAGTTCCGGCCGCTCGGCGTCGGGATGGAGCTGGTCGTTTGCACTCTCGGCATTTCCTAGGAGTTTCGCAACCTCGTAGGCCATGATGGTATCGAGCAATTCCTCTCTGGTCTCGGGTGGGATGTCTTCGGATGAGTCATCTGAACCAACAATTGGCAGCGTGTCTTGCCCAACGAACGTGTATGCGCCAGCACCCAGCGCAACCACTCCGCCGCTTGCAAGCAGCCGCCTGCGAGTGAGCAGCCCCGAGGAGTCATCGGGAGTTGCTTTCGTTCGCTGGAGGTATTCGAGGCGCTTGTTTCGCGAGCCCGGCAACTTGTCTCTATCCGGTGTATCAGCCGTCGAGTACGCTTCTGACTCCTCGGGGGTGGCTGGCTCAGGTTCCTCGGGATCGTCCAGATCCGCCGGCTGAAGCAGTGTGAGATGACTATTTGCAATGGTTTTGACGACCTCTTCTGGGAGCTCTCTATTGGTGACAATATAGACCTCATCGACGCCTCGTTTTTGCCCCAGTTTGGCAAAATGAGTNAGATGTGAGCGGTTTACCGCATCCATTTTCTTCGTGATGACGATAATCAACGCTTTCTCGGCCACACCGAGTCGCTGTCGCAACCCTTCGACAGCAATACAGCCAGTCGTCAGTTCGACGGTCTGTGTTTCGTATTCTTTAGTCTGGAGGTATGCTCTTGCCTTCTTGACGAGACGTGGCGTGAATATATCAAATAATCCCATATCGTGGTTGTTGTTTCAGGTTTGTTTCAGCCTTCAGTACAAAATTGTTGTATTCAATTATATAAAAGCATCAATTCATTATAGCTACTCGGGACCGGAAAGCAGGAGTTACCTGTCAACTGCTCCGGGGTCAAGTCGTTCGAGAATCGAAGATTCTCGTGATCACGGAAATCTCCGATTTCCGGACGACCCCGTGGCATCCGCCTTGAATTTTCTGTGAAACCGCCGTGTCGGGAATACAGCCGACACAAGTGAGAACCGTTAACTGACTAACCCGCGGTGTATTCACTAACAAGCTCATGCAACTCCCCGAAGCACAGGTGGCGGTGCTCAAAGCCGCCGACGCCGACACGGATCGCCCGATAACCGAGATTGCCGAGCAGGCGGATCTAAAACCCGAGGCCGCCACGCGTGGGGCATTCGAACTCGAAGATGAGGGATTCGTTTCCATTTCCGAGCAGACCGAGTCGACGACTGATCTCACTGACGAAGGAAAAACATACATCGATAGCGGACTGCCGGAACTGCGGTTGTACAAGGCTGCACTCGAAGAAGGGGGCCACGAAGAGCCAGTCTCACTCGGGGATATCCTCGAGAATGCGGGACTCGGTGGCGAAGCAGTCGACATTGCACTCGCAAACTTCGCACGCAAAGGCTACGGCGAAGTTGAACGTGGGGACGTCTCCGTCGACCCCGACGCAAAGCCCGACAGCGACGAGGAACTGCTCGCACTCGAAACACTCGACGCCGGCGAACCCGTCGGTGACGAAGCCCTTCTCGACCAACTCGAGAGTCGCGGACTGGTCACACGCGAGGAATCGACTATCCGGCTCGTCCGGCTGACCGACGAGGGTGTCGCAGTACTTGAGGAGGGTGTCGAGGTGGCCCAGACGGTCGATCAACTCACCCCGGAGCTGATTACCAGCGGTGAGTGGGAAAGCGTCGAATTCACCGAGTACAACGTCGAAGCCGAGGCCGAACAGCCCACACAGGGCAGAGAACACATCCTCCGCCAGACCGCAAACCGCGTCAAAGACGTCCTCGTGGGGATGGGATTCAAAGAGATGGAAGGCCCCCACGTCGAC
>SL_4KL_010_BRINEDRAFT_10002375_pt1 | contig 10621 bp, 5 predicted proteins | sample SodLak_010_BRINE_2_FD_10664 | JGI IMG/M metagenome (IMG submission 10664) | reverse complement strand
TTTCATCTCTATTGGAATTGTGGTATATCTGTTGTGCTATCTCTTGCTCACGGGAACAGAATAAGTGAGTTGTGTACCAACGACAAAAGCTTGAAGCTCATAGCCCATTGTATTTTGCCACCAAAACACGAAAGCACAAAAAGGTTTAAAAAACACCATGATAACAACCAACTTTCATTCGTGATTTTGTGTTTTAGTGGCTCTGATAAATAAGTTTAGCTCAAGAAAAGCGACCTTTCATGAAATTACAAAAAGCCGGTTATCAAGGTATTTATTTGCCTGATTATCGTATAGCGATGGATGGCACTCATCCGGATGCCGAATATACGTTTGTCACGCATGCCCATGCCGACCACATGCACCGTAACCGGAAAGCACACACCTTTGCCACGGCACCCACTGTTGAGCTGATGAAGCTGCGCGGTTTTAAAGGACCGTCAACAGCTTTGGAGTTAGAGAAACCTATAGAGACAGACCGCTGCAGAATTACGCTTTATCCTGCCGGACACATTCTCGGGTCGGCCATGATTTTTATAGAATCAGACGAAGGCTCCCTGCTCTATACCGGTGATTTTAAAACGCCACCGTCCCCCGCCTCCGAAGGATTCAGCGCTCCCGGCCACGCCGATTACGTGATCACAGAAGCCACATTCGGGCTCCCCATTTACCGCTGGGAACCCATCGGAAAATTGGCAAAAACTCTGCGAACATTTGCCACAGAATCACTGGAGGGTGGATATACGCCCATATTCCTCGGCTACAATCTTGGAAAAGCGCAGGAGATTCTACACCTGCTGGCGCCACTCGGCCGGCCCATGATGATCCACGGCGCCGGTCATAAACTCTGCAGCGTTTACGTTAAACACGGTATCGACCTCGGCGATTATCACCCCTATGAGCGGGAAACCTGTGAAGGAAATATCCTGGTCTGCCCCTCATCCGCCCTCTCCAACGGCTTTGCCTCCAACGTGGCAAAAAAACGGATCGCCTACTGCTCCGGATGGGCTTCACTCGAATCACGCAGAACTCAACTTACCGTAGATAAGCTAGTCCCTCTCTCCGATCATCTCGACTTTTATGAATTGATTGATTTTTGCAAATCCCTGACGCCAAAAAAAGTGTATGTAACCCACACACCAAACCCTGATGTGGTAAACCACTACCTCGAGCAAGAAGGGATCAACGCATCCTTTTTATCGTTGGAAGCAGATGAGAAAGATTAGCGGAATAAAAGAAAATTTGTGATGGGTCAGCGTTTAATGAACTACCCGATGTATAGTAAGTTGGGTATTTACTTAAAACCCACAACTTTTCGTCGATTTTGAATTTTTCAAGGAGTGACTGCCCAAAAAAGGCGACATCCCGCACTTTCCGCCGGCCGGCGGATCCTATCGTTGATATTGGCAGGAGATGCCGGATCGGAGTCCGGCATGACAAATTTATTGATGAAAGTCTTTTTTCCACGCCCTTTTTGGACAGCCTCCCACGATTCCGTTTATGCCTAACGGCATTAATGGATCACCACTGAGAGATAGATTTCAATCAGACTCGTTTTAATATTTCCCACACAATTCAACATAGAATCTAAAAAAGTTTCGAGGGGCCTCGATATTCCGTTCGTTCAAAGTTCATTGAAAAGCGCATACCACCATTCGATTCAATATCCCAATCCGCATCGAGCTGTGTAAGCAGTACCTGGATCACCATCGAGCCAAAGTTTCCTCTCTCTAAAAAGTCTGTATCATTATCAAACCCCTTTCCGTAGTCTCGGTACTTTATCTTAACTAACTCATCTTCAATAGCCACATCTATATCAACCCGTACCTGTTCATCCGGTTTAAACCCATGCTTGATGGAGTTTGTAATCAATTCATTTAGTATCAAACCACACGGAATCGCCTGGTCAAGGCTGAGCCCAAGAGGCTCCATATTTGTAGTAAAATCAACCGAAGAATCGCTGCCCGTTAGCGTAGTTTTAATTTTATCCACCAGCTGATTTACATAGTTATCAAACTCAATTTCATTCAGGTTTTCCTGGCTGTATAGCAGCTCATGAACTTTTGCGATAGAGATAATTCGCATTTGAGTATCACGCAAATAACCTGCTGCTTCTTCGTTATCTAAACCGGCCATCTGCATCTCTATAAGCCCGCTTATTACCGCAAAATTATTTTTTACTCTGTGGTGAACTTCCTGCAGCAGCACCTGTTTCTGTTTCAGCAGATCGGTTAATTCCAATTCCGATGCCTTTAGCTGAGTAACATCCTGCCCAACCGTTTGTGCAGCATGCTCTCCATCATAAATTATGGGGATCGACTGAACCTTAATATACCTCTTACTGCCGGTTCCATCCGTTGTTGTATAGATCTTCGGAGAAGTAGGCTTACCAAGTGATAACGTTTTAATGCGTTCATCAAGAATTGAATGCTCTTTATCAGGATGAAGTTCATACAGCGATTTTCCAATCATATCATTCGGATCATCAAACCCGTGGAATTCAGCCCCGGCTCTGTTCATAAATTTTATGATTCCGTTAGAGGAAACCTGGACCATATTCGGACTTTGCGATACAATACTCTCCCACTGTTCTTTCGCCTGCTCAAGCTTTTCCTGTGCTTGTATTAATGTTGTAACATCATTCTGAATCCCAACAAAATATTCAACTTTGCCCTTCCTATTTTTGATGGGTGAGATTTTCAGCTCGTTCCAAAACATGGTGCCATCTTTTCGATAATTCCGTATTACGGTTTCGCAACCCTCACCCTTGTCAATGGCTTCTCGTATAGTTTTTCGGCCCTTTTGATCTCGATCATCTCCCTGCAAAAAACGGCAGTTATTGCCAATTACCTTATCACTGGAGTATCCTGTCAGTTCTCTGAATGCCCTGTTACAAAATATAATGGGCATATCTTCCTGGTTGGGATCGCTAATTGTAAGTCCGGTAATCGTCGCCTCAATAGCGTTAAAATAGAGATTAAGCTGCTTGTTCTTTCTCTCCAGTTTTCTCTGTTTCCGCTCGGCTTTTCGTGAATAATCACGGATTTTTACCAACCCCTTTACCCGTGTTTGTATATTCCGTTTTGATACCGGCATCTCCACCACATCATCAGCAATTTCCCACATGCGATCCGGCCCCGAAACGTCTTTGGATATAAACACCATAACCGGCAGATATGTNTCACCTACCCTCTCTTTAGCAGCNATAATTTTATCATAGAGTTTCTCGAATGCAAGGTGGTCTACAACTATCAGATCTATCGAAGGTTTCATCAAATCACTATCATCGGGCAGAATCTTATATTCGGCCGCCAATAAATCACCCAGCAATTCCCCATCTCGCCCTGATGACATGCGAAGAAAAAGTGAGTGCTCGTATGTAGTGGTAACTTCCATTAAATCATGGTGCCCTACTACCTTTTAACAATTTGAGGTGTGCCGGAGAGTATTCCCTGCAGGTTCGTGAGCGGTTTGCCCAGCTCAATTCCATCACCCGTAATTTTAAACTCCCGAATAGACTTCTCGAAATCACTCATGCGTTTTTTCAGAATTCCAATCGACTTTCTCAATTCCCCTTCCACTTCTATATAACGCAGAAAAATGATATTGTCAGCAAGGTAGCTGGCGTGCAAATTCGTTGTAACAAACTCACCGGTAATATTTGATGTTTCGCTCACTAAAAAGCCGGTCACTCCAACATTACCGAGATAGGTACAGAGTGAATGAAGCCGTTCAAGAGCGTCATCTTCACGAACGGTTAGCGAGTAGCCGCCCACAGAATCCAGCATCACAATTTTTGTATCGTTCTCTTCTATATCTTTTCTCACCATCATCGAAAATTCATCTGGAGAGAATGAAAATGGCTCTATAGATTTAATGGTAAGCTGTCCCGACTCAATCATCTCGTCCACCGGCACCCCAATTAAACGGGAGCGCTTGGTGATTACTTCCGCCGATTCTTCAAACGTGTATATAACGGAGCGCTCCCCCCTTATAGATGCCTGCTTCATAAATTGCATGCCGAGGTTGGTTTTTCCGGCACCGGTTGGCCCTGTAAACATACTTATAGTTCCTTTTTCAATACCGCCGTGCAGCATCTCATCGAGTTCATCAATCCCACTGGATATCGGCTCACTAGAGAAAATGCGGTCATATTTATTGGGTTGAAGGCGTGGAAATACAGAAATTCCTTTTTCATTAATTTTAATTGCATGCTCTCCATCCTGGAAACTTGACCCCCTGAACTTCCGAACGCTAATTCGTCGCCAATCTGTCGAATAGGAAACTGCAAGCACACCATCCACCCAAAACTCTGCTTCATCCTCATCCACTTTGGGATGTGTTTCTGAAATCATCAGCAGTGTTGCCCCCGTTGAACAGACATGATTGATTAAGGACAACGCCATGCTCTTATATTGAAACTGGTTTTGATAGAGATATTTCAGCATTGTTAACGATTCGAGCATAATTCGTTCGGGTTGATGTTTCTCAATAGCCTCAACAATCTTTTGAATAATCGGTTGTGCTTCTACCTCAACCGGTGAAAACACTGAGTAATTCTGCTCTTGATTTAACTGATTATTCCCCTGGCTTAGATCCAGAATTTCGGTATCGGAAAGATCAATTCCCTGCTTTTTTGTATGTGCCCGAATATTTTCACCCAGTTCCCCGAGTGTAATCAACATCGTACGTTCGTTATTTGATGCTCCCTTTTCTAAAAAGTGATAACCAATTGTGGACTTTCCCGTTCCCGGTCCGCCTTTTATCAAGTACGACTTTTGTTTGATGAGCCCCCCGCCTAAAATAGAATCGAGGTTTTCAATTCCTATCGAAATTCTGTCACTTTCCATGGTAATTAGCAGCCTAAGGTTAATCTATTATACTTTAAATACCCTGAATAACCTACTCAAGAAATGCTCAGTTTTATATGTAGTTTAAGCCTAAGTAGCAGTTTATTTTAAATTTCACCTAACATAAAGATAATTTTGGCAAAGTTCGTTTCAATGCTCGTTAGAAGGCCTTAACATAAATAAACTTAGGTAGTTGCAACAAAACGAATCAGTCTAAAGTTAAAATATTGCCGACTTGTGATTTCTGAATGCCTGCTTTTGATGCGAACTTCTCTCTCGAATTTTTCCTTTGGTATACTGATATGAAACCATCAGATCAAAATACATTTAAGGCACTTGCCAAGTCCATTCAGCAGATTCGGGAAACACGAAGCACAAACGAAAAAATTCGAGTTTGCTGCCATTTTTTAAACTCCATAAATAGTGACAACGACCTCCAATTAGCTACCCGCTATCTTGGCGAAGGAGCATTTTCTGATACCAGCGGCAAACGTGCATCTGTGGGCAGCCGAACCTCAGGCCTTGCCGCAGCCCAATTTTGTGAAATCGATTACGATTTCGTTTTTAAACCGTGCCGAACCGCCACAGGCAGCAGCTCCGAAACCATCGAAAAGCTGATGCATGCTACACCCGCAGCCCGGAAAAAACGAACACCAAAAGATCGAACGCTCAGCGAAGTACAGGCTATTTTTGATGAACTGCAAAACGTATCAAGCCGGGCCGATAAACAAGAAATTCTGCTCGGCGCCTGGCAAACCATGACTCCGGTAGAAATCAAATACTTCATCCGAATACTGGGGCGGGGTTCACTGCGCATCGGGTTTGAAACTCGCTCACTGCTCTCAGCAATTGCCAAAGCATTCAACCAAGATATTGAAACCGTTCGCTACACCCATATGATCACCGGATCTGTAGAAAAAACCGCCCTTCTGGCAAAACAGAACCGGCTTGATGAAGCCACCTTCAACCTTTTTCACCCCCTCTCGTTTATGCTGGCCTCACCAATAGAGAGCCGCGCTGTCGAAAATTTGGATGACTATCTGGCCGAAGAGAAGTTTGACGGCATGCGGTGCCAGGCGCACATTCAGGAAAGCCGGGTTGAACTTTTTTCGCGTGACCTCAACAACATCACCCGTTCATTCCCCGATGTGGTTGAATTTTTTGCCGATCAAAATCTGCCACCCATGGTGTTGGATGGTGAGATATGTGTCTACAAAGATGATACTATTCTGCCGTTCCAACTTCTGCAAAAGCGAATGGGGCTCAAAAAACCGAGTAAAAATATCCTGGAAAAATACCCCGTTCTTTTCATCACCTACGACCTGCTCTTTATTGATGGCAGCCCCATTTTTGACCTGCCACTAACTAAGCGCCGAAATCAACTCCGTGAACTCTCCAACCGCTATAAAATCCCGACAACCACCCAGTTTAACGTAGAGGGTTTTGATCATCTGGGTGAACTCTTTAACCGGGCATTGGATCATGGGAACGAGGGATTGATGCTGAAGAAAAAAGAGAGCCGGTACGAATATGGACAGCGGCGAAAATCGTGGCTGAAAGTTAAAAAACCGGGCGGCACGCTCGATACCGTGATGATGTACGCCCATGCCGGCAGCGGAAAACGGGGCGGAACCTACTCCGACTTTACCCTCGGCATCTCCGTAAAAGAGGATGAGCGATACGAAGAGGAGTTCATCCCCATAGGAAAAGCGTACGGCGGCTATACCGACAAAGAGCTGAAACGGATGAACAAAAAAATTAAGGAGCTAACGGTAGAAAAATATGGCCCTACGTTGGGACTTCTGCCCGAACTCGTCATAGAACTTGAGTTTGATGACATACAGGTAAATAATCGAACCAAGGCGGGGTATACACTTCGACTGCCACGATTTAAAGCGATCAGGTGGGATCTTTCTCCAAAAGATGCAGACACGCTGAAAGATGTTGAGGAGCTGTATCAACAGAAAATAAACAGAGATCGGTTATCGCAGAATGAAAATCCGAGTTTTCGGTTTGTGGATCTCCCTGATGAGTAAATCTTTACGGAGTCTATCGCTTAGACAGTTCATTTTTTGATACAAACAGGTTGGTGAAGTTACCCCCAATCTATATATTGATTGACGTTAAAGCTTTCGTTAAAAGAAAACCATGCTCAGGTCAACCCCCGCTTCCATATTTCTGCTCGTTTTTACAGCTATTTTATTTGCTGCGAATCCGGTTTACAGCCAGTCCGGCTCATCAGACATAGACAGCCTGAAAGAGAGTATAGATCTCTCCGTTGAAGATTCCACAACCGTTCGGGCCATCTACCGGCTTGCCGACAAACTCGGAGATCTAAATCAAAACCGGGAAGCCATTGAGTGGACTGAACGAGGTATAGAACTTGCCGAGCGCATCGGGGATGACCGGGGGCTGCAGATGATGCTGATTAAAAAAGCAGATCACTACTTTAATCTTACCCAATTCAGTGAATCCCTCTCATTACTGGATCGTGCAGAGCAGATTGACCATGACGAAAATACCCGTTTTGACATCCTCAATACCCGTGCAAACATCCGACACCGAACACAAGACTTTTATGGAGCATTGGAAATCTATGGCGAAATGGAGCTAATTGCCCAATCTACCGGAGATCTCTTTCAACTTGCCACGGTTAAAAACAACATGGCTAACCTCTATGGGCAAATAGGTGATCACGATCAAAGTCTGGAGTTTTTTATGGAAGCCCTCGATCTCGTAGAAGAGATGGGACGAGAGCCACAAATTGCCATCGCTCTGAACAATATTGGTAATCAGCTGCGAATAATTGATAATTTTGAACAGGCAAAAAACTATCTCTACCGGTCTAAAACGCTGAGTGAAGAGATTAACCTGCAATCGAACCTGGTGCGCACATTTATTAATTTGGGCAATACATACCGAAGTTCCGGCGATACAGATCAGGCCGCATATTATCACAGGCAAGCATTGGAAATTCACCAAGACCAGAGTAATCCGCGCGGCCTAGCCCAAGCGTACTTCAATCTTGGAAATGTCGAATTGGACCGTGAAAATTATGATATGGCCTACTCCTACTTTAGCCAAGGGCTCGAAATTAGTGAAGAGATCGGTCTTGCCATGGGCATATACTTCAACATCAATGGGATTGGAAGATTCCATCGAGCCATGGGACAACTTGATAGTTCCATTGAATCATTTACCCGTGCCCTTGATATTGCCCGGCAGTTGAATATAGATGACTCAAGGTTAACTATCTNTGAAGAGCTCTATGAAACATATAAGTTGGCCGGCAATACCCCTGAAGCTCTTAATTGGCTCGAACAGTATAACAGCCTCAGCGACAGCCTGCAATCTGATGAAAAAGAACGATTAACCACGCAATACGAGATAGAACTCGGCATGAGGGAAAGCCGGCAGAAAAATGAACTATTGCAGGCCGAACGGGCACAGCAAGAGGCGCAGCTCACCACTCAAAAATGGATTATTGTATCNNCTTTAAGTGGACTTATATTATTGCTTGTAATCGCGGGACTTCTAATTTACAACAGCAAAAAACGGGCAAAAGCGAATAAAATACTGGAAACCAAAAACCGCGAGCTGCAAACATTGAACGATACTATCAGCAAACAGAAAGATGAACTGCAAGAAGCTAATCAGGTGAAAACCAAGCTGTTTGGTATTGTAGCCCACGATCTTCGCACCCCTATAAATTCCATCCAGAGCCTGCTTTACTTGATTCGCGACCACGCCCTGTCCAAGAAAGATTTTGAAGAGCTGTCAAAAGACATAGACCACACCATCAACGAGAATGCCACGCTGATGGATAACCTTTTGGCTTGGGCGAAATCACAAATGGAGGGTCTGGACGTTCAAAAACAACAATTTCAAGTTGCTACATGTGTACGATCCATTACGGAAATTTTTGCAACTCAAAGCCGCGAAAAAGGGATAGAAATCATCACCAATGTCCCTGAAGAGTTATCCGTAAAAGCTGATTACGATATGATAAAACTGGTGATCAGAAACCTGGTGGCAAATGCCATAAAATTCAGCCATTCGGACTCCAAAATTACAATTGCAGCAGAAGCTTTGGGTAACCAGCTACGCCTGTCGGTTGCCGATGAAGGAGTGGGAATTGCACCGGAACACCGGCACAAAATCTTCGACTCCATTAACTTTACGGTTAACGGAACCAATAATGAGCAGGGTACAGGGCTTGGTCTAAATCTCTGCAAGGAGTTCATCAAAAGCCATGGTGGAGAGATATGGTTTGAATCAGAACTCGGTAAAGGAACAACTTTTACGTTCGAAATACCCGGCGTTGAAGAGAAAACTGCTCGAAAACCCCAAGAGAAAAAGAAGCAGAAAGCGTAAAAATTCCGCACCGATAGAGTCGAGCTTGGAGTGAGAACTTCGTATTATATAAGTCTGTTGTAAACATTCCACTACTGTAAACTCAGCAAAACTTATATGTCTCCAAGATTGATACGCCTTGCGTTATTCATTATCGTTCCGATTATCCTCATCTCCATCTCATCAAGCTATATTATGGAGTGGCTGTGGATTAAACAGCTAGGATACGAACAGGTATTCTGGACCCTTCGCGGAACCCAAATCATTTTAATTGTCGGCGCCTTTATACTGGCGGCGGCCTACCTGGTACCCAACTTCCGTTATCTTGCCGACCGGCTGAAACAGGTCAGCTTTACGGGCACTCCCCTTCAGGGTGTTGACATCAACCTGAGTGATCCTACTCAACACAAGCGCATTAAGCTGTTTTTTACACTCGGAGCACTGGTTCTTACCATGATGTTCGCTTTCGGGTTTTATCTTCGCTGGGATGAATCACTCCGATTTGTATGGAATGTAAACTTCGGAGAAGTAGATCCACTGTACGGCCGTGATATCGGCTTCTATATGTTCCAGCTTCCGTTTTGGCAGCTGCTGCAGACAAGCCTGGTAGTCATTACATTTTTAACAACAGCGATTCTGGCTGTCGTCTACCTCTTTACGGGGCTTCTTGGAATGCAGCCGGGGCAAGGCTTTAACGCCCAGCCTAAAGTACTGAATCACCTGAAAATGAACGGTGCACTTTGGCTGTTGATGATCTCCTGGGGCTACTTCCTCGATCGTTACGACCTGCTGTTTAAATCTGATGGAATTGTTTTCGGCGCGGGATACACCGATATGACGGTCATCTACCCGACCCTTTGGATTATGGTGGTTCTTACAGCACTTCTTGCAGTCATGTTAATTGTAAGCCGGTGGGTAAACCTTCGAAAAATTATACTTGGAACCGGTGCATTAACGATTGCCACTGTTGTTATAGGTCAAGCCGTGTTGCCGGGCGTTGTACAAAACTTTAATGTGAATCCCAACGAGCTGGAGCTCGAAACGCCCTACCTTGAGAATAATATTCAAATGACCCGCATGGCCTACGGGCTTGATAACGTCCGCGAAGTTGAATATCAGGCGGATGATACCCTCGGCATTTCCGACATCCGCAATAACCAGGATGCGATTGATAATATCAGACTTTGGGATCCCCGGCTGTTGATTCAGACCTACAAACAGCTACAGGAGATCCGCTCCTACTACGAGTTTTATAATGTGGATAATGATCGATATGTGATTGATGGGCAGGTAACTCAAATGATGCTTTCGGCGCGTGAGATTGCCCGAACGCTCCCCAGCCAGTCCGACACCTGGGTGAACCGCCACATGCAGTACACCCACGGTTATGGATTGACGATGAGTCCGGTTACAGAAACCAC
>SL_4KL_010_BRINEDRAFT_10002374_pt1 | contig 10623 bp, 9 predicted proteins | sample SodLak_010_BRINE_2_FD_10664 | JGI IMG/M metagenome (IMG submission 10664) | reverse complement strand
CAGGGTCGTGGGTACGAACAACTGCTCGATCAAGTGGACGATCCCGACGAAGAGATACGACTGTTGATCGTCGAAGATCGAAACACCACTGGACTTACCGGTGGGTGGGACGACGATTCGAACTACGCGGCGTTAGTTCGAGACGAACTTTACAGTAGCAAACAAGACGATACTGCCGGTGGCTCCTACGGGCTGGGCAAATCAGTGTTGTGGACCTTTTCTGGTGCGTCGACGGTGATCTTCAACTCTCATCCTGCATCCTCCGACTCCGAAACGCTTGCACAGCGGCTCATCGGTCGGACGAAACTCCCAACACACGAACTTGCGGGTGACGAGACGACGTATCAAGGTGCAGGTTGGTTGTGCCAGCCTAACCGAACAGACGAAGGCGTTCGGCCCGAGGCTCTGACAGGAGACACAGCCGCGAATCTCGCCACAGACCTCAATATCTCTCGGCCAGCAGTGAGTGGGACGAGTGCGATGGTAGTCGAGTTTCGTGACCCGACGAGAGAAACTCGCCCAGATCTGGAAGATTTGGCCGACGAGTTCGTCGAAGCCGCTGTCAAGTACTTCTGGCCAGCGATCTATCGTGGTGATTTGAACGTTACCGTCGAGACACCTGACCAAACGATGGAAGCTGATGTCGACAGTGTGCCATCGATCAAACCGTTCGTCGAGTGTTTCGAACGACGCTTCAGCAACGAGAAACGGTCGTTGAGCACACCAGGAGACGTTGCTGGACTCGATATCCCCATGAACATCCCGTCACGGGCAGACGGGAGCAAGACACCCGACGGGACGGTTAGACTTGCTACCCGGCTCGCTTCACCCGCAGACAACGATACCTACCTCAATAGAGTGGCTTTGTTCCGCGGTTCGGGGATGGTCGTGAAGTATCTAGATCAGAGTCGTGTCGCCTTCGCTGATCGGAATTTTCACGGCGTACTCGCCTGTGGAGAAGCCCGAACCGACGACGAGCCGACCGACAGCGACAGAGAGATCGATCGTTTCCTTCGTTTCGCCGAGCCACCGGATCACGACGAGTGGGAGTCGACCGAAAACCTCCGTGAAGAGTACCAACGTGGATTCCGGATGGCTATCGACGATATGTTTGGGACGGTCCGGGATGGACTTCGACATCTGATCGCCGAGAGCGATGCTAGCGAGAGTATGCTCTCCGAACAAGTGTTGAAACGGTTTCCTATCCACGGGCGGGGGAAACCACGTGTAGACAAAACCCGGGTCCGGGTGTTCGAATTCGAGAGTAGTTGTCGATTCGACGGAAGCTGTTGGCAATTCGAGGGGGAGATTACGCCACTCGTAGACGACTACGAAGGATGGAGTGCCGAAGTCGCGCTGACCGGTATCGGTGAAGATGGCTCCAGCTACGATGCGGTCCCGATCGAATCGATTCGTCTCGAAGAAGAAGCACTGACATCGACGATCGAAGACGGTGAAGCTCACATTAGTGTCGAGGGGAATATCGGTGAACTGAGATTCGAGGGCCAATCACACGAGATCGGTGCCCATGACGTTTCTAGCGGTACCGTCGGCGAGACACGACTAGAGATTCGGGCAGAAATTCGAACGACCGAGGGTGACGAGACGTGACACAACGCTCACAGCGACATCGATCGACGAGCCTCCCGTTTAGATTTCGACAGACGGGAGTCGAGTTCGACATCGATCAATACACTGTCGACGGTGGCAAACCGACAGACGTAGAGTTGAAACCCGGACAGGCCGAGATCGATATCGTCCCGTCACTCGAAACAAAGTACGGTACCGAGACCGAACGTGCAGAGTGGACGGTGATCAAATTCTACGGACAGCTATCGATCTCCGAAGCGACGATAGAACACGTATTTCCACCCGAAGAGCGTGAGAGACTTCCCGCGAAGCTGTACGTCGCAGTCAGGTGCCACGAGACGATCTCCAGAACCAGAGCAGATATCGACGGATCGTTCGAGGGGCCTGGAACGTACGAGATTACGATACCCCTGGAACGATCGGAGTTACGTGGGGTGGTCGAACTACATCCGTTCTTCGTCCGCACCGAAGATGGGAACGACGGAGGCGATTACGCCTCTACCAAGAACGTCCGGGTCGCTGGGGGTCACAGCTACAGAGTGATCATCGACAGCGAAGAAAGCGAGGAACCCTCTCACATCGACGGCGAACAAGTCAGTTTCTCCGACGTTGCACACTTACCAGCCGGTGAGAAGCTCTACTATCTCGACTTCCGAAACGAGAATCGACCAAAACTCTGGATCAACGGTGATCACCCACGGATTACCAACGTGCTACAGAGTAAAGGGTCGGTGGGCGCCGAACCGAGGATGCGAGACGTGATTTTGGATCAGATCGGACACGGAGTGTGGACCCAGCTACTGATTCGGGCCGGGACGGCTGTCGACGACGATGGCGATGTCCCACACGAGTGGCAGCGGATGGTTATCGACACCTTCGCCCCCAATCTCTACGCCGTCGACGATCAGAGAGAAGCAGCCCTCCAACTCCGAGCCGATCTCGAGAAGACAGACACCCTACCACACTTCGTGGAGCGAGTCGACCGAGAGATACAGGAGTTCCTGAAGCCGCGCGAACAGTTGATCAACCTGATGGAAGAGGGGCTCCGGATCTAAGATGACCGACCACGAAATACTCTATCGATTGACCGAAGACGGACGTCGACTCGTCGGCGAGCAGTTCCTCACGGGCGAGACGACCATCACAGATGAAGAACTGGCCGAGTACGTCGAAGTGATGCCTGAGGAACCGACTGCAGACTTAGCGACACTCGATTCGAAAGTCGACGAAGTAGTTGCCTCCCACTCGGAGTACGACACGGCGATGGATGGCGCACTCGCTGCAGAGGTCCACCAGTGTCTGGACATCTCGAGACGGACAGCCGGTGATCCGGGACTCTGGCACTGGCTTGCGGTCGTCCGCTATCCTCAGTTCGTCCGAAAACGCTGGAAGTACCGTTCAGAAGCGGCAATGCGTGAGAAGTTCCTCGGGGCTGGCTCCGATCTGTATTCGAATGCAATCCACCGACTGTGGTGGATTGCCGAACTGACCGTAGACGAGGGAGACTACTCGTTGACCGAGCAGGTATTTGCGAACCAGACGATGGTCAACAAAGTATTCGATCGGTGGTTCGCTCGGTACCAGCCCGCGGTGATCGCCATCTGTTCGGAACTCGCCGACGAACCGTCTTGGGTGATAGACGACGTGACGCGACGCTTCAATCACGCGCTGACTAACGTCCAACTGGAGGGGCTGACAGAAGCGGATGCTCGGGAGCTCGTCGTACGAATCGTCGACGACGTGAAAGCAGTGCCACGAGACTGACCCACCAAGGGGAAGTTCAAAGGTGTCCCTCCGAGAAAGAGGAGTATCGACTACATTCAGGTATGAGTGAGGGCCAAGACACGGAGACAGACGACTTACAGATCGCATACTGCTTTGCCGACTACGGTGTCGAAGCAGAGGCACTCTCGACGATCGGTGAGGTCCATCGGTTCACTATCGAGCCGAAAGGCAACGATTGGTGTGCGTCGACCGAAGCGATCGATCTGATGGAGGAGACACCCGACGGAGAGTTCGATTTATGGTTCGGCCACCCGATGTGTACGCGCTATTCTGATATGCCGGGCGTCGAACCGGAGGATCACGTCGACCAGATCCCACGCGCACGTGAACTGGCAATAGAGATGGCAGACCACTACGTCATAGAGAACAAACCGAGAGCGCCGCTGGAATCAGCGACACACCTCACGGGAAAGATGTTCAACCTCCCGATCGCCTACGAACGGGCATTCGAGACCTCCTTCGACCTCCGGCAGCCGCCGCGTCAATCTACCTTTGGATCGGAGGCCAGCCAGACTTCGCCGTTCTTCTACAGCGAGCGCTCGCATCTGTGGTGGAAGGCAGTCAAGGGCATTCGTGGTGAGTATCCCAAGGAACACGTCGCGAAGAATGCCCTCCCACTCGCCTACGTCGACTTCATCACGCGAAACTATCTCGAAGCGACCGGTGAGTCCCAAGGCGTTCGCGACTATTCGAACTACGACCGAGAGATGGACCAGCGACGGGCCCGGGAAGACAACCACGAACTCGACGACTTCTGGTAAATGATGATTGACGTTACGTCGCCTACGTAGAGTACTGTGACCAGTTTCCTCGAAGAAGACACGAAGTTGGTGTGAAGCTTCGTGGTTCCGAGATTAGGTCCGCGAATTGCTAACTCAGTCAATATTTTCTAACACAACGATACAGGTGTGCAAATAGTCGTACTCGGTAGCCAGCTGTGGAGCACCACGTTCGGGTTCGTCGTGTGTCGGTCGTTCGGTCATCGTATGAACGATCGGGTTGTAGTGAGCAACTGCGTTCCGTAAATAAACCAGATCGTCGAGTCCGACCTTCGATGCAGACGGCAGTTTCGTCGTCAGTCCAACCGCACGAACGATCTCGACGAGCGTACTCAGTTCTGCACACGTGAGTCGGTCAGAGACAACGTTTTTTTGACCACGGTACGAGACTCTGATGTCAGTTCGTTCGTTCCAGTCTGGTCTGTGAGTGCGAAGCAAATCACGGAGACCGATCTCGAACTGCGAGAAAAGATCGTAGAGATGTGTGTATACCGGCAGTCTGTTGAGGTCGAACCTGGTGATGATACCCTCCACAGCGTCCTCAGCGTACACGAAGACGAATCGAGAGTCTTCGAGTTTGTAGAGGACCTCTCCGAGACCCGTCTCGGGAGCTACCGTAACGTCGGGTGTGAGTCGACGAGCCTGGGGCTCAAGTGTTGCATCGTTCGTCGCTCGAAGCTGTTCTCGTGAGACGTAGCCGTGACATTCGGTTCCGACGGACGGATCGTCGTAGATCGGTGCTGCATCGTAGTCGGCTGCCATCAGTTCGACGTATACTCGCGAAATCGTCTCGTCGATCCCGTAGCCTGTGGGACCAGGTGTCATCAGCGCACCTGCAGTAAACGGGTCTCGAACGTCGGCGATACTGGTGTCGAGATCGGCCTCGTGTGCTGCTGGATCGTACGTCGAAGCAGTCGACTCCCACTCTTTTGCGTCGTTGGTTACTGTCGTGATCAGGCGTGGGACGTCCAGGCCATCGTACGGCTCAGGATCGAGTTCGTCGATCGCATCGATCTTGTAATAGTGACGTTCTCGAAGGGTATGTGCAGCGTCTGAATCGAGGAGCGAAGTAGGTGTCACGAACACCGCTCGACCACCGAGATTCAGATCACGGATAGCCTGTGTCACGAAGAGCAGATGCGAGTCGATTTCGTCGTCTTCGACCGTGAGGTGCCCGAAGTTAGTCGCGTAGGCACGTTTTTGTTCGCGTGAGAGATCCGGCCACGGCCGCGTCGGTGGATCGCAGAGAATGTAATCGAACGTCGAGTCGAAGACGAACTCTTCGTGGAGATAGTCACCACTTCGTGCTTCGACTTCGTCGTACTGTTCCGAAACGGTCACCGCGTCGTCCGTCTTGACGGCGACGCCAGACGGCGGTGTCGCCGCAGCGCTCTGTTCACAGTAACGGTGAACTGTGGCGACCAGTGTCCCATCACCACACCCAGGATACAGTATATCGTCGAACTGAGACGGATGCCGATCTTCGAAGAGCCGTTCTACCATGGCATCTGCGACAGCATTTGGGAGTGGTCGCGATTCCATTGATAAACAGGTCAAAGTGGGATTATTTTGTATATCGTGATGCGGCAAGTGGTGCCAAGGAGAATATTTTGCTCGGCGAAAACATAGAGCTAGACGATGGAATCGGAGACTGCTCATCGATTTCAANATGGNCTCTTGCAGTGGGGAGAAGNCAATNTTAGAGACTTTCNATGGNGGCATCGCACCGGNCTGTACGACGTATTTATCGCAGANTTCCTCCTCACCCAGACACCCGCGAGAAACGTCGCAGCTGTGTATCCTNAATTCCTTGAGACGTTCCCTAATCTAACAGCTATCAGGGACGCTGAGATAGAANACTTAACCGAAATNATANGTCCACTGAGATTCCAAAATATGAGGGCNGAAGCACTATCGACGATCGCCAAAGACTACGACGAGTTGCCGACATCCNCCGAGGAACTGACAGATCTGGCTANAGTGGGTCGATACGTCGCTAACGCGACGATTTGTTTCGCAGACAACAGTCCCCTCACGATCGTCGACCGGAATGTCGACAGGGTCTACCAGCGAGTATTCTCGTCGGAATGGCCACAAAACGAGAACGAACAGTTTGAATTCGCCGAGGGGTTAATCCCAGAAGACAGACCCCGAGAGTACAATTCTGCACTGCTCGACTTCGGTTCGATGGTATGTGAGTCAGATCCAAACTGTGAGTCGTGTTTTGCCAACACCTTCTGCGAATACTACTTACGATATAAGATCCAATAGTTGTAGATTCGAACGAATCGTATCGTTACGACGATCCCTGAAAGAGTTCATCTACGATCGAACTTGAACTAGGATAGTTCTGCGATGACCTCGTCACGAAGTGAGATAATCTTGTCTTCGATCTCTTGGTCGGTCATCGCTTCGACACGGAGGACAGTGAGGTCCTCTCGAAGTCGAGTCGTCGTCTGGCTTGCAATCTTCGAACTCGAGGGCTCTTCGTCGTCTAAGATCGATTTATCGAGTAGATCTGCACAGGCAACTGCAACGGGACGGTACCTCGCGAACCATCTGTCGAAGATGTCGTTGGCCAACTCCTGGAACGACAGCACCCTCTCGGTTCGGTCGTAACGACCATCTTCGATAGCCAATTCCGGTTCGTACGTGAGTTCAGCCATCCACCACAGCCTGTGTAGAGCGTTCGAGTAGATGTCTGTCCCTGCCCGGAGGAATTTCTCGTCTAGCGTAGTCGAACCTTCCCAACGATATCTCACGAACTCGGGGAACTGGACGACGGTGAGGTAATGCCAGAGGCTGGCATCGGCTGCCGTCCGTCTCGATATGTCGATCGTATCGTGGACAACTGGAGCCATCTCAGCGTCCAACAGGTGTCGCTGTGTTTCGAACTCACCCCCGTCTTTTGCTGCCTGAAATTGCTCGTCAATTGGAGACAGGTCTAACTTGACCCCGATGGACTCCAGATAGGGGCCCAGATCTGCTTCGGAAAACTCACGGTGTCCCTCGAAGAAATCCTCTCCGATGAGAGACCGTCCTGCACTCGTCAGTCGCTTGAGATCAGTCGACATTCTGGATCCCCTCTTCAATGAGTCGTTGAGTGTCGTATGGAAGGTCGACACGGTCGTTTATCGCTCGTTCTAAACGCTGAACCAGTAGGTTGAGATCTTCCACGTCGGAGGCGTCCTTTCCGAGTTGTACAGTTGCATCCTCTCTATTGAGGTCTGGATACAATTCCTCGTGAAAGAGGTCAATCACGTCTTCTTGCCAGTTAAATTTCGTCTCGGCAGTGTCTTCGTCTACATCTTGGGCGGTTCGGAGGAGAAGTTCCATCCAGACTCCGTGTTCGATGTATCCGAACAAGACGTCCCTGAGTCGTGGTGGTCCACCGGTCGAACCCTCGTTGTTGAGCACCTGGACGATGGTCGGGTGATCAGCATTCAAGAACAACTGTGGGTTCTGTGGTTCGTCCATGTCGAGGTAATGAATATGAGTGTCGTCGGGGAATTTCTTGTGATCGCTGAACGGCTCTACGAGTGGAGTAAGTAGTCCTCCATCGTCGGGTCCATGATCCAGTGTCACTCGCCACGGTTCCCCGTCGGCGAGTCGGGCGCCAACTTTGGTCGCACGATTAGCGACACCCGTCAGACGTTCTTCGCCCCTCACGAGGAACGGTACGAGGAAGATATCCCCACGATAGTTCGATCTCTCTAACTCGATGCTGAACTCGTACGTTTTCCCCTCAACCGTGTTGTTCGTCAGCAGTTTCGCACTCCGGCTGATCGATTCAGGACACGTGATTACCACTGCAAGTCGGGCTGGCGGGTCGTCCCACTCGTCTCCAGGAAAGACAGACTCGATCGTCACTTGGTCGACGTCGACACTCCCTTCGACGGTGAGCTGCTCCCAATCACCGTCGTCTACGAGAGAAATCGATCGACGACCCTGATACAGATCTCCTCTGTCACCGCTTTCGGTTTCGTCAAGGAGGTAACTAGAGACAGAGAGGTCTAAGGCCTCTTCCTCGTACGCATATGGTAGTGAATCTCGCTGTAAACTTCCCGTCTCGTAATCGACTTCACCGTCCTCCTCAGTAGACTCCGTCGCTTCTATGTCTTCTGTCGTCGCCATCACTCGTCACTCCTTCTCTGTAGCTTTGCTTTCACGTTCAATCTAGTCTTTACTTGTCGTGGGTCGTGTTCCGAGAATCCCTCGAACTCAACGGAAGGGATCCCCGACGGAATCTGTAGTCGACCGACGCGAACACCATTCGACTCCATCGTACTCACTTTGACACCCATCGTCGACGAGCTGACACTCCTAACTGGGATTCGATCATTTGTCTGTCGCTCCTCTCCCATTCGGTTGAGTGAGATAGTAACCTCACGAAGTTCGTCGGCTGAATTAGCGGGCTCTATTTCTCCCGAAAAGACCCAATGTTCGTGACCCTCGTCGAAGGAGACGTCAGTTTCACCGGTCACGTGGTGACTAACAGAGTTCTTCTCTTTGGCACCACCATTTCCGATTGGAAATCTACTCGCCAGTCGTTTCGGACCAATGGAGCCGCGGTCGACTTTTGGGGCGATGAGAGACCGAATTTGGTCCGTGACGTCGGATTTGATCCCCTCGACGCCCACTCGGAAGCCATCTTCGTAGGTGTTGGCCAATGATTCTGTTCGTCGCCACTCGTTGTGTCGTGGGGGTTCGGCTGCATAGAGGAAGTCCTCTATATCCTCGTCAGACGGATCTGGAGAGTCGTCTTTGAGGCCCCACTTTCGAGCGTTGCCCCCCAACAGTACGCCGTGGAAATTTTGACCGCCGATGACGACTCTGTTTCGATCGTAGTACTCGACGACCATTCCCGCGCCTCTTACGAACGCGACTGTATTTCGTTCGTACTTCTCTCTGTCAGCCGCCATACGGACACAGAGGGCTAACTCACCGGATTCTGTAGCTTCTCCCGAAATCTTGTCAGGGACATCCAGAGCGATTGGTGCTTCCACCACGTCGCCACTTACTTCGAGTTCGTCAGCGGTCGATCCGCGTGATTGCAGACACTCGACGAAGGGTTCTATCTCCGAGTGGTTCTTGATCGTAGCGTCGTGTGTTCCGTCGCTAGTCTCAACAGACACAGATAGTTCGTCTCGGTAGATCGCTGGCCAAAACGAGCTGAGTGCTTCTTCGACGATTCTATCCGCCAGTTCGTCGTCCTCAAGTGCGTCCTCGGCCGTCGGGTCACGGAATCCGGCGACCATGATACTCGTCCCTGGAGCGCCGGTGGTCCGATCCAAACGGAGTTTCTCCGCTATTCCTTGGGCTTCGTCACCCCACACGGACAGCGGGCGGGCTCCATCGTCGGTTCGCTCTCCGAACCAACCATGTCCTTGGTAGACAGTCTCGTCGTCAGCTGACTTGTGCGTCGGGAGCCGAGTCCGTGCGATGAGGCGTGGAGAGTCGTCTCTCGGATCGGGCTGGCTCAGGTTCGAATTGAAGACGACCATGGAGAGTCCCGAGAAGAGCCAGAGGACTGCTTTGCCGAGCCCGTAGCTACCGCCAGAGGTATCTCCACTCTTACTACTAAACAGGACGTCCCGGACGAGCGCCGTAAAACTCTTTTCGTCGGCATCTTCGGCTCCCAGGAGCCCGTGGGTGTTTCGATCCTCGATCGTCAGGACACGGAGTTCTCGGTCGGTCTCGGCCTGTTCTAGATGACGGACGATCTGACGACCACTCTCGGTGTCGTCGGCAAATCGTGCGTGTCGAGACCAAGTTTCCCAGTCGATTGCGTCACAGAACTCGTCGAAATCGTCGCCAGAGAGTGTCTGTATGTTGAAATTCACTTCGACTGGATCGTCGTTGTTGAGACCCGCATCGTTCGCGTTTTGGAGGACTTCTCTGACGAACGTCTTGAGGTCCTCTCCCTCGGACATCGTGTACTTAGCGACGTCGTCGCCATACCGCGCATCGGTGGGCCGAGAGGTGGTAAAGCCCCATCCTCGAGTCAATGTAGGTCCCTCATTTTTGTAATCTTAGTGTGTGCATGTCTAAAAATATTAACTATCGAGTTATTCAATACATCCAACTGATATAAGTGCGGTTATCTGATCAGCACTTACGAAAAGGCTACGGCTACGAGTTACCGAACTGTAATTCAGGGGGAGAACCTGTCGCCAGGAAATGAGCGCCTTGGAGATCAATTTTTCGTTCAAGTCTTCGTCTCAGTCGCTCACCGTCGGCGAACGATTCAGTCGAAACAGATGTGAGCGAGAAGAGAGTCTCACTCCCGTACTCACGTTCGGTCCGAAACAGTCGACTGGTGGGTGTCTCTGCCTCACCCACGAACACAAGTCGATTACCATCGTCTTTGGACCAAATACGATACACACACTCTCCGTCGACATCTATTGTCGTCCGCTCTCCAAGTGGAGTGGGTAGTGACCAATCCAATCCGAGCCAGTCATGGCTC
>SL_4KL_010_BRINEDRAFT_10002370_pt1 | contig 10638 bp, 11 predicted proteins | sample SodLak_010_BRINE_2_FD_10664 | JGI IMG/M metagenome (IMG submission 10664) | reverse complement strand
GAACTAGTGAGGATCTGGAGGGTGACGAGCCGCCCCCTGCTCCAGACCAAGACCTTGAGAGCAACTGGATTTTTCAAGAGCACATTGGTTCAGTTTATGTGCATAAAGCACAGAGTGGGCATGTAAATTAAGAGCAGTCTTATGGGTTAGCCCTGCCATAGAGATGGGCCAGTTTCTGAGTGTAAAGAGTGCTCGTTCTGAATTTCATGACATTCCTTTTCTGTAATACGTTTATTCTTGTTATTCCATAACAAACCGCTAGTCGAAAGGTTCACTGACATAAGAAGTCTCATCCAATAGTTGTGGCCAGAGTCAGTATTGGCATCTCCAAGTCCGCGATGCTTGCACCTCACTTGGCAAGCTCCCCAATTTCTAAAATAGAAGTTAGATGCAGTCTACACAACTCTGAATGGCCCCAAGAGCAAGCATGTGATGCCTGCTGCCTGCCCTCTCCTTGCCACAAGCCAGTGGTGAAAGCAGCGCATGCAAAGCACCCTTCATCCAAAGTAGATGCTGAGTGTGAAGCGCGCTGGGTTGAAGCCCGCAAGCACCATGAATGGGATGGACAGGAGAATGAGGCCGATGGGCCACAAAAAGACCTGCGATTGTCGAGGGAGGGCGCAAAATCACACAAAAGCAAAGGGCTTTGATGGCCTTCATACAAAACAGCAGCTACGAAGCAGCAGCCTTAGTGCAAAGAGGGCGTACAGGATGGAGCCTAATGTTTCACCGGCATAGCAGTGGCCAGAACTGCAGCAACACGTCATGTTCTTTCGTCGCCAGGACTGCAGCGGCCAATACAGACGGGCATCAGCAACCTGAATAGTGGTCGCCATGCAAATGTCTGCTGCGCACCTTCATGGTGTCTGCATTTGTGTGTTTGTGTGAGCGCACATGCACGCATGCATGCTTGTGAGCACGTGCGTGTTTGCATGTATGTTCACGTGCGCGCAACTGCTTGTAGGTGGGTGGGCGTGCTGCAGTGATTGATTCGGCATGAGGCAAGACACACGTCACATCACTGAACAACATGTTTCGACAGGGCTGCTTTTGAATGGACATGCAGGTACACCCAAGGCGCACCCAACAGGGCTTTGCATCCAAAAGGGGCTCTCAATGAAGTGACCCATGCAGGAGCCAATGGGGTTGTGCACACGCTGTTACTGCCACAGCATTGATGATCTTTAATAATAACTTAATTATTTGATCATTATACCTTCTGATGCATTTCCATCAGGATGCTTTTAACACTCAAAATGTTAAAGTGGTGTGCGTATGCATTACCTCTGTGTGTTCTAGGAAGGGCAGCGCACTGTACCCCAGAAAGTTCATGTAGTGGTAGTACCCCAGGGCGGCAGCATATAAGGCTACCGACAAGCTGTTGGCCAAGAAAGAGTGCCAGAGGAGGAGCGGACTCAAGAAGAATTGCAGGACTGCAGTGACATAAGCAAGAGAGTGGGAGTTACAAAAGCGCAAATGCAACGAGGATCCTGCAGGCCACGTTGTGGCTGAATGTCATGTGATTGACATTAAAACATTAAGACGGGAGCTCAAGCATGTGCCAGAGCGACACTGAGACACTAACAAAATTTCGCAGGATGATTGAAAAATCCTAGATTTGCATTCCTATCCCTGACTCTTATAAAAGGCTTGTTTGCATTGGTCTGCATGTGTGTTTGCGCACGCGCATGCCCAGACCTATGTCAGGAGCTGCGTTGCGCTCTTTGACTGTGAACCACAGTCCCTAAGCTAGGAATTGACACTGGCAGGGACTGGTCATAGGTGCACTTCAAATCATTCACGCCAAATTTTCACTAAAATCCGAAATAGTTGAATGAGGTTACCCTTAACACTGTAGGCACCTACACCATCAAAGAGACTGGCCCTGCTCACTGGTTGGCACGTTCACCATGACAGCTTTTATCTCAAAAATGTGTTTAAAAGAAAACCTACCGTACAGGAGCAGAAACAGTGGAAAGTAGGAATTGCAGTGCACATCAAAGGCGTACAACCTGGGCAAAGAATGAGGAGTGTGGTGTAAGGGGCGAATCAGACTCGCAGCAGGAGCATACTGTGGACTTGGACCTTCAAACAAAGGCAGCCTCCAAGACATACACAGACAGGAGTGGGGCATTCACAGCATTGGCGCATAAGTGCACATAGGCTCCAGAAGGCTCGAAGCCGAGTAAGAAGAACCACCCAAAGACTGAGAAAGGAGCAAGAGAGTGCTGCTCAGGTCAAGAGTGAAGACCGATGCACGCATGTACACAAGCCCACATGTATGCGCATGGGAACAAGTATGCATACACACACCATTCTACATGCTGCTCCACTTGATGCGACAGTGGCTTCTTCCGCAAGAACCTGTCTGCAATGAACCTGCGCACAACGGATCAAAGCGTGACAAGCCTGAACTGTGTACACAAGGGGCCTGCAGGTGGTCCGGCTCATGGAAAACCCCCAGACTTCTGAGGTTTTAAGCCAATGGTTAAAAACATGGCCAACCACTATGCACATTCTCCTTTGATGTACCTTGTACCCTCCATGTGATGGATTGATGATTAATGATGAAGGTCGTGGTGATTTTGATGGTGATGTGATGGAGGTGATGGTGGTGGTGATAATTGATGGTCTCCTGATCACAGGTGGCGCAGCAAGCGCCCGCATACGCATACAAGCCGCCATGTGCAATTTGTTGTGCGCGTCCACAATCACTTGCGGTCAGAGGGCATGTGCCCTTCATCGCAATGCACATGGAAGTGCTCAAGCCCAGGGACAGGGCTCTTGAGCCATCCCATACGCTCTTCTTGTACGTGCCATCCTCCTAGACGCTTTTAGGCTCTTATAACTATTGACTTGCCAGACACTGATGCCGGTGCCTTTGCGCTGAACCGCGTCACGGGGACCTAAGACTGAACCAGGCACACCCACCAGCAGGCAGTGGCCACAGCAAATCCCAAGAGCAGGTAGTCCACTATCACTGCTGATAAAATGGTCAGCAGCGAGTGCCACAATGTATCCCCAAATCTGCGCGTGCATATGTGCAGGCAATCCGTGTAAAGCGCACATTGTATCCGGCGCATAGCTGCATGTGATCAGGTGGTCAGCATACACTATAGCACAACCCTGGGCGCGTGATTGGGTGCAATGTGCAAGCCTCTACATGGAAGCCAGTTTCATGGTCGCAGCTTCCTGTTTCATGCCAACAGACCCTGGAACCCATACTTGGGGCTTGATGCAATGCTTGCGATCCCGCATGCACATCCACGCATACCACACCCACACCCATTCACACACATGCACACAGACATACACGCACACTGAGGCATGCATTCACACATGTTCAAGCACACAAACACACCCCGATCGGCATCATGCTGGACTGCGAGACATGACTGCATGGTTGGCACATGAATGGCACAATGGGTCCACTTTTCAGATAGTACTGCGTGCAGAACATGTACTCACGTTATGCAATATGCCAAGGCCGCAAGCATCACCAGCGCGCACGTGACAATGACAAAGGCTGGATCATCTCGGGCCCATTGGTTTTTGGTCTGCTTGTGGTAGGCTGTGTGCCGGTACCTGTGCACGGGTTGCATAGACGACACAGCTGTGTGTTGAAGGTCAATTGTGGACAGCTTGTGACGTTTGGTGTAAGCCCAGGGAAGTTGGCAGTGGCAAGCTGTGCGCGCATGTCTTCAAGCCCGCGTGCCTTTAGTCAGCATGAATTCACAGTCACACACGCAAATAAATTCTGCACGTCCATGGTACTGCACTATTGCGGGCACCTGCATGGCACACACACTCCTAAATTGGCTGTGTCCGTCTGTTTGACTCCCAAAGACTCCAAAGTGCATCCTCGGGACTGCTGGGCTTATCAGCAAGCGGCATTCACATGCGATGTTGACATTAGGTTGATGATTACATCGCAGGCCACTCAACATTCATGTGAATCCATCAATGTTGAAACAGTGAATGCAGCAGTTTGCCCTGCTGCTTGGTGCATGCCTGCTGCTCAAATGAGCACAAGCACACAAGTGGTGCCAAATAGGTGAAGGCTCCATCAAGTAAATTTGAGGGACATCATGCTCACAGCACACTGCACTCACGCTGTCTTGGGCGCAATGCACAGCTGCAGCATCAACCAGAGGGCATACCTGCGTCCGATCCATGAAAAACAACTCCCGGTATGGCACGTGTGGCAATACGCAGTGATTACACATTTGTGCACCATCAAGGGCAGCTGCATATTTATGTACAGGCAAGACATGTACGCACTCGATGTCTAGCTGCCTGGGCTTGTACAGTCTTCTTAAGTACATGGACAGCCCAGGGCGGAACGCTGCAGGCCGTTGCTGGGCCCTATGTTGGGGCAGCATCTTCAGCCCTTGTCCAGCTCCAGTGCCACTAGGATAAGTGAAAGCTAGACGTGCAAGCAGGACCTCGTCATGTGGCTCAGTCCTTTCTTGACGTCATCCATCATATGTCATAAAACAAAAAAATGATAAAATGCATTTTCTCACGAGGGTTTTCGGTAATTGAGTCAAACTGTTTGATCAAGAACCAACATGCTTTCAAAGTGTACTATTCAGAAACAAGAGAAGGCTTAACAAAGTGTTAGCGGCATTAAGGGGCTCTCAGCCCCAATTTCGCAATGCAATGTGCTGCGCAGCAACGTTCGCTGGCGAGCCCCATGCCCAGCTGCAGCCACAGAAGCAGCATGGTATTTCCAAGCAAAGATTCAAGTATTAGGGGTATGGGTGTGTCCATGTGCAGCCGCCAGCCAAGAATCAGCCTCAGCGTGTCAGTGCGGCGGAGCAGGAGAGCTGGCCGAGGTAAGCTTGAGGCAACCTCATGCGGCCAGACGGTGATATACAGCTATAAATTAGGCATCATCAATGATGCAGAGGATCTTTGATGATGAACATGCCCGCATTTGTCTGCCCGCGCCCTACTTTTGGTGCGCCTCGTGCCCATTGTGCGCTTGTGCCTGTTCATCTGCAGCCATGCGAGTGCAAGCCATTGACGCTGCTCAGCCTTTTGACTACGAGTTCAAGGCCAAAAGCCAGCAGCAGGCCCAAAAGCGGCTCAAGATCGGGGTTCTGGGTTTTGGCAACTTTGGACAATTCCTGGCAGAGCGCTTTGTTGCAAGAGGGCACCGTGTACTGGCAACATCCCGGTCTCCCTATCACGATGTTGCCAAGAGGCTGAACGTCGAATTCTTCCAGGACCCGAACGATTTTTGTGAGGAGCACCCGGATGTGAGTCCGTGCACCTGGCGAAGGGCATTAGGCACTGCCTCTGGGTAAAGCAGCCAGATGTCTGGATCGTCTCACACTATTTGTTTAACTGTGCCGCGATGCGCATGCCAAGCATAAGGCGTACCGAAGCAGCATACCCTCAGTAATGTTTGCAAAACCTTCCAATGGACCCCGCACATACAAGCTTGTGAATGCATTTGGTGATTTAATGTGGTGCTGTTGCCTGTGACTGTGTGCACCCTCTGCAAGAGTAAAGCCGCCAGTGTGAATCTGCATAAAAGCTTGAATTGGCATAACGATTGCACACATGGCATCCACAGCATTAAAGCACATCTTGCTGCCTCTGCTGCTGCTGCTGCCGCCGCTGCTAACTATAAAAGAGGATTTCGTCTCCGAATTTTTGCTAGGAGCACACATGCAAAAAGAGGCAACTGGAAAATCTGACAAGGCAAGTCTATGGTACCTTCTACATCCCTGCCTCGCGACGGGATCCGCATGTGCAGGTGGTGATTCTGGCAACATCCATCTTGTCAGCAGAAAAGGTGTTGTCCAGCTTGCCCATCCAGCGCCTGAGGCGCAGCACCCTGTTTGTGGATGTACTGTCTGTCAAGGTAACTTCCTTTAGCGGAGGACTGCCATGTTGCCAGGATATGAAGAGGTCGAGGCTGCATGAGCTTGCTGAATAGCACCTGTATGTGTCCCTGGGAGGCACCGACCCTCGCGTTTTCCTGTGCCTTGCGTGCACCCTTGCCCTATCCCCCTCCCTGCACGACCCTGAGACATCCTCCTACCCATGATTTCACCTAGAGAAATGAAATGCAATCAGGCGCATGGTCATGGTGTTTTGGAGCATGGCGCCCTGACGCAAACAAGGACTGGGTCAACTTGCCTGTGTTGTCGGCATCACTGAGACTATGACCATGTAACCTCAAAGTGTGTACGCAGGAGGGTCCAATATTTTGTTCGAAGTCTGCATGTAAAGTATGCTCACCATTCAGTTGGGAAAAAAGCAACCAAATCCAGGGCCTGCATACCTTTTTTCCTGTATCTGCAGAAAATAATTTCTTTCCTGGCTAGGGCACCATGCTGGCCACACATTCCTCTGCACATGTGCTTGTGTGTGCGCATGTGTGTACGTGTGTGCATGCGTGCATGTAAATGTGTGTATATGCACAAGTGTCCTTGCTGTGTGCAGCACCATCCGCTGCGCTGGAGCGCGCTCTGAGACTGGCCCTGTCGGCGCACCAATGTCCAGCCGCGGCTGCCCTGTGCTGGTGCGGTGCGCAAACGCAGGTGTTTCCCAAGCAGCTGCTGCTGAGCCGGCTTCCGCCTGAGGTGGACATCCTGTGCACTCACCCCATGTTTGGGCCAGACTCAGGCAAAGCCTCCTGGCAGGTGCGCGAACTTGTTGCTTGCCATGCGCGCGAGCAGGACAGCAAGGGCAGTGGTTCTAAAGAGTGCGTGCTGCTTGGTTCCCTGTAAAGGGTTTGGCCGGTAGCCCCAGCTGGGTGCGCTGTGCGCGCACAAAGGGCGCTGTGATGGTGCCGCAGGATGCGCTCCACAGGACTGCAGCACAGCTGCTATTTGATGCCGGGCAAGGCAGGCGTGCCCAAACACGTCCATGCTGCCGGATCGTGTGCACCCCAGGGCTTGAATTTCATGTACGAGCGTGTGCGCGTCAATGCCAACGACTCCCGACGCGTGCAACGGTGCGAGACGCTGCTGTCCTTCTTCCGCGAGGAGGGCTGCCGCATGGTGCGCAGGTGCCTGCGATGCTTGTTGCCTGCCCACTGGCCACTGCCCATGTTTAAAATGCATAGCAAATCCAGCATGGTAAACCCAGCGCCAGGAGCTAACTTATGAACATGAGAGCATGAGAGCAGAACTGAGAGCAAGGGGAGCTTGTAGTGCTGATCATAGAGCAGGTGCAAAATTACTGTGAGCAATGTCGTCTACAATTGCATGCGCTCACGGGCATACACTCACGCCTGTGCTGCGCAGAGCGCCTTCATCTATGCGCACACCTCCTGCCATATGTGCTCATGCCTTTTCCCACTTGTGCCGCATCTACATGTCTGAAAACAGCCTCATGAGTGCATTTAAGTGTTGGCTCTGAGGAGTGTACTGCCGGCTCTTTGAAGTTTCATGCCCTAGTCTGCTGCAGGGTTGGGTCATGTGTCCATTTGCTCATACTTTTTCAAGTTTCATGGCCTAGTCTGCTGCAGGGTTAGGTCATGCGTCCATTTGCTCATACCGATGCGCACGTGTGAAATGAGCATTGCGCATTTGTCAACTTATCCACGCTAATGGGTCAAAAACAAAGGATAAGGTCGTGGGTAGGGGGAGAGCCTGTGGACCCTCATCTGCCTCCCCAGCTACCTCTGACCACCCCTACACATCCATGTACATCCATGCATGCATGTCACGGATGGCTCATTCGCATCTTTTTTGATTTGTAGTTCGCGGATGATTTGTTTAATTTTGAGTCAGATTGAATGATCTGTGCCAGTGAGCTTCCGAAAGGTTGGGGGATGCGAGGCACTAAGCGGCTAAATGGTGCCGACTAAATTTCCCGTTCCCCCCAACCCACGAAGTCCACAGACACATGCTATGATGCAATCTGGAATTTTGGGGGTGATGTGGACCCACTTGAAGTCGCCGGAAAGAGCAAAAGAGGTGCATTCTTGGGCCCGAGCATTCATTTGCAAATTCGTGTTTTACATAACGGTAATGATTCTATTGAATTTGTATGCGCAAATGTTGTGAAACGCGCGTGTATCTCCCATCCCTGATGTGTATAATTTATGTATATGTTATATCAGATATTATATAAATGTATATATAAACACTGCACCACTCCAATGGTATCGTGAGTCCTGCTTGACACTATGCCCTCAAAAATTTCATCAATCTCTTTGTGAGTATTTAATTCCCATAAGGCCCCTCAGAACACTGCGGACTCTCTCAGTTTGGCGCTCTATGTCAGCATCGTAGCAACTTCTACACTTGCATGTCTGTATCTTCTTCAGACGTGACCTCTGACTCCGAGGACACCTCCATAGGCCCAACCCCTCCCCCTGCCCCTCCTTCACCCCTCTGGCTGCTGCCGCTGCCTGGTGACAAGTGCAAGCACAAGCTAACAGTTAACTGAGCAGGGGGCATGAAGAGGAGGAGCTGCACCCAAACAACTTTGGGAATTGGAGGGGCCCCTACATCAGGCAGCTTCCAGGGCCTGCCCACAGGCCTGGGAGGTAGGGGAGGGGGCCGGGCTGCAATGGCTGCTGCTTGCTGCTTCTTGTGCTCCTCATCCCCAGTGAGCAAAATACCAGGATCAAGGAGGTTCCGAAGCTGCCTGGGTTGCCCATCAGTCTCTGAACACTTCCGCTTTGTGCAAGCTACATCGTATAGCGTCCTCTGCCCCTTTAGAGCATGGGGCTCCTTACTCAGGTCCAAGCCTGGCCCTGACTCAAGTCTGAATATTTTAGGAGACCTTTCTTTGAGTTTTTTACACATATTTCATAGTGCAGAGACCCCAATAATTATTTGTTTATGCACATACACGTGAACCAAAAAGCGGAACGGTATGTGTAACAAGATTGTGTTTCACTCTTTCCTTGTGAACCTCGCTTAAGCAAATGAAAAAGGACTTTATTTTTAGGCATGAAACACTCAAATGAGCGCACTGCATGCCTTGGCATGGAGGCAGACCAACTCAGGAGAAAAATATTCTCAGAACAGGCCAATGTGCTTCTGGTAGTGGCTGGTGGGCCCAAAACACCTTAGTTTTAGAATGCATTTTCAGATATGATGTTCATCGCAAATTCATAAACATTGATGATTCTTTTCATAATCGTTGATGTATACTATGTATAGACGAGAAATTCATCTGCATGTCATTATTCTCAAAGTGCCAAGGCAGAGTAGAATTTGAGTGCTCTCCTTTTTGAACAGCGACAGCTGAAACCGCTTGACCGCAATGCGTGCATGCGAGATGGTGTGGCCGTGCAGCAAATTGCACTTTGCTGAGCACACCCAGGACCTGACAAGGGGCTCAGGCACCAGTATGGGAGGTTTCCAGCGACGAGGAGAGCCAAGGCAGTGATGCATAAGACAGCAACAACAGCAGCAGCAGCAGTAGCAATGAGGACTACAGGCTTAAGTAACTTCCTGAATCCTTTTGATTTGCTTATGCCAAAAATATATATATGCTTAGCATGAAAATGCGTGGGAACACGTGGAATGCAAGAGGGGGTGTCGCATTGGACGTATTAGGGTCCTTCAATGTGTAATTTCTAGACATTTCTAGCAGTGTTTAAAATGCAAGAAGATACGCTTGACCCAACCCTCTGGCCTACGCTGAGGAGGGATGGCCCTTGCCTGGATGATCCTGTGCAGGTTGAGATCACGTGCGAAGAGCATGATCGCCAAGCAGCGTCAACGCAGTTTGTGACGCACACTGTCGGTCGCATGCTGGGAGCCATGGAGGTGCGCCCCATATGGTCAAGTTGAACAGTGGGAGAAAGGGTCTAGGGATAGGGTTAGTGGCAGAGGGAGGGAGGGTCTAAGGATAGGGTTAGGAAGTAGAAGTTGCTCCGTTCAATGGCTGTAGGGCGGTGGCAGCTTGAGTGTAAATGACAACTGGATAGGCAGACCACCATTTCATGCGCCAGGATACCCTTGAAGAGAGATGCTATTGCATGTTTTGCCACAGTTAAGGCGCAGCTGGTGTCTCATCCTACTGCTTTGTAACAATTTGAAGAACCATGAGCCCAAATTATTATAGCATGTGTAAGGACGGGTAAATAGGGTGGTCCAGTCTGCCAAAGAAACTCGCCGAGACTCGGCGAGACTCGTTGTAGATGGGTAGGGCCTTTATGGGAGATTATCGTTAGAAAACTGCTTTTTACAGGCGCATCCTTTCGTCCTGAGATTTTCATGGAACTTCAATGTAATTAAAAACAAATTATTTTAAAAGCTTCGGTCATTCCAGAGGCCGGATGAGTCACAGGCTGTTCCGTCCTCTTACCCCTGTTCCTCCCCCCTCAATTCCACCCTTATCAACCTAGCTGCTCAATCCTACCTTACCTTACCTTACCAATCCTTGGCATTTGTTTTCCATCTTGTTTGGTAAGGAGCTGCAGGCTGGACTCCAGGTCGCCCACAGATAAGTCCTTATGTTGCAGCAGATGCAAATCAGCTTCTGTGCGCGCGCCAAAGCAAGCCTTGAGCAGTCGTTGCTGCACATCTGGCCCCAAACTGACCAGTAATGCTCGCAGACACAAGCTGTGGGAGCATGCATAGCAGCTGCACTGTGGCAAGGGTGGGGAAGCCATGCTTGGAAGCCCACAGGCGCAAGAAGTTGACACACTGAATG
>SL_4KL_010_BRINEDRAFT_10002369_pt1 | contig 10641 bp, 8 predicted proteins | sample SodLak_010_BRINE_2_FD_10664 | JGI IMG/M metagenome (IMG submission 10664) | reverse complement strand
GCAGACCTGCCATAACAATTCTTTGGGGGGGGGGAGCCATAGTTTCAGGGAGAGAAAGAATGTGCTGGGTGGGCCTGGGCAGGCCATCATGGACTTTACTGGGGCTACGGCCCATGACTGGCACGGGCACCCAAAATCACACTCTTTTTACTTTGGCCCACAGAAATAAATGCGCTGAGCTTTTGCAACTGCCTCATTCCTCGCTGACTGAAAACAGGGCACTAGTGAAATTTGTAAACTGATCATTCAGGATGTGAATGGGCCTGAAATGGGGCCTTGCATTGGTCAAACCTCTGCAACAGTGTGCATAAAGCCCATTGACTGCAACTTGCCTATGCACATGCACTCACAAGCAAGGCACATGTTTATACAAGATGCATGACACATAAGCATGTGCACTGCTAGACCTCAGGCACTCGCAGCTGACAAGTTCAGAAATGCACAAATCGGGAGTTAGAGACTTGTTAGGAAGCATTTCTGGTCAAGGACGGGCATGGCTGGGGAGCGCAACTAAGAGTGCAAGTACCTGTTTTATAGGACCAATTAAAAGGTGTATGCCATAAATTGTGTGAGAGGTAGAAGCATCTGTTCTTGAGGATCAAGTCAAGGCATGTGTTAAGAATGTGTGCATAATGAATAAAACTTTTTGCAACTTTTACGCAGGAGATGGAGCGACATGAGGACGCATGGCCTTTCAAGGCCCCAGTCAGCAAAGAAGATGTTCCGGACTATTATGAGATTATTAAGGTAATAAGTATAGCTGATTTAGGATGTTTGGGCTTGGGTCTGACCATGGTCTCTCATTGAATTAATTTGTAAAGATAACGCGTAATGAGTTGTGACAGAGACATGCTGCTTAATCCCTTACATACCTTGGTATACCATACGCAAGGGGCCTTGACAGCATGACCCCTGATTTTGAAGGTATGCGTAAGAAACTTACTTACTTGGACAAAAATTCCAAAATGTAGGGGCATTTGAATAGCTTGCAGGGATAAAGCCAAGAATTCTGACTATAAATTGTCATGTACCCACTCTTGTCATCCCATCCAGCTTGGCAGGCATGTTAGCCTTAGCGCGCATTATCATCCGCATGTGCTCTGTCAATTCTAGATACCCTCTCCAGCTCTGCAAATGCTGAGCCTGATTGTAATTTTCAGCACTGGGTAAATGCAAAACTTGATAGTATACATTATTGTACTGCTCCTGGCACTCTTGCAAGTAATAAAGTAAGTCCAGCATCCTCTTAGTAAAACTAGGAGCAAATGATAATATTGATGATAATTAACTTCCATAAATGATAATGATGATGATAATTGCTTTTTAGAGCTCGCAAGCGTTAAGCCACTGCCGCGCCCACTCCCCCTCCAAGGACTCGCACGCCCCAAATGGGCAAAGGACACTTTTTGATGTGGGTTGCACAAAACAAAAGCGCTCAAAAGGCGATGGGCAGCCTGGGGAGCTGCTTTTCCGCCAAGACCCTACTCTGGCCCAGAGGGTTGCTGAGCGTTAGAGGGTGTTAGCTGCTGCTTTTGCTGCCAGACCCCTTCTTTACTGGTCTGTGGGCAGGCCTAGGCTAGAGAGGCCAAATTTATAAAAAAGAAGCCTGCAGTGTGAAACTGCTGCCATTGCAGCTGCCCAGCCATCAGGTGCACATGAGCTTGCACCTGCAAATCTCAGGCCCGGTAGCAGCAGAGCCAGGAAATGCAGCTGAATGGGACAGGCAACAGGGTTGGCTCAGGTTGAGGTGAGAGGCAGAGGGCATGTGCATGTGCAGCTACGGGCCTCACCAATTCCCAAGGCAAAGCAATAGAGTGAATGGGAACTCCAGGGGTTGTACAGCATGGCAGAGCGGTTTGGAAGCGTTGGGAAGAGGCTCTGGCTCCAGGGAAAATGCTGCTAATGCAGGAGTGCCAAGCCTATTGACTCTGACATCTCAGATGAAGAAATGGAGAAAGGGGTGTGAGCTATACTGGAAAAGCAGATCAATACAGACGCAAGAAGCTGAAGCTTGCAAAATAAGACTTGAAATCTGGAGCCTTGTATCCCTGTAATTCTCCCAAATGACTATGGTGATTTTCTTGAGTCCTTGCGAGTAAGGACTTGCAAGATCAAGCGAGCAGTAGGGCATGTTCAAATACCATGTGAGGCAAACGCTAGCCCTTAGATTCATGACAAACAAGTATTTGGCTCAAATATTCATAGTAAACAGGACGCGCACATCCTCATTGCTGCTCCGCATGCAGGACCCAGTGGATTTGACCCTCATAACATCCAGGCTCCGCAGGCAGGACCATTACTTGAATCTGGACATCTTTGTAGCAGACTTCAAGCGCATGTTCAGAAATTGCAAGTGCGTGGTTTTGTTCATCTCATATCGTGCACTTTTGCAGGCATATGCGCATCCTCACCTTAGTACATTGTTTGTATGCAATATCCATCCTAGGAGAGCTGCATTAGACTCATGTTTGCCGCAAACGCATTTCAGCTTTAGGCCAAGGAGCATTCCAATACTCTACCGCGGGCATTGAAATGTGGCTGCACGCTTTTAGTGCAGCATTGCACGTCGTCCCCTTAAACGGCCCACTCCTGGCCAAGTCAAACTGTCACATTTGCAAGCGCTTTGTTTTTCCAACTGATCTCTGCAATCCCTTCACCGTTCTTTGTCCTGAAAAGAGCAGCAACAAGCTGATTTTTTGTGCATCTGGCAATGTCAAGCAGGAAGAAGGGGAGCTGCGTGTGGGCCAGGGTGCAGGGTGCAGGCAGGGGAGAAGAAGGTGGACAAAGCACCATCTTGCGCACACACCTCCTTACCAGGCACTTTCTGTCCTCAAAAGTCAAGCACTCATCCCCATACATCAGGTGTATTTTGGGGCAGGGGAAGCTATGGGCTTGGGAGAGCCTGCAAAAGAATAGGGGAAATCCCCGCCAAAAGTCACACAGGCCGCTGATTGGCCTGATGTTTACATGAAACATTTTGATTCCCTGGACGTGTGTGTATACTTAGTTGGGCTGAGCAAGTTTTTCAATCATCCCGTGCAGCAGCCTCTTCTCAACGACCAGATTACTTCTCTTTGGGAAAGCACTTAGGACAGAACACGAGCACCTGTCAGCTGCAATTTGACTTAAGTCACTTTTTGAGGACGGTTGTGCCTATCAGGCGCTCCAAACTATTTGTGTGTTTCCTCATTAGCTGTGATTTGTTCGCTTGGATTAACAGCCATATCCAGAAAGCTTGAAGTTCCATTGGGCAAGCCAGTAGCAGCAGGCTAGGTTTGTGCCTCAGGAATGACCCCTGGGAACCCTCTGGTTGCTCAGAGCATGAGAAGAGTTAAACTTAAAAATTCAGTGAGACTTTTTGTTAAGGGCCGTTTGTAGGGAAGAAATGCAGCCATGCAATGAACTCTCAATTATTACCATTGCTTGACTCAATAAGAATATACCGTACCGATTGTATATCACCATGGTATATCACGCCTCCTAAATAATGTTTTTTGCCCTGCGGATTGACTGCGGGCACGATAAATGAATATTCGTTTTGGGGGTGCGGCGTTGTGAAAATATTGGGTCAGTCAAGGCAATGAGTGGTCAGGGGTCCCCAGCACCCCCCTCCGACCCTCTCCCAGCAGCTCCCCCCAGCAGTGGACCCCCCCTCCTCGCCCTTCCAGCAGCAGCAGCAGAGGCCACCCAGGCTCCCCAAGGGCGCAACCCTGCGGGGTTGGTGTAAAATATATATTTCCAGGGTGCGGCGTTGATGCGGGAATGCAAAAACAAAATGTTTTTTGGGGGGTGCGGCATGAACCCGCGCCGGTACAGTAAACTAATATCATATAACTAGGCTGCTAGGAGATGCGGGCCAATTTTACACAAGTGAAGGCGCGTCAAGGTCGGAGTTTGGGGCTGTGTATGGGAGATGGTGTGAACCGTAAGAGCGTTACATTCTATATTCAGAAATTCAATTCCACCCACCACACCAATATTTACTCCAAGGGCACATCAGAACCAGAAAAAATCAAGCTGTCCGACGGTGTGATCAGGTCATGGAACGGTGCGGTGGCTGCAAAGTTGTGCCAGGGAGGGGCTTATTGGCCACCATTGCCTAAGGAAGGGGTGACCCAGTTGTGGGGACGACCTGTAGTGGGTGGGGAGTCATGTGTTTTGGTCATTTACCTTAGCAAGGCACAATCAGCCGGTGGGGGTGGAAAGTGGTCCCTTCCGGACCCGGATTGCTTCCCCTCAAACCTGCTTAGGGTTGCATGGGGTTCCACTATGGTCCATTTTTTGGTGCTCCTGTTGGGGCCACCTGTTGGGGCTCCTTGAGCCTTGCCCACATGCAAGAAATACAGCGTCCGCCAGCATCCAACTCTCCTGCCTTTGACCTTGGGCAAATATTTTTCAAGTTTTACTTCATTGAGCAAGCACAAGAATGGCTCTAATAACCTTAAGAGGAGCGCAGCCGTTAGGCCCCAGAAGTTCTTGGGAAAAGGAACCACCCAAAACAGCCTAGTGACACCCCTCTGGCTCCTACCCTTGTGGTAAAATGTAGACTAGATACAGGAAAAAGGTTTTGGGCTCCTCACAGACCATTTTGACAATTCTTTCACCATTTCCTTGGCTTATGCAGGCCTGACAAATGCCTTCCTAGTGGCTACCGAGAGTCCTCTGGCCATGCGCTACAACGACACAGCACCTCTCGGTGCGAGCCGCATAAAATAAAGAAAAGTCATGGACTGCCAATTACTGCATTAAGTGCGAACAAGGTTTTAAGTCTGTTTTCTGCAAAGGCTTAAACCCAAGTTCACTAAGCCCACTCTTTCATCCATGAGGACAGAAGTGATAGGCGTCGTTGTGTTTCATGCGCTCTGCAGAGCAGCATCACATCTCCAGTGCATTTGGCGTGCTGCACGATCACAACTTCTTGCTCAATTTGCCCAAGCCAGATTATATCCGACTGCGCAAGGTGGGTGCCTCGCCTCTTAAGCCTAGTGCAAATATCTGTTTGAGCCCAACTCGAACCTGCAATTTCCTGTGGTTTGCCTTGCCAGGCCAGCTCCCAAACTGAGATTTGCCAGGTCAAGCTTGGTGTTGGATTGATGTCTTGTAAAGGATATACATTACACAGTCATATGCATCTTTGATATAATTTTTATCCCTTGCATTTGGGTCTTGATTGCAGGTAATCATTGAGATGGTCCTTGCCACAGACATGGTGAGCTGTCATGGTGCACTTGCACGTGTGGAATGCTCAGCTTCTAGCATGTTTGACCATGACATGAGACTTATAACTATGATTTAATATATTAGCAAGGAGGAAGCTTGTTCCCCAGCTCATGTGCATGGACGTATGTCACACCCATTGCAATGTTCCTCAACTGTGCAATACTCTCAACAGTGCCGTGTTGGCGCAATATTTTTTGGCTCTAATTCTCTACTGTGTCACTGACTTGCATGGCTACAGACTAAGCACATGGAGCTGCTGAGCCGCATGAATGGCTTGGCTGCATTGCTTCCAGCAAGTGAATCCTCCTCTTGCCATTCTGGGCCCCTGCCAATTAGCGCTATGTGCCAGACAGTCAAGCATGGCCCGGTTTCTCGGATGTCAATGGATGTAAGGGCAGCTTCTTGTGACCAGAGGTATGTAGGCAAAAGTGTGCTATCTAAATTTGTGCCAATCCTCCTTCCAGAAATGGCAAATCCTGTGGAAGGCTTTGAAGAACCTTTTAATGTGGCTCCTTGCTTCATGAAAATGTCACCGTCGTGTCTTGTGTCGGCTCCCATGTGAGGAATTTAGGGTTGCCATCAGATTCTCTTTAGACGGAAAGTGTAAGTGCGCCAAGCCAGCTTGTGTGAATAAAGGGAAGGTGAAGAGACTGTGTGTACATCAGTCGCCGTATTGGCATCATTTTGCACCGACTCGGCAGAATATTGGTTTCCACCTGAACCTTGCTCTGATCGCCTCACCCTCCTATATTTACTGCTGAATTATGTGTATTCCTGGTGTGCTTCGTGTGCGCCCCTGTCCCAGCGCTTTATGAATTTCAATGCAGGTGAAAATCTCTTTAGCCATTGCATGCTTTGAGTCAGGACATGAATAGATGAATAAGGGAAAAAGGGATGAAATTTGCAGACAAAAAAAACAAAAATAAAGACGTCAATCATTGATCTGGGTGAAGAGGGATAGCCAGAAGAGTGGACTCAAAAATGTTTTATTCTTCCACCTTCCCAACTTTCAAAACCCAATGCTGGGTGTGTTTGAGAGGCCATGGAGCTAGGTTTCAGGGATTCTGATCTCCCTTGTTTTGTTCAGTGTGGGAGCAATGGGAACAACTCTTCTGAGTGACAGGAATGCAGGTATTTGTTGATGAGCTTTTGGCAGGAAACAATGCAGGGGCTGTTCGGCCCACGTGCCCAAAACTCCTTATTGACCCTGCAAGGGAAATCCTATGGTGGAGACAACACTACATCTTCTAAGTGAAATAATGTCTGAGCACAGCAAGCTTGATGAGGATAGAGGAGTCTTCCAAGCTTCTTTGGAAGTTCTGAGAAGATTTTCTGAATTGCATACCCTGGCTTTAGTGGTGGGCAGGAGCTGGTTGACCTGCCGGCTCAAGATACTACCTCACTCCTGTGTATATGGCCGTGCAGGTCTGGAAGGTCCCACCAGGCTCCTTGCATAACAGATGACAATGTGAGTAGATGAGAACTGGCCACAGTCCTCACTAGTTATACAATCAAAGTTGCGCTTCTGCACTTGATGCGGTGTTGTTTCTAAACCAGCTCAGTGCTGCTTATGGGCCGTTTCCCAGAAGAGCTCTTTGCTGTAGGAAACAAAGTGGAGTTTTTCAGGCTACGCTGCATGCAACTTTTGCCAGTCATGCTTCCTCTAGCTCTGGACAGTAACTAAATCCTACAAATAAAACTCTGGACCAAGATTTTCTCCCAGACGTGCTTTAGTCTCACCCTCTTTATTACCCCTTAAATTACTCTGTCCTTTAGGAGCAATTGCACACCTCAGTCATCTCAGACATGTGCTTTTTTGTCCCCATCCATGTTTGAGCAGTCCCTACCTCTGCAACTGGCGCTTGATGATAAGAAGAGCTTGTGCCTGCAAGTTGCATTGAAGTGCGCAGACCTGGGGCACATGGCTGAGACACGAGAGGTGCACCTAAGGTGAGGCCCGTCCTTGCACCTCTCCATTGTTTCTTCTTAGGCTGAGGCGGAGAAATGGCATGGACAGGAAGATCTAAGAGGCATTTTAAGCAAATGTATGGAGCAGGAGGCGTAAGGTTCTTCAGAAGGACTCGGCACTCCAGGAGTTAGTTTGTGAGCAGCTGGCCTTGAATTCACCTCAACATTTTGAAACACGCCTTCTTAGTGTTTCTCTATAGGAGCTGTCAGCAAACTTATTTTGATGCCTATGATTGACCTCTTGCATTTGGTGCAAACATTTGCAGATGGGTGCAGTTGCTGGAGGAAGAATTTTTCCAGCAAGGTGAGAAGGGAAGGGATAGCAAGTTTCCGTGCTAGACAATTTAAGATAAATGTGGAATTACTTTGTGACATTATTCTGTGACAGTGGGTTGTGAGTCGATCCATGGATTGGGTGCTTGTTCAGAGCTTGATGCATCAACTTGATGCATCAACTTTTAGGTTGTGTGGGTCCAGCTGCATGTCATGGATTTTGGTGTGAATGCTGAACTTAACCATTCAGCTTCCATCCCATGTGTCAGGTGATCGCGAGAAGGCGCTTGACATACCAATCAGCCCACTGTGCGATCGCAGCCACCCAGGCATCACAAAGTCTCAGGTACTATCAGAGATAAAGCTGCATTTTGGTGGCATGTGATATGGGCTTGTGTGCCTTTGTAGAAGTAAGTCCCTTGCACAGAGCAAGAGCATTTGGTCCCCACCATTAGATCACCCCTTGCAGGGTCACTAAGCAGTTTTGGGCATACCTTTTCAGCCCCTGCACTGATTTTCTGGCCTTCATAACACATGTGGAATCAGGTGTGAAGGGTTGGGTAGATTACAAGACAGACAATATGTACATCTTGAGAGCCCGTTTCCACCTACAGATTCTCACCCAGGCAATCAATCTATGCTGCTTTTTTATTGGACATTTCTTACACCACAAGCGTAAGACTAAATCCAGACCTAAAGCGTGCAAGGGCTGCACAGATCTTGCAATCCCTCTGTTGGCACACAAGCATCCTGGAATCTAAAAAAAACACGTTCCAGCCCCTGCTTTCCGTGTCCTACTTGGCTGCATCAAACCTAAGCATTTGAGTAGGCTAACTCCAGAAGAGCGAGGCTGTTGGGGCAAGTTAAGTCACTCTTTCCTGCAATTATGGTGCATGATGGTGTCAGAATGGCTAGTGATGCACACAGACGGCCTCCACCTCCAAATTGATCGCACACGCCCTGACTGTTCTGGACATGTAGAATTATTGCATGATTAAGCTAGGCAATAGGGCAGCCACAATGGCTTGAGATTCAAATGACCCTCTTTTGCCTAGGTAGGGGGAGAAAGTGGGGTCGACTGTACTTTTTTATCTTTCAAGTGTTAGCATGCCACAGAGGAACCAATGCCTGGTTGAGGGCCTTACTTCATAACATTGAGCAATGTTTTATGTTCTTTGCAGGATGGCTTCATCAACTTTATCGTGAGACCTTTATTTGAGGCCTTCGTGAGTGTGTTCCCAGGCACACGGCCACTCATGCTCGGCATTGAGGCTAATGGAAGGTACGATCGCTCATCCAGCTGAGACGGCAAAGACAACATATATTGCGCCCTTGTGCTTGGTCTGCTTTATCACAATCAAGCTTTAACACTGAGCCTCTACATGTCTACAGGTACTGGAAAGGACAATGCATTTAAGCCAGGTGCCATCGAGTTGGATATCCACTTTAGTAAGTACCAGGCCACCTTTTTTCAATCCCTTAGTCCTTGAAATGGCGAGTATGACTGAAAAACCTGGAAAAGCTGACATGATTTGCTTAGTTGCTTATTTTGGTTACGAGGGAGTTTTTTACCCAGCTTCCAGTATCTTGGCAGTTCACTTAATTTCATTCCTCAAGCTTTTATTTTTATGGTCTCTGCCTCCCCTCTGTCTTATAAAAAGTTTGGCATGAGGTCATCACAATTTGATTCGAACAATGATACATTTGCATGAGTCTATTTAATGGTGATACACCTTCCTTTCTTTCTCACCTCCTCTCACCAGCGCAGATAGGTACTTGCAAGCAGTGCCCAATATTTATATGAACTCTTTGCTGTTTTGAACCCACTTGCTGAACATGCTGGACTGGAATGAGCTAAACGAGCTGGGATGTATTATTCTAAAAGCGTGATTCTAATTGAGCTTAGGGTATTGCACTTGTACATGTCTGGTGAGCTTTACAACCACTTCATGTGCACTTATTGAATTTTGTTGCATAACCTTTTCTATTATCTCATATTACCATGTTGTCCATGTTGTTTTCAATCTCTCAAACAATCCACTTGTAAGCGTGATGATACGCTCTTTGCTCTAAATCAGGTAAGAATAAGGTGTTGGTACTCTCTATGGTGGTTTTGAGCTCAAGAGAGACTAGAGAATTAAGATGTACTAATGCTCAGGGAAAATCTGCTGTAGGCCTTATCTCAGCCCAATCCTAGGCAATGAATGACTGAGGTGGCCTACTAGTAGGAGCCGGCCTTCAATTTTCAACAAAATGGAGAATGAAAACTCTAGGTTGGGTAAGGTTACTAAGCTGTACCTGCTGAACGAGGGCAGCTTAGCAAAAGCCTCCGGCCTGCAATCAAACCCCTAAACTTAAAAAGGGTTGTGTTTGAAACAACGTAAAAAAAAGGAAAACGTAGGTTGTGAAAACACTCATTACACAATCAAGGAAATGGGTCCACCCACTGGCTCTAGCAGGGTCAAGGCACAACTGAGTATAGATCCCCCTTCAAATTATCATCATTAAGGTAAGGTAAGGTTTCAAGGCTGTATCTGCCGAACGAGGGCAGCTTAGCCGTTTGTAGCCTCCAGTGGGGTTCGAACCCTGAACCCACAGGTTGCGAGGGTGGATAATCGACTTCCCATCTCATGTGCCCCGCCGCCTGCTCGACTACCCGGAGCTGTGCGACAGCTGCCGTTGAGAAAGAAAATCAAAGACAGTCTGACTAGGCAACTTGCCTTGAAGGCATGTGGAATATAAGGGGCCTCCATAGAAAAGGATTAACAGAAAGGGAAGAAAAGGAAAGAGTACTTTCTTCTGAGAGAGCACACAAACAAGTCTTGACAGTGAAAAAGGTTAGGTTAGGTTACATAGCTGTATCCGCCGAACGAGGGCAGCTTAGCTGAAGCCTAAAAGGCCTGCAACCCTAAACCAAGACTAAAGCGCTCAAATCAGGAGAAAGGTAGTGTCTGGAAGCCAGATGATTTGGTGAGAAGCAAGACTGAAAACCGGAAGAATGTTGAAGGCAGTGAAAAAGAACATGTACCCCATTTTGAACAGCAGCACAGGAACACTTGTCACAGTGGCCATTTCCACTGCGCCAGATGGAGGATTCCACCGCGAGAGTATGAGCTCGCAAGCGAAACCTGCTCACATTCCTCATAACATGCTTAGGGAGATCAAGGTGCAGATAGCGAG
>SL_4KL_010_BRINEDRAFT_10002365_pt1 | contig 10650 bp, 10 predicted proteins | sample SodLak_010_BRINE_2_FD_10664 | JGI IMG/M metagenome (IMG submission 10664) | reverse complement strand
TTCGGCTCCCGCCGGCGAGCCGATTTCGGCGGCAGATGTTCAGACACTCGTCGACATCTTCGACGACCAGCCGTTCAACGACGCCCAACTCGAACAGGAAGGCGACAACCGAGACTACACCCCGTCCCACGTCTGGAAATGGGTCAGCGACGAGACGCTGATCGCACTTCATCTCAACGAGCCCAATCCAGAGGATGCCGACGATATCATGTGGATCGTCATCGCCAAGAAGGGTGTGTTCACCGAAGAAAGCCAGCCCGCTCCCGAGTTCACCCACTTCCACCAGCTCGAAGCCGACGGCTGGGAGGACGGCCACGGTGCCTCCGACGAAGAAGCCGAAGGCTTCTGGCTGACCCACATCGCAACCCGAGACTTCGAGGCTCCCGCCTGGGATGCCGAACTCGGCGTCGACTATGACTTTATGCCAACTCCACCCGAGGCAGGCTCGACCGGCACCGCCGACTTCGATGTCGACGGCCAGGGCACGATTGCGGACGACGATATCGACGCGCTCCGGGATGTCTTCGACGACGAGTGGAACAACGAAGCCCAACAGGAGGCCAACGGCCACACGCCACGGCACGTCTGGAAGTTCATCACTGAGGACGTATTCATGTTCCTGCACTTCGATGAGCCGAACCCTGAAGAGGCATCTGAAGTGTGGTACTTCGGTCTCGGCACTCGCGGACAGTTCGTTGACGCGGATCGGCCGAACCCACCGGAAGACGTCGAGGTCGACGGCGAGGACTTCACCCACTTCCACCTCTGGGAAGCCGACAGCTGGGAGGCTGGCCACGGCGGCCAGGACCCTGAGCAGCACGGCTTTTGGCTCGTCCACCACGCCGTCCGTGACGACTTCCAGAAACCGTTCCACAGCGAGAATGTCGAAGTCGGCGTCGACCGCAACTTCATGCCAACCGAACCCGACGAGTAGATGAGCAACCAACGACCCTACAGCAGGCGGCGACTCCTGACAGCCTCCGGGGGGGTGCTGTCGACGGTCGCCATCGCTGGCTGTACCGGCGCGCCGACAGCCGAAGACGGCGACGAAGTCGACGATATCGACGAACATGCCGGCGACGCAGACGACGACACCGACGAAGAGGCTGAGGAACCGGATGACGATGGTATGAACGACCACGGCGACGACGACACCGGCGACGATGCCGACACTGACGATGGCGATGGCGACGCCGACCAGGAGTTCGTCGACATGACTGGTGAAGACGAGGTGACAGTCATCACGCGTGAGGGCGACGAGGATGACGGAGAAGGGAACTTCGTCTTCGATCCGGCGTTCATCCGCGTTGAGGCCGGGACGACCATCGTGTGGGAAAATACCGATGGCGTCTTCCATACGGTCACCTCGACCGACGATATCGACCAACGGAGTGGTGGGGGAGATGTGTTCGACGCGCAGATCACCGGCGAGGGAGACACGTTCGAGTGGACCGCCGAAGAGACGGGCGAACAGCCCTACTACTGTTCGCCGCACGCGGGCTTCATGTACGGTTCTATCGAGATCGTCTAACGCTCTCGCCAGTTACCCTGCGAGAGCGATTTTTGCAAAAAAGCGTTCTTTCATTCAGCTGCGCTGACCGCACTCACGGAACGTAGTGACAGATGTCGTCGGGTCTGTTTGTTGCCTTACAGAGCTGCTCGAGCGTATCGCACGCCCGGCTGTTTCCTTCTACGCACGATTTTCGAAGTTGTGCCATATCTTTTTGATCCATGATTGTGATTCTATCACAATATTTTCTGGAGCCATTATATAACTGTGGGTATTATGCACAGCTCTCAGACGAATCGCTGCATACTCGGACTACGATCAGGACGGACGACTCCGAAATCGTCTCCGTCCACCGGGGGTACGGCTGTGTACCTGCTATACACACCCCACAGAGGCTTTTGAGCGTCGACAGCCAACAGCGTGTATGGACCCTAGCCACCAGCCGACGCGACGGGCGGTACTCAGAGCCCTCGGAGCCGCGGGCGGGGTCGCCGCAGTCGGTAGCGTGGCGGGCTGTCTGGACAACTCCGACGACACCATCGATATCCGCGAACTTGCCCGAGACAGCCAAATACCAAAAGACCCCGACGGCCCACGGCCAGTGCTCGCCGACGAGCGGTACCACCTCGGCCACTCGCCGTCGACGATGGTCGACGAAGCAATCGACGGCGGCTCGGTCGTCGACGGCATTCCAGCAGTCGACGATCCTGACTTCGAGTCGGCCGACGAGGCCGATCTCGACGACGGCGCGCCCGTGTTTGGCGTCGTCAGAAACGGGGTGGCCAAAGCCTACCCGCAGTACATTCTGGTCTGGCACGAGATCGTCAACGATTCGTTCGACGGCGAACCAATTGCGGTGACCTACTGCCCGCTGACGGGCACCGCTCAGGGCTTCGAGCGCGGCGAGACGACATTCGGTGTCTCGGGACTGCTTGTCAACAGCAACTTGATCATGTACGACCGCGGAACCGGTACGCGCTGGCCCCAGATTACGTCGACTGGCATTCAGGGACCGCTCGAAGGCCGCTCGCTGGCGGAGGTGCAGGTGGTCTGGTCGACGTGGGAAACGTGGCGCGAGGCATATCCTGACACACAGGTGTTGACCACAGAAACGGGCTATCAGCGACGCTACGGTAGCGATCCATACGGCGGCTACAACCCTCCGAGTGGCTACTACGCCAACCAGCGGACGATGTTCGAACCGCTCGAATCGACAGCCGACGAACACCCCAAGGAGGTCGTTGTCGGTGCCCGAAGCACTGAGACAGCGATCGGTTTCAACAAAGAGCGACTGTTCGACGAGGCTGTCCTCACTGATGAGGCCGCTGGCAGTTCATTCGTTGCTGTTGCTGATCCAGCAGTTGAATCTGGGTATGTGTATCTGAACGACGAGGGTGCGTCGGTGAACGTCGTGGACAAAGGCCAGTACACTGTCGACGGCGAGACCGCGGCGGCCGCCGAGTTGCCGCTGGAGCAGCTAATCGCGTTCGACGGGATGCATTTTGCCTGGTATGGGATGTATCCGGAGATGACGTACGTCGACTGAACAACAGCGACCGACTCGCGCCGTGTGTTCGGGGGCTTGGCAGCCAGTGCACACAACGGCCGTCGGTATAATATGCTCGGGGACGAATACTCCGGCGTGGCAAACGCAGCAATCATTATTCAGACTGGCAACGAAACGCACGCCGATCACGGTCGACTCGCAAACGGGCTCGAAGCCGCCAAAGAGTTCGTCGAAGCCGACGGCGACGAAGTGACGGTCGTCTTCGACGGCGCGGGCACCCAGTGGATTCCCGAACTCCTCGACGAAGACAGCGACTATCATCACCTGTTTGAAGCCGTCCGCGAGGAAGCAGTCGTCTGTGACTACTGTGCGGGCGCGTTTGGCGTCGCCGAGTCCGTCGAAGAGGCCGGACTCACGCTCGTCGACGAGTACGAAGGCCACCCCAGCATCCGGGAGTTCGTCGTCGAGGGCTACGAAGTCATCACTTTCTAACCCGGTCGACCGGGAGCGGTTCAGTACACCCTGGTTGAGTTCTTTTCATCTAATGGACCGTCGTGAGCGACGCCCGTCGACTGGCTGTACGGGATCGAACGACAACCACCACCAGCCGGTGAATCATATCAGTCCGCGTCCCCGGTTGCAATCGTCTCCAGTACCATGCGGATGGTCTCGAGTCGCTCGTCGTGCCCTTCGATTCCGTGTCGGTCCGCTGTATATTCAGGGTCGTTGTAGCTCACCTGGACGGTCCCGTCGTCGTCCCAGACCAACATCCGTTGTGGCAGATCAAGCCCAGCCGTCGGCGACTCCTGCATCAGTGGCGTGCCAGCCGCGGGATTCCCGAACAATAAAACGACCATCGGCGGCAACTCCATGTCGGCCGTCGCCGCGTTTTCGGCGTGATCGAGTTCCGCCACGAGCGACAGGTCCTCGTTGGTTTCGATGGCCTCGTTGATTCGCTCGACGGCCGCCTCGACGCTCTCGTCGTCGACTGATTGGGTCACGATTCCGTCCCTGTTGTCGGTCTGGCCCCCATTGCCGTCGGCCTGGCCCGCAGTGCTGAGACAGCCAGCCAGTCCACCAATCGCGGTGATTCCTGTCACCGAGAGTATGGTTCGTCTATCCATGGATATGTAAATGGCAATACAGTATCCTAATAGTATCGGCGACACGGAGATTTTGGTTTGTATCTGGATAGTATCACACAATTTATGAGAATAACGATGGCCGTCGGCTTACCTGAGGTCCGACCCGCCGACTGTTCGCGTTTGCGTGGCAGGACGACCACGGCCTCGCCTCGTTTTCTAAATTCGACTGACTCTCCTGATGAGAACGAACTGGATTGATTTGGCTCCGAAATGAGTAGTACGGTAGCGTTTTCCACGCCACAACATGTCACAGTATGATCTACCTTCCAGCCGAACGCGACCGAGCCAGTTGTTCAAACCGCTCGAACAGTACGGCGTCGTCGGCAATCTCGAAACCTGCGCGCTCGTGAGCCGACAGGGATCGGTCGACTGGTTTCCGGTCCCCCATCTCGAATCGGCGAGCGTCTTCAGCAGGCTGCTTGATGAGGCTGGCGGCTATTTTGCCAGTAGCCCTGTCGAGAGATTCGAGTCGACCCAGCAGTACCGCGAGCGAACGAACGTTCTTGAGACGACGTTTCAAACTGAACACGGCACGCTCCGGCTCACGGATTTCATGACTCCGGTGACTCTCGGAACAAACGGAGACGACCACCCCGAGCAGGTTCTGTATCGAAAGTTTGCCTGTCTGGATGGCAACGTTGAGTACCGCGTCGACTTCGAGCCGCGGTTCGATTTCGCCCGCAGCGAGCCGACACTATCGAGCACGGCTTCGGGTGTTCGTGCAATGGGCGATGGGACCGAACTGCGCTGCTGGACAACGCTCGGTGAGTTGGGCGTCGACGCCGAAGGGGGCCGAGCAACGGCCACCGCCACGCTGGCGGCGGGCGAAGAGGCGTGGGCTGGCGTGCGCTACGACGGGGGTTCGTCCCCCGAGCCGGCGGCCTGCGAGCAGGTGCTTGCGGAGACGGTCGACTACTGGCGCGCGTGGAGCCACTCCTGCGGCGACCAGAGCCAGTGTGTTTTCGGCGGCCCATGGCATGAGTTGGCCGTCCGGTCTGGACTCGTGCTCAAACTGCTCACCCACCACGAAACCGGGGCGATTGCGGCCGCGCCGACCACCTCGCTGCCCGAGGAGATCGGGGGCGTTCGCAACTGGGATTACCGATTCAGCTGGATTCGGGACGCCGCCTTCACCGTCCAGGCACTCACGAATCTTGGCCACACGGCTGAGGCCGAGGCGTATCTGTCGTGGGTGCTCGATCTGTGCCGAACAGCGAGCCCGGCGGCAATCCAGCCCCTGTACGGGCTCCACGGCGAATCCGAACTGACCGAACGCACGCTGGATCATCTGTCGGGCTACCGGGACTCTCAGCCGGTCCGGATCGGCAACGAGGCCGCCGACCAGCGGCAGCTCGACATCTACGGCGAGCTCCTGCTGGCCGTTTTCGAGGCAACCCGCTCGGGGATTTCGATCTCGACCGCCGACTGGGCGGCGATCTGTGGAATCGTCGACTACGTCACCGAGATCTGGACGGAGCCGGATTCGGGCATCTGGGAGGTCCGGAGCGACCCCCTCAACTTCGTGTTCTCGAAGCTGATGTGCTGGGTGGCGCTCGACCGCGCAATCGATCTTGCCGTCGAGAAGGAGTTCGACGCCCCGCTCGACCGCTGGCGTCGACAGCGCGACGCAATCCGCACCGCGATTCTCGACGAGGGGCTCGATCCCACTGGCTCATACTTCGTTCGCTCCTTCGAGGAAGCGGACGTGCTTGATGCGGCAACGCTTTTGGCTCCCTTTGTCGGCTTTCTGCCGTTCGACGAACCGCGGGTTCGCGCAACCATCGAGGCGGTCGACGACCGGCTGACCTCCGAGGGTGGGCTGGTCTACCGCTACGACGGTCACGACGGGCTGCCGGGTGGCGAAGGCACCTTCCTGCTCTGTTCGTTTTGGCTCGTCGACGCGCTCGCGCTGACAGGCCAGATTGAGGAGGCCGAACAGCGGCTCGAAGGGCTGATCGAGTACGTCAACCCGGTTGGCCTGCTGGCCGAGGAGGTCGACGAGTCGACGGGCCACCAACTTGGCAACTTCCCGCAGGCGTTCAGCCATATCGGCCTCATAAACTCGGCGCTCCACGTGAGCCGTGCCAAGGGGATGGCCGTCCCCGGCACGGAGCTGATTGGAATCGAACTCGGCTCGGGGTCGACTGTCGAGGCGGTCGGAGACGGCGGTCACTCAGGCTAACAGATCGACCAGTTCAAAGAGCGTCTCGACGGTACAGTCGGGATCGCCACCGAACGTTTCCCACGGCGAATGTTTTCGGTTGAGCCAGACGCCCTGCATGCCGGCGTGGGTCGCCCCCATCACGTCGAACCAACCCGCCGTAACGTGGGCAATTGCTTCGATTGGCGTGCCGGTTTGTCCGGCGGCGTGGCGGTACAGCTCGCCGTTCGGTTTGAACATCCGGATCTCGTGGGCACTGATCGTCTCTTCGATAAGGTCGCCGATATCGGCATGCTCGACCATCGATTCGAGCATCTCGGGGGTTCCGTTGGAGACCACATAGCAGTCGTAGCCAGCCGCTCTGAGCTGTTCGATCCCCTCCCGAACGTCGTCAAACACGTCGAAACGGTGGTAGACTGCTACGATATCGTCACGCTCGTCGCTCGTGATGTCGACGTCGTTAGCATCGAGCGCGTACTGGAGGGCCTCCCGGTTGATTTCGTAAAACGGCTGGTAAGCNTCAATCTGGTTGGCAACGAACGTATACNCCAGCGACCGGGATCGCCACAGCGTCGAGACAGGTTTGGGTTCGGCTACGCGAGCCGCGAGTGCTCGTTCGGCGGCGGAAACGTCGACCAGCGTGCTGTAGGAGTCGAACGTCACTGTCGAAACGCGGTCGGCNTCGAAGCTCATTGGGAAAAAACAGCNGAGNCGGAAGTAATAATTTGGACTGTTGCGAAATTCGAAAACACTGTTTGGCAGTAGTGTTGGCGAGCAACGGACGAAACGACGACGTTTGGCGACTCAACGTTCGGAATCGTGGCCATTCCGTGAGGAACGATCACAGCGTGGCTACGGGTCGAGGGGTTGTGCGGGGCGACGACAAAACCGACCAAGGATTCAGTAGTCCGCGGCCGTAGGGAGTCCGTGGCGAGTTCGTCCAGTACAATCGGAGGCGTTGAGCTGTGTCTACAGTGGCCCTTGGTCTCGATTCTCCTCGCGGTTGTTCTCACGCTTGGCCTCTGGGCTGGGATGCGCCGTCGACTCGCTGACGTTACCGAGCAGACCGGTTCGGTCGGCCTACTGGTAGTTTTCGGTCAGGTACTGGATGCGACCTCGACGCTGGTGGGGATCGACGTGCTTGGATTCACCGAAGAGGTGTATCTCTCTCGACAGATTATTGACGCGACGGCTCGGCTCCCACTGCCAGAGCTACTTGGCACGACGTGGCTGTTCGTGGTGATCAAGTGCGCGCTGGTTGTCGGTATCCTGACGCTGGTCGCACGAACCGAAGAGTTCAGTCACTGGGAGCGACGGTTGCTGTTGGCTATCGTGTTCATATTCGGATTCGGACCGGCACTGAACAATCTGAACTTACAACTGCTAGTGTGAGCAGAGTTAGTATCGTACTGCAGCGTCTCAGTCGAACAAAAGCTGTCTCATCGTCCCCTAATAACGATACTCACGGTACGTAGTGACAGATATCGTCATTCCCTGCTTTACAAAGTTGTTCGAGCGTATCGCATGCTCGGCTGTTTCCATCTACACACGATCTTCGAAGTTGTGCCATGTCTTTCTGTTTCATATGTGTTACTGTATCATACTATAGCCGTCGACTATGTTATACATGTGTTTGTTGTGCGGTGTCAGCGCACGAACCACATGATTATATATGTTGCTTGGTGATCTAACTGTCCATTGTTACCTAACTACATATCTCGGCGATGTTGTACCTGATTTAGTTACTGCCGTAGCCGTAGCCAATATACGAGTCGAGAAGGTTCGCCACAACTAGGCGTGTTACCACATCCGTTCGGTCGACGTTCCGACGGCACTTGTCAACACCACCACTGTCGGCACCGAAAGTGTGACTGCACTCCAGAAGACGATAGCCTCGACAGTCGTCATTCCGAAACAGCGGACCTGCCGGACACGCTGGCTGGTCGACGACGGATCGGTCGAGCTAGCAGATTGCCATGAACAAGACTAGCTCATCTGAGAGTCAATCACAGCCCGCAGCTGTCCATGCTGTAGAGGGTAAACGCCCGCCGAAATCGGTCTCAAACGGTCCTGTGGTCGTCCGGCTACTGGTGGCAACCAGCAGATCACTGTAGGGTTGTTTGACTGTCCCCCGCTTCAGTCTCGACCTAGAGATGCTTTTTGTCAGAGCCGACAGCAGTCGCCTCCCACCACCAACCACAAACGGATCTGTAGCTATGGCCGGCGATTGTCATCGTAGTCTGAACCATATCCTCGGTTGTGTACTGGTGTCGACCACTGATCGTCTCGACGTTGTGACTCAGGACTGAAACAATGGTGGTTCGGGGAAATCCCTCATTAAAAAGGGCTCTGAGAGGATAGCCAGGATCTATTAATCGATTACACATTTCAATTCAAAACGGAGCAGGCACGAGCCTCGCTCAAGTTAGCACTGCCAGTCCCGTGACAACCCTTTGTTAGGTATTACAATAGGTTGTATACTTTGAATCGAATTCTTCTGGAGGCGGTTGTTGGAACTGCGATTTCATCTTTTTCGATTCGTACGGATTTTTCAGCACGTTCAATAAACTCTCGAATTTGGATAGATCTTTGTTTTCTAGATACTGGTACAGCGCCTGTTCTACCAAGTAGTTGCGGGGAATATACCGAGGGTTGGTTTGCTTCATCAGCTCCGAATTCAGGCCAATCCCAGCTAATTCAGTCCGAATATTGTTGAACTCCGCAGATGCATAGACTGGGTCATCAAAAGAGCCAGGATTTTCCAATTCTATGAATGTATTCGTATAGTCTGCTCTCGATTCACGAAGCCAATCTAAAAATTTATCTACAATCTCTTTTTCTCCGTCTGATTTGATCCCTAGTTTCTTCCGCATCATACTGTAGTATTTGGCATCGAATATTTCGTCAAAATTGTTTAGTTTGGCTTGTAGTTCAGCAAAATCAATAGAAGATTCGTTACAAAGCGGTCTGAGAGACTGTGCGAACCGTTCGAGATTCCATTGCAAGATTTTTCGTTGATTCCCGAACGCATATCTCCCGTGTTTGTCTATCGAACTGAAGACAGTATCTTCGTCATAATAATTCATGAATGCACATGGGCCGTAATCAAATGTTTCTCCAGTAACACTCATGTTGTCTGTATTCATCACGCCATGGATGAACCCGACACGCATCCAGTCGACAACCATCGCTATCGAAGATTGCATTACTTCATCAAAGAAGTCGACGTATTTTGTATGCGGACTATTCAGATGCGGGTAGTGCCGGTCAATCACATACTCAGTGAATTCTGCTAATTCTTCGGGTGCTTGGGATGCAACATATTGGAACGTCCCGTATCTAATGTGGCTATTCATCACTCGGACAAGCATGGCTCCAGGCTCTGTTCGCCGTCGCTTGACTGATTCGTCGGTTTCTATTACTGCGAGACTTCTGGATGTGTTAATCTGAAGGTTGTCCATCGCATACGAATAGAGGTACTCTCTGAGCATCGAGCTCACAGTTGCGTTTCCATCGCCTCGTCCCGAGTATGGGGTTCTGCCAGACCCTTTCAACTGAACATCATATCTATTGCCATCGTGTACATGTTCGCCCAATATCATCGCTCTCCCGTCGCCAAGTACGGTAAAACTTCCATACTGATGGCCCGCATATGCTTGCGCAATCGGTTCTTCCAGAAGTTCTTGTCCTGAAAGAATTTGATCAGTTAACTCCTCTGTATGTAACCCAAGATTTTCACAGAGAGCTTCATTACGCACCAAAACCGTCGGATTATCGATCTCCTTGGGCGTTACGCTCGAATAGAGCTTCGAGTCCAAATTTTTGTAGCTTGTGTCAAACGAAAATACCATTAATTATAAAATGATATTTGTCGCCCTCGTTCTAATAAATTTCTCCTTTAAAACATTAGGTTTGTGAGAATTTCAGCGAAGCGTTTGTGATCAGGAGATGTATTCGAGTCACTTTTCATAGCAAAGTATACACTATTCCTCTTATATAATCTTCATATCTATCAGTCGATTTATTTATATAATAAATTGGCCTCTGTACGTTATCTGCGTTTTATGCAGGATTCGATTACTGGGGAGATGGCGCTATTATCTCAACTGTTTCCGGTCACAGAACTACTGTACTATAAGTAGATGATGGCTCAGTAAAATTCCTCATCATAAGGGGCTCGGAGGGGGTAACACAGAATCTACTAACAGATCGAATTCACCCAATATGGATACACAATACCTAGATTCAGAGATAATTAGTTACGAATCAAAATAGGAGATTGTCGCCGTAGTAACTTTATCAGCGAACTCATCCGTAACGGAACCTT
>SL_4KL_010_BRINEDRAFT_10002364_pt1 | contig 10653 bp, 13 predicted proteins | sample SodLak_010_BRINE_2_FD_10664 | JGI IMG/M metagenome (IMG submission 10664) | reverse complement strand
TCGGCCCGATCGTCGTCTGGTCGCTCATCTCTGCAACGGTGAGTATTCTCTTCCGGATGCTTGAGAACTCAGATACCCCGGTTGCGTCAATCATGCGATCGATCTTTGCCATTGGCTGGTCGATTATGACGTTCTTCATCGTCCCTGTGTTGGTGTTTGAGGATGTGACAGCCACCTCGATGTTCAAACGCAGCGGTGAGACGTTCCGGGATACATGGGGTGAGACGCTCGGTGCTGGATTCGGAATCACCGCAATCGTGCTCGGAATCGGTGTTATTCTCGTTATTTCAGCCGTCGCCATCTCGATCCCACTGCTCGTCCTCTCTGCTGGGTTGGGTGTGTTGTTGACGATCGTGCTCGTTGCACTGGCAATGGTGTTTACCTACCTCATCAGCCAGACGATCTGGGGCATTGCAAAGACCGCCCTCTACGTGTACGCAACCGAAGGTGTTGCTCCCTCACAGTTCGAGAACTTTGACTTCGAGACGCTCGGTGGTCGTACCGATCGGCCTGCGACTCCTGGGACGAAATAAGAACTTCTTGAATACTTTTGTACGCTGTGTGACTGTATCCGATTGTTGTCGTCCAGCGTCTGCCCGGTGACGATCGCTGTCTGTGAAACCGAGTGCGTACGAACCTTCGCGATCTTCATATCATCTATATTGAATGCATAATTGTCTGATGATGCCGACCACGGTACAAGTGAGAATTTTTTAAATAAATGATTAATTGTCTCCTCACTGTAATGGTAATATGAGATTCAAACAAAGAATAGACCAAAGTGGGCGGGTGAGGATCCCGAAATCGATACGTGAGCAGTTAGCGATCGAGCCTGGTGCGTCGGTTCTGATGACCATAGAAGATGATCGGATTGTTATCCAGCGCGATCTGAATGGGGATACAGCCCAATCGCTGACATCACTGCGTGGGTGTATTACCGAGGAGACGAAGCGATCGGATGCAGAGCCCATCGATCCGATTGCGATCGGTGCATGGAGTCGTGACAAAGCCGACCGTGCATAGCGTTCGGTTGGTTTTCGAGAGTGATACTGTTCATTGACTGCTGTGGAGATACAGCGCTTGTTGGTGATGTATCACTGAATTTTAAATAATCTAAACACCTCAATTGAGACAATGAGAACCGCAGACTCGGCCGATATTGGTCGCTCTATCCCTCTTGAGCGTCTAATAACCGTCCTGCTGGAGCACCCGGTTCAACTCGCTATTCTTTTTGGGTCCCACGCAACCGGGACAACGCATCGCAGGAGTGACATTGATATCGCCGTCGAATTTGAGTCTCATCGGCCTCCCGACGAGGGATACAATGATGTGTTTTTGGGACTCAGTGCAGACCTCAGTGACGCACTCCACACAGATCATGTTGATCTTGTGGACATTCATAGCCTTGAGTCATCAGTCGTAAAATCGGTTTTCGATCAGGGTATCTTACTGGTTGGAGAGCAATCTCACGCGGCTGCGCTCCGGCAGCAACTTGCGATCGACGACAGCGACGAAAAACCACCGCGCGAGCGGCTAGATATGGCGCTCAAGAAGATCGACGCCCATCTCAATAACGATGATACTGCTGCCCCCGCAGCCGGTGACTCTCGGAGGAACAGCTGATGACAAATGAATTTCCCCCCGATCGTCTCAACCGCATTCTTACTGCTGTCGAAACAATCGAAGAAAGTCTTGGAATACTTGCACGTAAGCAGTGCATTAGCCGTGAGGGATACAAACGCGACTCAGATACCCGCGACATTGTTGAGCGCCGATTTGTAAAGATGACCGAGGCCTCGATCGACATCGGCGAGGAGTTGGTCAAGCAGGTGCGTGGTCATCCTCCATCGAGTAATCCTGCATCAATGAGACTTCTTGGTGACATGGGTATTCTCTCACCACCATTGGCAGAAGAAATGGCACAGGCGGCACGATTCCGTAACGTACTCTCTCATACATACGGAAAAATAATTGATCACGACACGGTATACAACGCGTTGCAAGACCTCGATCGATATCAATTGTTTGCCCAAGAAGTACACGAGTATCTTGATTCGAATGGTGTGCTCGACTGAGCACCGATGCATCTTGAGTGGTCGAAGTAGGGCTATCAGATAGGCGGGTGGTATTTACCTAAACGCGGTCAGTCGCTGTGCAGTCTGCATTGTCAGTCTCAGACTCAATCAATCAGATACCCATATTACTCACAGCCCAACCGCTCTCCAAGCAAACAGATTCAAGTAACTGCACCGACCTACTCACACTAACGACTCACCGGATCACTTGGTCTTTCTAAAAGGACCCGTGATAGCACACGGATCCGGTGCGGTCAAAGGAAACCAACCGCATGTCTCTAGTTTCACCACCCACGCAAAAAGGTCTCGCCACGCAACCGCTGTTTTTCACGGAGGGTACACAATGAATCCGTCGCTGATCGAAGAGTTGGTCGATCGGATTGATGACCTCGAAGAGCGGATCACTGCGCTTGAACAGGAAAATGACGCTCTCGAAGAGCGTGTCGAAATCCAAAAAGAGCAGCTCAAACAGCGAGAAGACGAACTCGAACAGTACGAACAGCTGGTTTCTGAAAACGAAGCAAAGATCGACGACCTTGAAGCCGATCTTGACGCCGCAACCGACCACCGAAAGCACCTCCAACAGCGGCTTCACACGCTGGAATCCGAGCAGACGCCCTCCAGTAGCGAAGAGGACCCAGACACAAACCGATCGCCGCTGCAACAACTCGTTCGACTCCCGTCAAAAGCCGTCTCGAAACTCACCGCGAATCAACAGCGGGCACAGTTCATTGCCAAAGATATCGCTGAGTATGCACAGAAGGTGCCGGCTGGCTTTGCGATCGACTCACGGACGATCCGCACTGTCCTGAACGCAAAGGAAGGGCAGACGCCACACACCCAAACCGTCACGCGTGTCATGGATTTCTTAGACGAGTTCGGGAAAGAGGGCGTCCGAATCGTGAAACGCCGCGGAACTAAGCGACTCATCTTTTCGGCGGCTGCGGTCTCGAAGCTCGATGCAGAGTCCTCCAACTCTCCCTCACGGCCGATCACAGACGTTGTGATGAGCTGGTGTCGGTAGCGGTGTGATCACCGACAGAAACGCACGCTAAACACGCTCGCCACGATCGATCGTCACCGTACTGATTTGGTGGCGGTGGCTTCCTGAGCAGCAGCACCCGGCAACACCCTTGCGTACAAGAGTGGTAGGAGTGTCTTTGAAACGTCTTTGTGGGTTGTGTCCGATCGGGCCATATCACAACGGGTGTGATATCACTGCGTTTCTACATCAGTTTGCATACCTGCGTACCAGACTCGGCTCGAAGTTACGTATATGAGTGCTGCCAACGCGCTAAGGATGACTCCAGCAGTAATGCTGACAATCATGAACTCGCGTGGATGAACAGTAATGGCAGTCTCTTTGATGATCTGAAAATAGAGATACGAAAGTTCGGCCGTGAACAGATACGGCATAAGAAACGCTCCGAGACTAGTGACCGCAACAAATACGATCCCAAAGAGACGAGTAGCGGCTGGAACTTCGCGTCTTGCCGCGTCAAAATATATAACGCCAGAAAAGAGGAATGCAGTAAGAACCCCACACAACAGCAGCGTTGTAAGATACATTTATAAAATGATACACATATCTGGACTTAATTATCTGCCCCATGTTCGCTCTCAGTCGTACACGATCTCAAACATAATGTCGCCAGTATGCTGACTACACGATCTGTTTTCAGCACAATTTTCCAAACCGATCACTATCTGAGGGTCTCAGTTCCGTCGTGAGTTTTCTGGCTTCTGCAACGTACCCATCTTACCATCGTATACATACCAGAATACGTCCAGTACTGCCGATCAACGTTAGACAACACCCAAAAATAATGAAGCCTAGGCCGGGATTTGAACCCGGGCTCTCGTCCTTACCAAGGACGCGCTTTACCGCTAAGCTACCCAGGCAGGCAACTTTCCGTTTGGCGCTTGTGTCTTTATGGGTTTCGATTTCCCGACGCCATCGATCGATTTGCATGCCAGCTGCTCGCACGATCGATACCACAGAGCACCACCTCCGAATTAACTATCGGCAGGCGATCGAGCAACACCATTCGAGGACAGGAGTGCAAGCTCGTCACTTGTTTCGGTGTCGATCGTCTCTGCGGCAGGCGGGAGCGACACGCCATCATAGCCGCGGGCTAACTCCGAAACGAACGAGAGCAACTCCTCGGGTGGCTCTCCCCCCACGGCTGTTGCGCCGGCATAGGCAGCCAGTCGGAACACATCAACTTCGAGATTCCCGTCAAGCGCGTTCACATCGGCATTTGGCTCCGATCGAAGCGTCTGATCGCGACCGAACGATCGGACCGTCTCAACAGCCATCGAAGCAGCTTCAGTGCGAGCCAACAGATAGAACCCACGAGAAACGAGCACGTCTGCGGCTAAGATCGCGAGGTCTGCGTCAAGATTCTCTTCATCAGTTCCATCAGGATTCCATGGCTCCTCATGGGCAAGCGTTCGTGTGAGGCGAAGCCCCTCGTAGATGAGTTGTACGCCGGCAGCACGTTCCGACAACCCCTCAACAGTGGTCGTCGGTGCCGCCGCACGAGCACTTGCAAGCGTCAACGCACCCGGTGTCATCGACGCATCAGTAAGGCGGTTTTCGAGCACTGACTGCAGCCGTGAAGGCTCAATGTCGGAGAGCGCCTCCTGTGCTGCGGCCCGTGTTCGAACAGCGTCGTCCATTACCTACAGATTTGATCGGCAACGCCAAAGACCTTTGCAAACGCCTGCTTCTCTCGTGTATGATTCGCTCACAACGGGCAGATGGCTATCGAATTGTGACGATCGATCGACCCGACCGCCGAAACGCGCTCACACCAGCCGGACTTACCCAACTGAAAGCTGCAATTGACGATGCACAGGAGCCAGTAATCTATCTCCGTGGTGCTGGCTCTGCGTTTTGTGCAGGTGCAGATCTTGACGTCGTCTCAAAACTAACAGATCCACACGCCTTCGCTGAGCATGGACAACAGGTCGCGAACACAATTGAGCAGGCGGAGTCCGTTGTTATCGCGGGTATTGACGGGCCTGCACGTGGTGGCGGTGTCGAACTGGCACTTGCTTGTGATATTCGAATCGGGACACCAACCGCAACCTTTGCTGAGCCGGGTGTCAAATTCGGCCTGTTCGGTGCATGGGGTGGCACGATTCGACTGCCACGGATTCTCGGTGAGGGTGATGCGCTTGATTTTGCGCTCTCTGGTCGGACGATCGACGCCGATGAAGCACTTCGTATTGGGCTTGTCTCACGTCTCACTGACACGCCAGAGACCGTCGCCGCATCGATCGCCGAAAACAAATCAGATGCGCTTTCCGTACTCAAAACGCGGCTTCGAGATCACGGGCCAACAGCAACACAAGCGAACGCAGAAGCAGCAGCATTCGAACAGCTTGTCAACAAATATGCACCGGAGATTGCAGCCGATCGATCGTAAGCCCCTCTGTCTCTCTATTTCCGTTACAAACTGAGCGGCTCGGGTGCTGGCGGCATCGATCGTTTGTGTTCGCTTGCGGCAACAAGCGACTCAACGCGTTCGACCTGCTCGGCAGTAACATTGAGTGCGTTAATTGTTGCATGCGTTGAGAGGGGTCCATCAATATGGAGCGCCAAAATCGCATCAAGCGTATCGTAATCTAGCCCCATCTCCTCCTCATCGGTCTGATCAACCCACATGCCTGCGGTCGGTGTCTGCATCACAAGGTCATGTGGGACCCCAATATGGGCTGCCAGCTGTCTCACTTGCTGTTTGTATAGTCCGCCGATCGGATTACAGTCCACAGCCTGATCGCCATACTTTGTGAAGTACCCTGTCATTGCCTCCGATCGGTTTCCGGTCCCAAGCACAATCCGATTTTCGTGATTTGCAACAAAATAGTTCAACACCGCACGGGTTCGGACATAGACGTTTCCAGCCGCCATCTGCGCCGCTGCAGCGTCCGGGTATGCGTCAAAAAACTGCTCTGCGATCGGTTGAATCTCGATCACATCATACTCGATGCCGAGCGACTCTGCAACCCGTTCTGCATCGCTCATTACATCTGGGTTGTTTACTTCGCTTGGCATTACTAGACCGTGCAGGCCGTCTTTCCCAAGCGCCTCAACTGCGAGATGTGCGGTTGTTGTTGAATCAATACCGCCAGAAATGCCGAGCGTTGCGCCGTCTGCTTCGGCATCTGAAACGATCTGTTGAATAAACGCAACAAGATGTGTTCGAGTCTTTTCTAATTCGGATTCGGACAGTCGGAGATCAAACGGTGTGTCATCGCTCAGCAAAACGCTATCAGCACTCATACATTCTTGTTCGCCACCAGAGGACTAATACCCATTCCCTTGGCGATATTTGTGGACGATTATCCACAATCTCTCTCAATAACTTCCGTTCATGTAGCCTGGCTGCCCTTATTAGCAAGTCGAATACTCCCAACACCAATTGCGACAATCACCCCGACAAAGAACGTGTAGAGGTACGCCTGTGTGAGCTCATCCACTGTTCTCTCTCCAGTCCAGTAGATCGCCCAATAGTACAGTGCGACCGCCGCGATCGCAAGTGAACTCAAAAGCAGCATCCGGCCAACCGTTCGGTACCGATCGCTCCGGTTTCGACTCATTGGTTATGAGACGGCGTTTGTGACGGTTTCAAACAGTTCCTCCTCGTCCAGTGGTTTCAGTACATACCCATCTGCACCAGCCGTCACTGCCTCACGCATCTTTTCGTCTTGGCCGACACTCGTACACATCACAATCACCGTCTCTGGGGACTGCTCTTTGATTTTTGCTGTTGCCTCAATCCCGTTAAGTTCCGGCATCATGATATCCATCGTAATAAGATCCGGCTTTGTTTGGAGATATTTTTTCACGGCCTCTTTGCCATTTTCGGCTTCGCCAACAATCTCAAACTCGTCTTTGAGAACCTCTTTGATAATGCTTCGTTGCAGTGCTGAATCGTCGACAATGAGTACCCGTTTGGTCATAGTAATGATAGAGATCGATCGTTATCGGTCAGTAGCCGAGCAACTAAATAAAAGTGACTTCACACAATCGCGCTCAGAGCCACGGTTCAACCGACCGATTCTCGACGATCGATCGCAACGTTTCGCTTGCGTCTGGATCGAACCACAGCCGTCGTCGCCACCATGGACCCTTTCCGGAATCATTTGACAGATCTGTCACGATCTTGTTTGCGGTCGCACCAGCATCCGGGCTACTGAGCGGGATTGCCCGATCGAACAGCGCTGACTGCTCGGTTCCGAGGACTAACACCTCTGGGTCGATCGGATCGCGTTTCAGGTGTGCATTGTTCAGATACGGATGCGACGTCGTCTCAAGCACCGGATCGTTGAGCGGATCCGAGAGGATCGATTCGATGTGAAAGGCACCGATAATGTATGTTCCCCACTCTTCGGTGACCCACGGCTGTGGTGTTCCGATCGACACTGACGCTGGTGGCTCGTGTCGTGTGAGCGTTGCATAAAAATATAACCAGTCGCCGGGCTCCAACTCCGAAATTGGCCCTGCTTTTACCCCATGTTCGTCGCCGTAGGTGTAGGTCTCACAGAACGGGTAGCCTGCAAACTCCGGATCAAGATGGACGTGTTGTTCACGAACCTCCGCAGATACAGCAAACGGAAGCGGATCAAGGTGATCGATAAGCTCCCCATATGTTGGGACAGACACTAACTCTGCGATCGGCTCTCGTTCAGGGATCGGCAGATAAACAAACGATCCATCCGGATAGATCGGGCCACGAAAGCCAGGGATGTTGGTATTTGCGGCGACGTTGATTGCGAGGCTTCGGGCCATATTCGGTGTTCGACCGCCCAGTCAAAAAGATGTACGACCTACTGTGTCTCGACGATCGGCGTCTCAAACGCGCCTTCATCATCCGTTGGATCGTATGATTCGATCGCGGCACGGATAATCGTAAACACGCCCTGTTTGCTCCAACGAGCGGTGTTTAGATGCAGATCGTAGAACTCTCGATCGCCAATGTTGATATTGTAGTATTTTTCATAGCGACCCGCTTCGCTGACCTCACGAACACGCATCTCCGCTTCCGTCTCAATTCGGTCTTCAATCCGTCCGACTCGAACCTCCTCTGGGGCATCCAGCCAGATTCGAAGATCGGCACGATCGCCCGCTAACCACCCAGCGAGACGGGATTCAAGAATAAATGGTTTGCTCGACATTCCCCACTTTTCGGCTATCATCTGGAGCCGTTCATCCAGTGCCCGATCGATCTCGCCGGAGGTTTCTGCCTCCGCCGTGAGCTGATTGAGCGTGAGTCCACGATCCTCTGCGAGCTCGCGGAAGATATCCCCACCGGAAACGTATGGGCAGCCAAGTGCATCTGCAAGCTGTGAGCAGACTGTGGTCGCACCACAGCCTGGTGGCCCGGAAACGGTAATAAAGAGGTTGCTGTCGATTTTCTCAGTTGCGTCTGTCTCTGGCATCTACAAGCGGTCTCGTACTGAAGTATTTTCAGCGTGTCGATCGACTCTCGACGTTTTGTATGTTACTTGGACGTTGGTGGCTGTAGGTCACGCTGGAACTCATCAAATACGTCAAGATCCTCCGGGATCTCATATTCGATCTCTCGCTCGTGCTGTCGGTTGGTGAGTTTGCCATCGCCGATCGGCTCTGCAACATCCTCCCATCCCGGCTTCACTTTCACACTCTGTGCAGGCATCCCCACCACAATGTGGTGCGCTGGAACGTCACCCTGAACGGCTGCTCGTGCGCCAACAATTGAGTTTTCACCAACCACACAGCCGGCCCGAATCATTGAATCGAACGTCACACGTGCATCATCTTCGATCGTTGTGTGGAAGTTCCGCACTGCAGTTTGGTCAACAACATCGTGGTCGTGGCTGTAGATATGTGCGCCATCCGAAATTGAGACCCGATCGCCAATCGTCAGCGTCCCTCGATCGTCGAGATGCACCTCGTCATGGACAACCACATTGTCACCGATCGTAATGTTGTGTCCGTAGGTGAAGGTCACACCCTTGAAAAATCGGCAGTTCTCACCACAGGACGCAAACAGATGATTGGCAAGCATCTGTCGGAACCGGAGCGCAAACTCGACGTTGTCTGCCATGGGGGTGGCGTCAAACTGCCGCCAGAGCCACTGAAGGTGCTTCGATCGGGTGAATTTCTCTTCATCTTTTTCGGCGTAGTACTCCGATTCCAACGTTGCGTTACACGGATCGTAGCCTTGGAGCCGAACCTGCGTCGCTGGCGAAACGTCTTCTCCGGCCTCCCACCGTTCGTACGCGTCACGATCGCCAAATAAGTCAATCAAGACGTCTTTGACAACCTCACAAGTGTCTTCATCCGAGGAGAGCCGTTCGTCGACCGATTCAATAAAGCCCCGGACTCCCGACTCAGCGCTATCGGGGAGTGACACGTGTCGCTTGGTCATTGTCCTTCTTTCGACACCATGCCACAAATTGGTTCGGATGTGCACCCGATCCACCAAACCATCAAAAATTGTTACTCAACTTCGAGTATAAAGGAGACAGCTAAGTTCGTCCGCTCGTGACTGTCTTTCATGACAGAGACTCCATCCGGGCAAACCGTAACACGCCCATCGGCATGGACACGGGCAGCTACAGACGGACTGTCACGGAGCGACAACACTGTGTCTCCGATTATTTATCCACCTGAAGAATCGATCGACCCTGATCTTCACCTCTGGGATACGTGGTTTCTCCGTACTCGAGACGGCTCGATCGCAGAGATCGACGGCTACCGGGTGATTCTCGCGCTCACATCGTCATCTGATCTCCTTCCGGGGAAACGTCATGACGTCGCCACCATCCGATATTTCTACTCTAGTGACGGGCGCAACTGGGAAACCGGTGGCGAGATATTTGCGGATGCAAGCGGTTCGATCGAGGGTGAACAGCCGTTTGGCTCACGACAGTGGGCTGGCTCAGCACTGTATGACAACGGCACCGTGTATGCGTACTACACCGCGTCCGGCGAGCGCGGAGAGGATGAGCTCACATACACCCAACGACTGGCCGTCGCCTATGGCGGAACGATCGACACAAGTGATGAGCGCTTGGAGATCACCGGTCCGTGGACACACACAATCATGCTTGAGCCGGACGGCGATCGTTATGAAACGCAAGCCCAATCCCGTGGGATGATCTACACCTTCCGCGATCCGTGGTTCTTCGAAGATGCGGGCGAGACGTACCTCCTTTTTGAAGCGAATACACCGGTTCCAGAGGGGTCACCACACTGTGATGGTGACACAGAGGCACAGCAATTCAACGGCAGTGTCGGCATTGCACACTCACCAAGCGGTGACCCAACCGAGTTTGAACTCCATGACCCACTCCTTGATGCTGTGTGTGTGAACCAAGAGTTAGAGCGGCCACACATCGTCGTCAAAGACGGTACGTACTACCTATTCATCTCCAGTCATATGCACACATTCGCGCCTGGAATTGAGGGATACGACGCGCTGTATGGCTTTGCGTCCGACTCGCTTTTCGGCCCGTATGAGCCGCTCAATGAGAGTGGGCTTGTGCTAACCAATCCCGAGAATGCGCCGTTCCAGTCGTACTC
>SL_4KL_010_BRINEDRAFT_10002363_pt1 | contig 10656 bp, 14 predicted proteins | sample SodLak_010_BRINE_2_FD_10664 | JGI IMG/M metagenome (IMG submission 10664) | reverse complement strand
CCGTAATTGACCATCGTGTCGGTACGAGCCGTCGATTTGCCCCCTGCCCAAGGGCACCCGCAGAGAGGATCGTATTGATATCGTACACATCAAAGCCGCGGGTATACAGGTATGTCATTGCCCCCTGTGCAGCCCAGTCGTCATCTTCGAGCGTTTTTTGAATCGCTCGTGGGACATGTGGATTCTCAGTGACACGTGCATCTCGGGCACGAGCACGTGGGCCAGTCGGCGTCGCCACATCTTCCGTCGTTATGTCAAAATCGATGTTCGGCGATCCATCAAGCCCAATTTCGAGTTGGACTGGTCGGTCGGCGATCGCAACCTCTCGCTGGACACCAAGAAAGCCATCCCATGCGTCATGGACACTAGTATCAACCGGGGTTGTTTGTGTTGAATTAAGCAGACTTGTTCGCCGTTCGAACACGTCACTGATTGAGACACCTTCCGTGTACCATCCCGCGTTTGTCTCAAACTGTGCTGCGGTCTCTTCGTGACCAACCGGGGACAGAATCCCAGTCGAGACGTTTGGATAGTTCGATCGCCCAACAAAAATCGAGGGTGAGACACTCCCGAAGAGGTCGCCGTTTTGGACGGTTCCTTCGAACCGATCTTGAAACGAGGAGAGGTGGTCCATAATCTCGTAAGATTTCTCCTGTGCAAGCCGCCGTCGCTCTGCACGGTCGTTTGCTTCGAGTTCGATATAGTCGTCCAACCGCATTCAGTAGCGGTACGTAATGAGATGGTAAGAACGTTGGCGTCTCCTCAGGCTGGCCATGATGAATCCACGCCAACTAACGACGCGCTTTCTTCCCATAGTTTGATTCGATTCTTCCGATCGCGTGCTGTTTCGCTCGGCTCCGTCGGGCCTTCGGGCCCAACATACAATCCAGTCTCTGTACGATATGTTGGATCCGTTGCCAACCCTGAAAGCAATGACCCACCTGCCTCAACGGAGGTTCCAACCCACGGTAAGACTGCAGCCAGCCGTATCATAATCCGCTTTCGGAGTGCAGCATCCCGGAAGAGCCCTGTTTCTGGTACGAATCCGGGGTGCAGACAGTTTACCGTGATCGGCTCGTTGATTTCACGGAGCCGATCGGCCAGCTCAAGCGTGAACGCCACATTGCAAAGTTTCGATCGCGCGTACGCATCAAGCGAGTCGTATTGCGCTTCAAACTGCAAGTTATCAAAGTCGAATGTTGCACGCGTGTGAAGTCCAGACGCGGTTACCACAACTCGTCCACGCGCTCCCATTCGGAGTGTTTCAAGGAGCTCACACGTGAGCAGATACGGCGCAAGATGATTAACTGCGAGTGTCTTTTCGATTCCGTCTGTGGTCTCGGTCCGGTCGGGGACTGAAACGCCTGCATTGTGGATGAGGACGTCAAGCGTGGGATACGACTCTCGAACATGCTTTGCGAGTGCTCGAACGGCGTCTTGTGTGGCAAGGTCGTACTGCAGAAAGTCGATCGTCCCTGCGAGCGATCGCGATTCAGAGACGAGTGTCTCACCACGGCTCGCATTTCGTCCCACAACAGCAACTGTGGATCCACTTGAGGCAAGTTGCCGGGCGGCGACTCTCCCAATGCCACTTGTCCCACCAGTGAGAAGGATTGTTGGTAGCTCTGAATCAGTCACAACAGGTACTACATGTTCTATGAATTTAATTTTGGTAGCACCAGTGCAAGTGGCATCGGTGCTACTGGCTCTTATTTACGGCTGGAAGCGGAATATGTGATCGTCATGTCCGATACAAAAGTTGCCGTCGTCGGTGGCGGTCCCGCTGGACTGAGTGCCGCGCTCTTCACCCAAAAGAACGGTCTCGATACCGTCCTCTTTGACACCGATAAAACGTGGATGCACAAAGCACACCTCTTCAATTACCTTGGTGTTGGCTCGGTCGATGGAACCGCATTCATCGAAACGGCACGTAGACAGGTAGACTCTTTTGGCGTCGATCGCCGACAGGGGATCAAAGTAGCTGGTGTGAGCGAAACGGACGGCGGGTTTTCGATCGAGACAGATGATGGTGCACTCACCGCATCCTACGTTGTCCTTGCAACGGGTGCAAAACGAGACCTTGCAGAGGGGCTTGGCTGTGCGTTTGCAGACGATCTTGTCGATGTCGGTGTTACAATGGAGACAAGCATTGAAAACGCGTACGCGACCGGTGCGATGGTTCGAAAAGAGGAGTGGCAAGCAGTCATCGCTGCAGGTGATGGGGCTGCCGCAGGACTGAATATTCTCTCAAAAGAGAAAGGCGATCGCTACCACGACTTTGATGTGCCTGCTGATGCGGATGCAGTGTTTGGACAGATGGCCGCTGAAGAGTAGTCTAGCTGCTCAGTGAATGCCCATCGCTTCGATCTGTTCTTGATATCGGTTCCGAATCGTCACTTCTGTAACTTGGGCAACGTCCGCAACCTCTCGTTGCGTTTTCTTTTCGTTACAGAGCAGTGAGGCCGCATAAATCGCAGCCGCGGCAAATCCAGTTGGTGATTTACCGGACAAAAGGCCTTCTTCGGCAGTCACATCAATGATCTCTTTGGCTTTTGATTGAACTTCTTCCGGTAACTCCAGCTCCGAGCAAAACCGTGGAACGTATTTTTTTGGGTCAACTGGCCGCATCTCTAAACTAAGCTCTTGGGAGATGTATCGATAGGTCCGACCAATCTCTTTACGTTCGACCCGCGAAACCTCTGCAATCTCTTCGAGCGATCGTGGGATTCCCTCTTTTCTGCACGCTGCGTATAATGCCGCTGTTGAGACGCCTTCGATCGAACGGCCACGAATGAGGTCTTCAGTTAATGCACGTCGATAGATCACCGATGCAACCTCTCGAACGGATCGCGGGACGCCAAGCGCAGAGGCCATTCGATCGATCTCCGACAGCGCAAACTGAAGATTCCGCTCACCAGCATCTTTGGTTCGAATACGTTCTTGCCATTTACGAAGCCGATGCATCTGACTGCGTTTTTCCGATGATAGTGATCGACCATAGGCATCTTTGTCTTTCCAGTCAATCGTCGTCGTCAGCCCCTTGTCGTGCATCGTTTTCGTCGTTGGTGCACCGACCCGTGACTTGCTTTGACGCTCTGAGTGATTGAACGCACGCCACTCCGGGCCACGATCGATCTGATCCTCCTCAATAATCAGTCCTGTCTCCTCATGAATTAGCTCACCATCTGCAGTACGAACAAGTTCCTCCGGATCAATATTTTCTGGATCTAACTCATCCGCTTTTGAGTCAGTTTGTTCCGTGGTCTCATCACGCACTCGTGTCGATCGGTGCTCCCGCTGGCGGTTGGACCTTTTCATCGCATTTAAATACTATCTGACCACAACTATTTAAGACTTTAGCCAATTCCACCGCATCATTATACAAATCGTCGAACAAACAGACTAACATACCGTTCACTCGGAGCATTTGTATGCCGACGATCGAGATCGATTCTGATGTTGCTGCCGATCGACTCCGTGCTGCAGGGATTACGATTTCCGAGGGGAATACGCCGCACGAACAATGGCGAGCGCAGTGTGATCACGCTGTCGCAGTGGCATATGAGGGGAAGGTGGTTGTCCAAGGTCGATCACCGAAAACGCTTACCATGGTGCTGCAGGAAGGGGGTGGGAAAGGATATCTCTACTTCGATGGTGCAAGCCGTGGAAATCCGGGTCCTGCCTCAATTGGGTGGGTGATCATCACTGGTGATGGTATTCTCGCAGAGGGCAGTCGAACGATCGGAACTGCAACAAACAATCAAGCCGAGTACGAAGCGCTCATTGCAGGAGTGGACGCAGCTACAACGTATGGGCTTGATGCGCTCGAAATTCGTGGTGATTCACAGTTGATTATTAAACAAGTCCGTGGAGAGTGGCAGACAAACAACCCAGCATTGCGAGAGCGTCGCGTCCGCGTACGGGAACTGCTAACACAGTTTGACGACTGGTCGATCGAGCACGTACCGCGAGAAATAAACGAACATGCGGATAAGTTAGCGAATGAGGCACTCGATGACGGATAACGAGATACAAAACAACCCACCGAGTGATGTCGTTGAGGAAGCAGAGCGGTTGACACGGCTTGCTCGTAACGCGGTTGATGAGGGCGAAGCAGCAGTGTATCGATCGGAACGAGAACGGCTCATCTCAGCGCATGCGTACACGGCACGTGTTCGTGACGAAGATGAAACGCTTGTGCTCTATCCCGAACAATGGATTACAGATGGAACGGTGCAACTTGACCAAATCGAAGACACCGATCGGGCTGTTGAGGTTCCGCTCACACCACAACCCGGAGAGAGTTGGGCTGCTGTCGAAGCGCATAATCAAACAATTATTGATCGTGTCGCCGCCGATCACAGCGAGGATCATGTTCAGAATGTTCGATCGTTTGCAGACTTTATGGGTAACCACTATCTGCAGACGCTGGATACCGCAACAGCTGAACAGATAGAGGAGTTCTACACGGAGTATTATCCACGGAATGCATGGCCATCTTCTAGCCAACGATCACTCATCGAAGAGTCAATTGAACTTGCATTCACTGCTGTAGACAAGAGTTACCCGCTTTAATCAGTGATAAAATAGGTTCGAGTGACGAAACGAGATTATTCGAGAAGCGCTCGAATATCGTCAGCACGGCTCTCGTTGGTGACGATTCGTGCGAGTGACCATTCAAATTGTTCGAGCAGTGCTTCGTAGCCATCCTCGGTAAGTTCGTACTGGTTTGTTCGTTTGTCAAGCTCTGACTTTTCAACCAGCCCAAACTCAACGAGATCGTCAAGGTTTGGATAAAGCCGACCGTGATTGACTTCGCCACCGTAGTAAGACTCAAGTTCTCGTTTGATTGCTAAGCCGTACATTGGTTCCTCAGCAAGAATTGTGAGGATGTTCTGCTGGAATGCAGTCAAATCCCTGATGATGCCCGTGTTGTCAGTGATTGTTTGTGCCTCTGACATGAATAGACAGATGTCATCTGGATATTTAACATTTCGTAAGTCGACTGACGTTTATGTAATGATCTGCGTAGCTATACGGTATTTTAGTGATTATAACAATGTCTCGTTATTCACAAACTTGCCCTGCCGTGCTTCCATCAATAGTGAAAGAACTAACCGCGGTGAAATCACAAAACCGGCCAGAGTGTCTCGAAAAGGCTTTCCCATCCGTTCAGGAATACGTAGATGTATGACGAACCTTTTCGAAGATCTCGAAACAGGCCCTGACGCACCGGAGACGATCTACGCAGTTATTGAGTGTCTAAAAGGTGAACGTAACAAGTACGAGTATGATAAAGACATCCCCGCAACGGTCCTCGATCGTGTGCTTCACTCCAACGTCCACTACCCAAGTGACTATGGATTCATTCCACAAACTTGGTACGATGACGACGACCCACTTGACGTACTTGTGCTCGTTGAGGATCAAACGTTCCCAGGCTGCGTAATTGAGGCTCGACCAGTTGCGCTCATGAAAATGGATGACGATGGTGAGCAAGATGATAAAGTCATTGCCGTTCCGACAGAGGATCCGCGCTTCGATCATATCGAAGATCTCGAGGATATCACCGAGCAGACCCAAGCAGAAATTGACGAATTCTTTGAGACGTACAAAAACCTCGAAGGCGGCAAAGAAGTAGAGACACTCGGTTGGGAAGACAAACAGGCGGCGATCGCTGCGATCGAGCGCTCCCAAGAGATCTACACTGAAAAGTTCTAAAACGACGAACTTTGTTTTCGTATGCATCAGAGGTATAGAGAGCAGTCTGCAGATAAATTATGCGCATGGGTAATTTTTTGGGGATGGGTCTGGTAGCTACTTTTGTTATGGCAGCCCGTCGTCAAACCCTAGGTATGCAACATCGCACAGTAGTTCCAACGAATCTCGAGCAGGTAGAATCTGTCAAAGATGATGGTGACGAAGATGGGCAGCTCTGCTCCGAGTAGGTCAGCCGCCACTGGTTCATCTATTTTTATATAATTCGGCTATGCAATTGACAGCACGTCGTCTATGTCCTCCACAAAACAGACCGCTGAGACACGAACTGACCCAGAACCATCAGACAGCAACACGTTGATGAATGCGCTCATCGGTGGTATTGTCGGTGTTGTGCTTTCGATGATCCCATTTTCAACCATCCTTGGTGGTGCTGTTGCCGGCTATCTTGAGGGTGGCACCACCAATGATGCGCTTCGTGTCGGTGCATACGCGGGCGTGGTGATGCTCATACCGATCGTACTGTTTGGTTCTCTCGGATTGCTTTTCTTTACGGGTATGCCGATCGCTGGCGGCAGCGTTGGCGTTGGCGTCGGTGGATTTATGATGATGACCATTTTTATACTGGTTATCCTCACTGTCGCCATTTTCTATACTGTTGCGCTCGGAATGCTTGGGGGCTGGATTGGGAACTACCTCAAAGCAAATGTATAATATCGTACTGCAATCCCCTTGCACCGAGAGCCAAACTCCTTTGACCCCACCGCTACTAGAAGGGAGTAATGGCCAAGTGTGACGTGTGTGGGGAGTATGAAAATCTCCCGTACCAGTGCCGGCGGTGCGGGCAGACGTTCTGCGCCCAACACCGGCTGCCGGAAAATCATGACTGTCCAGGATTACAGGACTGGAATGACCCCGGTGGTGTATTCGATAGCGGATTTGACGACACTGTAGATAACCGTGGCGGAAAGTCAGGCACCAGTAGCCCCGTTGCAGGCGTTAAACAGCGTATTGAACGTGATGTAACAGGTACTGGCGGTGTGCTTGGGTTCTTCCGTGGAAACGTGACCTACACGCTCCTTGCAATCTTTTGGATCGTGTTTGTCGCGGAGTTCATCGTACTCGGATTCTTTGGGTTGTCAACATTCTATGCTGTGTTTGCACTTTCGACATCAAACCCGGAGTACGTCTGGACATGGGTGACCTCCGTCTTCTCACATAGCCCCGCTGGACTTCTTCATATCGCAGGAAACAGCATTGCCCTGTTTTTCTTTGGCCCGATTGTTGAACGGTATGTTGGCTCGAAGAAATTCCTGCTATTCTTCCTTGCAAGTGGTGTTGCTGCGGGACTTGGATACGTTCTTGCAGCGCTTCTCGTCGGGAACAGCGTCAACGTTCTTGGTGCAAGCGGTGCAGTGTTCGCAATTTTAGGTGTGGTAACCGTGCTTCGACCAAATTTGGAGGTGTTACTGTTCTTCATTATTCCAATGAAGATCAAGGTCCTAACCTACGGAATTGCTGCAATTTCGCTCATCTTCGTTATTGAGCCAACCGCAGCAAACGCCCTCGGTGTCGGGAACATTGCCCACCTTGCACACCTGATTGGGTTTGTTATCGGACTCGCATACGGAAAACAAATCGAAGGCCGACCACCCGTACGCGGCGGCGGGATGCCCGGTATTCAGATGGGTCGTGGTCCGGGACCACGTCGCTAACCAGCGCAACTGAGAATGCCAATTTCTCCTGTTAATTCACAGTTTATCCCGAACGCATCACTGACCCGATCGGAGATGGAGGAGCTCCAACGATCGCTTGCATCGATCGCAACATTCGATGACACACCGGAGACACCATCACCAACGGCCCTCACCGATCCGATCATAATCGGTGTCGATCAAGCGTTTTGTGACGAGCAAGTCATCAGCGCCGTTGTCGCATTTCGAGACGGAGAGATTATTGAGCGAACATACGCTGTGTCGCCGATCGAGCTCCCATACATTCCGGGATTGCTTGCCTTCAGAGAGGGTGGCCCAATCTGTGACGCACTCGACACGCTGACGTGCACACCTGATCTCGCACTGTTTGATGGGAGCGGGCGGATACACTACCGACAAGCAGGCCTTGCAACACACATTGGTGTGATCTATGATCTTCCATCCGTTGGGGTTGCAAAATCGCTGCTCTGTGGAACACCACAAGCGCCGACCGATCGCCGGCCTGTTGGCTGGCGGACGCCAATCCGTGCAGATGAACAGGTAGACGCACAGATTGGGACAACGATCGGCTACGCATACCAGTCAAAACAGTATCGTCCAAGCGCAACAACAAGCGTCAATCCGCTCTATGTCAGCCCGGGGCACCGAGTCAGTGCTGAAACCGCAACTGAGTTAGTTGCAGCACTCTGTACTGCATACAAACTTCCGAGACCAACGCAGGAAGCCGATCGATACGCTGCAGAAGTGAAACAAACACTGCGGTAGAACGTGGGTAATTAACACCCCTGAGCATAATTGGTAACTGTGCAACCGAAGACGGTCCTAATTACTGGCTGTTCATCAGGGATCGGCCGCGCAGCAGCGTTGGCATTTGTTGAAGAAGAGTGGACCGTGTATGCGACCGCTAGAAACCCAGCCGATATTGAGTCGCTTGGGGATGCTGGCTGTACGCTTGCAACACTCGACGTGACAAAACAAGCCGACATCGATCGCGTTGTCGACCGAATTCTCGATGAACACGGAACAATCGACTGTATCGTAAACAATGCGGGCTATGGACAGTTTGGCCCAATTGAAGAGACACCGATCGAACAGGTTGAAAAACAGTTTGACGTGAATGTGTACGGTCCCCACCGACTCACAAGAGCAGTCCTCCCACACATGCGCCGTGAAGAGGATGGGACAATTATTAATCTCTCGTCGGTCGCAGGTCGAGTTTCATTCCCTGGTGGGGGTCCGTACTGTGGCTCAAAATTTGCCCTTGAGGCGATGTCTGACGCACTCAGAAGTGAAGTGGAACCACACGGCATCGACGTCGTGTTGGTTGAACCTGGGCCTGTGAAGACCGAATTTAAAGCTCGTGCCGAAAAGGAGGTGGAGAATTCGGAGCGATCAGGGGCATATGAATCGTTCTACTCCGTGTTTGAGGATACACAGATGATTGCGGGCGATGGTCCCGGATCAGTAACCCCAGAACGTGTCGCTGCAGATATTGTCAACGCAGCAAGCGCAACGAAACCACCCGCACGCGTGCCCGTTGGCCCGGTAGCGCAAGCAGGTACACTCGCTCGGTTTATTCCGGATGTTGCTCGCGACAAGTTCTTTTCATTCGTCAGCCGTCTTGGATAACGATCACCAATTCGTGCAGTTGGGTTAATCCAAACAAGCGGCAACAATCCGCAATGCATCTTCTCCACGAACCTCATCCGCAAGGAGTGGAACACGCTTCACCTCACGTCCACGGAACAGCTCTGTTGCTCGGCGAAGCGAATTCTGTTGAACTGTCCAGCGACGCTGACAGAACTCACACGCCTCCAAATTTGGCGTTACAACCCATGATGGATCAATCTCTGCATCAGTTACGTCTGTAAGATTCTCCATAACACGATTAATGACGAGTGTCTGGACCGGGATCTCAAACTCTGCAAGCCGAGACACTAACCGCTCGGATTCGACAATACTCATTTCTTCTGGGATCATCACGACGCGGAAGTCCGTCTGCGCTGGGTCTCGAAGCACAGCCCTCAGCCGTTCAATTCGATCGCGCAGTTCGTCCATCTCTGCCATTGGGTCCGCCCCGTCAGCTCCGCCAAACATCCCTTTAATACTGCCCATCATTCCCTTGAACTGTTGGCGGAGTTTGAGCATCCGACCGACCATCGAATCCATCAGTTCAGGGAGTTGCAACAGCCGAAGTGTATGCCCGGTTGGCGCTGTATCAATAACAACTCGATCGAATCGTGGATCATCTAAATACTCAAGTAGCTGTCTCATCGCTGCGGCTTCATCTGCTCCTGGCATGTTCGACGACCCGCCGAGCATCTCACCCATCCCACCAAGTGGATCGTCTCCGTCTTCACCACCAAACATCTCCCCCATCGGGCCCATCTGCTCTCCGAGATCCCCCATGCCACCAAGTGGGTCACCACCAGCTCCAAACATCCCGTCTTCCACCGCTGCATCAGGGTCGATCTCTGCAGCATACAGCGGCATGTCCTCCCGAATCTGTGTTGGTCGTGGTGGAATCTGAACACCCAATGTGTCTGAGAGCGAATGCGCCGGATCTGTGGAGACGACGAGTGTCGAAATACCACCCGCAGCGCTTGACAATGCCGTCGCCGCCGCCATTGTAGTCTTTCCGACACCTCCCTTCCCGCCATAGAGTACATACTCCGGTGCATCAACACCTTGTGGCAAATCAGTAACCGTTGGTGTCACTTCGATATCTGCCGGCCCATCGTCGATCGATTGGCCCGTCGTGTTGACATCGTTGTCGTGCCCGTTTGCACTGCCAGTATCGGTATCGGTATCGCTGTCCACACGATCGACAGCCTCGACATCGATTTCGTCCATAGTCGATCGTACTCTGTCACGCTTTGTGTAGTCGTCGGTCTCTTCGCGTACACACGAAAGAAAAATCGGTAAGCACCAATAATCGCGCTATGACGTAGCGTATCGTGGTATACATACACTCTACCAAAGCGCCTCCGAGACAGTTACCTTATATACAACCGGCTACTCGGATGTAATGTAGCAGAGCGGGATTGTGTCGTCGTACGATCGACCACAACTCGTTGAGAGTCGGTTTAATTCAATGGGTTTATATCCTTGAATCAAATACGATGTAATCAGAAGAAATGAGGATTGCCCCCCTGCGGTACGCCGTATCAGAGGCAATCTGATGTGAGCCACGATGGTTCGGTGACACCCGAGTTTCGCGGTG
>SL_4KL_010_BRINEDRAFT_10002362_pt1 | contig 10656 bp, 16 predicted proteins | sample SodLak_010_BRINE_2_FD_10664 | JGI IMG/M metagenome (IMG submission 10664) | reverse complement strand
ACATAGCTGTATCCGCCGAACGAGGGCAGCTTAGCTGAAACCAAGAAGGCCTGCAACCTGGGCCTAATCTAAAGGGGCGCAAACTCAAGAAGAAAGGGGGGGCAATAGGCATGGCAGCGCTTCCAGTCCACCTTGTCTGCCCGCTGCCGATTCAAGTGCGACATGCACTACTAGTAGTACTGTGTGTCTTGGTCAGCTTTTAAGCTTGCCAACCATAGACTGCGGGCTAGAAGGACAGTCCAGGGTATAAGAGACTCCTCAATCTCATCACCGGCACTGGACATCAGTGGCACGGGCAACCCGTTGTCTTGGTGTAGACTGTTGTCGTCAGCAGCAAGTCCACGCACTATTGCACCATGGCCCACTGATAGTCACTATCATGTCGTTAGTCCGGTTGGTTTGCAGCAGACCCTCAGCGTGAGAATACGCCTCAATATAGAACAAGGGTCACCAAGGAAGGCATGTCAAACAAGGACGAAGTAAAAAAGGAATGGCTATGGTGTGAAGGGAGAGCATTGCAAGTACTAATGCCTCCCTTTCATCATGGAAAAACTTTTACCTAAACTTCCAGAGGATCCAGATTCAAGCATCTAGGGGGCAAAGGAGCCTGCTTGAGAACCTTTTATTGTAAGCAACAGCAAGAGCTTACCAGAGAATTCGTCACTGATGTGTAATGCCTGAAAGGCTCATGAGTTCACCATTTGTCCTGCCACAATCTTGCACCCTCTGCAGGTCAGTCACATGACGGCAACGATGTCCCATGCGTGCAGCAACATCACAGACAAGGCAGGCAGAAATACAAATTAAGGAATAATACCAAATTGTGAAAGTGTCAAAGGATTGTAATGAACTGTCTTCCATATTTTCCCCAAAACAGCTCAAAACTCGTGACAACACAATTGTGGGTCTTTAGAAGACTACTGCATTTAATGTACTCGAATGTTTAGAGTACACGACGAGTCTGTAACCATGGCAGCAAGCTCCGCGCAGCCCTCGGTCGAAACCAGTGTCTCATTTGTCAGTGAGGAAGAGTACAGCGGAGATGAAGTAAGCTTGCGGCCCAACCCTCCCAAAACCCAGCCCAAGCCAAGCCAGGCAATCAGCAAGACAGGTCCAAGTCCTAAGAGCGAGAGCATTGAGTTGAGCAGTTCTGATTTAGGTGAAGAATCAGGTGAAGCAGGTGAGTTGCGTGTATTATACTCTCCTATTCCCTCCTAAGCTGGGTAGTCCTGACGAAGTCCTTATACAGGTTTGACACAAACCTCTTGCTTCTTCGCAGGTCCGAGGCCCCATACCACCAAAAAGACCAACACAAGAGATGGAGTTAGCAAGCAGCAATACAAAAATGTTTCGAGCAGCATCCCCCCCAGCACAACTGGTCAGACCTCATTTGCTGAAACAGGCAAGGGTCTGCCGTGACTTGCGAGCAAGGGAGGGGGACATTGCTGTTCTCCCTAACCATGTTTTCAACATCATGAGCCGTCTACAATTGCATTATCATTGCTCTTGCTGACCATGTTCCATTCAACATGTGCGAGAATCTTTTACTAGTCAGCATACCCTTGCTTCATCTATTTTGCTCTGCTTGCTTCATCTTAACCGCCTCTTGCCATGATGCAAAATATGTGTGGTGAGCAGGAACCTCGGGCATGAGCTCCAGTGTGCTGGGGGAGCAAACAAACCTGGGAAGCTCGGCTGAGAGCAGCAAGCCTGCAACCCCTGCTGCGGGTGGCAGTGGGCAAGTCCTCAACCCTCAGCCCCAAAAGGAGCAAGGTCGCACCACTCCAAGCGGCTTTACTTCCTCCGTACCAGGCACCAGCTACAACAGCAGCTTTGAGGAGGGCAACATTAGCTACGGGGAATCTGGCAACGCCACTCCGCGCAGGCCGGCGTCGCCCCCCCCTGCAGGTGCTGCTGATGAGCGGCAAGGACTGGCAGAGGGTGCACTGGGCCAAGCCTCCCAGGGTGATAAACAGAGGCACAGACCAACACAGGGCGATGGTGCAAGCCAGCACAGCAGTGACTCGCAGCACCAGCATCAGCAACAAGATCAGCAGCGCAAGCAGCAGCAGCAGCTGATGAGCACCTCTGTTGCTAGTTTGGAACCGTCACAAACTCCGCAGTTGCCTCCAGGACTGAGGTCGGGAGCCAGGGAGCCCCTTGACCCTGCAAGTGAGTGCTGTGTGCGTGGTGATGGTGCTGATGACCCTGCGGGTGGGTGCTGTGCACATCGCAATGGTGCTGGTGACCCTGCAAGTGAGTGCCGTGTGTGTGGTGATGGTGCTGATAACCCTACGGGTGGGTGCTGTGCGCATCGCGATGGTGCTGATGACCCTGCAAGTGAGCGCTGTACACATCACAAGAGTGTTGTTGGCCATGCGAGCTGCTGCGCCAGCCACTTCACGTGGTACTGCGAGCTTAGGGCAGCAGAAGCCAGCTGGGGCTGTCACTCTTTCCTAGTGCTTTTGTGTTTTGTCATGTGCCCCTTCTTGCTGGGCACAGAGTCATGCCAGCCTTGGAATAATGCTGGAAGCTGTGTTAAACTGTGCCTGTTGGCCACAGAATTTTGCTGCACACTGAAAAGCGACTGAGCGCACAAAGTGAGGTGCAGCACTGCCTGTGCCCATGCATTTGTGCCCAACTTGGGAGGTGCAGGCAAGCACAGATAAGGTAAGACAAGGCAAGGCAAGCACAGGCAAAGCAAGGTGCACCAAGCAACTGTTGCTCAGTGCCACCAAGCACATAGATGTGCAGGTGCAGATGGTGGGCAAGAGCCCAGAGGCATTTCAAATACTCGACATGATTTGCAGGCCCATGCTCCTTAAGTCTTTCTTAAGCACACAATACCATATAAGAAACCCTGTCTACATTTGCAAAGTTGGGAGGAATTTGAAGGAAAACTTAAAAATGAGAAGTCTTCCTTCACCCTTTTCACGCATTCTGCTGCTGTGTGCAGGCCTCCAAGCAGCTCTGCAGAAGCAGCAAGAGGCTAGAGAAGAAGCGGAGAGAGCTATCAAGCAGGGTGGACTGAGCAGCACCTGTGGCGAGGTGTGTTAGGGTCGGGCTTTCAGACTGTTCACTTTGTACATGGGTTCACCTGAGGATATTCATGCCTTGAGCAGCGAAGGGACATCTAGCAGGGCTTAAGACTTGCACTAGGCTATGCTCTCATAAGACATGCCACTGTTACTTCGCTCTGCCTCAACGCTATGCCTTGGTGCTCATTCCCTCCCCTCTTTGCATCCGTGTGCTGCACACTTGCAGACTGGTGTCGACATCCCTTCACCTCTTCAGCTCTTTATGATGTATGACAGAGACGGGTATGTAATGCCAGGTTTGCTTGCAAGCTGTTTCGTGCCTATGAGATGGTGTGTGCATATTGCCGATCAAAGCCTGGCACAATCTGACGGGGCCGGCGCATGATAAGCTGTGTACTGCTTGGTGCAAACTATATGTAAGAAGAAATACGGAGAAGTTCCTCCAGCATGAGCTCCTGCATTGCTACCAGAAGATCACATAGCTACAAATGAGGCCAATTCACCAGACAAGGGCTTGGGGCGAGTGTAGTGCAGCACTGAGAAAGGATACAGGATCTCCAATTGTATGTTGGGGTGCGTCCAAGGCCTAGTAGAAGGTTAGCTCAATCGCACATGACGGTTTAGGTATGTGCCAGAAGCAGGCATGATTTCCACTGATCTCCAATTGTATGTTGGGGTGCGTCCAAGGCCTAGTAGAAGCTTAGCTCAATCGCACATGACGGTTTAGGTATGTGCCAGAAGCAGGCATGATTTCCACTGAAGCCACTCAGGACTAAGGACCTCACAGGGCCTGCATGCATGGCCCAGTGCATGGCGTCTGGTAGCCTGTACTGCTTGAGCTTCCATGCATTTCTCAACCATGATTGAGTGAGATTGAAGCATGACCATGATGGACCTGTTTGTGATGGACCATCATTGATGGTATACTGTATATCCGAATGTGTGTCTGTTTCCTAACATGTTGCTCCTACTGATGCTGTTGTCCTCTGTTTTGAAGGAGCTGTGCCATGGGAATGGAGGAGTTTGGACAGATGCTGTATGACCTAGATGGAATGGATGTAAGTGATGCGGGCAGATCCCTATCATCAAGGATCAGTCCTGTGTGTCAAGTTCCAAATAAGCACCATCTGTATGATGTCGGATGTCTGTGCTAGCTAGGACTAAGAGAGCTCAAACGTGTCTTGAGCAAGCTTTTAGAAGCAAGCCCATCTTCTTGACTGCCGTTCAGAATTTACATTTAAATTCAGCCTCTGTCATAGCAATGACATGCAGCATAGTGAAAGAGTTGCTCTCTGCTATGTTTGCAGGAAGTACCAGAAGCAATCAGGAATAAGTACATTATAGAACAATTTGACATGGCAGATCTGAATCACGACGGTGTTATATCTGTTGATGAATTCTACTTCTATTTCTACCGAGAGTTGTGCTTCAAATTCCCTATTCTTCGCTCAGGCGTTAATCCAGGTAAAGGGGATACTATTTTGCCTTGACTCAACGAAATAGAAGCAATGATGATCAATATTTTGTCATCAATGTTGAGAGTATGTTATCTTTGATCTTTTCTGTGAGTACTCTTATGATTTTGCTTGCATTTGTCAATTTGAATTAGTATATGATGTAATTCAAACGATTGGCCACACTTGCAAATTTCAAGTTAAGCAGTAAACCAACATTTTTTGCTGAACTCCTTCTTGGTGTCCATGAAGGAGCGGATCTTTTCAACATCTTCGTCAAGTACGCCACGTTTGGGCGAGCAGAGCGCTCAGAGGAGATGACCAGCAACCAGGTAAAAATTTGTGACGTTTACATTTACAACTTCAGTGCTTTACGGTCATGTACGCACATCCTTGGCATTTCAAAGGATTTTCAAGTGATCAACCCCACGTGCTTTCTGCCACTCATCTCCAGTTTTCAAAGTTATGCAAAGATTGCAAGCTCATTAACAACAAGACAGTGATGAAGGCAGACATCGATATCATATTCTCCAGGTGCGACTCTTGTTGTCATGCATGCAAGCGTTCATGCATGTTAGGTGTCTGAATGTGTCAGTGCACCAAGAGGATGTTTCACACCATGTAGCAATGCCCACAGTGTGCCAATTGATTAAGGTAAGTCATCTCTTAAATGTCCATATTGACGCTTACGCTGATTGTCCCTGGAGATGTTCATCCATATTTAAAGCATCTGCCTTTCTTCTGTGCACAACTGTATAGGTGCCGCGTTGAGACAGATGTGCTGGAGGCATTCCGGCCCAAGATGGGATCTGAATACACCACTGCCCGCATGATGTACCCACAATTTTTGTTTGGATTGCTCAAGGTGGCGGAAAAGAGGCGCAGCGGCTTTCAGGAGGTGCGCTACCATGGGGTCAGGAGGTGCGCTACCATGGGGCATAATTACAGAATAAAACATCTCAGCCTGAAGCAAGTCATCCCACTAGCACCTGGTTACAAATGGAAGCTGTCATCATTGCCCTGCTTGGCGGTATGTTTGCATTGGCTTTGAGTCCCTTTGCAGCTAGTTAGTTCCACTTTGGCTCGGAGTAAGCATTTTTGGCTCGGTCCCACAATTTCAGCAGGCTCCCGACAGCATTCCAGCTCCCTTATTATGAAGTCTAGTCACGCTGCTGCAAGCCTAACTTTGCATACTAGTGTGATGAAATCTTCTGCCCCTCTTATATGGCTGGCTGCAGGTTGTTGCACGAATCATAGAGAACGTAAGCGCTGTGCCTCGTGCCAGTATGGCTGACCTGCTTGTGTTCCAGAACACAGGCGACCCAAAACAGGTGCGTGCTTGTGGGCAGAACTTAGCGTTCATGCACCAGGCAGGGTCTTATGGAACTGACTGGTGAATTGAGCGCTGGGCTCTATCAGGCTGCAAGTTGCAGACAACTAAATAATAATAATTAAATAATAATAATAATAATGATTTAATAGGTACAGGATTATGCAGAGCATCATGACATGTGTATGGTGTGGATAAGATTTTGTGGGGACTGATACATGTCATACCGAAATGTGAGGGTTCTGTCAGAATGAAGCAATGCTGCTTGATACCACAACCACAGCTGTGCGTTCTTGTCTAAACAGACTGGGGAGACTACTCAAAGGCTCGCTTTTCCTGTCCTGCACTTCAAGCCCAAGGACCTGTATGCGACGCGTTTGTTTTTTGCTCTGGATTGCAGCGACAATTGTTGTAAGCTTCTTTCTTGCTCCTCTTCCTGCCTGCCTGCTTAACTGCCTTCCCACCTCTGCCAGCTGACAAATACACTGCACACCACTGCAGGCAGAGGAATGGGTGGCGCGGCCGCGTGGATTGCCCAAACTGCCTCACCTTGCCAACGATGCATCGGAGCGCATGCAAAGGGAGGCTGCTCTCGCAAAGAGCCTGAAGCTACCATGCCCAAAGAAGCGGCTGGCCGCCCTGCAGGGCTCAGGGTAAGTGTATTGCCAAGAGGCCTGAAGCGCAGGGGTGCTCGGATCGAGGTCTGGCGCGCCAATTGACCACAGGGCATAAGGTCACATGCTGCATGTCACGTGCTCAAGTGCCTGTGCTAGACTAGGCCTGGTCAAACAAGCTGGGGTGTTTTGGAGAAGGACTGACAGGACGAGCTGTGCGTGGCGGTTGTCTCACTGAGACACAGGGAGTTGCTGCTCAGGGGCAGGCATGAGATGCTTCAGTGGCTTGCTTGGGTGACAAGGTAAAGCATAGGGATTGGCTGCCCACTTGCCATAACTCAAGCTCCAGCAAAGCACTGATTGAAGGATCCTCCCTGCTTCCACCATGGATCTTGCTTTGTTTTGTATGCTCCCTGGCTGAAGAAAGTGTGGTGTTCTCCCAGCAAGAGCTTGCTGCAAGAACACGCAAAAGGTTACTTGCAGCTGCCTTGCACGGGAGTGCTTATGTCTTGCCCACGATGCACGCTTCCAGGGACCAGGGCGGACCAGAGCCCCTGCACGAGTCACAGGAGCAAGAGGAATTGCAGATCAGGTACTAGCAAAAAGTGTCCCCACACCAAGTTCAAGTAATATGTGCTGATGAATGGTGTACAGATATAAAGATGCGCTATGACTTGACTTTGCCCGTTGAATTTGTCAAAAACCCAGTCCACTTCCAGAAATGGCCTTTGAGAAGCTTTTCAAGGTGGGTTACCTACATACTTCATCCACAGCTCAGTGCCCTGCCTTCTTAATCTGATGGGGGTAAGGCCACTGCACCAGCCAGCAAGACCTACCTGCAATGACACAGATGAGCGTTGGGCGTCAAAGAGAGCGCTGCATGAAGTGCGACACTAGTATATTTGTTGATCAGAAGTAGCTGGATCAGTAGCTGGATCAGTAGTATGGTATTGTTGAGCCAAAGAATCTTATAAGTGCTCACCGCTACAGTAAAATTGGTCATAGCAGCCTGCGCTCTGCAGCTACTTACAAACCCTTTAACCTATTAAGTTGAATTCACCGGGTATACTCTTGCTCTCAAACGTTGTTTTTAAGAGCAAGCCCTGAGCTGGCTCTGAAAGCGTTGCACTTCACCCTTCATTGTGGGCACCGCTGAACAATGAATAACAATGAAAGCGGCCTTGCATGTTCTGTTTGCTGGCTTACATTGGATGAAAGACGAGATGCACTCAACGCAATCATCCCTCGCAGTGAGGCAGTGGCGTGCACCAAGACCAAGAAGAAGTGGGGCCTACAGGGTTACGGCTCCGCTGAGAGTCTGCATCTGCCATGCACTGGGCGTGCAGCACTCACAGATCCCAGGTAGAGTGGCGACAGGTTTCATAAGCAATTGCTGCATGCCAAACTTGTGCTTCAGTTACTTCAATGTTGTGGCACATAGCAAGTAGCATCTGGGCGCAGGCCTGCGCTGCAGACAAAGTGCGCGCCCAGCCAGCATGGCGTACAGCGCCTATAATACCTGCATAGCGCAGCAGGCTTGCAGGATGCATACGCAAGTCGCGCGTGTTCCCCTTTGCCCCTGTTATTGCATGCTTTGAGCACTTGCAAATGTGCAAGCAACATATGCAGAATATGCTGTGCCCGGCAGGGCGCTCATGGCAGTGCGGAAACTCAGCCCTGACCATTTGCTCATGGGCCTCAAGCGCGTGTTTGAGAGGTACAACAAGTGGCAGCACGGCACGAACAAGGTATACTGCAAAAGTGTGCGGAAAGAGTGCACAACATGGAATCATGATACGGGTTTAGTTGAAAATTTGGTGTGCTGCAAAATTTGAGAAGCTGGTTGATTGCTTATGGATTCAAGCATGTGCATTGAGGATTGTTAATCAACATCTTCAAGCCTGGTTAAAATGGTATTGATAAGAAGCCTGTTGTCCGATTCTACGTTGGCAAAGTCGCCGCCAAATAGCAGAAAATTGCTCTTTAGCTTGGTGCAATTGACCGTTATGCTGTATGCCAAACCCTGAGCTTGGCACTAGCATTATTTTGCTCCTCCAATGTATTTGAACAAGAGGCACGACATATAGTATTGCAGGAATAACAGGTATGCTGTGTCTTCCTGGTAGGGATCAAGGATTGATATTTAAATCATGGGGCAGCTTTACCTGCTCAAGGCCCTTGCTGACTTGCTTATTCGTGGGCATGCGCTCTTGTTGCTGCATGGGTGTTGCTGTAAGACACAACTTTCCCAAGTACGAGCTTGCCTTGTGCCAAACAGGCTCTTTGGCCACATGTGCAAGGGGTAATGGTCGAAGGTATCTATACTGAATTTACCCTCATGCTTCATACCAAAGTACAGGCTATTCACTGCTTACAAAAGACGACAGTTCAACATGAATGAGTCCGGTTGTTCTAGTTTGATCATTGTTTGATTCAATGGAAATCTTCTTTCATTACATCATCTTAAAGAGATTAGGTAGACAATCATGCATGGAAGGTCACTGTACCCAGTATTCGCTGACAATGGAAGTGGCCCTGTCAAGAGCTGACTATTCGGCTAAGCAGAGGCATCATCAAGGGAATCCACACTGTTTGGCAGCAGTAAGAGGTTGCCTTGCAAGTTTTACCTGCCTTTGTGTTCATGCCCCCTTGCATCAACCTTCTTCAGGAAGAGCTGAGGAGGTCATTGCTCTGGCTCTCAAATGCGCCTCGCTACATGCATCTGTACAGGGCACCATGGACAAGATACGCTTCAACAAAATGATGCGGGATGCCAGATTTGTGCGGGAGTGTGGCCCCTTGTCAGCCACCATGGCCGACCATCTATTTCACCGCTGTTTGCCCATGGTGGAGGTGAGCCCAAGCAGTACATGCGTTTTTAGACTTCATGTCCTGCTTTTACGCGTTCTTGGGAGCTCATGACATATCGGCCTGCTTGCAGCAAGGAGTCCATAGGAAGTTACAGCTGTAAATCAATGCAAGTGCAACAGATCTATTGCATTCTGTCTGTTCATGTAAGGTAGCGATGGGCATACGTCCTTGAACTATGGTGCAACCACCACATGCTTTTGCAACCTGAAATTTATATCTAAACAAAATGGCAGGCAAATCAAGCTGACACTGTGCAGCATTAGAGTAGAGTATTTAGCAACATAGAGACCCTTCAATAGCGATCAATGTACACTGCATCAATTTTGTAACTTGCACAGTCCTGTCTGTGCTGCGCTAGTAACACTGTGCAACTCTTTGGCTCCTGCAGGAGACACTCAACTTCATGCAGTTTCTAACAGCGCTGAAGCACGTTGCTGCGGCCCTGCGAATAAGCTTGAATGAGGTCATGGAGGCCATAGTTCTCATCAACGCTCCTTTGGACAACTGAGACTGCTAAGGCTGCGCCAATTCCAAGTCGTGGTGGCATGCGTGCTGGGCTGAAATGGTCACCGTTCAGTATGGCACCATGCACTGGGGCAAAAATCATTCTAGACCGGATGTTGCCAGTCTAGATGGTGTGGTTTAAACATGGCCTGTCGAAAGCATGTTGCGGAGCAAAGAGTTTTGAACCGGGAGCTTGACAATGCAATTGAAAATGGCAACTGTGATTTTGACATCCTCTCCTTATGCTCCTTTGCTACAAGTTTAAGCAATCATTATACAGCTATGGTGTATCTCTTAATACCCATGCTCAGTACCTCATTGTCTTGTGCTGGCAGCCCGAGCAGGTATATAGAATGATCTGACTGTGATGGCATGTATAAGGAGAAAGGCACCAGACAATCCATGGCATCCATGGCATGCTTCTTGAGTCTGCTTGCACTAGAGTCCGCACCAGACAAGTTGTTGCTGATGGAAGACGATTGAACCCAAAGGCTCTTCTTTTCCCTCTCAAAGGTAGATGTACCTCGGAATGGATAAGGAAATGTGGTGAGGAAGAGTCCTGTGAAGAACCTGTACATGCCCTGGTTGTGATGTGGAATGAAGGACAACTTCCTTGTCACAAGCACGGTGCTTAATCAAATGTTGAATTTGCATAGATTTTCTGGCCTTTGAAGACCATCTACAGCAACTTGTTGCACAAGGATTACAAGGATAAGTCTTCAGTCAAGAAGTGCGGCTGTTAGCCAGCTCATAGAATGCAAGTGATCCATGCAGGAAAAACGGGAGTTTATTGCTGTTTTGATTCGTAAAAGAAGGAAAAAAATCCTGTTTGAGAGAACAGGTGG
>SL_4KL_010_BRINEDRAFT_10002361_pt1 | contig 10663 bp, 12 predicted proteins | sample SodLak_010_BRINE_2_FD_10664 | JGI IMG/M metagenome (IMG submission 10664) | reverse complement strand
CATTTTGAGGGTTCAACAGAGCCAAATGGTGGTGAGAAGAAACCGAAGTCTGGCACCAACCCTCGACTGGCAGACGAGGATGGACGCTCGCGGACGTGACCCCCATCACGGATCCGCGGCGCATCTGTTCATAACCCGTGATATAACTTGAATGCCGGCACGCCCGGGCTGCTACATTGCCTGGGGTCGTTGGTAGCACACGCGAGTTGTACGGGCAGTAAACAGGTGTTGTTCCCGCCGGCTGAATATAGTTAATTTCTGTTCGCACCTACTCTGCCGAGCATCTTCACCCAAAACGAATCAATCATCGAGTGCTGCCGCTGGAGTACCCTCCGGAATGAAGAATAGCCCATCGAACTCCACCGCTGGATTCGTGTTAAGTACCCCCATCATCTCGTCTTCATCGTCCACTCGAGCGCCCATCACCAACCGCTCTGCATCCTCCTGAAGCCACTGCTCGGCACGCTCATCATCCCGCAGTGTTTCCAGATCGACGAAGAACGGGCCGTCATCGGAACGACCCCTCCTCCATCGAGAAGCTACGGAATGATTCCTCCCCTACGCTCGACGCAATGTTGACGTAGGCCAGTTCATCCGCCTGTTCCAGGTGTTCGCCCATCGACGGCCCGTCACCGAAACTACCGTCAGCGAACGGGCCGCGATTGACGTGGTTGTTGTGAGCCAAAACAACGACGCGACCCGATGGTTCACGTTCAAGCAACCAGCGAACGTTATCAGCCATCACTTCCGATCGAAGTGCCACAGCCGACTCCTGTTCAGAAATCATTGACCAGTGTTCGCCGCTCTTGGCGACCACTTCTAGATCTCGCTTCGCCAGTTCGAACTCTCGTTCGGAACTGACCTGAATGTACTCTGAACGATTCTGCTCGAATCGATCCAAGAGTCGGTCAGCAATCTCGCTGTATCCGGTGACAATCTCGTCAAAATCGCCAGCCAAGTCGATACTTATCGCGTTCTCTGCAACGCGTTCCAGCGGGTCGGCGATCTCGTCGAGAGCATCCGGGTCGACGCGCTCGAGGAACGAGATGATCCACGTCGGAACGGAGAAATTCAAATCGATGCCGTGGACTCTGACCTGGTCGTCGGCGTCCCGGCCCTCGTTGAACGAACGGATCCATTCGATGAGTTCGACCATCGGCTCGCACTGGTAGATGGCGTGAACGCCCTCGTGACCGATCACATCGTGCGCGGATCCGTCGCCACCCGTGATGTATTCATCGAGGACGACTGCACCGGAAAACTCGGTTTCAAGCGCGAACACGCGGAAGTCGTGTTCCGTGACGAGATAGCGAAACAGTCGATCCCTGTATTGGAAGACTTCGTTGGTGCCGTGGGAGTGTTCCCCCAGTCCAACGACTGTTGCGTCGCCGACAATGTCGGCAATCGGCGTCAGCTCCGACTGCGGGCTGTTTGGGTCGACAGAGGTTAGTGTGGTACTTGCCTCGATGATTGCTTGCGAAACGGGTTCTAATTCCTGGTTTTTCTTTCCCTGATCCTGAGGTGTCATCTATCGAGACCTCTCAGTGTGTTCTAAAAAAGGTTGATTTTCTGACGATGGTTCTGCTCTCATTTTCCAAAGAAGAGAGTGTTATTCAAGTGTAACGTGAGGGATGCATTCTCCTACGAGGGGAGAGCGCGTCACCGTGGAGCGCGGTCTCAAATGCGGCGGACAGCCTATCTCCGCCGTGACGCCGAGAACTGACGTTCCGATTGTTAACGTGAGTACTTCGAGTACATCCACGTCCACAACACGAACGCCTCTCTGTCATCTACTGAACTGCTGGCGGATATTTCCCTAGGGAACTGCGGATCCCCATCGATACTCCAGTCGTGTGTGGGTGGCGGGCCGCCGCCGAGGTAGTCGGGGTGCTCGCATTCGAGGTATGCGTGGAAGCACTCTTCCGCCGTATCGGGGTTGGTGTACTGTGCGATATCTCCCACTTCGGTGTCCTCGACCGTCTATATCGGCATCGACTCTGGGTTCTCTCCTCGTTCTGTACTGTCCTCGTATCGCGTGTCTTCCGTGCCTTGTATTTCTGGTGTTGAATTGCCATTATCACCTCCGTCGTCCAGCTGATTGGCGTGCTGCGCAAGTCCTCGCCTGAGTCCATCGTCAATCGTATTGATGAGGGTTCGATAGTGCTGGAGGGCCTCGGTATCGTCCGTATCTTCCCAGAATGTTGTCTTAGAAGGTCCGGACCTTTCGTTCATAGATTAGTTGAGACCCCTACTCGGATAAGTTCCTTGCCTAGACCGATTTCCGTATTATTCGACGGTTTGAGATCGACAGTACCATATCGATGGTCTCGTCGTCAAGTTGCCGTAATTCGTCAGTCAAACGGTTCGCATGACGAAATCTCCCCTTTCAGTGATGAACGATTCCGTACACTGCCCAATCGCTACTCTTCACGAATTGGGCCCGCTTCTGTGCAAGTGCTCTGTGTTCGGTACGACGCAACGAACGGTACTCGAACCTGATAGGGCGCTCGCTGCTCAATAACTCAAAAGCGGTGGTCATGAATCGCCGAAAAGTCCTGCAGGATAGCGGTGGGTGCGGTTTCGGCTTACGTGCCAGGTATTTCGTCGAGAGCGCGGCTGACGACGACCGCAATGAGGGTCCACCGTTCGAGGTCGATCCGCAGGAGCTCCACGTTGAGGTAGATCGACTCGACGGGACGTGACCGACCGACGATCCAGAGCCCGAGAAGACACACCAATCGATTTTCCAGCGGAACTGTACGACGAATTGGCCCGAGTGAACGGTCGACCACGCTCCCACACCATTGGAGCGGGAGTCTGTGACTGACCAAGCATGCGATGGAACCAGCGAAGTGGGAGGACAGCCCGGCTGATGAAATCTCAGCCGTGGCTAGAAACCTGCATAGATTGGGGAGGTCACATCTCAAGGACTGCTTTTGAGCGAGTCGAGAGAATACGTTGGACGATAGCCCAATCGACGACCAATTGGCGCGAGCAATGTGATGAGGACTTTCTGCACCCCGACTGGGATCGTCGTGAGATAGAGATGATCCGGGTGGGCCGCCTGGGTCACTGCAAACTGTAGCACATTCAGCCGTCCCTTCTCGTTCATTTCTCCGAACTGACCGAGTACAAACAAGGTCTCGGTGAGTGATTGGGCTTCCCCGGCAGGGTGAAATTCCAGAAGGACTCGACTTGGCTTGGCGCCCGGGTTCCAGATTCGATGCGGAACGCCCGCTGGAAGGGTTACATCCTCACCAACAGTCAATCGTTGCTCCTCGCCATCGAAAGCAACGGCTAGGGTTCCTGAAAGAACCTGCCAGCGCTCTTCCTGAGAGGGATGAACGTGTTCAGTTGGAATATCGATTGACCATCTGCTGTGAGAAAGATCGACGTCGAGTGCAGTAGCTGACTGTTGCGGGTAAAGAGTGAGTTCGAATCGGACATACGCCCCACCCGTTGTTTCAGCACTCTCTCGTATGATGAGTGGCTCCACGGACTCAGGTTCCATAGTTGACGTGAGTGGTTTGCTCGTTGCAGTGTCCGAATAGGGTTCTCTCTCCCTCGCGTTTGGGTGCTCGAGTGACGCACAGCCCGATGGGAGTTCGATTCGATATGTTGTGTGGTGACATTGTGTTATCGTACGCCCTTAGTGTGGTTTGTGCACTGTTTCCATCAGCACGTAGAGGATTGATAGGCCAATGGGGTAGATGACGATCCCCCCAAGGACGACCCACAGAATCGGATTTGTCGGGTCCACGTCGCTCCACGAGCGGGCAAACCCCACAAGCATCAACCCGAACCAGATGACGAGACTCTGGATCGGGATTTTCGCCGCACTCCAGCGAGTTTCAAACGCGAAGAAGATGTTGACGACGCTGAATACGGCTGCCCATCCCAACAACACTCGGGATGTGAGCGGGCTCACTGCCCAGGGCCATCGGTCAATCATCAGCTCTGGAAAGATGAAGAGTACGCCGATTGAAAGCGTCAATACGATTCCGAGGGCTCCACTCCCCAGGCGGATCACGAGTGGGACGGTCGCTTCGTCGCGCTCCAATCGTGCCAGATCAGTCCGCCCGTTGACCAGCCAGAGTGCAGGGATAAGGACGGGTGTCACAACGTACAAGAATACCCAAAGCCAGGTGGAGAAATGAGTGGGGTTGAACGCGTCCCAGTGAAGGTACGTCGCTATGCCCATCGCCAACGTGAACACCGCGATTCCTGGAAAAAGCACATGGACCCGGTGCCACTCACCGACCGTGACAACCCGATAAAAGAAGTAGGCGCCAGCCCCGTATCCCGCCCCCATCAAGAGCGGAGTAAGGTTTGGACTGATCGCCCAGGCGAAGTAGACGTCTGTCAGACCCGGATAACTGTACAAGGAAATGAAGGCTAAGAAAAGCACTGGAGCGATAACGTATCCGCTCCACCGAGTCACTCGAAGTACCTGATCGGTTCGCGGTATTCCATCAACTGTACTAGATTCCGTTGATTTTGCGGTTTTCATCTGTGGGGATCACCGTTCTGAGGTCACTGCCCCCACTTTGATGATCAACTGAGATAGTCGCGTCAAGAGAACAAAAAGTCACCTCGTGCAATGTAGGCACCCCCTGCAACGTGTTGTCATCCAACTCACTCCTTGGTTGAGGCTCCCGGTTGCGACAGTGGGGCGAGTACCGATACCGAATCCTGCATCTGGGATTTAAGTTTGCTGCCGAGCCATCGGAGTGGGTCGTCCTGTTGGGTGACTAGACGGGTTTATCTCGAGCGGTCGACCCTCCACAGCACCGTAGCGTGATACTGAATATTACTGCTCACTGTATATCAGGTAATAATGAGTGTGGACACCACAGTAGTGGGAGACGCAGAAGAATCCTCCAGGGAATCGCTATAGTTGGCGGTGTGAAGGCTCCCCGGGAATAGGCCACCAATATTTGCGTCTAAGAGAGGCAGGACCGCCCTTTACGCGTATTCGATATCTGAAGAGCAACCCACGGGATGGGGCAACTAGCTCGATAGGTTCTTGGCGGCAGAATTATGCCGAAGTACTTGAATATCAACAGTTATGACAGTCTGTCGCCGACGCCTCCTCCAGCTTGCAGGTCTGGCAGGGGTCACAACCATTGCTGGCTGTAGCGACGCTGGAGGCGATGACACTCAAACCGATGCCGATCAAACCGATGACGATCAAACCAGTGACAGCCCATCAGATGATGAGCCAGCCCCAGATGACGACGACGAGACGACAGCTGAAACCACCGATGAACACATCGATCTCCTGGATACCGATCGGTTGATCGGAGCACACTACTATCCATGGCATGGCGAAGCCGCCCCCGAGTGGGTTCCACATGGTGAGGGGTGGACTGATGAGTCGCCGTCAGACCCAAAACTCGGTGAGTACGATTCCCGAGACCCCGACGTCATCAACCAGCATCTCAAATGGTGTCTCGAACACGGGATCACCTGGCTCTCAGTCTGTTGGTGGGGTATTGATGACGAGGACGAATATATCGATGAGACGATTCGCGAATATCTCTTACCGGCAGATCACTTCGATCACATGCAGTTCTCGATTCTGTATGAGACCGTCGGTCAGTTTCACCAGGGGGCGATTGACATGGGTGACGAACAGAATCGCCAGCAACTCGCCGACGACCTGTCATATCTCGCAGAGACGTACTTCGACCATGCGAATTATCTGCACCTCGATGGCCGTCCGGTCGTCTTCTTCTATGTGGCTCACGGGTTCCAGGGAGAGGTTTCAGGTGCTTTCGAGGAAGCCGCCGACGCCGCCGGCGTCGAGCCGTACGTGCTCGCAGACATTCCCCACGGCAGCGCCCCCGATGCACACGCAATTACAGAGGTGGCAGACGGGGTAACCACCTACAATCCCTACGAACCCCGAGACGACATTGCAGAGGTCTTCCACGAGCTGTATGCAGACGGACTGGCAACGATGAACCTCGGGGCTAATGCCACTGGCCTCGACTTCGTCCCCGCGATTATACCGGGATACGATGATACGGCGATTATCCATCAGGACCGGCCTGAGAATCCCCCACTGTCGTCGTCACCCGAACGGTTCGAACGTAGCTCCGAACAACTCCAACCCCATCTCGCTGATGCTGAGGCCGTCTTGATCACGTCGTTCAACGAGTGGTATGAGAATACGATCGTCGAACCAACGCAGGAGTATGGTACGGACTACCTCGAGCTCGTCGGAGACACGTTAGCGACCGGCGGTTCCGAGGGGTTCGATCCCGAAGGGGCAGTGGTCGAAGTCGACTGGGAGACCACCGTGGATGAGGCTGACCGTGAACCAGACGTAGAGAACGGCCGCCAGCTTGCGTTCATGTGTACCAACCTGGAACTGAGAGATGAAGGGGGCAATCAAATAACCACATACGATATTGGCAGCGGTGATGACGAACCGCTCTTCATTGGGGGTGCTGATGGGACGGAGGCTGACAATGGGACCACCTGGCGGTGGTTCGGTGGCCTCAACGAACGGACGGTGTTTTTGGTGGAAAATACCGACGAGGAGATCAACGAAGTGGTCCTCCACGGGACGGTTGTCCAACACATGGATGTGGAGGTGTCCATCGACGATCGCACGACCAGCACAGCACTCTGGGAAGGCGATCAAGAACACGAGATCCGGTTGTGAGACCGCCCACGGCTCACCGTCGAACGTGCCAGCCAGAAGGAGCTCGACCTCTCGAGAGTCAGCCCCCTTCTGCTACCGGTCACGAGAGCAGATTTCGGGCGCCCCCTCAGAGCCGAACGTGCTGGCTCCGTGACTGACTGGCGTTCTTCTTTTCTCGAGCCTCCCTGTAACCGACTGAAAAAGGACGCGACGAATCGATCGCACTACCCGATTACCGGCGCAACGAAAGTACTGTCGACTGGATCGTCGAGACCACGGATCGCCCAGGAGAGCCGGAGTGTGCCGTCATCGACACGGAGGGTGTCGAGGTGTTCGAGTGGGCCAGTCGGATCGAACGGGATCATGACCCGATTTGCCTCGCCTGCGTTCGCACGCTCGTACTCGATGAGGGACTCTCCTGCGTCCTCGTTCCCGGGTTTGAACCACGGGATGACAAACGTTGGACGGAGTTCACGATCCGCTGGAATCGAGGGCGGGAGTTCATCAGCCTCCTCGAGTTCCGCTGGCAGATCAGTAACTACTGCCGTCATTGCCTTGTGGGTTTGAACAAGGTGGGCTCCAGCGACGAGTTCCCCATTGTCAATGACGCCATCACACCGATGGATGGTGTTCCCCCCAAGCGAGACGGCCAACATTTCAGCAAGCCGGTCAACTTGGTACGGCACGAACAGCTCCGCATCGCCATAGAATTCGTTTATCCCTCTAACGAACTCGAGGAGGTCACCCTCATCGATCGAGCGAATCTCGTGTGCGGAATCCTCGTGTTCATCCAGCAACTCGATGGGGAGGTTGACGTATTCGTAGGGGAATCCATCGGCCCACGACTGAGCGACCGCTGTTGATGCTTCGTTCCCCTCCTGTATTGCCGCCGAGATGACGACGTCCTCACCAGCGACCTCTTCAGCATACCGTATTCGTTCGCCAGCGAGTCGTTTGGCGAGTCCCATCCCACGATACTCGTGATCGACGGCGAGACCAGCCATATACCCACGCGGGCGAAGTTCACCACCGACTCGAGCGTCGCTTATCGCAATGAATCCCGCACCAGCAACGTCTCCAGTCGGTGTTTCAGCGATATAGCCTTCAAACTCCTTCTTAGGTATGAGCTCTGAATAGCCACGATACGGATTGGTTTTGAATCGCGGGGCAAACTGAATTGCTCCCCCGTCCGGGTTGCCTTCGTACAACCGCCTCAACGCCTCCCCGTCATCTGGCGTCGCTTTTCTGAGTTCGAACGCATCTACCCGCGTGGTGGTTTCCCCCGCCATACAGTCAAGTCAGTTCTGTATAATTTAAAATTTTCCATATTTGGGAGCGGGCTGTGATATAGAACTCCGGAAGAGCGACGTCAATCACCCAAATGGGGACTGGAAAGGCCTGTAAAGCACATGGGTTGAGGCGGGAAGGGGTCGGCGAGTGCCCGTGGAAACGGCTAGGCCAGAAGGTTATTGTATAGAGAGTTAACAGATACAGTTTGATGAAAGCAGTCGTCCTTGCTGGGGGGAAAGGCACGCGGCTTCGGCCACTCACCGATGAGAAACCAAAGGGGGTGGTCGAGGTCGCCGACAAACCGATATTGACCCACTGTTTCGATCAGTTGCTCGAGCTGGGCGCCGACGAGTTGGTGGTGGTCGTGGGCTACCTGAAAGAGAAGATCATCGACCACTACGGCGACACATACGAGGGCGTCCCGATCCAGTACTGCCACCAGCGCGACCAGAAGGGACTGGCGCACGCGTTGTTGACCGTCGAAGAATACATCGACGACGACTTCATGTTGATCCTGGGGGACAACATCTTCCAGGCAAATTTGGGCGATGTGGTCCGGCGTCAGCGTGAAGAACGAGCGGATGCGGCCTTTTTGGTCGAAGAGGTTCCCTGGGAGGAGGCCTCCCGGTATGGGGTCTGTGACACCAACAAGTACGGCGAGATCGCCGACTGTGGTATGTAGCGTGGTCATTGCTCGAATGCCTCGAGTTTTCGAACGATCTTTGTGTACAAATCGGGTGCACAGTACCACCCCTCTTCGATCATTGAATCAATGATTTCACGCGCTTTAGAGACGCTGATGTCCTCCTGCTTTGCACACAAGAGAACGATGTAGGCTGTCCCTCGAGTTTCGATACCCTCAATTTCTGCAGCCGTCCTCCCATAGGCTTCGTCCATGACGGCAATCCCATCACGAGATACAGCACACCCAAGGACTGCCACATCGGCGTCGCTCAGATTCGGATTCTGCTGTAGCCGGCTCACAAGCTGAGAGTCATCAACTGAGATGACCTCGAAAAGCCCGGCATCAATGCACTGTTCGATACGACGAGCATCAGTATACCCCTGTTCAAGACCGGTGGTAACAACTTCTGAATGAACTTGTTGGGGGATATAACACTGCTCCTCGAGAGTAGAGACAAGTTGGAGTTGATTAACCTTCGCGAGGTAAATGATCGGTGTCGCGTCGAAAACCCACATTCACAGGTCCTCAAGGTCGTCTTCAAGATGATCGCCAGAGACCCACGTGATGTCATGGTCTTTTGCGAGTTGGGCAAACTCCCAGACGGACATCTCTGCCAGTTGGGCGGCCTTCGTGAACGAGATATCATTAGCAGAGAGCCGTTTGAGCGCTTGCTCACGACGCCACTCCTCGAGTCCCTCCGAGAGCAATTTTCGTACTGCTGTGCTCCGATCCAGACGTTCTTCCTCGAGGTATTCCTCGAGTTCTCCCTCAAGGTCATCCGGAACCCGTGTCGATATCGTTCCCATAGCGTATTCTATGCATACAATGTATACAAACGTTTCGCTCAGTCTGATACATAGTGCGAGCGCATACCCGCGTCTTCAGGCGCGGGTCGAGCGGTAGGCATAGTACGTACGGACCGTGTCGCTTTCAACGGTCGATGGTCGCGTCGAACTTCCGTTCGTGCTGCCGTCGGACAGCCCGACGCCCTACGAACGATACGTGCTCTCCGAGGACTACGAGTTCCGCGAGAGCACACTCCGCTACGACCCAGTGACCGACGAGTTCTACCTCAACATTTCGATGCGGCGGTATGGCAGCGACGAGTCCGAGGTATCGACAGATACCGAGCACCAATCGGTCCTCGGTATCGACCTCGGCGTCAACAGCCTTGCAGTGGCTTCGACCGGCACCTTCTGGCAGGGTGACGAGTACGACCACTGGTGCCACGAGTTCGAGAAACGGCGTGGGAAGATGCAACAGCGCGGCACGCAAGCCGCGCACAACGCGCTTCTTCGCCTCGGCAAGCGTGAAGAAGCGTGGCGAAAGCAGTACATCCACACCGTCGCCACCGAGATGGTCGCGGAGGCCGTTGACCACGACTGCGACGTGATCGTATTCGAGGACTTAACGGACATCCGCGAGCGGCTACCAGAGGCGAAGTGGCACCACATCTGGGCGTTCCGCCGCCTGTTCGAGTACGTCGAGTACAAGGCACCGGAACGCGGAGTAACGGTGAAACAGGTCGCGCCGAACCACACGTCTCACCGCTGTTCTCGGATGGACTGTGGGTTCACGCACCGCGACAACCGCGACGGCGAGACCTTCTGCTGCCAGAAGTGCGGCTACGAGGTCAACGCGGACTACAATGCCGCGAAGAATATCGGGCTGCGATACGCCCGAAATCGAACACACAGACTCCGTTCCTCGCCCAAGTCGGGGGACGGAGACGTACCAGTAGACGTGCGTGTAAATGGTGGGACGTTGAACGGCAAGAGTCACCGGCCTATTGCCGGGAACTGATTGCAGGGAGTCCACATCAAAGCCCCACCCTCAGGGAGCAAGCGGGGTATCCCGCGAGCGAATAGGGTGGGGTAGTTTACTTGTGCTGCAAACGATTTTACCGCCCCAAGTGCATGTATTATCCATGACCTTCGTCTCTACGTGGAGTAATTTGCTCGCCGAGTGTGAAGCCCTCGAGGACGACGCGACACTCATCACGCCGCTGTCCGAGCAGCGGTTTCGAATTACGGACG
>SL_4KL_010_BRINEDRAFT_10002359_pt1 | contig 10670 bp, 10 predicted proteins | sample SodLak_010_BRINE_2_FD_10664 | JGI IMG/M metagenome (IMG submission 10664) | reverse complement strand
GAATGTCTCCGAGCGTTCCGGCGATCGGTTTGTCTATCAACGTCGGAATGCCCGCTTCGAGAAACGGTACTGCCAACGGCCGATGGGTATCCCAATCCACCGTCAGTATCATCACTGCATCAACCTCGCTGATCATTCCCTCTGGATCTTCGTACTGACGAGCGCCATACTCCTCACAAAATGCCTCGATAAACGAATCGTCACGAACGGATCCACCGTCCCAGACGGCAGAGACCGTTGCCCTGTCGTGAGCAGATATCCGATCGGCGAAGGATTCGCCGTGACTTGTGTCTAACCCAACAATACCGATGTCTACCATCAGTTTGAGATAGGGCGTCTTGTACTTAAACTTTGACTGAAAACACACGGCGGCCACTATATCTAGCTCTGGTAAACAAACTTTTGGGGGCGCAAATTAGGCGAGAGTGGCGATTACCGGTTCTCGAATGGTGCTAATAGTACGGGACCAGTTTCCGAAGGCTGTTGAGCCAATAGATCGCGTTTTGTTCAGCAAATCAGCTCAACCTCGCTCTAACCGAGGGAACCCACGGCTACGAGACCACGACCCGGGCCTCTCCGGTGTGTTTGGTACGTTTTCAACCGCTGGCACCGCCACGCAGTTGCCTACAGATTTCGAGGGATGTTCTCGAAATACGCCAACAGTGTTCAACATCAATAAACGGTATCAATTTGCTACAAACGATGTAAAGGAATTGATTGTCGGAGTTTACGCTAGCCGTCAGGTTTGCCGTAGATCCTCCGGCAAGCACAGCGCTGATGGCCGAAAATCAATCGAACGAGGAACATTGAAGGTTGTCCACCGTGATCCACTGGTTGTGAAGCGCTACGACACCGAAATTAGGGACGGCGTCCTCTATCTGGAAAGTGACGACGGCTGGATCGAAGTCGGACCGATGGACCAGATCTGCGAGCTCGTCGGGGGTGAAACGTACGTTCTCGAGTACGACGAGCACCAGCGTAGTGTGGCCTGGCTCGACACGAACGAGGATGGAACGCTCACGTTCGACGTCCGAAACACGATAGAACAGATGAGTTACGATCGCGAGTTCGTCTCGAACATAGCGTCGATCGATCAGGATGATGTGGACGGAGAATACCCGCTACGCGCCTCGGTCTTCGCCGATCTGATGGTTTCAATCTGGGATTCGAAAGGGAATCCGTAAACCACAGGACCGGTCGAATATCGTCCGGAATGGGATGACACCCTACACGCCGTCGTTTAAATCTGGTAAACAGAGGCAACGCGTCTCGAACGGGATCGGTTTTTGTGGTTGTCCGATACACATCACTTCCGCGTTCAGAGGGTTCATAGAATACGTCGCATACGAACGGGCAGGTTGAGAAAGCGTGTCCAGCAGCACTCAATCCCTACACGATGACTCTTAGATAGACGAGTTCATACGAGGTGATCTTCGTCCATATGGCCATTTCGTGCTGCATGGAACATCGATTACAGGGTTTAAGCTAGTAATTCGACCCACTCGACAGGTTCAATAGACGTGTTACAACCATATGAGTGTAATTTCTTGCACCCTCTGATGGGGACGGAACGCGGTTCTTCTCATTTGTGGGTACGCTGTCGCCCTCTTTCACTCACTCGAAGTCAAACACACGGTAACTGACCCCTCGTTTATCCGGTGACGGTGGAAAATACCAGCCGTAAGTTGTCGTAGCTGCTCGGTTCAATGCGGTCGGGCGTTCGTCTGCGCAGTTCGTCGATCTAGAGCTGCAAGACGCGCGTTTCTTCCTGAGAGATATAGTAGATGTTAGAAATAGTTACGCACTTTGGGAATAGAGAACTGATGAAGGGCGGTATCGATCGCTGTTGTTAGCTTAGCAAGCGAATCGAAAAACCGGTAGATGAGTGCTGATTGAAGCTGTCTCCAGCACTCTTCGACTGGATTAAGTTCCAGTGAATACGCTGGTAACGTGACGAAGGCGAGGTCGTCACGAGTCGCCAGATCCGTGACGGCCGACGCCCGGAAGTACGGCGCTCCATCGAGGACAACAATCAAATCGTCTTCGAACTCGTGGCATAATGCTAAAATGAAATGCTTGGCGTGTTCGCCGGTCACGTACTCTTCGAACCGAGCGAAAAAAGCGATCACCGTCCTCGGTGATCCCGCCCAACAGACACGTCCAGTCAGGTTTGCCAGAGAGTTCGACAGCTGGCCGCGTGCCGCGCGGAACCCACGCGGCACGCGGCTCAACCTGAACGGATTTCTTGGTTTGATCGATACAAACTACCGTGGCGTCCACCTCCCGCCGCTTTTTTTGAACTCTTCACGGAACCCCTCTCGCTCGTTTTCGTCAGCTTCGGCGGTTTTCCGTCGTGGTTTCTGGTAGACCAATCCCGCTTCTTTGAGCAACCGCCGGCAACTCGGGATCGAGTACTCGACATCGTACGTCTCCTCGAGATACTGTTGAACCAGCGCCGGCGTCCACGCCGGAGCCTCGAGCCCAACTTCCTCGGGCGATTCGTGGACAGTTGCTTCGAACTGCTCTTGCTCTGTTGCTGAGAGTTTTCGTTTCCTCCCAGATCGATGAGCATCAACCACGGCCTGCTCAAGGGACTCGTCGGTGTCGAGTCGCTTGAGCCAATTATAGATCGTTTTCCGTTCAACCCCGTACCACTCGGCAAGCTCACTCTGTGGAACACCGTTTTTGTAGGCTATTGCGGCTAACAGGCGTTGTGTCGGCTTCTTTCCTTCGACGTTGTCGAGTACGTTCTGAAGATCCTCAACGGGGATTTCATCGAGATGCTCCATTGCGGGTGCCTACACTAACGGAGTAAAAAGTTCTAACGGATTCTATGCTATTTTGTCCGAGGGGCGTTCGGATTCAGCGCTCCCTGCGAAAGATCGGTGATGTCTCCTCCGGTCTCGACCATGTTTGGCCAGAGTTACGAATTAACGTGACATCCTCCCCGCGCTGAAGCGCGAGGATTCCTCGAAGGGGATATTCAGGTTGCGCGTTTCCTTGGGAACATATCGGAGCCAACGTCCGGACTCGCTACGTCTGGTCAGGATCCCACTCGTCCACTTCTACGACCAGTCCCGCCCGACGAAGTCCGTCTGCGAGCGGTTCGCCGATAGCGGCCGCCGGGGTGAGGATGCCACCCTCGAGTGGCGAGTCGATCCGATCGCACACGAGACACATCGCCGCCTCGCCGAGCATCTTCGCAGTCGCGCCGTAACCCGGATCCCGGTCGGCGCTGATTCGACTCTCGACGACGAACGGCCCGTCAGTAGCAGTTCCCCGACCGAGCACACGGACCGTAAAGTGTCCGTTCTCGATTTCTGCTCTCGTCGGTCCCTCGCCCGGATCGGGGAATGCGTACCGACGGAGGGCTTCCCGCATTGGACCAACGGCCAGCACTCCAGTCGCCAATCCGAGGCCGGCTGAGATGGCGCTTGCACCTACCAGACCGACGGGACCTGATCCGACGGGGACCACCTCCGTACACTCGAACTCGCGACCCCACGGATACTCGAGCAGGGCGTTACTCCGTCGAATCACCCGCTCGTTCACGACCGCCATCGGCGATGGCGCCGTCCACACGCCTCGTAGCGGATCGTATCTTGGGAGGGACTGTACGCCCGGATCGACGCCATCACGCTCGCCCTGCGGCGCCAGTGAATACGGATTCCGAAGCACTTGCCGAGCGACCGGATCGGTGGATGCGGCTCGGAATACTTCCATGACGCTCGACATCGTTCCGCCACTCACTCCGCCGCGACCGTCCTCGAGGTAGATCCAAACCAGATCACAGGGAGTCTCGAACTCGTCGATGGCGAACGACTGCACGAGCAACGTCGCGAGGTCGGCTGGGATCGAATCGAACCCGCAACTGTGGACGATGCGAACGCCTGCATCGACTGCATCGTCGTGATACCGGTCGATCATCTCCCGGACCCAGTTCACTTCACCGGTGAGGTCACAGTACTCCGTTCCGGCCGAGATACACGCCTCGACGAGCGGCGTGCCATACGTGGTGTAGGGGCCGACAGTCGTGCAGACGACGCGGGTGTCCTCGGCGAGAGGGCGTAGGCTCTCTGGCTCCGTTGCATCGCCGATAACGATCGGAAGTGCATCCCACCCGGGATGGTCCGCGACGAGTGCAGCCTCGAGTTGGCGTAGCCGCGTCTCGTCGCGACCGCCGAGAGCGAGCGAGAGGTCGTCCGACGTGTACTGTTCGGTGAGGTACTCGGCGACGAGACGGCCGGCGACGCCGGTTGCACCCCAGACGACGAGATCGTATGTCCGGTCGGTGTTCGACACGAGTAGCAGTCGCTTCGTGATCCATCGTCCTCAAGTGTTCGGTGGTCTCCACACTGCTCCCGCGCCACTCCGCGGAGTGTGGCGCTCAACTGGTATGGCAGTGCGGCTTTGTATTCCCCATGCCAAATACACTTATGCCAACAGTTACCGTTCGCGGTCGAGAACTCGAGTGTGAACGAGGTGCAGTGCTTCGGGACGTTCTTCTCCAAGCGGACGAGTCCCCACACAACGGGCGGTCGGACACCCTCAACTGTCGCGGGCTGGGTACCTGTGGAACCTGTGCCGTAGCGGTGTCCGGCGAGGTGAGCGTCCCCGGACCTCGAGAACGGCTTCGACTGGCGACTCCGCCGCACGATGGCGATTCCGGGCTCCGCCTCGCCTGTCAGATCCAAGTCGAAGAGGACCTGTTCGTCGAGAAGTATCCCGGGTTCTGGGGCCAGCACACCGATCGAAAGGAGGAGGACACGGAGGAAGCGTGAGCGAAGAGATCGAACTCACCGTGATCGACGACGGCGAAAAATCGACGATCACGGTCGAACGCGGAAAGACACTTCGGGACGCCCTCCGCGATCGGGGGCTTCCTGTCTACGGGATCGTCTCATCCCAGCTCAACTGCGGGGGACGAGGACTGTGTGCGACCTGTACCGTCGAGGTCGATCCAGCACCCGAACCGGTCCACTGGCATGACGCTGCCGCCGTCCGGTTCGGCTATCAGCGATTGTCCTGCTGTATCGAGGTCGACCGACCGATGACGGTCAGACTGCTGGAAAAGCACATCTGGGGGCAGGTGCTCCCCCACCGACCGACCTCGAAGTGACGACTCGAGTAGGTACCCAGCTCCCCACCAACCCGAAGTGCCCGGGCAACTCACAACTCCGCGAACCCGTCCTACGACGGCTGGTCCCCCCTCCCCTCGGATTGATCGTCCGTCCGCCCGATGTGATGGTATGTCGAACGCAACCGATCGCGCCTACGAACTCGGATTTCGAACGGTCGACACCGAGTACGCCGACCGACAGCTGGCGGTCGAAGGGACCATCCCGTCGTGGCTCTCCGGCGCATTGATCCGCAACGGACCGGGAAAGTTCGAGTTCGGCGGCGAGCGCGCGGCCCACTGGTTCGACGGCCTGGCGATGCTCCGCCGTTACGGATTCACAGACGGCACCGTTTCGTATACGAACCGGTTCCTGCGGACCGACGCGTACGCGGCAGCCGACTCCGGCCACGGCGCCACCGAGTTCGCGACTGGCAGCGGTTCGTTCCGCCAGACCCTGCGGTGGCTCCGCTCGCTCGGACCGCCCGAATCGACGGATAACGCGAATGTCCACGTCGCCCAACTTGGCGAGCACTTCGTCGCCTTGACCGAGGCACCAAAGCGGATCGCGTTCGACCCGGTAACGCTCGAGACCCGCGGCGAGTTTCGCTGGCGTGACGACATCCCGGAGCATCTGGCAACGGCCCATCTCCAGGTCGACCCCAATCGCGAGGAAACGATCGGTTACAGTACGGAGTTCGGGCGCTCTCCGAAGTATCACCTCTATCGGATCCCGGCCGGTCGTGCCGGCCGTACCCACGTCGCTACCGTACCGGCCGCCGGTCCTGGATACGTCCACGACTGCTCGGTTACCGACTCGCATATTGTCATCGTGGAAACGCCGCTCCGGATCGCGTTTCCGAAAGCACTGGCCCCGTGGAACAACGGATTCCTCGATCTCCTCGAGTACGACGAAGGGGCCGCAAGCAGGTTCATCGTCGTCGATCGGGACGCCGAGGCGCTCGTTGGAACGCTGGAAACGCCGCCGTTCTTCACGTTCCACCACGTCAACGCCTACGAGGGCGACGATGAGATCGTCCTCGATCTCATCGCGTTCGACGACGACGAGATTGTCCGGGCGCTCACCTTCGACGCCCTCTCGGAGCACGCCTTCACCGCGGCTCCTGACGGTCAGTTCGTTAGATTCCGACTCCATCCGGACGAGGGACGCGTCCGACGCTTCGAGCGGTACGACGGTGGAATGGAGCTCCCAACGGTTCCGAAAGCGGTTCGGGGCCGTCGGTATCGGTACGCGTATGCACAGGCGACCGACAGGACGGGCGCGAACGGACTGGTCAAACTCGACGTCGAACGGGGAACCGCGATGGAATGGTGGGAACGGGGCGTTTACGTGGAAGAGCCGCGGATGGTTCAGCGCCCAGGCGGGACCGCAGAGGACGACGGCGTCGTGATCGCGACGGCGCTGGACACCCGTCGGGAGCGATCGGTGCTGCTCGTGTTCGATGCGGCATCGTTAGTCGAGAGAGCACGTGCACCCCTACCACACGCCGTTCCGTTCGGCTTCCACGGTCGGTTCTTTCCGGAAGTGTGATTCAGGTCCGGTCGAACGAGGACGCACTCTTTCTCGAGCGCTTCGAATCGGCGTTGAACTCATAGATTGGTAACTCAGGCTGTCCTATCGGTAGTGGATTTCTCTTCTCGTTGTCGGATTCATCCTGCAGCTAGTGCCGCAGGTATTCTCCTTGATTCTCTATACTGTTCCAAGATTTGGCTAGACGCGTGTATCGCCTTCAGACGGTGCCAGATATCAAAAAGGATACTATTCTGGCTCCGAGAGGATAGACCGCATGAACACGTATCTTCAGCTAGAGTTCACTCATTGGGACGAGTTTCCGGAACAGGGGCAGGACTTTTGCACCCCACATGCCCTCGTCGAACGGTTTCTGGAAGCGTACACCGAACCCGGTGAACGCGTGCTCGATATTTTTGCCGGTTTCGGCACAACACTCTCTGTCGCAGAACGTCTTGGCCGGATACCCTTCGGCATCGAGTACGAACCTGACCGTGTGGAGGTGATTCGAGAACACATCTCCCACGCAGAGAAGGTTCGACAGGGAGACGTACTCGAACTGGAGCCGTCGTGGTTCCCTGTGGTCGACTGTTGTTTCACGTCCCCGCCGTTCATGGAGCAGCGAGACGATCGAAACCCGTTCCGAAACTACGATGGCAAAACCACATACGACGACTATCTCGACGATGTCGAATCTGCATTCTCCCGCCTCGACACCGTTCTCGCACCCGGAGGCCACGTGATCATCGACATTTCGAACATAAAACATCAAGGCCGAGTCACGACTTTGGCTTGGGACGTGGCCGACCGAGTATCGAACGTTTTCGACTTCAAGGGCGAAACCGTCGTCACCTGGACACCAGCGCACGCGGTCAGTGACAGCGACGAATCTGCATACGGATACGGTTACGACCATTCCTACTGCCTCACCTTCACAAAACCCACCTGAATAGCTCAGTGAGCAAGCTCTGCGCCGAAGAAAATCCAGTGTTCATCTTCGTTGACTTCCCACTCGTCGAAGATCGAGAATCCAGCGTTCCGGAGTTGTTCTCGCGTCGTTTCCGCCCCGGCCATACTCCACTGCATCTCGACACCGGTGTCGAGCCAGTCCGGATTAGCTCCTGTCCACTCCGTCGGACTTTCGGTCAAAAGAAGCCGCCCGCCAGGACGCAACACCCGGCTGAACTCGGTAATAACTGTCTGGTGAGCGTCCAACGGAACGTGAATCAGTGTGTGGTATGCAGTGATAGCATCGAATACGCCGTCCGCGACGGGGAGATGCGTGAGTTCGCCCTGTACAAGGCGTCCCTGAGGGACGTTTTCTGTGGCTAACCGGAGTTGCTCCCGAGAGAAATCGAGCCCGACGGCGGTTGCTGTTTCGTCCAGTTGACGGAACACAGGCGTCCCTTGACCACAGCCCGCGTCGAGTATCTTTGCGGACGATGAGAGCGGATCCAGAAACTCCGCAAGAATCTCCATATCCTGACCGTTTTCGGAACGTACCGAGGCATACGTCTCGGCCATTTCGTCGTACGCTTGACGAACGTTATTCCGCTTTGTCATCACATTGGAAGTGAACCGGTATGGAGTTAAGCATGTCCACTATTTTGTGGACCGAATCCCCATTTCCGAGTTGTGCTCTGACCACCATACGTGAACCGTTGACATCCTCCCCGCGCTAAAGCGCGAGGATTCCCGAGCGTTGGGATATTAAGGTTCACAACCCATCTGCTCGCTCGGTGCGAAACGCCCCGAGGTTTGATTGAACAGGTAGGCTACTGGCCGTGCCAAACGACCGTTACTCATATCCCCCATCGGAGGACTCTGAGTTATCTTTCTCCGAATGTTCACTGCACCATTTACGTCAGCGTTCATCGTCGCACCACACGAATCGCAGACGTACAAGCCACGCTCCACACGATTCGACTTATTCTTCCGCCCGCAACACGAACACGTCTTCGACGTATCCCGCTCGCTCTTCCGGTCAACGAGGATGCCGTGTTTCTCCGCCTTGTATTCGAGAAGGTTCGTGAAACGGTCGAACTCCCACCCGTGGAGCTTCTTGTTGCCGCGCTTGCCCCAACTTCGAGAATCGCCGTTCTCGTCCTCACGAATCCTGCTCAGGTCACCGATGGCGATACGACCGATTTCGTGGTTGATGCACCGCTCAACGATGTGCTTGGCGAGTGCGTGCAGGAAGTGGTTTTTCCGCCGAGACAACTTCTGACGAGCGCGGAGCGCACGTCGTGACGGGCCGTTCTCTCCTTCGGTATCGTACTCGTCGCGGGTGAAGTAGTGCTTGTCTTGCTTCAGCACGTTCCCCGGATACAGTTCAGCCTCATCGTCATCGTAGGCGATGGTGAGGTAGTTGTTGATGCCGAGGTCGATGCCTGCGGTGTTGTCACCGGGGGCCTCCTCGACGGGAATTTCGACTTTGCAGACGAGGTGGAGTTCCCAACGGTCGACGTTCCACACGGCTCGTACCTGCTGGATGTTCTCCACGGATACGTCTGGTTGAGTCTCGTACTCGACGAGGATGAAGTCTGAGCGGTGGTTCTTCAGGTTGAAGCCCTTGCTCAGGCGGAGTTTGTTGTGCTTGGAGTCGTGTTTGATGCCGTTTTGTTTCCACGTGACGGTGGAGCGTGGGTGGTTGTCGCCCCGTTTTCGGTAGCCGGGTGGATTCGCGTTGGTATCGCCGTTCTTGCGCTTTTTGAACCAGCCGTTGAACGCCTCAGCGAGTTCTTCGAGAACGCGCTGACTTGACTGAGAATGGAGGTCACTGTAGCGTTCGTGGTCTTTTAGCTCACGCTTGAGGTCGGCTTCCGACGGAATCTCTCCGGTGTCATTCCACACTTGTTGGGTGTGGTAGCGGGCGACGTTCCACAGTTTCGACGCGGAGTGCCCGCAGTCATCGAGGTCGTCACTCACTTGGGTGTGGTTGACTATTTTCGCTCGATAAGTGCGGGTTGTCTCCAGCATCGAACTGTTTCCATAAGTGTTTATGGAATGTTCTGTATTAAAGATAGTGATTGAGCGTGGAATATCCAGCAATGCAGCTATCGGTGATTAGTGTCATCCCGTGACGGCGCAGATCCCCGCCCTGAAGAGCGAGGTTTTGCGCCTGCTCATCCCATAATGCCAGTCACTACGTGTCTTGCATTAATCGATTACAATCGTTCACTGTACAGCTTCTGCAGACCGTGGGGTTGGCCGGAAGTCAAAAACGGTCGATCATGGAGCAAGACGATCCGGAATAGGAATTTTGAAGACCGACACGGAGGGACCTACATCTACTGCGACGTTGATCTTCCGGTACCTCTTCGCGTTCGGCGCCGAACTGAAACACCTCGGAAGCGACGGCCGGGGGAGCGTGCTCCTCGCCATCGCGGTCGGATGGGGACTGACAATTGGCGCAAGGACGATCTATCCCGCGTTGCTCCCTCACCTTCGTACGTCCTATGGACTCTCGCTCACGAGCGCCGGAGCGTTGTTGACAATCCTGTTCGTCACGTACGCACTCGGACAGCTTCCGGGCGGAATCCTTGCGGACCGGATCGGCGAGCGGAAGACGCTGACGCTGAGCCTGGGGATCTCGTCGGTCGCTCTCTTGTTCGTCGTCCTGTCTCGCTCGAGTCTCGTCCTGTTCGTCCTCACAGGCGCGTTCGGGTTCGGCGTCGGTCTCTACGCGATCGCCCGGTTCACCGCCATCGCCTCCCTCTACCCGGAAGGGTACGGGACGGCGATTGGCGTGACTAACGCCGCCCCCGAGATTGGGCAGGCGGTGTTGCCCCCGATCGCGGGTGTGGTCGCGGCGGCAGTGGGCTGGCAGTTCGGTTTCGGGTTCGCTATTCCGGTGTTCTTGGTCATCGCGGTCGTGCTTTGGACGTCCTTGCCTGCGCACACACCCAGTGAACGCAGCGCGGTCGACACCTTCTCGTCGGAGACGCTCCGGTTCCTCCTTTCGGAACTGCGGAAACCGCCGGTCGTGCTCGCGACCCTCCTGATGATTCTGGGAATATCCGT
>SL_4KL_010_BRINEDRAFT_10002358_pt1 | contig 10670 bp, 11 predicted proteins | sample SodLak_010_BRINE_2_FD_10664 | JGI IMG/M metagenome (IMG submission 10664) | reverse complement strand
GCGATCGACTTTCTGGTCAACCAGATCGAGGAAGAACGCTCCTCGACCCTGCGTGAGCTGTACTATCTCTCGGAGTCCTGGGATCTCGACGAGGCGCAGTTTTCGAGTCAGGACGAGTCGAACTCGCTGATTGAGGATCTGGAGATTGTCTCGGGTGCGACTCGTGAGGATTTCCGCATGCGTCCAGAGGAGTCGGGGGCGACAATTATGGGGCCGCTCCGGCTGCGTGAACAGACCCGCCGCGGCGAGCGAGAGATCCACTGCCAGAAAGATGTCGGCGAGGGCGGCTACCAGATCCCGAACAATCCTGATACGATCGAGTTTCTGGAAAACGACGCAGATTTCGTCCTCTGTGTGGAGACCGGTGGTATGCGGGATCGACTCGTCGAGAACGGCTTCGACGAGGAGTACAACACGATCGTCGTCCACCTCAAGGGACAGCCAGCGCGGGCGACCCGTCGAATTACCAAACGGCTTCACGACGAACTCGATCTGCCAGTTGTGGTCTTTACTGACGGTGACCCGTGGAGTTACCGGATTTACGGCTCCGTAGCCTACGGTTCGATCAAAAGTGCACATCTCTCGGAGTATCTCGCCACGCCGGAGGCGGAGTTTGTCGGGATCCGCCCGCAGGATATCGTCGAGTACGATCTGCCGACCGATCCGCTAAGTGACTCAGATATCAACGCACTAGAATCAGAACTCGAAGATCCGCGGTTCCAGACCGAGTTCTGGAAAGAACAGATAGAGCTCCAGCTCGATATCGAGAAGAAATCCGAACAGCAGTCGCTCGCCTCACGTGGTCTCGATTTCGTGACTGATACGTACCTGCCAGAGCGATTGGATGAAATGGGCGTGCTCTAGTTGAGCGTAACAGGTTCGCGCCGAGAAATAGCGATCTCCGTTCCGTTCTGGACTGTCACATCATAGCCCATATACTGGAACGTGACTTCGCAAGTCTGGTCGGCGGTTGCCCCCTCGAATAGCGTATCGAGCGCGTCGGGATCGACTGCTTCGTACAGTGGCTCCATGGCTCTGTCGGAGTTCTCTCCGGTGGCAGGGACAGGATCATACCCCGAAAACTCGGAGACGGCTGTAATGACTCCTTCAGTGATAGATTCATCTGGTAGAATATCGTACGTCATTGAAGCTGCGGATGAATTGTCGTCTTGCATCTCTGTCACTACTAGCCTGCCCAGCCCGTTATGATTCTCTTTTGCCTATGTAACCCACTTATGAACCCCTGTCGTTATTTTGATCAAAAATCGTGTTTTCGATCAGGTTTCGGTACCCGCGGCGAAGTCGACTCGAAAAGGCCTGACGGCTAATTCCCAGCGTCTTTGCGAGTGTTTCCATGCTCTTTCCGCCGTTGTCATCGTAGTACCCTTCTTCGAAGGCAAGCAGTAACGCCTCTTCCTGTTCTGGCGTCAGTTCATACTCCGAGGCGGTCGTCATTTCCGAGAGATGATGGAGGCGAGTGAGTTCGATCTCGATATCGTCTCCATGGCAGAGTTCCCTGAACTTCGAGAACTGTTCACCGTTTTTTCCACGCAGTTCAAAGGTCCAGCCCTCGTTCGAGCCTGTGGCCGAGACGACAGTAAGTTCAGTAGCTGGGATTGCACGCATAATTCCCATATACTCTGGGTGCCACACGGCACGGAACAACCCTCTGCTGCCGAGATCCTCGATCAACATCGCGGACCGGATCTCTGGAAGTCCGTCAAACAGTTTCTCGACCGCGACGAAATCGGTTGTGTCCCCATGAAAGTGAACCCAGAAGTACGGCATGACAGTATCGCCAGTCGGAACAACACGGTCTAACTCCAGTGTAACTCCCGGCCACTGCTCGAAGACGCGGCCGAGCGGAAATCCACCAGCAGGCACCCGAAATTCAGCTAATAATGTCATATCAGAATCTAATATACGGTTCGTTGTCTGAACATTTTAAGTTGGCGACGTGCATAAAATCACGTTATTGCACCGCTCGGTCAGAACTATCGACGGTAGAGCAATCAGGGAGATAAGCCGAAACTATCGACGAGGACATCTTCTGCAGTCTCCCCGACGACGTGGGTGTCACCGCCGACGACATCGACAGTGACCGACGCCGGAGCGAAGATACTCCGATCCAGTTCGCTGTAATCGTACTCGACAGATTCGAAGATCTCTGCGAACGGGCGACCGTGCTGGTCGCTAGCCGTCGAGGCAATCTCTTCGAACTCGTCGAAAGGCTCCTCGACGGCGAGATGAACCTGACCGCCGTAGGCAATCGCATCGTTCGTCATCGCCATCGCTTCGGATTCGCTGTCGGACACGGGTGCAACTGGTGCCGAGCCGGTCGCACTGAGAATATCCATCGGATCGTAGCCAAGCTCTGTGAGCCGGTAGACAGCGAGTTCGGCGGCCCGCGAGGCACCCATCACACTACCCGTAATACTCGCCGAGGCGTAGGTGGGCAAGAAGACGCCGCTTTCGGGTACACCGGCCCGCTCGGCAACGTCGGCAGCCACGTCGCTGCCGGGGAGTGTGTCCGATTCGAGGACAAGGACACCGAAATCGGATTGTTCGCGGTAGCCGATCTGTTGGAAGATATCCTCCTGACCCACTAGAGCGCGGGCAGGACCACTCCCAAGCCCCTCGAAGTTCTCGGCGCTGATCTCCCAGCCGGCCTTGCTGGCACAGAGCAGGGAGAGTGCCGGCTGATCAGTCGAGAGCTCGACGTGTGTAAAGGGTGCACCAGCGAGTTCGTCGACGCGGGTCTGGACCGTCGAGAGCCCGGCAGTCTGGATTTCAGCAAGCAACAGCCCCGCCTCGATTGCGCCCGGAACCTCGACGCCAAAGTCGAGAACCATACTCTCGCCTGGTAACGACTGTACCTCGATCAGTAGCTCGTCGGCGAAGTCGATCGCCTCGTCGATCAGCTCCGTCGATAATCGATTAAGACTCTCCATGACTGGTGTTGTGTCGCCGTCTGTAATAAGCCGCTGGCTTTGGGAGTGGCCTACGACCCAAGCAGCGAGATGTAGTGCCCGTCAGGATCTCGAATCCTGTAGCCAGAGTCAATCTCTTCAACCCCCAGCGCATCATCACGAGCTGCATCCACAACCTCGGCTGGTTCGGAGAGCCTAATTCCAATATCGACGTGCACCCCGCCACGGGCATCAGCCAGTCCGAGATGTGGCTCCCAGAGTTCGATATCGAACGCACCTGCGGTTTGCCTAATTCGTTTGCGGTCATCCCCCACATCCACGGTTTCGAAACCCAGCCGCTCGTAAAACGACTCCGCCCGTGAGAGATCTTCCACCTCGAAGACGACCTCGAAGATGCCGTCGATACCCGGGCCAGTCACTTCTGACTGACCGAGTTCGACGCAGTTACCGTCCGGGTCGTAGAAATAGAGTGACTGCTGACCGCCAAACGAGTGTTCGACGAGGTCGAACCGCTCACCAAGCTGGTCGTACCAGCGATCGTACTCCGCTGCGGGGATCGAAAACGCGTAGTGGGTGTGCAGGCCGCCGCGGGGAACATCACTCGGAGTGCGAAGAATCAGATCGGTCGATCCAGCATCGAGAACCGCCTCGGTCTCCCCTTTCTCACGTGTATCCAGTTTCAGAAAGCTCTCGTAAAATGACTTTGCACGGTCGAGATACTTCACCTCCAGTGCGAGCCACTCCATATCCTCAATCATATCTCTGGGTACTCGCTCGCGCTCAATGATTGTTTGCAAGCGTCAGGATCTGGGCAAAGAGTCTGAACATAGCGCTGCAATCAGTAGTTGTGCTTTTGTGTCGAGCGTTCTTACCTAACGTATGACACTGAAAGTCTCCGACGAGGAAAGCGAGGAGCAGGAGATTGACCGATTCGAGGGTGGCGTCAGCTGGATTGCCTATCCCGAAGAGACGATGCAACGAGCCAGCCACGCCGTCGAGACACCGGAAGGCGTCTGGGTTATCGATCCCGTCGACTTCGAGGGGCTCGATGAACTGCTCGCGGAGTACGGCGACGTGGCAGGGGTCACGGTCCTGCTCGATCGGCACAAACGCGATGCTGCCGCGGTCGCAAATCGTCACGATGTTTCCGTCTGGGTACCCGACTACTTCAGTGGTGTCGCCGCCGACCTCGCTGCCACCGTCGAGCGGTTCGACAGGGAACTCGGCAGCTCTGGATTCTTCCTACACAAGGTTGTCGACAACAGCTTCTGGCAGGAGGGGCTGCTCTACAACCCGGACAGCCGCATCCTGATCGTCCCGGAATCGCTTGGGACAGCCGAGTACTTCCGGACAGATGACCGAAAGCTCGGCGTTCATCCGATGTTGCGCCTGCTCCCACCGACAGTGCTGCTGAATTTCGAGCCGGATCGGATTCTCGTGGGACACGGTACCGGTATCCACAGACACGCGCTAGAGCTGCTCGAAGATGCAATCTCCGGCTCCCGGGCGCGTGCTCCCAGACTGTACGCCAAAACGTTCAGAAATATCGTCTCGGATTGATCGAGCTATTTGTCGAACCAGTCTGACGGTGATTCGTGGGCAAACGAACAGATTCTCGGAAAGACGACAAGCTACTTGGCAATCGACCCCACAGGTATCAGCATGCAGCGAGACAGCGTCGAGCCACAGGTCGAGGCTATCCCCGGCCCGCGGGGGCGAGAGGTCGTCGAGTATCACCACGAGACTGCAGCGCCAAGTACCTACGTCTACGAATTTGTCTGGGATCACTCTGCACCTGCGATCGGCCCCTTCTGTACCGACGTCGACGGCAACGTACTGATGGATTTTACCGGCCACGTCGGAGCGATGCCGCTCGGATACAACAACCCGAAGATTTTGGAACCACTCGAGGAGTTCGATCTGGTCGATCCAATGAAAATCGCCGGTCAGGATTTCTATCTCCCCGCGACGGAAGTGCTCGAAGACATGGACGTTCCCGGCCCGGCCGATCTGATGGATCGGTTGACCGATATCTCCGAACCGTACGGAATGGATACCGTGTTTCTCTCGAACACCGGTGCGGAGGCGATGGAGAACGCACTCAAAATTAGCTTCGATCACACTCACGGAAAGTATACCATCACCTGTGAGGGGGCCTTCCACGGCAGAACACTCGGAACACTTTCACTGAATCGCTCGAAGGAAGTGTATCGTCGGCAGTTCCCCGAGATTCCAAGCGTTCACGACATGCCCTTCTGTACCGATCGCTCCTGTTCCCCAGAAACCTGTGACTGTGGCTTTTTCTTTAATGATACCTCCTCACTGCGGAAAATGCTCAAAGAGAAATCCGGCTACGTCAACAGCGACGAGGTCGCCGCGCTGGTGATGGAGCCGATTCAGGGAGAGGGTGGCTACCGGTTCCCAAGCGACGCCTTCATGCAGGAGATTGCTGACCTCACGGAGACACACGACATTCCACTCGTCGTCGACGAGGTTCAGTCCGGGATGGGTCGAACCGGCGAGTGGTGGGCGTCGGATCATTACCCGATCGAGCCTGACGTGATCGCGAGCGCGAAATCCGCCCGCGTCGGTGCGACCATCTCGACTGAAGAGATCTTCCCCAGCGAGGAGAGTCGCCTCTCCTCGACATGGGGTGCTGGCGACATCATGTCCGCGGCGAAAGGCGTGCTGACGATCGATGCCATTGAGGAACACGACTTGCTCGCAAACGCGACCGAACGCGGCGAGCTAATGAAAGCGCTCGTCAGCGACGAGGATCTGCCGGGTGTGACCGATTTCCGCGGTAAGGGGCTGTTGCTCGCCGTCGAGTTCGAGGACAAAGAACTTCGAGATCAGGTGCAGGAGGAAGCGTTCAAGCGAGGCTTCCTGATCATGGGCTGTGGGACGAAAACGATCCGGCTGCTCCCGCCTCTCGACGTGACAGAGCGGGAAATCCAGCTGGCTGTCGAGTTGCTGAAAGAGAGTCTGGAAGCAGCGAGGTAGACCATGTCTAGCCGACGGGCAGCGGTCCCGCGAGGCGGCGGTTCACTCGCCGGTTTCGACACCGCGAAACTCGAACCGTGCGCCGCCATCAGCGCTTTCGGTTATCCGAGCGTCCCAGCCGTGGGCCTCGGCGATCCGTGCGACGATTGCCAGCCCGAGTCCCGTTCCGTTGGGACCGTCTGAATAGCCCATTTCGAACACGTCCTCGCGCTTTTCAGCAGGGATACCCGGACCGTCGTCAGCGAGATAGAACCCATCATTCAGCTCGCCGATCGTTACTTCCTGACCACCGTGCTCGATAGCGTTGTGAACGAGATTTTCGAGGAGCTGCTGTAGCTGGCCGCGGTTTGCCCATACTGTCGTACTCGCTTTCGTTCGGAGCTGGCCGTCTTCCGTGACGACGTTTTGCCAACAAATGGTAGCAAACTCGCTGAGAGAGAGTGGCTCTTTGTCGCTCGTACTCCCCTCACTGGCAATGGCCAGCAGATCCTCGGTCAATCGCTCCATGCGATCGAGTGCCCGTTCGATATCGTCGAGATGCTGAGTCTCACAAACCTCCCGGGCGAGTTCGAGTCGCAGCTTTGCGACATTCAGTGGGTTCCGGAGGTCGTGAGAGAGGATCCCGGCAAACTGCTCTAACCGCTCGTTCTTTTCTTCGAGCTGTTTTTCTCGTTGCTTTCGCTCGATCGCCGTTCCCAAAGAGAGGCAGAGAAGCTCCGTCCATTTTTTATCTTGTTCACCGAACGCATCGAGCTGGTTGGACATCGCATGAAAAACTCCCCAGTCACCGACAGGGACGGTCAGTGCCGACCGGATCGCAGTATCGGTCGGTTTCGCCCGTTCAGATTCGCTCACGTCTGCCAGATGCATCGTCTCCCTGGTCTGGTAGACGTGGCCGGTGACCCCTTCGTTCAGCGCCAGCGGCCGGTCACCGACCTCCGCCGTGCCGTTCTCGGAGATCGCCTTGATTTCGAACAGATCGGCATCCGCTGCGGGTGCAACCAGCGAACACCAGTCCAACCCGAGTACGTTGACAGCTGCGTCGATAGTGGCCTGATAACACTCCTCTAACGAACTGGTTTCGTACAATCGGTCAGCTGCGCGGTGGAGCTCTTCGAACTCTTTACTCATGACGAGAGACCTGTTATTAACAGAGTAGATTCCATGTATATAAAACTCCTAGTAAACTCTTTTTGGTTGTCAGGTTCGCGGGGAGTATGACGGCACATTCGAACCAGACTAGCCCCACAGCGGTTGATTGTGGAGGCTGGCAGCCTCCATCGGACGGTGTGACGATTTCCGGCTATTGCTTCGGTGCGGGGACGTGACTGTCGAGCACGCGCAATTTCTCGGCTGTGACGGCGAACCCACAATGACGCCAGGAGTGACGGCTGTCTAGAACTGGTACCGTCGGTCGTCGTTTTGCTGTGGCTGTGGAAACTGGTTGCCACCGGTCATATCCTCGAAGGTCATCCCCGAGAGATACTCATCGTAGTTGACGCCGTGGCTGCTCCGAAGATGGAAGTCCAGCTTCCCCGTCTCGACTGTCGACTGGAAGAGCAGATGAATCGCCCGCCGGACCAGTTCGTCGGTGTCGTCGGGTTCGAGGGCAACACCCAACATTGCGAGTTCGTTTCGCGTTTCGCGATCCAGCGAGACAGCGAGTTCATCACCCAGCTCTCCGTACTGCGTTTCGACATCGTCCTGAAGATCGTCGAGGCTCATATATCGGCATTCGCCGCTCGGGGGATACGCCTTTCGTTGACGACTCCACTGTCGTTTTACTGCTGGCCCCCCGAATAGGAGCCATGACCATCACCCACGACGATGTCGAGATCGAGTGGCTCGGCTACGCGACAGTCCGCATCGACGGGCCGGAGACGACGATCTATCTGGACCCTGGCCGGTACGGCGTGTTGACCGGCGAGTGGCAAGCAGATAGTCCGGAAGCCGCCGACGCTCACCCACGGGGAAGCGACTATCGGCCCGAGGACGGCGATATCGTCTGCATCTCACACGTCCATCACTACAATCCTGACGGGATCGACCGTGTCGCCAGCGAATCGGCAACAATTCTCGCTTGCGAGGGGATCAATCCCCGTAACAGCAGACGAGAGCTCCCGCGATTTGTCGACCTGCCGTACGAAGTTCTCACGGTTGGAACTGAAGCAGACAGAATCGTCGACGAGATTCCAGTGTGGACAGTCCCGGCGTACAACGCTCCAGATGGCCCACACACCAGGAAAGACGGAACACCGTATCATCCGGAGGGACGGGGCTGTGGATTCCTGCTTTCGATCGACGGTACCCGGATCTTCTGGCCCGGCGACACGGACGTGCTCGACGGACACGAGGCACTCGATGTCGATGTGTTCCTCCCACCGATTGGCGGTGCGTTCACGATGGACAGAACGGACGCAGCTCAACTCGCTGTCGAGATGGAGCCAGAACTGGTGGTACCGATCCACTACAACACCTTTCAGGCGATCGAGACTGACTCAAAGGCGTTCGTCGAGGAGGTCGAATCGAACGGCATCCGGGTAGCACTTGAGGAAAACGGTCACTAACGGACCGAGACCCGCATTTATCGACCATTTTCGCGTCGGTTTCCCGACTCGTTCGACATTTGCTGGTTCGTTTTCGATTCGATTCGGTACAACTAACACGGGCAGGCTGGAAAGGTGAGCTAGTATGCGATTACACGAATACCAGGCGAAAGACGTCTTCGCCGACGCTGGGATCCCGATCCCAGAATCGACACTCGCTCGGACAGTAGACGAGACCGTCGAAGCCGCAGCCGAGATCGGCTATCCGGTCGCAATAAAGGCCCAAGTCCACGTTGGTGGCCGTGGCAAGGCCGGCGGAATCAAGCTCGTCGAGGACGACGAAGAAGCCCGCGAGGCCGCCGAGGATATCCTCGGGATGGATCTCAAAGGCTACACCGTCGACCGTGTGCTCGTCGAGGAAGCGGTCGATTTCGTCAACGAGCTGTACGTCGGCGTCACGATGGATCGTGGCGAGGGCAAACCCGTCGCGATGGTCTCGACCCGCGGCGGTGTCAACATCGAAGAGGTCGCCGAGGAAGATCCCGACGCGATTGCCCGCGAACACATCGACCCCGCCTTCGGGATGCACGACTACCAGGCTCGAAAGGTCGTTTACGACGCCGGTGTCGACCAGTCGATCGCCCGCGACGTCGCCTCGATTCTCACCACGCTGTACGATCTCTGGGAGGAGCGAGACGGTGCTGACGCCGAGATTAACCCGCTGATGGTCACCGGCGACGACGAGGTCATCGCCGCTGATGCGGTGTTCAACCTCGACGAAGATGCGCTGTTCCGCCAGCCAGAGCTCGCCGAGATGGAAGACGAAGCGACCGGTGATGGGCTCGAAGCCAAGGCAGACGAGTACGGCTTCGATTACGTCCGTCTCTCCGGAAACGTCGGGATCATCGGCAACGGTGCTGGGCTAGTGATGACGACGCTGGATCTGGTCGATTACTACGGCGGTGAGCCCGCGAACTTCCTCGACATCGGTGGCGGCGCTAAGGCAGAGCGCGTCGCGAACGCGCTCGATATGGTCTTCTCTGATGAGAACGTCGATGCCGTCGTGTTCAACATCTTCGGCGGGATCACCCGCGGAGACGAGGTCGCAAACGGAATCAACAACGCACTCGAACAGTTCGACGAAATTCCAAAGCCGGTCATCGTCCGACTGGCCGGAACCAACGCCGAGGAAGGTATGGAAATTCTCAACACAGAACTCGTTCAGGTCGAAGCAACGCTCGAAGACGCCGTGCAAGGTGCCGTCAAGGCAGCCGAGGAGGTGGGACAATGAGTGTCCTCGTCGACGACGACACCCGTGTCGTTGTGCAGGGAATCACAGGTGGCGAAGGTAAGTTCCACGCCGGTCAGATGATCGAGTACGGAACGAATGTCGTCGCTGGCGCTGTCCCCGGAAAGGGTGGCCAGGAAGTCCACGACGTTCCTGTCTACGATACAGTCACCCGCGCCGCTGTCGAAGAAGATGCGAACGCAGCGGTCGTCTTCGTCCCACCAGCGTTCGCTGGTGACGCGCTGTTCGAGGCCCTTGACGCGCCGCTGGATCTGGTGGTGGCAATCACGGAAGGAATTCCAACCCAGGACATGAGCCGTGTCTACCGCCAGCTCCAGGACACCGACACCTACCTCGTCGGCCCGAACTGTCCAGGACTGATCACCCCGGGCGAAGCAAAGCTCGGTATCCTCCCAGGGAATATCTTCTCCTCGGGGAACGTCGGCCTGGTCTCCCGCTCGGGGACGCTGACCTACCAGGTTGTCGACAACCTTACCGAGCGCGGGATTGGCCAGTCGACCGCCATCGGAATCGGCGGCGACCCGATCATCGGAACGGACTTCATCGACACGCTGGAGCTTTTCGAAGCCGATCCGGAGACAGAGGCTGTCGTGATGTGCGGCGAGATCGGTGGCGAGGACGAAGAGCAGGCCGCCGAGTACATCAGCGAGAATATGGATACGCCCGTGGTTGGCTTTATTGCGGGTCGAACCGCGCCGCCGGGCAAGCGGATGGGTCACGCCGGCGCAATTGTCTCCGGCTCCGGAACCGGCACTGCTGAGAGCAAGATCAACGCTCTGGAGGGTGCTGGTGTCGCTGTCGGTGACACGCCAAACGAAGTCGCCGATCACGTCGAAGACCTGCTGTAATCGCAGCGTTCGCTACGCTCGTTTTTTTTTACGC
>SL_4KL_010_BRINEDRAFT_10002357_pt1 | contig 10673 bp, 4 predicted proteins | sample SodLak_010_BRINE_2_FD_10664 | JGI IMG/M metagenome (IMG submission 10664) | reverse complement strand
CAAGACGGGGTATCGGTCCCGCAGGGGACGACACCGACCAAAATCAAACAACAGCTACAGTCCGATCTGGAAGACAGTGACGAGACGTCCGCCGATGAATTGCTCGATGACGTGCTCCCGGTAAACGAAATCGACCGACGGGACGTATCTCTGGACTCGATATCCGATTCCACCGGCGATGGGGCAGCAACACTGTTGTTGACTGCATATCTGCAGCCCATATACGATCATTACACCGACCACATCGTAAGCCGGCTCGAGGAGATTGGATCAGAAGGAGAAAAGACCAGTCTCATAAATCGACTGGAAAAAGTCAGAGCGCTTGCCGAGGGCCCTGATGGAGTAAGCGTCTCGCCGCCACAAGCCTACAAACACAGATCCGGCAAAGAGACCTACGGGAACGATTTCGTTGATAGTTACGACGGAATCTACGAGCTGCCGCTCGATGAGACACTAGAGTACCGCAACAGAGGTAACCCATACCTCACTGATGAGAAAACTGAGCCGGAACAGATGATTGGGAGCCCCGATCACATCGGTGAAACCGATATTATTGAAGATGAAAAAATAGAGCGAAACTTTGCGGCAGCCACACGGAATTTATTCGAAAACTCACATGGGCAGGCTCCATTCAATACGCTCCAACTGGAAGGGACAGGACAACGGAGTGGTGGAGAGTCGGCGTACACGCATCTTCGTGTAAGGCAAGTCTATCTCTCTCGGGCGCTCGGTAGGTCAGCGGCAATGGGATACAAGTACGATAGTGTCTATCAGGAGTTCGCGGATCATCTGCTTCGAGTAAATGAGAACGCAGACATTTACAAAGCAGATCAGTTCGGGCATGGCTGGGACGACGATGTCACGATGGTTTCGTTCATCGGCGGAATCTTCCTCGACAACATCTCCCTCGTAACCGAGAGGGATGGCTATCAGGACAACTACGAGGACTCCCGTGACAAAAGCTCGTTCATCGGATCTCATCACACTGTCGGTATGGGAGGCCGCTGGGGGAAGTGGTCTACCCTGGGTGAGTGGGCAGCAGAACGCGCCGACGATGATGCGTCAGTTGGGAGCTATGGGGCCCACGTGTACAGAGAGCAGACCCGCATCCCTGACAGTGAATTTGTAGAGGACATACTGGTAGCCTACAAACAGCAAGACAAGTCCGCCCAAGACATATTCAACGATATGCTAGAAGCCAGTGTATACGAGAGTACGCAAGACCTGGACTAAGTTACACTGCATGTTGGACAAGCGGCAAGTGGAAGTGGCGATTGTTGTGGTGTCTCTCGTAGCGTTAGCTGTGAGTGCGAGGGTTGTGACCGTCGGAATAGATCAACTGTGGGCCGCCGAGCGGTTGTTTTACGGGCTTGCGAACGTCACAGCCGAACCAGTTGATGGCAACAGGGATATCCCAGTGCTACTGTTCGTTGGCACACTGTTCGGATGGCTCGTCCTGTTCGTGTTCGATGGCACCAAGAGAATTCAGGCACTCTGTCTGGTAGCGGTCGGAACGGTCTCGGTTGGGTTGTTCTTGTCCGAGACGGGCCGAATTTTGGATGCGATAGGCCGACACCCAACCTCCTTCGTAGTTGGAACGATAATCGGCGTCGGTACTGGAGCAGTACCTGCCCGCCTATTTGGTGTCAAAACACCGGACTCGATGGGGCTGGTGGACTCACTCGCGTGGATTCAATTCGATACTGCAGCAGCCTGGTTTCGACACGCGATCAGTGTGATCGTGCTCGTTGCCACAGTCGATTATCTCCTACTCGTTCAGTCAGTCGATGGCGTCGTTGTCGCCGCCAGTTCACTCGTTTTGCTGGTGGCGCTCTCGGTGTTCGTCAAGTATGACTACCAACGGAACGTCGTTGCTGTATCACCACCAGATCCTGACGATTCCAAAAAATACCAGCCGTACGTATTTGGTGGCCTGTACGACGAAGCAAAGCGGAACTACCACGGGTTCACTATCGAAAGTCCCGGAGCCCTTCTCAAAGCCCAGAAAGCCAGCAGCCTCAATTCGTTGCCCGATTTCGAACGGATGGTCGCGTTCGGATTTGCGTCCGGTATCAGACCAACGACAGCAGGTGGAATGTCGCAGTTGGGAGCGAAGATCCTTCCCAGAACAGGCCGTTTGCAGTCCGAAGGCGTTGCCACGGGAGAGCTCCCAACGATACACTCCGAACGAAACGAAAACGAAACCGTACTCCTACTCAAACTCGCCGGTCGGCGAATGTACCTCCACATCGTGACTCTCGTCCCACGCGTTGTACGCGACCGATTACCAAACAGAGGAGTGACGATGAAAGACAAACTCGATGGGGCTGACGTCGTCCTACTTATTGGTCCGACGTTGGAGGACGACGAACCGATACCAGCGGGTGTCGAAGTGTTCGATCACATCTGCACTCGCTACGCAGCGGATCCGACGACTGAAGTGGTACTGGCTACAACAGAAGCACCCCCTGATTCGGTAGAGAGCCACACAGTCAAAATCGGTGCAAAAAAGAATTTGCAGATCGGTGATGATAATCTCAGTTATACGAAAGTGTACCCGGTATCACGATTCGGTAAGGACGGTGAAAACCATGGGTTCGAGCCGTTGCTCAACGAGTTACTAGAGTGAGATAGCCGACCCTGCTGACTGAACTGTGAAATAGCGGCGTCTAATAAACGATCACATTAACATAATGTCCGGCTGTATCGAGAGAGCCGTTTTTTACCTGGCAGGAAATAACAACCCGGATTCTGCAGCTACGTTGAGTCGATACATCTCCTTCCTCGAGGATCGACGGCGGATCAAAAAAGAGAATCCAGCGTTCAGAGCGGGAGCAAGACGGAATCCAGCCCGGTTACCGTAAGTTCAACCGCCTTGGGGGAATCCCACGGCTATCCGTGGGAGGATGTCAACAGCGAGTACGTGACGAAAGAAACCGTTCCACGAGTTTTCCAAATAGTCCGGACGCTGATCGAGACGGATCGTTCGAATCATCAGTTGTCGAAGGATCTGGACTCCCGACGATACAGTGATGATTGAGATCAGTCAGCTCCGATATCGACTCGTCTCGGCTGAGTAAAATGCGACCAGAAGCCATGGTATCGACATCGGTGGCACGAGTTACAGCACTCAACGTCGAAACAGCATGTGTATACTCGTCGTAATAGGTTTTTGTTGGTTCGGACTGCGAGAGATTCTCTGATAATGCTTGGACTGCCAGTTCGTTTGGTGGTTTCTGTTCGGATACGACTGTCCGGAGTGCGCTGGATTCATCCCGATCAAAATTGATATCCCAGCTCAAGCGGGCGTTACAGGTCGCGTGGACCTGTTCGTAGAAATCGCATATTGGGCGTTGGCTGTCGCAGTCGGCGACGAAAAAAAACGGTTCCTCGGTGCTTCGAACGATGGTCAACAAACCGAGCACACGTTGCTGGTGGGGCTCGATGGCCAGTCGGACCCCATCACGAAAATATCGAGACACACGGTTCTGTTCAGCTTCGTTGAGATCGGCTGTGTCTCGGAACAGGCATCGGCCCGTGGCGGCGGCATACACCCGTACCATGGAACTAAAACGAAAATACGAGTACAGTCATTTGTTGAACTGTCTTTCCATCTCAGAGTATGCCAATTCGACCGACGAACTGACAGGTATGCGACGGATCGGAGAGAGTTGATTAGCGAGTAGTTGTGGCAAACTCGCATTCGGATGAGAGGTCACCAGCCCCTCGTCCAGGCTTCGGCCTTCCAAACGATCGATCAGATAATCCGAACAATTCAGAATCTGTCCACCATCACTGCGAATCAGTAGTTCACCAGTTGGAGACCGACCATCGATATTGTACCAGACAGGATACACGAATTGTTCATCAGATTTATTTATTAAATCTTCAAAGACGTCCATAGAATTGGATAAATATTCGGATTTTATCCAGGTGCTAAGTAATTTGTAATCCAGTTCATCCGTAGCCGGAGTGGGATTACCATCGAACCACCCCTCGTCAACGAGGTATTGTTGGGTTGGATTGGTTTCGCCAGTACGTATCGACTTCCCAACATCATTGTACACGTCTTCGAATATATTATCATCAATATTTTTCGCAGAGTCTTTGGAATCGTGTAGATCAGTCATGGTCACCACCCATATGATGTCCCGACCAATATTCAGGTCGAATGTATCAAAATATTTGAGGATTTTCCGGTATTCGTTTATGTATTCCTCTCGGGGCTGCCGTTCTTTCGTGACACAATATCGTTTCTTCTCCGAAATGATGGGCAACGATTCGTAGTCGAACGAGAACTCTGTGAACTGGCTATCGTCTTCGCACCGGTAGTAGTCACCTGCTTCGTCCGCGGTTGCTTTGCGGATCTGTACTGGATCTTTCTCCGGGTCCGAATATTCGACGCGAAATCGATTGTCGTCGATTCGCTCTATCAGGACGATATCTGCATACTCTGGCGGTGCCCCACCATGTTTGATAGGAACCTCGAGGAAGTCGTCAAGTGGAACCGTAATCAACACGACATCTGCGGTATATAGTAGTCTGCCAACCTGTTCGTCTAATTGTTCTTGGCCCTTATTGATCCAGTCGTGGACATCGTTGCCCCTCAGTAGATCTCGAATCGATGTCGTAAGAGATTGGAGCGTAGAGAGGTTGTCGACGGACTCTTTGTGATTTTCGAGCATTGCTGCAAAGCCAGGATCATCTTTTTTTCCAACGAAATCTTCTCCTCTGTAATCCAACGTTGCAACCGTATTTTTAGTCCTGAATATTCGTTCTCTATCGAAATATGAAAAATAGAGCTCGTCTCGATTGCCCGTCCAATCCGGAAACTCGTGTTCAGTTTCAATGGATTGAGAGATACTATCTAACCGGTTCGAAGTGACCTCACGTGATTCGACATTTTCTGTATCGTTAGCAGATTTGATATCAGAGTAAAGGCCGCCGATAACAGAGGTTTTACCCGCCTTTCCAGGCCCGAGTTGGATGACTCGTACCTGATTATCGTATGTAATTAACCACCCCAGTATTACGATCAATCCGGCAGCACTCACCAGATCCAAAAAGAAGCGGTCCGAAACGCCCGAACCTGCGACGAAAGAAACGTAGTGTGTATCGACGAGTCCACCAACAACGATTGCAGCAACGGAGAGGAATGCAATCCACGGTACGTACCGATACTCGCGAGGTTCCGTTCCGAGAACGTGTTTCGAGGAAAACACTCGAGTCAGTTTGATGCCACAGACATACAACACGATACCACCAAACAGGAGTGCTATGCTCGTTTTTTGTACTATCGACTGAGTAGCAATCGCTCCGAAAGAGAAGCCAGAGGTAGCTAAGAGAGTACTGAAAATAACAAACGGAATAGGTATCTGTAATTGCTTGTACGTGTCCAACAGCCATGCTAGTAGTAGACCGACCATCCCCCCTAGTATAGCAGACTGCAACAGTTGAGCCGATCCGAATATCCCAGTGCCGATACTGTATCCGGACCGAAGTAGCCCGCGGGAGTCCCAGGCAGTAGCGAGGACGGAACGACCAAACCATAGAGAACAGAGATAACTGATTATTACCAGAACCAATAGAAATACCAGATCTCGGTAAAGTGGAGTTTCTTTCCAGTCCATGAAGTCCATGTTACGCTACATCACTATTTCTCGATTGAAAACCTATTGGTATCGGTAAACAGGAATTTCCACGTGTAAACTGTGTATGCAAAAACAAGTTCAATCAAAACCGTTTTTATAGATGAAATAATCGTTTCTATACAGGTATGGATGGGACAATTACTGGTGGCGAATTAGAATAATTTTCCATCCACTTACACCATAAATACAGTAATACAACAATGAGTCAAAATGCAAAATTAGAACTGGCGAAGTGGTTTACTATCGTGTCGCTACTGTCTGTGGTAATGGGTCACATGTTCTACAGTGCATGGAGTAGTGGTGCGTGGGAAGTTTTGCACGCCGCACTCGGTACGCTGGGTGTCGATCCAGTTGCTGGCACACAGTTCGTTTTGACCATGGCGTTTGGTGGTTTCACCACGCTCCTGGTGTTGATGTACAACGATTATCGGAAGCAATACCAGGCGATCCTGCTCGGAGTGGGACAACTCATAGTTATTGGCGTTATCTATGTGTTCGGGTTCGGAGGGTTCTTGTTCGAACCATCGGTTATGAATCTACTCGCCTTCGTGTTGGGTATCGCAGTTGTAGTAACTGTCGTGGTGAAGTTAGGGGATCTATCGGGTGTAGATATAGAACAAAGTGAATTTGGACATGCTATTGATAGAAATGGCACAGATCTCAAATTTAAAAACACAACCAAATTAGTGAAATATACGATATTGAGTGTCGTTATGTTGGGGCTTTTCTTCAATTTCTACTTGGTCACCGGTGCAAGCATTGTTCAGCCAGGTGTGTATCTGGTATTCACTATCGCGTTCTACGTTGCGATGGAGCGGTTCATCAGCATCGATATCGAAGAAGAACAGGGCGTAGAGAACTCCTTCGAGCTGATTGGCCCGAAACAATCCGGCAAAACCTTCTCAACGCTGGGATTGTACTTTGCAGCTGCCGAAGACGAAAAATACGATTTCGTTGATGACAAAATGGATGATTTGATAGGTGGCTACGGAAAATTCTCTCAAATCAATTCAGGATCCTTGGATACGGAGGTCGGGTTCGATCTAATTGATGGCACGGGGTTGGATGAAAACGACGAATATTGGTTCGAAGTGACTGTCAACGAAGGACTCACAAAGAAGGCGAAAATTCGCACGATGGATTATCAGGGTGAACTACTTCCTGATATTGCCAGCGCTGTCGAAGCAATCGAGACGGATGGGGGCGTCGACGAGCCTGAAGACGAAGAAACGAAAGACGAGGAAACGAAAGACGAAACACAGGAAAGAGATATCTCCGAGCAGCAAGAGAGTGATGGAAGTCAAGAAGCGATCACCATAAACACGGACGGCGACTCCGAGAGTGACTCATCCGAAACTCGCGAGTCGGCGGACCAAACTCCGATTGATCATGATATTGATCGAATCAAGTCGCCAGAGGACAACCCCTCGTCCGGAGATGTCGAGTCAGAGAATAGTACCGAATTCGCAGATGTAGAAGAAGCGGAGTACGACGTACTACAACGCGAAGTCGACAAACTCAAAGACGATATTTCCGATCCCATCGACAAATCTACTGAGTCGGCCGGCACAGAGCAGGGAGAACGAGACGATATCACGGACGAAGAGAGTGGGTTTGATAAAAAAGAAACTGCTACCGAATCAGAGGATCGGTCTCCCAGTTCTGGCCAGCTCAGTGGGTTCGAAAGCAAGGCGACGACTGTCGAAGAAAATGGCTCCTCACCGGATTTCCGAGAACAGGTAATCAACGAGGTAAGTGATAATATAACACATAGTGACAAACTAGTAATGCTGTTGGACGTGGAGCGGTTCGTAGGCGAATATTCTGATGATGCCGAAATCAGTATGGGCATCCAATCAATGAAAAAGATAGCCAGAGGAACCGATCCAGACGAAGTTATACTGGTTGCAACTAAATCTGATTACCTGATTGACAGATGGCAAGACGAAAACGACTCCGAATACGGACCAGCCAAGAACGAAACGAAATGGAACGAATTCAGAGAGTTCGTCAGTGACGAATTCTACAGTAACATCGCAATCAAAGGATTCATGCAGATCGTAAATACGAGGAGAGTGTATCCAGTGTATTTCCACACCGACGAAAACTACAATCTCACTACCGACGAAGACGGTGAAATCCAGACCGAAGGTTACGACGATCTACTGGACGCACTCGTAGAATAAAATAAAAAAAACAATCCGAGCATGGCAAAACTACTATTCTACAGCACGAACGGTCACCAGTTAGATCCAGAAACGAACAGCCCCTCTACAGCACCAGGTATTTTTGAAAAAGTCATCGACTACAATCTCCAGCTATATGTCGACTCTGAAAACCTGAGAGTTGCAGCACTGGTTCGTGCTGAAACGACGGCAAGCACCAGAGAAGTAGACACGTATTACGCACTTTACCATGGAGAAAATAGAGAGAAATTGTTGGTGAATTTTGCAAATGCATTAGATCAGGTAAGCTCAGGTGACGTCTCATCCGATCATGAGTGGAACTTCATACAGGATGGGAGAGAAGAACAGTACGAACTCCCCTGGATAGCGAGAGAAGAATCGGAGAAGAATTTAACCGATATCGGTCTGGACCACGCTGAGCAACTCTCAGTTGAACAGTTACTCAGTAAGGGTAATCAGTTGACAGTGGGTATCACGAGTTGGAGATCGACTGCAATCGCAATAAACCACGTACTAAAACAGCCAGAGATAGAGATTTCAATTGGAACACACAGATACGACATCAGTGGAAAACCCGCGTTTTTGAGAGATACGTCACTGATAATTAAACCAGGTGAAGCTGCTAATTTCCTCCCACTGGATACTTCGACATCAGAGAAATTCTCGAATCGAAAAGAAAGTCTCGTAGAAGCAATCGAAGACCAGTGTAAGTCAGTATTCAAAAATCAGCTCACAGCAGTCGTAGAGTCACCAATAAATATTCGAGAACACGATCTGCTGGCTATTCGTTCGTATTTGAATAATGAGCCACACGACGAACCGAGAGGACAAGCGGGACAGGAGTTAGTAGCAGTCATCGACAAGGTAACCACTGGAGGTATTGTAAACGGAAAATACGATACCAAAGTTCTAGACGACGCTGAAAGGAACGTACTCACAGAGACGTTCAAGGATTGGATCGAAAACAAAATAGACCAGCTCAGCTCCGATATTGATTCGCAATACCAGCATAGATTCGAAGAACTGATTGATTCAACTGTAACGTATCCCCGACAACAGCGGTACGAAGTCCTCGAGGAAGTAAAAAACGTAATCGACGACGGTTCTCGGCCACAGACACCTGATTCGATTACAGAACAGGTCAAATCTGTTTTAGAAGATCTCCAGTCCTCCGAACTGATAAAAAACAATCAACGAAGAGCGATCAAGAATCAGGTTAGAGATTATATAAAAGGCCAGCAGAATGAATGCGTCGAACAAGAGCGTGACTATATCGAATCGCAGTTCGAAAACGCCAGAGAAACGATCCGAGAGAACTCTATAGAAGACCAAATTATACTAGCAAAAGTAGCTGAGACGGAGATCAGAGAAAACGTCGAACAACACGATACTGATGGCGAACGTAGTGGTCGGCCGAGAGAGTACATACAAGCAGTCGAAGAATTAGAACAGAGCCCAATCATCGGCAAGGCATTAAAATCGACTATCCGCAACGAAGAGATAGTTAATATTCGAGATCTGAAACACGAAATAGATCGAAGATTTGTCGAACGAAAAGAAAACGAGCTACGGCGGCCAATCGAAAACGGTCAGTCTGGCTTTGATTCAATAAAAGAGGAAGTCTCGTTCCTCTTCCAGGCCAAACAAATAGTCAGCAATACCGCTGGATTTGGCTTTACGGACGAACCCGAAATTGATGGTTATTTTTTGGATCAGCTACAGGAGACGGTCACGCAACTCGAGGCCGTCGACAGACCGATCTACGTATCGACGAGAGAGGTGCGAAATAACGTTGCTCAATATATAGACGACGAAATACGTCGGCTCGAGGAAGCGAAGTTCGAAAGTATCAAAACGAAAATACTCGACGACATTGATACGAAACATTATACTCATGATCCATCAGAAGTGATTGAGGAACTATCACACCTCGAAAACCAAATACGCCAATTGAGGAATAAGAGTCTGAATACTACCAGTTCGGATGGGTCTCCATATGAAATCCAACAGGATATTCTCGAATACAAGCAACTCTTCGAAAATCAATCCAAGACGATAGAACCGACGGTCAAGAATACCCTGGACCAAATATTAGATGGTATCGAAGAACAGAAAAATAATCAGCGCGAAATACTATTTAATAATATAAAAGAACAATTTTGTGAAAAAATTGATAATATAACGTCCACATTTCGATTAACGTCTTACGAAAAACTCTGTGTGTTAGACCGTATAGCTAAAGAGCTCCACATGAGTGTGGATATTATACCAAAAGATTCTATCGGGCCAAATTTTGGATCCAATCTATCCACAAATAGCTTCAAAGAATCTATCTCTGAATTAAAAGAATGTTTGGTTGAAATACATATTTCAGACAGTCACTTAGACGACAATAGACGGAGAGAATTAAAATCCCATTTCGAAAACATTCTTCGCCAAGAGATAGATATTGTTAGACAGGATATAAAAGAGGGATTAACAGACGACATAATAGACAAATTCAGACAAGAATATCTACCCAACAAACGCTACATAGATTGTCGAGTTTCCGAGCTGTTGTCTGCTATCGACAATCTCGAGTCGGCTACTCCGTATCATGTTAATGATCAAATCAATCTGGATCTGAACGACGAAAGACAAACATATTACAATTCGCTATCAGATTCACTCCAAAATTACATTCACAATGAAGTGAGTGATTGGATATCAGAAGAAAAACAAAAAATACGATCCAACGCTGAAACGATCTCGTACAAAACCCATCTCGAGGTTCTGCAATCGGTGACCAGATTGGAAGATCCACTTGATACAATAATAGCCCTGAAACAATTACAAC
>SL_4KL_010_BRINEDRAFT_10002356_pt1 | contig 10674 bp, 8 predicted proteins | sample SodLak_010_BRINE_2_FD_10664 | JGI IMG/M metagenome (IMG submission 10664) | reverse complement strand
CACCAGTGCGCCGCCGTGCCTGCCAGCAGCACCCGCGCATGCATGCGCCGCCAGCCGGCTTGGCCCTTGGGCTTTGTGGCACCACACCAGGCCCTGCCGCTGCTGCGTGCTCCCTGCCAGCCTTGTGGCCAGTGTTTGCCCTGCGTGTATGTTTGTGTATGTCATGCACGCACGCACGTGCACGTGTGTGTGTGTGTGTGTGCAAACACGCCATCAGCATGCCCTCTGCGCCTGCCACGCTGGCAGCATATGCTTTGCGCACAAAGCAGCTCAATATACTTGCATGCCAGCGCCTCAGCCTTCGTGCGTCCATAGCATGTCCTGCCCCACCCCCCCGGATGCTTTGTGAGGGCAACTCAAAGTGGGCAGCCGCCGCCCGCCGCGTCCTTGCCCCAGCCCGCTTCTGATACCAGCAAGGGCGCCCACCCTCTCTGTGTTGCCAGCTGTGCGCCGACACCGCGACGTCCTTGCTTGCGCCAAGCCCCCCTTGATGTATCCAAACTCGTGCATGCCATGTGCCGCGTTGCCTTTGTGCGGTCCGTGCCGTGCCCATCCAACACCTGCTGCGGCCTGTGCGCGCTTGTGTGCAGGAGGATGCCGGCCACACGTGCGTGCTGGTGGCCGTGTGTGGGCTGGCGGTGGCGGTCATGGCTGTGACTGACCCCGTGAAGCCGGAGGCAGCGGCGGTGGTGGCGGCACTGCAGGGCCAGGTGAGCCGGGTGCTCCTGCTCCTGCTGCCAGGTGGTGGTGCTGCTGTTGCTGCTGCTATCAAGTGCTACTGCTGCAAGGTGGAGATGGGGCTGCTGCTGCTGCTGCAAAGTGCTGCTGTTGCCAGGCCCTACCGCTGCTAGGCACCGCCAGGGCAATGGCTAGGCACCGCCAGGGCAATGGCTAGGCACCGCCAGGGCAATGGCTAGGCACCGCCAGGGCAATGGCTAGGCACCTGCTGTGTGCGCCATGCGGCAGGCGCACTAGTGGCGAGCTCATGCTCGCTGAGTGCGCCATGGCGCACAGTTTTTGAGCAGGTGCAGGCGCGCGCCTCAGTGGCAGACGCTGCTTTGCTCTTGCACGCACGTGCGCGTGTCTGAGCATTCATTCCTGGAAGTTGGAGGGTCTGCAGAGCATGCAGACCAGGCACGCATGCATACACACAGCACACAGCACACCACCAGGCGTTCCATACCGGCTGTGCATAAATTCTTGACAGTCAGAGGGTCTACAGGGCATGCAGACCAGGCACCCATGGGCGCGCACACACACACACACACATGCACACGCATGCGCTCACACACACAAAACACACCACCAGACGTTCCATGCCGGCTGTCAGACCTCCCGCCGGCTTTGTTCCCGCAGCCGACGGGTCTTGCAGGCCAGCTGCATATGCGTGTGTGCCAGCGGCTTGGCCCTGTGGGCGCGGACAGCGCAGTGCCTCTTATTGAGGGGGCCCGTGTTTGCAACCAGGGCCAATGTCCTTTTCCTGTCTGTCCACTCACCTGGTGCGCGCGGGGGCCGCGTGCCACGCCCACAGCACGCACTTCCCTGGCATGCACACCCCTTGCACGCCAACTCACACGCGTTTCCCCTGGTGTGGCCCCTGGCGCGCTCAGCCCCTGGCACGCTCCCTGGCATGCGCAGCCCCAGGCATATGCTCTGCCATGGAGCAGAGTATAGGGGTAAAGCTGGCAAAGGCTGAGGTGCATGGGCGCTGGCGTGCACTGCTCTCCCTGCCGTGCAGGGCGTGGCGTGCATCATGCTCACCGGGGACAACGCCCGTACTGGGAGGGGTGTGGGGCGTACAGTGGGGGTGAGCCAGGTCTTTGCGGAGATGCTGCCAGGAGACAAGGTGGACAAGGTGCGTGTGTTTGGGCAGGGCAGGAGGGCGGGGTGCGCTCGGCAGTGCCTTGGTGCTCTGGCTGTGCCGGGCCTGTCAGCACTTGGGGCTGAAGGCAGCGCGCCCAGACTCTTGAAGTCTTCATCAGAAGGCCGTGGAGTGTGATGTGTCCATGGGCCGGTCGCTTGATATCTCTTTCTGTTTCACCCTCATCGACTTTCTGGTGCTCTTGAACGGGAGCTGTGGCTGGGGTGGGCATATGGAGTGCGCCCCCCACCCCTTGCTTGCCAGCCTCGGTGCCTGGCTGCTTTGACGCACAGCTGCAGCAGTGGCGCCGGCAACCACACGCGGCCCCCGCCCGCGCGTGCACAGGTCCACTCATGCATTCATGCATGCGCACGCATAGACACACACACACACACAAGTGCATGCACAAGAATAGACACGGGCACGTAGACACGCACACGCATGCATGCACGTATATACGCACGCGCGTGCATGCACATAGACACGCACACGAGTGCATGCACACGCATAAATATGCACAAACATGGATGCACACACCACATGGCCCCACAGGTGCGAGAGCTGCAATCCAGCGGTGCCACAGTCGCCATGGTGGGGGATGGCATCAACGACTCCCCGGCCCTAGCCGCTGCAGACGTCGGCATGGCCATTGGAAGGTGTGGGCGTTTGCCGCACCAGCGTGGCGTGCTGCTGTGCCTGCACTGCTCGGCTGCGGTGCTGCTCTGCTTGTTTGTGAAAGTGGCAGTAGCAGCAGCTGCCTGGACCTCTGCCTCAGCAGAGTTGCAGCCATGGCCATCCCTCTGCGGCTTCCATGCCTGTGCTGCCTAGCACTGGGGACTCTTGCCTGCGCGTGCTCTGTACTCCCTTGCAGCTTTACTGGAAGAGCCGCTGAAGCTGCAGACTATGTGCTCATGCAGTGGCACTGACATATGAAGCGGCGGGCTTTGTGTGTGGTCATGCAGTGGGACCGACATAGCCATTGAAGCCGCGGACTATGTGCTCATGCGGAACGACCTCAGCGACGTCGTGACGGCCTTGGATGTGAGCCGCATCACCTTCAACCGCATCAGGTGAGGGTGTGCTGCATGACCTGACACCGCACCGTGTCAGGGTGTGCTGCATGACCTCACACCGCACAGTGTCAGGGTGTGTGCCAAGCCCTCCCTGAAACGCACCAGGCAAGGGGCAGAAGGGGTTGCACTGTGAGCCCATCAACATTACTCGCTAGCTTGCTGCCATTGGATTCTGTTGAAGCGGATCTTGGTCGGAGGCAGGCAAAGGTCTGCATGCCTCCCCGCGCCTTCATCCTGGAAGGTCTATGTCCTGCCGCTTCTTAAAAGGCAGGCGTGCTGGGGCGTGCAGAGGGACGCTCCATGGGACCTCCGCTTCTGAAGGGATGTCAGGGACCCTCTGCTTCTGAAAGGGCATGCGTGCTGTGGCATGCAGAGGGACCCCTCGTGGGCTTGTGATGCTGCAGCACTCCCTTCGTAAAAGCGGCGCTCATGCCGCATCACCACACGGGTCTTGTCACGCCACAGGCGCAGCTTCACTGCGCCATCTCACGGTGCATTCCCACATACACTGGCAAGCATGCGCTTGTGAGCATGCTCATGCTTGCGCACACATGCGTACACACACGCGCACGCACGCACACACATAAACATGCATACACACACGCACGCGTGCGCACGCACACACATACACATGCATGCACACATACGCGCGCGCACGCACATACGTGCACACATACGCGCGCGCACATACACTCACACACGCGCACATACACACACGCGCGCGCGCGCACGCTCACACGCTCTTGCAGGCTGAACTACATTTGGGCCATGGGCTACAACGTACTCATGATCCCACTAGCTGCGGGTGTAGCCTACCCCATCACGCGCGTGCAGCTGCCCCCTTGGGTGGCAGGCATGTGCATGGCCTTCTCCTCCGTCTCTGTAGTGCTCTCGTCCTTGGCGTTGCGGGGCTACAAGCGACCCAGCCTGCCGCCACTCCCCCACGAGGTGCGTGCGTGTGTGTACATGTGTGTATGTGATTATATGCGCGTTGCGTGTTCATGTGCATATGGCATCAGAGCAGAGCAGATTGTGTCCACAGGGTGCATTGGGGGTGTGCATTGGGGTGCACATTGTGTCCACAGGGTGCATTGGGGGTGTGTCCACAGGGTGTGTCCACAGGGTGCATGGGGCTTGAACGCCCTGTGGTGGCAGACACAGGCCGTACAAGGCAGGCAGCTGCTGGGCTGCCATGTGGGTGTGCAAGAGGGTGCGCTCGCGCATTTGACGCGTCATGCAGCACAAATCACCAACTCCTTGCATCTCGTGCAAGCATATGCAAGCATGGCAACTTGTGCATGCATATGCAAGCATGGCATCTGGGTGCATGCATATGCAAGCATGGCATCTGGGTGCATGCATGTACAAGCATGGCATCTGGGTGCACGCATATGCAAGCATGGCATCTTGTGCATGCATATGCAAGCATGGCATCGGGGTGCATGCATATACAAGCTTGGCATTTGGGTGGACGCATATGCAAGCATGGCATCTTGTGCATGCATATGCAAGCATGGCATCAGGGTGCATGCATATACAAGCTTGGCATCTGGGTGGACGCATATGCAAGCATGGCATCTTGTGCATGCATATGCAAGCATGGCATCAGGGTGCATGCTTGACCCACAACGTGCACGGTTGCACCAACTGCCTGCTCATTGCAGCCTCCCATTGCCACTGCGCGTGAGCGCCCGGCCCCCTCTGCTGCTCTCTGTTTTGTCGCATGCCACAAGAAGCATCCATGCTCAGACCGGCCCTGCTTCCCTGCTGTCTTGCTGTTACCCTGAAGCTGTCCCTTCATCCCTCCTTGATCTCTGCATGACATCCGAGGATACCCTGCTTTCCCCCGTGCTGCTGCCATCCTGGCACACACACTCTCTCTACTGCCCTGCTTGCCTCGTGCCCAGGCTTCTCGCCTGCTGGCAGCCACAGGGTACCACGCGAGCCTGGCAGCGGTGCCCCAAATGCCTGCCAGCACCGTCGCACGCATCCTGGGAGGCAGCGCCATGCCAGAGGGTGTAGCAGCCCAGAGTGGAACGGGTCAAAAGATCGCAGGTCTTGCTAAGCGCCTTCTGCCAGGGCTGGCTAAGGCTGTGCAAGGGGGAGCTGGTAGGGGGACGGCTGAGGAGCCTCAGGAGCTGACCCCACTCAAATTGGGGCTGGATGGGGGTAGTGCTACAAACGTGGACATTGAAGCGGGTGCAGGAGGTAGAGACAAGCTGCTGTGGAGGGGAGGACCTGCGGGCTAAGGCTAGTATTTGTGTGCTGGTTCAAAGGAAATGCTCAACTCACATCTTATTGACTTGTTGAACAGAACAGTTGAACTAAGAATTCCTGATTGCCAGCCAGTTAAAGAGAGGTAATCTTTACCTCTAAGGACTGAATCATTTATCATGGTGGCCGAAAAGAAAAGAAGAAGAAGAAGAAGAAGAAGAAGAAGAAGAAGAAGAAGAAGAGGCTCTCATGAGGCTATGCTTGTCATCCTTCAAGCAACGACAAAGGAATCATATTGGAGTTGCAGGAAAAAGTTAAATTATCATTTTAAAAGAAGGGAGAAGGAATTGTCAGAGATGCTTGGATATGCCACATCTTATACATTGAATATCAAAGAGTTCTTGGACAGATTTGGGGATGAACATGTTAAGAGGCATGGCCTTGAAATTGGGGATGCTCTTCCATTCATTGACATAATGTCAAAGGTAACATTGCTTTCTATTGAGGCTTGCAAGCAAGCAGTGGAAGTTTATATGCAATCAAGGCCAGAGTTTTTGAATTTTAAAGAGAAAGTTGACATGCATAAGAGGCATGAGCAACAACCCTCTACTTTGATGGAGCGTCAGCAAAACACAAAGGTCGATTGGGATAGTGTGCTATCTGCTTTAGCAAAGGATAAAGACAATCTTGACCAAGAATGGCTTGAGTCACGTGCTTTGCAACAAGTTGGCCCTCGGCGACTGGAGTACTTAACTAACACACAAAGGAAGGATAAAGGGGCTCTTTGCAAGCGTAAGGTGGCAGAGTTCATGGCTCGCCGCAAGGAGGACAGCGAATTCAAATACATTATGTCTTTGCCTTCTGTCAAGCACTATGAAGATGTGTTGCAGCGCTTCTCATATGGTCAGCACCTCAGCCGCAAAGAAGAGGGCAAGCACATGAGAGAGAAGAGGCAAGCTCTCTTTGTGAGGAGAATGTGGGAGGAGGTGTGTGCGTCCATATCTGCAACTGATCCTACGAGGAAGTACACTCGTTTTGAATTTGCCTCTAAAATCTATGAAGTTGTCGGAGAGACTTTCCCCCCAGCAGCAAAGAGTGCCTTGAGCCAGATTGGGTACGGTACCAAGTGCGGTGTGAGCAAATGGCTTTCTGACTTCGATTGGGATGCAGTTTTTGTGCCATTGGTGGCCTTGGCCCCTGACATGGATGCCCACAAAATGGCCTGTGTGGTTTCTGAGCTAGTTCCTGATGCTCCAATCGGACAAGTGAAGCATTTTGTGGACAAGATTGTCCGTAAAAGGGAAGAGGCCAAAGCAAAGAAGGTCGCAGATAAACAAAGGGAGCAGGCAACTGCAGAATCCAACATGGAAATTGAAAATAGAGATAGCGGAGAGGATGTTCAAGAGCCTATGGAAGTGGATGAAGAGGGGCAAGAAGCTGAAGATGAAGAGGCACGCCGTGCAAGGATTCGTGCAGAAGAGGAAGAGGTTTGGGAAACCGTCAAGCAAATGAAAGGTGCAAAGTGGCATGGGAGTGTTCCCTCAAGGAGGCAAGCTCAAAAAGTGAGGACTTTAGGGACAGTGGAAGAGGGTGACTCGTCTGAATTGGACGGAGAGGAGGAAGAGGAAGGAGAAGGAGATGACCAAGAGAGTCTGGGGGAGATGGACAGCGATTTTGGAGGTGGTGATGAAAGAGAAGAAGAAGGAGAAGAAACAGAAAGAGCCATTAAAGGTGGCCTGGAGCAAAAAGAAATCATTGAAGAAGTATGTGAAAGGGCAACGCATGACATGACCTACGGCAGCTGCGAAAACATCCAAGCAATGGTGCAAGATTGCGTGGCTCGTGCTCAAGAAGCCCTCGAGGAAGCTGGGCTCCGATTCCCCCCTCAAAAACTATTGTACCATGTCCAGAAAATTCTGGGGGTGAGGGACAATGCTAAAGTGGTTGCAGCGTGGGAGAGATGGGCGTTGCATTGCGATGACACCCCGGAATGGGGGTGCGTGCAATGCCACCGCCTGTTTTTCTTGAAAGAAATGAGGCATCTCACTAAGGAAATGCTGGAGGCAAACCAGAAAAAGCATGGTGAAAGGTGGGCAGCTCTTCCGGAGCACTTGAAAGCCCGGCACATGGAATTGGATGAGGATGACCATTTTATTGGGATGACTCCAATGGTGTGTGTGTCATGTTTCAAGTCTTTTTGCGTTGGCACTCTTCCCAAATTCAGCACGCAAGCTTTTGTGCCGGAGTTGAAAGAAGTTAAATGCCTCAACAGTTTTGAAGCTCGCCTTGTTTCACCAGTATTGTCCTTTGCTCGTGTCGTCGAGGCACCCAAGAAAGAAAACATGCGGATGAAGGGAAGTGTTGTGCTTGTCCCTGCCAACCTGAACACCATTCAAACACACCTACCGCGTGCGGTTGATGAGCATGATGTGCTACCAGTGAACCTGAAGCGTGATCTTAAGTTCGAGAGGGCCTTCCTCGCTGGCAATGCACGGCCCTTGATGGTGCAACGTGCCATGGCAGCCTTGGCACAAACTCCATTGTATCAGTCGCATGGAGTGCAAGTCAAGCAGGATTGGATTGAGGAGTGGTACAATACCTTACCTTGTGATGATGAAAGGAGGGAGGAGGTTAAAAAGAATGGCAAAATACAACAGGGAAGGGAAGAGGTTTATGGGGAGGACGGCCCACGTTACTTCGGGGAGGAGGACTCAGAAAACCTAGGAGAGGCGTTGCCTAGCCCCTCTTCAGGGCAAGAAGAGGCAAAGGCAATTCAGCTTGAGGAGGAGAACGTAGAGGAAAGTTTGCTTTGTGAGACACTAAGTCAAGGCAAGGATGACAAATGCGAAATTCTATGTGAAAGCACAAGAACAGGCAGGCGTCAAAAACAAGGACAAGGTAGATGAAAGCTTCGAAGAATCCAATCAAGTTCAAAGTGAAACTGAGGAGGAGCTAAAATGTCGCATCCAACGAGAGAGCATGTATTGCACATGGAGTGATCTAGAAGAGGATGAGATGGAAGAGGAAGGAGGCAGTGCTGAAAAAGTTAGGCAAAATATGGATGCTCTTGAGGAAGGAAACGAGGATGATAAAAAGCTCCAAATCCCTAGAGAAGGGCCCCAAGAGGGTGGAATTGAAGCAGATGATTCACAAGAGGTGACTGAAGTGGATAGTGATGAGTTGGAGGATATATTGGCTGGTGGTCAAGACACGCAGATTGACGATTTCATGGTGGAAGATGCACAAATCCACCAAGATGCCCGGACTGCTTTGTTGGGTAAAATGCTGAACATTGCTCCCTCTCAAGGTATGCAAGCAAAGGGGGTGTTGCGCATTCCCCACGGGGAAGAGCTGAGCTTCCCTCGCATCTATCAAGGACAGGAGAAGCAGGTGTGTGAGACGGTGAATGCAAAACACATCAAAGAAGTATGTGCTTGGGAAGCCATGGCTGCCGACCGCCGGGTTGCGTATGACATTGATAACTTGTTCTTGAAGGGGCGTATGGTGAAAACGTATGAAATTGAGAACCAAGGCTCCCTTAAATCACGCCAATCTTGCCTTGGGGATCGAGTTATNACGGTGGAAGACATACGCAACGCTGCTTCCTTAAAAGACCTCATTTCTCAAANTTACTGCTACGCCTCCCTTAAAAATGTAAGAGGCANACCATTNCACTTGCAAAGCATTCGCTCAGAGCAATTCGCCAAGATCCGCCAGATGGGCGCCCCAACCTTCTTCTTTACATTCGCCCCTTCTGACACTCAATGGAAGCAGCTCCTGCGCTTAATAATATACTTGAGGGATGCATGCGCACCATCTGAGGCAGAGCTTGATGAATTGCTTGATGGAAGCCACATTTCACGCCTCAAAGTGGCTGACCTCTTGCGTAGTGACCCTGTCACTGTTGCACGTACCTTGGAGCACATGTTCGAGGAAATCATGGCCTTGATCAAAGGGGCAAACATTTTTGGTCCAGTCAAATCCCACTTTCGCATCACGGAAGTCCAATGCCGCATGACCAAGCACATTCATGGCTTTATTCAAATCTACAATGCACCTGCCCTGAGCCCCCTTCTCGAGAATGAAGAGGAGGTGGTTGCTTTTGTAGACAAGCATGTGACTTGTGATGCAGACCTTCTCCCTAAGGATAGAGCTAAGTTCCATGTGCACAAACACATGCTCAACTATTGCATGAAAAACAAGGGCCATACGTGCCGCTTCAATTTCCCTAAGCCACCCATGCGACAGACCCGCATCTTGCTCCCTTTTGACAAGTCCCTTTTCGAGCCTAAGTATTACGACTTCCTAAATGCATGTGCAAACAAGATTGCTGAGCTCCTCCTTCACCTTCAAGACCTGCTCTATCCTAAGCCCAAGAAAGAAGACAAAAAAACAAAGGAGGGGCTGCCTCAAGGGGAAGGCCTGCCTTCTCCCAAGGAAGCCACTGTTCCTCAAAAACAAGGGCAAAAGCCTAAAGAGCCACCTTGCAACAAGTTTGCTGACAAAGTGCATCAAGTGCCTGAAACATTCGAGGAGTTCCTTGAACTCCTTGGAATGGATGAAGAGACTTACTTGCTTGCTTTGCAAATCAAGCTGAATCGCAAAACGGTCGTGCTCAAACGAAAGCCAGCCCATATCATGATCAATTCCTTTAACGTGCAGCTTGCAACTCTCTGGCATGGCAACTGCGACCTTCAGTACATTTGCGATCCTTACAGCTGTGCTTATTACTTGACTGCTTATCTCACAAAAGAAAACAAGAATTGGACCAAGCTCTTTGAGGATTTTGCTGAGACTGCTCGCATAAAAGAAACGTCTGCATGCGCCCTTATTAACAAGACAGGCAACTTCATCATGTCCCGCACGGAAATTGGCTCACATGAGGTGGTGGATGTTATCCTTTCCATTCCACTAAGTCGGGATTCTGTTGAATATGTGAAGATCACGTCTGCCCCCCCTGAAGAGCGCGTCCGCGTTCTCAAAACCAAGAAAGAAGTGGAGAACCAGCCAGGCTCAAGTGAGCATGTGTATAAGCCCAGCAAGCATCACAAGTATTCAAATCGCCCAGCCGTCATGGAGAATGTTTGCATGGCTGATGCATTTTGCATTTACACTGCCGGCTCTTTCAACACTGATGAGCACCATTACAATTTCAAGAAGAAACCTTTTGGGCGTCGAATCCTGATGTCCTCTGGCATACCTGAAAGCCAAGATCCAGAAAAATATTACAGGGAGCATATCATGTTGTTCTTGCCTTGGCGGGATGAGGATGACCTTTATTTCGGGCATGATTCGTACCAAGAGGCTTTTGAGGCAAATCGTGAGGTGATCTTAGGAAACAAAGCTCCTTATTATAAGGGCATGCCATGGAACTGGGATGATGTGCGAGAGGCCATCGCACTCAAGAAGCAGGCTGTAATCGCATCAGGTGCAGCTCATATCAACTGGCAATATGGGGGTGTAGAAGAAGAATTTTTTAGGAAGGCAGACAATGGGGAGGAAAACGCTGAACTGAGCAGTGAGGAA
>SL_4KL_010_BRINEDRAFT_10002355_pt1 | contig 10683 bp, 13 predicted proteins | sample SodLak_010_BRINE_2_FD_10664 | JGI IMG/M metagenome (IMG submission 10664) | reverse complement strand
GGATTTGAACCATACTGCGGTTCTGCGAGCATCGCGAGCAGGTTCGCAGTTCGGGTTCAAATCCCGCTCCGGGCGTACTTTTGCGGCGAACAACACGCTGAGCACATGCTGCGCAGCATGTTCTCAGCAACACCGTGAGCCCCAAATACCTCAAGAGGGATTTGAATCAGAGAGTGAAGCGAACGCAGTGAGCGGAACGACCGAGGTTCAAATCCCGCTCCGGGTGCCCTTCTGCGACGAACAACACACCGAGCAACCGGCGTACTGTGTTACGTTCGTTTTGATCCGAGTATCAACAAAGCGATCCCAGTGGAAACTGCGGGTGCGACAACACAAACAACAGACAGCGACAGCAACACTCAGGATTCGAGTCGGCGGATAACGAAGAACACGCCCGCGGCGAGCGCAATAACCACCAACGTCGCGATAATGAACAGCCCGGCAACCTGCGGAAAGACCAGCGCGAGCGCGATGAGGAACGTAAACGCAAACAGCGACAAAATAATGACGAGTAACGCAACCGCGGGCTGTTGTGCCGTTGCCAACACGATTCGTTCTTTCATGTTCAGATCCGTGAGGTCGATGTCGCTGTCGGGGGCAGTGTCGCTGTCGGCTGCATCGTCGCTGGTGGCATCAGATTCGTCAGTACCGTCTACTGCGTCGTCGCCAACGGCGGTGGGGTCGGCGTCCGATCCGGAGGGATGTGAGTCGGCCACGGTTCATGTTTGGCCGGCACAATCCTGAGTGTGTCGTTTTCTGATCCTCACCGATCGGTCGACAGCCGTTCGTCCCAGTCGAGCCACTCGTACTCCCAGCCGGTTGGGGCAACGGAGCCCTGGCTGTCGAACTCGGCGTCCTCCCGGCGGGTTCGGTTGCGCTCGTGGCCGCTGGCCTGCTCGCCATCGACCAGCATCGGGCGGAACGAAACCGGTCCGAGCGGCTCGACTGAACCGAGTCGCGGTCGCGACGCGTCGGCGTCGTGGTCGGCGGCAACGAGCGTTTGGTCGGTCGCCCCACGCGGGAAGACGATCCGACCGTCGGGCGCGAGCTGTTCGACGAGCGAGCGCGGCGGCGAGACGACCGCGGTTTCGACGAGAATCCGGTCGAACGGCGCGTAGTCCGGATAGCCGCGTGCGCCGTCACGGCAGTCGACCAGCACGGCGTCGTAGCCGGCAGCCGCGAGATTTGTGCGAGCGAGTTGCACGAGGTGTCGGTCGATGTCGACGGCATGGACGTGGCGGTCGCCGACGAGTTCGGCGAGCACGGCGGCCGTGTAGCCGACGCCCGCGCCGACGATGAGCGTCTCGTCGCCGTCGCCCGCAGCGAGCGCCTCGACGAGTCGGGCGACCGTCCGGGGACTGAGTGCTCGCGAGCCGGCCACCTCCTGTGATCGGTTGGCATACGCGTTATCGACGAATGTGTGACGCGGAACCGTCGCCAACGCGTTCAGGACGTCGCCACAGAGTGGTCGGTTCCGGGCGGCCAGCCCATCGACCATATCGGCGCGAAGCGTCTCGTGATCCATTGGTGGTGCTGGGTCGGCAACGGGCTTGAACTGTGCGCTCGACGTGTGCTGATCTGCCGGAGTTACCTCGGGCGCATCGGGACGAACCGAACGGGAACAATCTCCTCGCGCTCGTGGCCGCCGGGCGTCGGATGGAGTCGGCAGAGCACCTGCTGATTGCGGCCAAACGGCCCGACAACGACGCCCGCTGGACGGGTCTGCTCGATGAGCGCACCGGGCGGGTCGGCAGGCGCACAGGTGAGGTAGACCGCATCGAACGGCGCGTGTTCGGGCCACCCCATCCGGCCGTCGCCAACCCGGAGATGGATGTCGTAACCGAGGTCGGCAAGTCGATCACGAGCGCGCTCGGCGAGTTCGGGGTCGTACTCGATGCTGTAGACGTGTTCCGCGCCGACGACTTCCGCAGTGACCGCCGCGTGATAGCCACAGCCGGTGCCGATTTCGAGGACGCGGTCGCCCGGTTCGAGCGCGAGCAAGTCGAGCATGCGACCCACGATGTGCGGGGCGCTGATCGTCTGGTCGTTGCCGATGGGGAGCGGCCGGTCCTCGTAGGCCGCCGCGCGGCGCTCGGTTGGAACAAAGCGATGGCGTGGAACCGCACGGAGCGCCGCCTCGGTCGTGGGGCGCTCAACCGCACCGCTGGCAACGAGGTCGTCGACCAGCCGGTTTCGCGCAGCCGTCGTGTCCATAGTGGGATGTGTTACCACCCGAATGTAGCCGTTTCGGCGGAAGCGAGGAAAATTGGGTAAAAAGAGCGGCAAAAAGCCGTTACCAGGCCGACCACGCGGTCGTCGTTTCGTCGATGCCGTACACACGCTTGGCGTCTTTCGCGTACACCATATCGCCGTCCTGGTCGAACTTGTCGAACCGGTAGCCGTCGGCATCGCCGCGAACGAACAGGCCGGTGATGGTGAACTCGTCGTCGCCAAATGATTCGGTTTCGCCAACACGAAGTTCGTAGTCGCCGGGGACGTTGAGTTTGAGGCTCCGCGTCTCATCGCGAGAGCCGTCTTTCGGGTGCAGCGTCACGTTGACGCCGACGTTGTCGACTGCCCGCGTCCAGACGGTTTCGACGTCCTCCATGACCGCCTTCTCGAATCGGCTGTCCGCATCGAGCAGTTCGAGTCCGGTGACGCGAACCTGCAGAATTGCTTCCGGCGTGTCAACAATGAACTCGTCGCCGACTTCGACCGTTTCGTCGGGGTCGGTTTCGAGTCGCGTGCTGAAGGAGTCGCCGCCTTGGGAGACGATGATTTTCTTTTCGACCGTCGGCGTCGAGTCGATCCGTGTTTTGTGGACGTGGGCGCACTCGCTACAGCGGACGGTGAGGTCGCCGCCGGGTTTGAGCACCTCGTGGATGGTGTCGTCGTGTGGCGAACAGGCGGGGCAGGCGAGTGCCACGCGGTCGCCGGTGTCAGTGTCGCTCATAGGCCGTCATTCCGCTGCAACGCGTAAAAAGCCGTGCTTGTGGGGCCGCTGTGTGCCGGTCTACCGCGGCGCAGCGGCCAGCTGTCTGCGGAAACGGCTGTTTGCGATGGCGGTATGACTGGCTGTCAACTACCGCGGTAGCGTTAGTTCGACGCCATCGGCAAACACCGTTGGTTCCCGTAGAATGCCGTCGAGATGCAGCGGCGCGTCGGTCTCGCCGCCGATTCCCGCGTTGTCGCCGATTGCAATGTGAACCGTCCCAGCGGCCTTCTCGTCCAACAGCACCGACCCAACCAGTTCGTCGACGCCGACGTTCGTACCGATGCCCAGCTCTGCAAGGTTGGAGGCATCGCGACCGACCTGCTCGGCGGCGGTTTCGATCTGCTCGCGGATCTCGTCATCCGAAATGTCGGTGACGTAGCCGTTTTCCACCTCGAACCGAAGGTGTTGGTCGGCTGCAAGCAGACCGTGCGGACGCATCGTGCCGTCGACTACGTAGGTGCCGGTGGCGCACTCGGGGGCGACGAAAATTTCGCCGGCCGGGAGGTTCGAAAATCCCCCCTGTGCGTGGACGAGCCCCGTATCGAGCAGCCACTCGCGGTCGCCGATTTCGAAGGTGATGTCGGTTCCCTGTGGTGAGGTGACGCGGATTTCGTCGGCTCCGACGACCTGTTCGAACATGGTTTCGGAGTGGGCGGCAATCGCGTCGTAGTCGGCGTCGAGGCCGGCGACAAACACCGATTCGGTGATGCCGGGAAGCGTTGCCCCCCGAGCGCCAGCATCGCACGCACTCCCGCGAGCGCGAGTGTGACTGATGCTCTTCGTGGTCGGTGCGAGAAATACGTCGGCCTTGCGGAGGGCGGCCGCCACGGGTTGGGGTGGCTCAGCGCCGTGCTGTGGCCCCGGCGGATAGCGAACAATCACGGGGTCGTCGGTGAGCCCGCTCGCAACGGTGTAAAGGGTCTCGCCGATTCGGCGGCGTTTGTCGTCGGTGACTATCACGCAAGTTTCGTCGCTCCCGAGTCCAAGACACTGGGTGAGTGCGGTTTCGGCGGCATCACGGAGATCATCGTCGCTGACTGCTGGGTCGCGCTGATAGTCGGCCTCGCTCATACACCGTGTTGCCGGCGGCGGTGGTTAGCCCTTACTGTGGGCCTCAGCCGAGTTGATGATGGGTGATCGCGTCAGTACCCGTTTTTTCGGTGTCGAGAACCGCCACATGAAACGCGTCGTCAGCGCCCGCAATCGGCAGCCCACCGGGATTGACGCGGACGGTGTCGCCACGCGATTCGAGCGCCCGTTCGTGGGTGTGGCCGTGAAGCACGTAGTCGTAGTGGCCCGCATCGACCAGCGCGTCGATGAGTGTCCCGTTGGTGCCGTGGTACACCGCAATCGACACGTTGTCGGCGTCGAGTTCACCGCACTCGCCGAGATACGTCCCGAACTCGTTGACGACGTTCGCGAGCGCCCACTCGCCGTCGTTGTTGCCGCGAACGGCCGAAAAGTCGAAGGCGTCCGACTCGAACGGCGTCGCCGAAAACGGGGCGACGATGTCACCGCAGTGGATGACGCGGGCAACGCCCTCGGATTCGAAGAGCTGGACGGCTGCGTCGACGAGTGCGAGGTTGTCGTGGGTGTCCGAAACAATGCCGAGTTGCATGACTGATCGGTCGCTGTCCACGACGAAAAAAGTAGGGAGAACCGAGAAAACGGAGGTGGCGGGGGCAATCGGCGTTAGTTCGCCGCGTCGATGAGCAGTTCGACCCCGGGAAGATCCGCGCCGGTGAGCGCACGGATGTACGCCCCGCCGGCGATCGAGACGTGGCCGAAGTCCGCTTCGTTCATGCCGTACATCTCGATTGCGCGCGAGGTGTCGCCGCCGCCGACGACCGAGAAACAGTCGGTTTCGGCGATGGCTTTCACCGCGCCAACCGTCCCGTGTGAAAACTTTTCATCCTCGAACACGCCGAGTGCACCCTTCATAAACACCGCATCCGAGCTGCGGATAATCGGATCGTACTTGTCGACGGTTTCCTCGGAGATATCCATATAGTCGTACGCGCCGGCGTCGAGTTTCTCGTTGGTGTGTTCGGCGCGCTCGCCGTCGTCGTCCTCGTAGGCAAGTCCCTCGGCAAGGACGATCTGGTCGCCGCGTTCCTCGAGGAGGTCGACGATCACGTCCTCGTTTTTTGCCCACTGCGTGTCGTACAGATCGAGCCCGTCGTGGCGATCGTAGCCGACGTCGTAGCCGGCGGCGCGCTGGAAGAGCTGGCCGGCAATGCCGCCCATACAGAAGTAATCGATTTTGTCGCCGATGGCGTTCATCACACCGATCACGTCGGTTGCTTTCGTGCCGCCGATCACCATGGTGACCTGCCCATCGAACTCCTTGGTCGCAATTGCGGTGTTGGCCTCGTACTCCGACTGCATCACGCGGCCCGCAAACGCGGGCAAAACGAGCGGAAAGCCGACCAGCGACGCGTGTTTGCGGTGTGCCGCGGAGTAGGCGTCGTTGATGTAGGCGTCGAAATGCGACGCGAGCGTCCGGACGAACTCGGTTTTGGCTTTCACCGCGGGATCGGCCTCGGGCAACTCGTCGTCGCTCATGCGAGTGTTGTCGAGCAACAACACCTCGCCGGCTTCGAGCGCGTCAATGGCGGCGAGCGCATCCGCGCCGTAGATGTCGTCGACGAACCCCACGTCGCGGTCGATGTACGAGGCGAGAATGTCGGCGTGCTGATCGAGCGAGACGAAGTCGTCGTCACCGGGGCGACCCTGATGGGCCATGAGGACGACGCGGTGGCCCGCCTCGGCGAGTTCTTTGACCGTTTTGGCGTGGCGCTCGAACCGGCGGTTGTCCTGGACGGTGCCGTCTTCAACGGGTGAGTTGAGGTCGAGGCGAACGAGCACGCGTTGGTCGGGGTCGAGGTCGTCGATGGTGTTGAACGAGGTCATGGGTGTCAATTGGGGTACGAGTGAAAAAGTGATTGGGTCTGGTGCGGTCGAAAGAGAGTCGGAAGCGGTCAGCTCGGTCGGGTCGGCCCGCTCAGGCTTCGTCGATGATGAGCGCAGCCGTGTCGATCATGCGGTTCGAGAAGCCGTACTCGTTGTCGTACCAGGTGAGGATTTTCACGAGGCCGCCGTCGCCGATGACGTTCGTCGAGTTGAGATCGGCGTACGACGAAAACGGGAGGCCGATGATGTCGCTGGAGACGACCTCGTCATCGGTGTAGCCGAGGACGCCGGCGAGTGGACCGCTGTCGGCCGCTGCGCGGAACGCGTCGTTGACGTCGTCGGCCGTCACGTCGGCCTCGAGGTCGACGACGAGTTCGGTCAGCGACCCGTTCGGAATCGGGACACGGATCGCCATCCCGTCGATTTTGCCCTCCAGCTGGGGAAGGATTTCGGTCGTTGCCTGTGCGGCACCCGTCGAAGTGGGCACGATGTTTTCGGCGGCCGCGCGGCCACGGCGCTGTTTGGCCTTCGGCGCGTCGATCAGCGTCTGGCTGCCCGTGTAGGCGTGAACAGTCGTCAGCGTCGCCGAGTTGATTTCGAACTCCTCGTCGAGAATCTGGGCGACGGGCGTGACGCTGTTGGTCGTACAGGAGGCGTTCGAGACGATGTCCTCGCCGTCGTACTCGTCGTGGTTAACACCGTAGACGAGGGTTTTGACCGGCTTTTCACCCTTGGGTGGGGCCGAAATGATGACCTTGTCAGCACCGGCTTCGAGGTGCTGGGCGGCGTCGTCTTTCGTCCGGAAGATGCCGGTGCATTCGAGCGCGACGTCGACATCGAGTTCGCCCCACGGCAGTTCGGTCGGGCTCTGGATGTTGAACAACGGCACCGACGTGCCGCCGATGGTGAGTTCGTCGCCATCGAGTTCGAGGCCGTCGAGACGGCCCATGATGGTGTCGTACTTACAGAGGTACCGCATGTCCTCGAAGTCCATCACATCGTTGATGCCGGCGAGTTCGACGCGTGGGTTGTCGAAAATCGCGCGGAACGTACTCCGGCCGATCCGACCGAACCCGTTGAGGCCGACTCGGATGACCTCGCTTTCGTCGACGTCGTCTGCCGCATCCAAATAGGATTTACTCATACCCGAATGAGAAGTCTACAACTACTTAAAACAGCCCGAAGTGCCGCCATGACATTCCCAATCAATTGGGAGAAATGACGTGGTGTGTCCGAAACGCAGCGGGTGATGTACGCGGTGGAGACCGCATTCAGCAGGGACAGAAACCTTTTGGCCGGCGCTTGCGTACGGGTTGCTGATGAGACGAAACGATGGCGATGATCCGTTTGGCGACATTTTTGACGAAATCGAGCGCATGATGCAGGGCATGACCGCCGCGGATGACGCCGGCTTCGCCTCCGAAACACACATCGATGTCTACGAGGAGGGCGAGACGGTTCGACTCGTCGCCGACCTGCCGGGCGTCAACAAAACCGAACTCGGCCTCCAGTGTGATGGCACGACCCTCACGATCAGCGCGGCGAGCGATCACCGCGAGTACGACGAACGGGTTCGACTGCCGGTGACCGTCGACGAACACTCCGCGACGGCAACGTTCAACAACGGCGTCCTCCACGTCACGTTCGACCGCGCAGACGAGTCGGCCGCCATCGACGTCGAGTAACGAGTCGCGCCCACACCGTTTCGCTCACCCTCCGTTTTTCGACGACGTCCGCCCTCGCTCGGCCGTCTCATGAATCAGCCCTGCGAGTCGATCGTAGAAATCCGGTTCGTACTTTGTCGCCGCATCGATCGTCGGCCGCGCGTTCGTCTCGTTGACGACGAGCCGGTCGTCGGTTTCGAGCAGATCGACGCCGAGATACGGAATGTCGAGCACGGCCGCCGTTCGTTCGGCGAGTCGCTGGTGGCGGTCGGGCAGGTCGACGCCGGTCGCGGTGGCTCCGCGGTGGACGTTGTGTTTCCACCGCCCCTCGCCGAGCGAGTCGGGCAGCCGCCGTTCGACCGCGCCAACGCAGTCGCCGTCGATCACCATCGCTCGATAGTCGCGCGCGTCGGGCAGATACTCCTGGATGAGATACGATTTGTCGCCGGTCGCCCGGAAATCGTGCACCAGATTCAGATAGTCGACGAGGCCCAGCAACGAGTCGAGGTCGGCGGCTTTGGCGACGCCAATGCCCCGGGTCGTCGAGTTGGGTTTGACGACGACCGGGAAGGAAAACTCGGAGACTGCGTCGACGACGACCGACTCACCAACGGGGTTCGAGATCATCACCGTCCGTGGCACGGCAACTCCCGCCGCGTCAAGTGCGGCGATCACGCCGGCCTTATTTCGCGATGACAGCACCGCCTCGCGGTCATTGACCCACGGAATGTCGAGACGGGCGTCGAGGGCTGCACCCTCCATGAGTCGGCCGGGATAGACGAAGCCGACGTCGAAGTTAGCCGAGAGGGCAGCATCAGCGGGATCCACATCGGTGAGTCGAATCGCGCGTTTTTTCACCTGCACATGGGTGACCTCGATGTCGCGGTCGGCGAAGGGTTCGCGTACACGATCAAAGGTTTCAGCCCGTGTCGTCATCGCCAGCCGGAGCATACGCTGGCGGTCGGGTGGAGAGGTGAAAAGTGGTCGGTCTCGGTCGCTCAGGCGACGAGTTCTTTCTCGCCGCGTTCGACGACGATGCGGCACGGCGGCGAGATTTTGTTGTACGCACGCCGGAAGGCTTCTTTGACGACGGGTGCTTGGTCGACGTCGCAGTAGGCGGTGAAAATCGGTTCGTCAGCACCCATTCGGGCGGCGGTGCCGACGATTTTGCCGAACGACTGGCGCATCCCGTCGGAAACACGGTCCGCACCCGCGCCAGTTGCCTGTTTGTTCTCGCGGAGAATCTGGTGGGGGAACTTGCGAAGCTGCATCTTGTAGTTGCCCTCACCGAGCGTTTTCAGCAGATGACGGTTGGCCGACAGTCGCGAGGATTCGAGCGAGCCGTGGCGGATTTGGACGGCTTCCTCGGTGACGAGGCTGATTTTGACGGGGTAGTCGTCGGGGTCGGCCTGGAGGTCGCCCATGCTGTGCTGTGCGACCTTCGACTGCGGGATGCCGGTGATATACTCACGTCGGGTGTACGAGGGCTTGTCGATATCCCTGTACATCGAGGCTGGTTTTTCTCCCATGGTTACTTATCCGGTCGAACGCCGCTTGCCCGAATAAAGCCTTCGATGAAAGTCCGCGTATTACCGCCTGTGAGCCAGTCACACGGCCGAATTCGGCGGTTACTCGCGTTCGTCGGCCCGAGCCGGCGGTTCGGCCGCCACCGAGCGACCGCCAGTCGACGTGGGTTCATCGGCGGAGTCGACCACGTCAGCCGCCGGCGACGACGGCGGCTCGACGGAGACGAACGCCAATCCTGCCTCGTCAAGCAGCGCCGCCGCCCGGTCAGTCACCGAGGGCGCGACCAGAACACCGCGAACAACCGCTCGGTCGCCGACTTCCCGCGCGATGGCGTCGACGTAGCGCTGGAGTTGGCTGACGGCACTCGGCCCGACGCGACGACGTTTCAGCTCGACCACGACCGGCGTCCCCGAGTCGTCGCGGCCAAACAGGTCAATTGGGCCGGCGTCGGTGGGCCGTTCGGTCGCCAGCGGTTCGAATCCCTGGGTGATCGCATCGGGATTGTCGATGAGGAACGTGCGGAGGTCGGCCTCGCTGCCGGTCACCGAAAGCTGTCGACGACCGCTCACCGAGAGTGCCGAGAGCTGTTCGACCGCGTCGAACCGGATGTCGAGCGTTTCGTCGGGTGACGACCGGACGCTCCGAACGCGAAGCTGTCCGTCACGAACTGCCGCGTGATGCTGTGAACCGGGCGGTTGCCAGTTCACCGGCTGTTGGTTTTCGTCGGTGTGAACCAGCGCCGAGCCGTCGGGTTTGAGAATCACGAGGCGACGACCGAGTCCGAGCGTCGAGGCTGCCCGGCCGTCGTACTCGACCGTACAGCGGCCGAAAATGGTGATGAGATCGCCACGCTCGAAGGCGGCTTCGAGCTCCCACAGCGCCTCACGGTGGGCCGGCTGATGAATAGTCGTCACACTCACGATGGCGGCTACACGGCGGATGGACAAAAATAGCCGGACAGGCGACGCCCAAACCGATTTGATTGTGTCGGCCGTAGGTCGCCTATGGTCCGCGTTGCCGACACGATCGAAATCGACGTCACAGCCGAGGCCGTGTTTCGGTTCCTCGATGACCCCGAAAGCCACGCGACGATCACGCCAGCAATCGATCGAATCGAAAACGTCGAACCGCTCGACAACGGCGGCAAGCAACTCGACTACACCTACCGAATGGTCGGAATCCCTATCGACGGTCATCTCACGCAGACGGTGCACGAGCCGCCCAGTCGTCACGTCTTCGCACTCGAAAGCGGAATCGATGGCGAACTGGGATTCGATATCGAGTCGACCGAATCGGGCTGTCTGGTAACGTACCATGCGGAGTACGCGATTCCGGGCCGGCTGCTTTCGCGGGTCGTCGAGCCCGCGGTCCGTCGGTACAACGAACGACAGCTACAGACCACACTCGAGAATTTGAAGCGGGAAGTCGAAAACACGTAAATGGGAGGGGTTACACATATCTGCTCGCGAATGCGGGCGATGCTGCTCTCGTGTTGGTTAACAAAAATGCCGCCTCCCCGATTTGAACGGGGGACAGCTCGATCTTCAGTCGAGTGCTCTCCCAGGCTGAGCTAAGGCGGCGTGC
>SL_4KL_010_BRINEDRAFT_10002353_pt1 | contig 10685 bp, 10 predicted proteins | sample SodLak_010_BRINE_2_FD_10664 | JGI IMG/M metagenome (IMG submission 10664) | reverse complement strand
CACCAAACCCGCACACCCTTTTCGGCTATTTTTTGATGGAGGCTTCGCATCAATTTTCCGCTGTGCAGTGCCCCTTCAACCCTGTTTTTTATCGCAGGTAATCCCTCAATTTCCGTGATGCTGTAGATCTCCTTTTCACCAAGTCGATCGGCAAGTTCTTTATTCAGTTCCGTAATCCTGCCCCGGCAAGTCTCGTACAACTCTTCATCCGTAAAAATCTCCCGGCCACCGACAGGCTCATACCCAATTGCTTCATCCCCCAGCGTTTTCCGCAGAAGTTTGAGTCCGCGCCATCGCCTCTCAATTCTATTCAGAACCGTCGCTTTTCCGGAAATCTCCATATCGGCAAGATGCTCGCTCATCGATCCGATACAGGCAAACCCGGCATTTCGGGTGCTCGCCCCTTCCGGAATCTCTCCTCGTTCCACAATCAACACATCGCGATCGGGATATTTCTCTTTGTAAAACAGTGCGGTGGAAGCCCCCACAATTCCGCCTCCCACAATTAAAAGATCGGGAGATTGTTTCCACGCTGTTTTTTCCCAGTATGATGCAGCTGCTCTCATTTCGCCTGTGATTTCATCCAAATTTCAGCTTCGGGATCTCCCTCTTCCGGTGCCCAGCCTGCAAACTGTTTATCCGTCTCTGCGTTATAAGGGCCTTTTTTGCACTCAAAAAGAATCGTATCCGGCTCCAAAACCAAAAATGAGTGCCAAACTTTCGGTTCAATATCCACCACACCCGGCAAAGGCTTAGCTTTCAACAGTTGCTCCGATACTCTATTTCCGGCATCATCAAACGTGAAAAACCGAATAGCGCCCTGAAGCAACACAATCGATTCCGTGGCATGATCCAGCGGGTGGCAATGTGGACGAACATACGTGCCCGGCTGCAAAAAATTTACCAGTCGCTGTACTTCCGCCTCCTGTTTGCGATGGATCGGCAGTATCATCCGCCGTCGTTCACTCTTTCGAGAGGCTGCGATTCCTTTTTCAATCAGCTCATCCGTCAACTGAAACAGATCACCGGTCGGATTTTCAAATGCAAGTTTTGCCATTTAAACTATCGATCAAGAATTAACGATGCCATCAAAGCAGAACCGGTAAGCATGCACTTTTCATCCACATTATATTTGGGGTGATGCCAGCTCCAAGTCGATCCGGTCTCTTCGCTTCCACTTCCCAAAAAGAAAAACGCCCCGGGAAAATGCTGCTGGTAGAATGCAAAATCTTCTCCGGCCATAATCGGTTTTTCAAGTTCAAGAGTTGATGAACTCCCCAACATTTTTCTCGCCGATGCCAGAACATTCCCCGTTAAATCCACATCATTATTAACAGAAGGATACCCTTCATTAAACGTAAAGGAGTAGTCGCCACCGGCGGCTACCATCACACCCTTCACAATCGCCTCCATACGATCCCGAACCAGGTAGGCATTCTTCTCCGAAAACGTCCGCACAGTCCCGATCATCTCCGCTTTGGCGGGAATCACATTATAGGTAGTACCCGCACGGACGCGCCCGATGGTTACCACAGCCGGTTCGGTGGGGTCAATAGAACGGCTCACAATCGTTTGAAACTGCGTAATAATCTGCCCCATCAATACAATGGGATCAACCGTCAGATGGGGAGTGGCCGCATGACCGCCGACTCCTTTCAAGGTTATTTCAAATTCATCCGGCCGGGCCATCAGCGGTCCCGGCTTAACGGCAATCTCTCCGGGTTTATAATTGGGATTTGTATGCATCCCATAAATTTCCTGAACGCCATGCTCCTGCAAAAAACCGGTTTCGCAAAGTAGTCGGCCGCCGCCGGGAAGCGTCTCTTCGGCCGGCTGAAAAATCAGCAGCACTTTTCCGTCAATATCATCCTGCATTTCGGCCAAAATTTGCGCCGTTCCCAAGAGGTTGGCAGTATGTGCATCATGCCCGCAGCAGTGTGCGGCACCTGCCCGCTCCGACATAAACTCCTTTTTATGATCTCCCTCCTCGTCCATCTCAAGTGCATCAATATCAGCCCGCAATGCAACAACACGATCTGATTTTTTTCCCTCAATAATTCCCACACAACCGGTTTCGAGCGGACGATGCGCTTCAATCCCCATTTTTTTTAGCTCATGGACGATATAATCCGTTGTTTCAAACTCCTTGAAACTTACTTCCGGATTTTTGTGAAGATAGCGACGGGTCTGTACCATATAATCAAAATGAGCTTCCGCTTTTTTCTGTATGGCACGATTCAAATCAGTCATGAAAGAACGAGTTTATTGTGTGATCTGTTACTATTTGTAAATACTAAAATTAGAACCAAATATACCGATTTATGAATCCATTTGAACTGCATATTCCAACCCGGCTTTTTTACGGAAAAGAGAAGTCTGCTAATTTTTTTGAACACCTTACTCAATACGGTAAAAAAGCGATGGTTGTCATAGGTGGTGGCAGCGTTAAAAAAATGGGGTACCTCGATGAAGTAACCGCACATCTCGAAAAAAATGGCGTAGATCACGTTCTGTTCGAAGGCATTGAAGCCAACCCCCATGCGCAAACTATCAACAAAGCGGCAGAAATCGGTAAAAAAGAAAATGTAGATTTTATAGTCGCCCTTGGCGGCGGCTCGGTGATGGATGCATCCAAAGCGATCGCAGGTTTGATACATGATGATCTCGATGACATCTGGCCATACACTGTCGGTGGACCAAAATATCGGCAGATGAACGGCGCACTTCCGGTTTGTGCCATCCCCACAACCGCGGCAACGGCATCAGAAGTTACAGCTCACGCGGTTATCTCCAACCCCGAAGTGAAAGGGAAATCACCCGTCAGCTATCCATTTATGAAGCCGAAAGCGTCGTGGCTGAATCCCGCATTTCATACCTCACTTCCACTCACCACCACTCGTGATGGTGCTTCTGATATTTTGAGCCACGTTTTTGAGAACTATCTGCTAGGTGGCAACGATTCTGACTTGGCCGACCGCTACAGCGAAGGTGTGATGGAGACCGTGCTCGAAACACTCCCAAAAGTTGAACTCGATCCGGAAAACGAACATCTGCGCGGACAGCTTTTGTGGGCATCCACTATGGCACTGAACGGAATGCAAATTGCAGGAAGAGAGATGGCACCATTCACACTCCATAACCTGGAGCACGCTTTAAGTGGCGAGAATCCCGACCTGGCTCACGGACGCGGACTTGCCATCCTCTACCCGGCCTACTTCAGATGGTTATGGAATCAAAATCGGGCGGTAGATCGGCTGGCACTTCTCGGCAAACGACTTTTTGGAATCTCCACCCCCAATCAAAAAGAGAACGCCCTCGCATTTATCGAAAATTTTGAGGGTTGGCTGCAGGAAAATGGGCTGTATGAACGTCTTTCTGACCAGGGAATCAGCAGTGATGCATTTGGCTCCGTGGCCGATTACGCCATCAAAACATACGGCGGCGGTAAAGGAGAACTTTCAGCGGCAGGTTCACTGACGCGGGAAAATATTATTCATATTTTCGAGATGACGGAAGAACAAGTGCCCGAACATCAACCGACTGAATAAACCTTATGATTTCTCCGGGGATAACTGACCTCGGAGATTTTTTAACCCATGCCTGTATAGATGCCCAACAAAAATAACATTACCGTAGAGAAAACCCGCGACGGTTCCACCACTCTCTACTCCTCACTTTTTGAGCAGCCCTACCACAGCCGAGGCGGTGCTGTAGGAGAAAGTCGACAGGTATTTTTTGAGTCCTCCGGAATTCTAAAAAAGCTGAAAAACCACGAAGATATTCATATCCAAGAGATCGGTTTCGGATCGGGGTTAAACCTCGTTCTACTGATCGATTATCTGCAAAAATCAGGATCCGAATCAAACATCGTATTCCATTCCGTGGAGGCATATCCCATCACTTCGGAAAAGGCGTCTGACATTACATTCGGAGAGAGTTTAGACCGAAAAAACTACACCCAAATTTTGGAAAAAATCTTCTCCTCCCTCTCAGCCGGTGAGAACAGCATCGGCATCCACCCGCAAATAGAACTGAATCTTTTTGTGGGACGGTTTGATGAACTCCCAACTCCGAGCGAGGAGCTCGTTCATTATATCTTTCACGATCCATTTTCCCCCGACTCCAATCCCGCCGGGTGGACCGTAGAACTATTCGAGCATTTAAACAAAATCTCTACGGATCAAGCCGTACTTACCACGTATAGTGCCGCCTCATCAGCCCGCGCCGCCATGGCCGTTGCCGGATGGAACGTGGCAAGAGCTCCCGGGGCGTTGGGCAAACGCGAGATGACGGTAGCTTCAAAAGATCCGGTTCGGCTATCTCACTTAAAACGCGTTAATGAAAAGCATTTAATTGAACGGTTTAACCGGGGAGATTTTGAGAGGGGGTGATTGGGTGAAGGGGTGTGGGGGTGTAAATTGCATTTTAAATCGTAAAATCATTATTTGGTTGAGTATAATATGGAGAGAGCATGAATAAATACCGATCACATAAAGAGCTAAGGGTTTATAAATTATCTTATGAGCTGGCGATGGAGATCTTTAGACTATCAAAGGGTTTTCCCGTTGAAGAAAAGTATGCACTGACAAGTCAAATTCGTAACAGCTCTCGTTCGGTATCAGCCAACCTTACTGAAGCATTTAGAAAGAGAAGGTATCCAAAATCATTTATTGCAAAACTATCTGATTCAGAAAGTGAAGCTGCTGAAACACAAACCTGGTTGGATTTTGCAAGAGATTGTAATTATATAAAACCCGAACATTGTGAACACCTTTGCAAAAAGTACGATCATGTAATCGGTATGATTGTAACCATGATTAATGCTCCGGAAAAATTTACAATCACAAAGTAACACCCCTTCACCCACTCTCCCCATCACCCACTCACATCACATACTCTCTCTTAAATTCCTTATACTTCCAAAAAATAAACAGAAATATTACTGATGCCGGAATTCGACTCTTTAGCAACTGCACTGCAGCCTCACTATTCCCACTTTAATGTATCGAACCGCCTGCTGTTTACGGGGCACTCTCATCAAGCCTGGCCCGATGCGGCGTTTACGGGAATTCAGGAGTATATGCGCGTAGTGGCGGAGCAGGTAGATACAAAATGGAGTGCGGGATTTGAAAAAACGGAGATCCTTCGCAGTTACCTTCGCGACTTTTACGACGATCCCAACGGACTCTACTGCCGCGAACAAAATACCCATGTTTTGCTGGTCTCATGGCTCTCATCGTTTGACCTAAAAAACAAGCCAAAAATTATTACCACCACGGGTGAGTTTCACTCCATGAGCCGTCAGCTTCAAAGCCTCGATCACCACGGACTCGATATCGTTCAGGTTCCGCACGGTGATGATGAACAGCTTCTGAACGGCATTGCCAAAGAAATTGATGACCGAACATCTGCGGTGATGATCTCCCGAATCTATTTTGAAACCGCCGAGATCAACACAAAACTATCCGAAATTGCCGCACTTTGCCGAGAACATTCTGTGCCATTGATGATCGATGATTACCATGGCACCAATGTGGTTCCACTTTCCGTACAGGATGAGGGACTTGAGGACTGCTACATTCTTATTGGCGGTTATAAATATCTGCAGTGGGGAGAAGCCAACTGTTTCCTTCGGTTTCCAAAAGATTGCGATCTGCGCCCCGTCATTACCGGCTGGTTTGCCAATTTCGACAAGCTTGATGAGCCACAAACAAGTGACGAAATTCAATTTGATGATGGCGATCAGCGGTTTGCAACTGCCACTTACGATCCCATTTCACAATTTCGTGCAGCCGCTGTTGTCGATTTCTTCCGCAAACAGGGATTAACTCCCGATGTGTTAAAAAATCAGTACCGATCACAGGTTCAGTATTTGCGAGAACTTTTTGAAGAGAAAAATTATGAAGGTTCAGAGATCGAATGTTCACACAATCGGCCGCCTGAGGAGACCGGCGGGTTTTTATCTCTCAAATCTCCACACGCTCGAACAATTCGCGCAAACTTGTTGGACAATGGAATTTTTACGGACGCGCGAGATCAAATATTGCGATTGGGTCCGGCTCCTTACACGACATCAAACCAGTGTGAAAGCGTTATAAACGCACTTTTTGAGGAACTTTCGCAGTTGTAAAAAAAATTCGTAACTCATATGTTGATTCAGTATTATACATATAACACACATATGAAGTAAGATCTACTATTGTCCGGTTCAACTCCTTTTAATAACACCGTTTTCGGAAACAGAATCAGGGGATGACATGATGTTGACACCCGGACCTATTACATTCTGAATAAATACTCACAAAACGATATAGCAATATGGCCAATTCAAAAGAAAACCGAGATAAAGCACTTGAGACCGCCATGGGTCAGATTGAAAAGCAGCATGGCAAAGGAACTATTATGAAACTGGGGGCAAACCCCTATAACGAAGTAGATGCCATCTCCACCGGCTCCATAATGGTGGATTATGCACTTGGCGTTGGTGGAATTCCAAGAGGACGAGTTACTGAAATTTATGGACCTGAAGCCAGTGGTAAAACTACGTTGGCTATGCAGGTAGTTGCCCAGGCACAGAAAAAAGGTGGTTACTGCGCATTTATTGATGCAGAACACGCCTTTGATCCCAAATACGCAAAAAATCTTGGTATCAATACAGATGAACTTTTGATCTCACAGCCCGATAGTGGTGAGCAGGCGCTCGAAATTACCGAAACACTTATTCGATCCGGAGCGCTAGATGTAATTGTGGTTGATTCCGTTGCAGCTCTTGTACCTCGCGCTGAACTGGAAGGTGAAATGGGAGATTCCCACATGGGGCTCCAGGCGCGTTTGATGTCACAGGCGCTGCGAAAGATCACCGGTATTGTCAGTAAATCACGCACATCCTGTATTTTCATTAATCAGGTGCGAGAGAAAATCGGCGTGATGTTTGGAAACCCGGAAACTACAACCGGTGGACGAGCATTGAAGTTCTACAGCTCCGTTCGGGTTGATATCCGCAGAATCGGCTCCATCAAAAAAGGAGACGAGGTACTTGGTAACCGAACCAAAGTGAAAATTGTAAAAAACAAAGTGGCACCGCCGTTTAAGGTGGTTGAATTTAATATTCTGTACGGAAAAGGGATTTCGAAAATTTCCGAGGTTCTAGATCTCGCCGTGGAGTACGACATCATTGAAAAACGCGGCAGCTGGTATCGGTATGATGGTGAACCGATCGGCCAGGGTTCAGACGCGGCCATCCAGTTTCTGGAAGAAGATCCGGAGTTGGCACAGCAGATTGAAGATACCGTCCACAAAAAGTTGATGCCGGATGATGAGGAACCGGAAGAGGAGAAAAAAGCAGAAAAAGAGACCGCGAAAGCTGATGAGTCGTAACGACGCATGGAAAAATATGGATACAGACCCTGTGGCGGAAAAACTTCCGTTGCGGGTCACATCTATCTCCCCTCAAAAAAAGCGAAACGATCGGTTTTCTCTTTTTCACGACAAAACTTTCCTGATTGGCGTATCCTCCCAAACGCTGCTCGATTTTTCATTAGATAAAGGTACCGAACTCACCCACTCCCTTTATCAATCCATCAAAAAAGCTGAAGAACATCAAAAAATTAAAGACAGAGCTTACCTGTTACTGTCCGGCAGAGATCACGCCTCTGTAGAACTAAAACAAAAACTCTTAAAAAAAGGGTTTTCAGCTGCAATTATTGAAGATGTTCTGCAAGAGCTGGATGACAAAGAGCTCCTCAGGGATGATCGCTTTGCCAAAAAATTTGCCGCCGACAAAGCTGAATTGCGTAAGTGGGGCCCCATCAAAATAAAACAGGCCTTGCTAAAAAAAGGAGTAGGAAAAAATGCTGCGGAAATTGCCGTAGAAAATGCTACATCTGATTTGGAGCAAGATCAGATTTGTGTAGATTTAGCGTTGAAGAGAAGATCGCGTTTTTTAAGAGAACCGGATCTATTTAAACGTAAACAGAAAATTTACCGTTATCTTGCCGGTAAAGGCTATACGTCCGACTCCATAAAAAAAGCACTGCCAATTATATTGGAAAAGCTGAATGCTGAATAACCTTACGCTCGACAAAATTATTAAATCCGGCCTGGCGATATTGGCCGCAGTATTAATAGTGCTTGTTTTATTTAATTACATCAACTTGGCACTATACGCTATCCTCGCCATGCTTATCAGCTACACGCTCGATCCGATTGTGAACAAAATGCAGTCTGCCGGATTAAACCGCACGCTGGCAGCAGCTATAACGCTGGCCACCCTTATTTTGGTAATTGTTTGGGGGTCTACCACCGTAATCCCCATTGTAGCGAATCAGATGGCCAGCCTTGCCCGACAGCTCGATATCGACAATCTCCGATTTATCGCCGATCAAATTGAAGCAAGCCTTATCGGCAATTTTGATTTCATACCGGAAGGATATCTGCGCGAAAATATTGCAGTGCTATCGAACAACCTATTTGATGTGGGCAGGTTTTCCGATGTGCTTGGCGATCTGATTGATCTTTTTACAAACTTGTTTGCCGCCTTTTTAATTATCCCTTTTGCGGTATTCTTCTTTCTTAAAGATGGACATAAAATCCGTCGCGACCTGCTTCGACTCGTTCCCAACAAATATTTCGAAACGATCCTCAGCCTTATTGATAAAATTGAGACCCGGCTGGGCGTCTACTTCCGAAGTGTTTTTGTACAGTGTACACTTGTCGGAATTATAAGTTGGCTGGCACTTTCTGTGGCCGGTCTTAATAATGCCGCTTCGGTAGGAATTGCTATCGGCCTGGCAAACTCCATCCCCTATTTTGGTCCCATTATTGGATACGTGCTTTCAATTGGTATCTCCATTATAGAAACCGGTGATTTTTCGCTTGTATTTTAGCAGTGCTCATTGCTCAAATTGTCGACAACATTATTCTTCAACCGCTCTTGTTTTCCCGTTCCGCAGATATGCACCCGGTGGCTATTCTCTTTATTATTATGATTGGCGCCCAAACCGCCGGACTTCTGGGAATGTTAGTCGCTATTCCCATTGCAACAATCATTAAAATTACCATCAACCAGGCGTCCTGGAGCTACAATAATTACCGTGTATTTCGGCTTGATGCTTTCGGTAATCCCCACTCAAAACCTGACTCCACGCCCCCGTCCTCGCCGGCAATAAAAGAGGGTGAATAATCACATCTCTTTTCGTTATCTTCTTGCAAAATTAAAACCTGAATGAACTTTCTGCTTTGAACAAACTGGTCGTATTAGCTTCCGGATCCGGTACAAACTTTCAGGCAATTCTTGATGCAATACAAACAGGTTCAATTTCAGCAAACGTATCGGGGTTGATAACCAATAACCCCGAAGCCGGTGCCATTCAGCGCGCTCATTCTAACGATATTCCCGTTAAAATTATCTCCACCGCAGATCGGGAAGCGTACGAGAATCAGTTGTTAAAGACACTTCTTTCGTGGAATCCCGACCTGATAGTATTAGCCGGATTTCTGAAAAAAATACCAGAATCAGTCGTCGACGCATTTGAACAAAAAATCATAAATATACATCCTGCACTGCTTCCCAAATTTGGTGGTAAAGGTTTTTATGGTGTCCGGGTGCATCAAGCCGTTATTAAAGCCGGCGAGAAAGAATCCGGCTGTACTGTTCATTATGTAAATCAACATTACGATGATGGGGATATCATCGAACAGGTAACTGTCCCTGTCACTTCTGATGACGATGCCGAATCACTGGCAAAAAAAGTATTACAGGAAGAGCATAAACTGCTACCAAGAATAATTAACCAACTTTTAACCGAAAATAATTAACTAATAGCCGTGGCTTTACAACCCCTCGAATCTCTCCCAACAAACGACCTTAAAATTAAACGTGCACTACTTTCTGTTTCAGATAAAACCGGAATTGTAGAGCTCGGCAAAGCACTCCATCAACAGAGCGTAGAGTTAATTAGCACCGGCGGTACTGCTGCTGTGCTCCGGGATGCAGGTCTGCCGGTGAAAGATGTATCGGAAATTACCGGTTTTGAAGAGTGCCTGGATGGTCGTGTAAAAACGCTTCATCCTATCATACATGGTGGAATTTTGGCCCGAACAAGCCACCCCGCAGATAATGAAGAGCTTGATCGCTTAAATATCGATCCCATTGAGATGGTAGTCGTGAACCTTTACCCGTTTAAGGAGGCCATCAAAAAAGAGAATGTAACACCTGCCGTTGCCACCGAGAATATTGATATTGGCGGCCCAACTATGCTCCGTGCCGCAGCAAAAAACTTTGCACACGTTGCTGTTGTGACCCATCCCGGGCAATATAAAACTGTTGGTGATGAACTCTCTGCAAATTCCGGGATCACATTTTCAACCCGGCAATCGTTGGCACGAAAAGCATTTGAGCACACCGCAGAGTACGACTCGGCAATCAGTAACTACTTTGCAACGATGGACAAGTTAGACGTACCGGAGCAACTCTCGGTATCTCTGAAAAAATCCGGTGATCTGCGATATGGAGAAAATCCACATCAAAAAGCGGGCGTGTATGGTGAGCAGGATGAATTTATTGATTGCTTTCACGGTAAAGCGCTCAGCTACAATAACTACCTGGATATTGATGGTGCTCTCGGTTTTATGGCAGACTTTGAAAATGCCGATCCAACAATTGCCATCTTTAAACATACGGTGCC
>SL_4KL_010_BRINEDRAFT_10002351_pt1 | contig 10691 bp, 10 predicted proteins | sample SodLak_010_BRINE_2_FD_10664 | JGI IMG/M metagenome (IMG submission 10664) | reverse complement strand
CAGCCACTGGATTGCCGCCTGCGACATCGTCCGCTCGCCGTCCCGTTCTAAGAATCGGACCGTCTCGAGTTTCTCCCACCCCGTCTCGTACCACTCGTCGGGCCGATACGCCCGGTGGTCGCCCTCGTCGAGTTCCGTCTCCGGCCGCACCTGTTCGTTCAACAGCCCGGACGAGTGTGGCACACGGGGGATGAGACTCGTGGGCGATCCGGTTCGGTCGATCGTCTCGAGGAAGTGGTTACCGACCTCCTGTTCGAACATGTTCCAGACCAACTGAACGGCGTCGAACTCCTCTTCGATCGCCATGTCGCCCTCCGCGAGCCACCCGATCGAGGGACCGAGCGCCCAGCCGACGGCGTCGATCCGACCGTCTTCTCGAAGTTCGTCGAAGAACTCCAACACGTCGGCGTCGACTTCGTCGACGTTTGCGTTGTGCAACTGGAGTACGTCGACCCGTTCGAGGCCGAGTCGATCGAGCGACTTCTCGAAGGCGTCTTCGAGGTATTCCCGGTCGATCTCTTTGGGCAACTCGCCGTGGCCGGCCTGTGGGTTATTATAAAAATCGTAGCCGATCTTCGTAGCGACGGTGACCTCGTCGCGAACGCCGTCGAGCGCCCGGCCGATGAGTTCTTCGGAGGCTCCGTGACCGTACACGTCGCCGGTATCGAAATAGGTGATCCCCTGATCGATCGCGTATCGGACCATCTCGATGGCTTCTTCGTCAGTTCTGTCGCCCCACCAGTCGCTGCCGACGACCCACGCGCCGAAGCCGATCTCCGACACTTCGACATCGGAAGTTCCGAGCGTTCGATAGTTCATACCGCCCTGTTGGGGATAATCCCACTTATCGCTCGTGGTTCGTCCCACGCCGTTGGATTCGCCGCTCTCATTAGGAGATACCGCTCGCAATGGGACACAACAGCAATTCATAACAACCACGGCACCCTCAGTTCGGATATGACGAAGCGCCACGTCTCGTTACCGGCGTCAGCCGAGGAAGGACTTTCGGACTTTCTCGAGGAGGTTGACCGCCGGCTTTCGGGCGAGGAAGACACCTGTGCGATCGTCGAAGACGTGCTCGTAGACCTCCACGGCGACCGGGACGCATACGAACGATGGCAGGCAGGAGACGACGTCTCCGCGGCCGAACGCGTCAGACTGCAGGGGTACGATCCGTGTAACGCGACGCTCGAAAGCGAGTACTACGCGGAAAAAGACGAATCGAAGTTCGAGCGGTCGAAACACCTCCAGTGGCTCTGGCGACAGTTCGACGCCACACCGATGGCCGATAACGTCGAGTTCGCCCTCCGGTTCCGCCGGATGCTCGCGAAACACCTCTTCGAAGAGTGCGGCGATGACTGCCGATTCTTCAAAGGGATCACGTTCACGTACGGACACAACATCTCGATCGGTGACAACGTGGTTGTTCACGACGACGCACACCTGGACGACCGCGGGAAGCTGACGATCGGCGATCGCGTCTCCATCTCGGACGGCGTTCACATCTACAGTCACGACCACGACATCGTCGATCAGACTGAAGTCGATAACTACCACACGATACTCGAAGACGACGCTCGAATCACCTTCGATGCGATGGTTCGGGCCGGCTGTAAGATCGGCGAAAACTCCATCGTCGGCGCGCGAAGCGTCGTTCAATCGGACGTGCCTGCTCACCACGTCGTCGTCGGACAGCCCGCAAAAAGCGTCCGAATCAAGCCGGGATGGGAGAATGTCGCAGAGCCGGTCGACGGCGACTATCCGGACGGTCGAGAAGACCGACAGATCCACTACGACCTCCCCGACGATCTGGACCCGTTCGATGAGTTCCAACGCTCCTTGGAGATTCCGGACGAATAACTCCGTCTACATCCGTAGCGCGGCCTTTCTCAGGCGTCCTCGGTGTCTCCGATCGCCTTCTTAACGGTTTCTTCGACCTTTTCGTCAACTGTCTCTTCTACTTTCTCGCCGACAGTCTCTTCGACAGTTTCCTCTACTTTCTCGCCGACAGTCTCTTCGACAGTTTCCTCTACTTTCTCGCCGACAGTCTCTTCGACCGTCTCGGACACTTCCTCGCCAACCTCCTCGACCGTTTGACTAACAGTTTCGCCGACGGTCTTTTCGACTTCCTTACTAACGGTGTCTCCGACCGTTTTCTCGACTTCCTTACTAACGGTATCTCCAACGGTCTTTTCGACTTCCTTACTAACGGTATCTCCAACGGTCTTTTCGACTTCCTTACTAACGGTGTCTCCGACCGTTTTCTCGACTTCCTTGCTCACCGTATCGCCGACAGTCTTTTCGACTTCTTTATTGACCGTATCGCCGACAGTTTTTTCGACTTCCTTGCTAACGGTGTCCCCGACTGCTTCTTCGACTCGATCTGCAACCTCCCTCGTCATCCACTCGGGATCGAACCGAGCCATCTTCCAGACGATGTGGATAACGTACGAGACGATAATACCGAGGCCGAACGCGACGCCGATACCGGTTCCGAGAACGACGATCAAACCGATCGCGACGAGGATCGCGAGCCCGTAGGCGAGATCGACGAGAAAATCGACCCGTCTCGGATTCATTGGAGACTCACCATCGTACTGTTCGGTGTCGAGTTCATAGTTGACTGGTGGTTCCCGAAACGGGAAAAAGCACCTATCCGACGATCTCACAGAAGCGAACAGATAGCCATTTAAGTCATCCCCGTTCGTGGTACCGATGTGTTCGAACTCGCTTTGCTTTCGATCGGAATCATCGTCGCACTCTTCGTCGGATTCAATATCGGCGGTGCGACCACGGGGCCGGCGTTCGGTCCGGCCGTCGGGGCGAACGCGATCTCGAAAACGGGTGCTGCGGCGCTGATGTCGGTGTTCTTTTTGATCGGCGGGTGGACGATCGGCCGGGAAGTCGTCGACACGCTCGGCAACGATCTCATCACCCGGCCGGGCGTGTTCACGATCGAGTCGAGCATCGTCGTGTTATTCTTCATCGGAGGGGCCCTCTTCGTCGGGAACTACTTTGGCGTCCCCGCATCGACGTCGATGACCGCGGTCGGCGCTATCGCCGGACTCGGCGTGGCAACGGACGCGTTGAACTGGGCCGTGATGGGTGAAATCGCCGTCTGGTGGATCGTCGCGCCGATCATCGGTTTTTGGGTCTCCGGGATGGTCGGACGGTATTTTTATACTCGGATCAACCGATGGGTGGCGATCACGACCACCCCGGGACCGCTCGTCGAGATCGATCGAAGCGGGCTCGTCCCACGCGTTCATCCGGGGCCGAACACGACTCGACGGGAGCTTTTCGGTGCCGTCATCGTCGTCGGAATCGGCTGTCTGATGGCCTTTTCGTCCGGGACGTCGAACATCGCGAACGCGATCGCCCCGCTGGTCGGTGCCGGCGTCGATCTCGATCTGATGATACTGCTCGGCTGTGCCGCCGTCGCGGTCGGCGCGTTCACGATCGCCCGCCGGACGCTCGATACGCTCGGTAACGACATCACCGACCTGCCGTTGACGGCGGCGATCGTCGTCGCCGTCATCTCTTCGGTGATCGTGGTCGGCCTCTCAGCGATCGGGATTCCGGCCTCGTTCGTCATCATCGCGACGACCTCGATCATCGGGCTCGGCTGGGGGCGAGCGACCCGAACGGCGAAGCTCTCCGACGTCGTCCAGGGCGAAAAGGAAGCGAGCGTCTCCGTCGGCGCACTGACGGCCGAACCCCCGGGCGAAACCGCCCCACCCATCGGGGAGGAAGAGCCCGAAGAGATCCCGGCAGCGGCGGATCTGTTCGATCCCGAAACGACTGGCCGAGTGATAATTATGCAAAACGTCGTCCCGATCCTCTCGACGGTCGGGGCGTACGCGACGTTCGCCGTTCTGTTCCGGTTCGTCTGGTAGTGTTTCGATCGAGCTCAGGGCGTCCGGTCGCCTCTCGATCGAAAATCATCCGTTCCCGGTATCTTTATTTTGACGACGGCGGCTGTGTTTACCAATGTCAAGAGACACCGGTTCGATAGTGACGGTGACCGGCCCGATCGAGCCCGAATCGCTGGGCGTAACGATGACTCACGAACACCTCTTCATCGATACGGTAGATGCGCTGTACACGGAGCCGAAAAGCGCCATCGACCGTCGGCTCGCCGGAGAACCGGTCTCGCTGGAGACGCTCCCGTACGTCAGACGGAACGGGATGCAACATCGGGACAACATGCGATTGGAATCGATGGACGAAGCGATCGACGACGTCACGCAGTACGTCCGTGCGGGCGGCGACGCGATCGTCGACGTGACGCCGAAAAACGCCGGCGAGGATCCAGAAGCGGTCCGAGCGATCGCGCGCGAAACCGGCGTGACGCTCATTCACGGGACGGCACACTACGTCCGCCCGGTGCATCCCGAACGGATCGATCAGATGAGCGTCGACGAGATCGCCGAGGAGTTCGTCGACGACGTCGAATCGGGGATCGACGACACCGACGTGCGGGCCGGATTAATCGGCGAAATCGGCCTCAGCGAGCGGATTCACGAGGCCGAAGAGAAGGTGACACGCGCGGCCGCCCGGGCTGCGGTTCGAACGGGTGCACCCGTGAACTTCCATCCCCCGGGACGGACGGAGCACAGCCAGCGCGATCGGACGTATCCGACTTCCCGGTGGTGTCTCGAAATCCTGGACATGGTCGAGGAGGAGGGGCTATCACCGGACCGCGTCGTTATGAGCCACATGGATCGAACGGTGTTCGAGGATCTGACCTACCAGCGCGAACTCGCTGACCGGGGTGCGTACATCGAGTACGACCTGTGGGGGATGGAGGCGTCGCTCGATCAGTACGGGGACGCCTACATGTCCGACTTCCAGCGCCTCGAGTTCGTCTCGGAACTGATCGAGGACGGATACGCCGACCGACTCCTGTTTTCCCACGACGTGTACACGAAACTACAGCGAACGGCGTACGGCGGCTTCGGATACGCACACGTACTCGAGAACGTCGTCCCGCTTTTGGAGAAACGGGGCATCTCCGAGGAAACGATCGAACAGATCCTCGTCGAGAATCCGCGAAGAATGCTCACGTTCGTCGAACCGGAGTAGCCCGCCCGACGAAACGAGCATTCACCACGACGGTTCGGCCAGTGCGGCGTCGGAACCCAACTCGCGTTCGATTTCTAGAAGTCGATTGTACTGCTCGGTTCGCTCCCCGCGGGTTACGCCGGTTTTGATCTGCGTCGCCGCCAGTCCGACCGTCAGTTCGGCGAGCCACGTATCGGGCGTCTGGCCGGATCGCTCCGACACCTGAATGTCGTATCCGCTTCGTCGCGCGAGATCGGCCGCTTCGAGCGCCTCCGTGAGCGTTCCGACCTGGTTCACTTTCAACAGTAGCGCGTTCGCCGCACCGCGTTCCACTCCGGTTCGAAGCCGGTCGGCGTTCGTCGTAAACAGATCGTCACCGACGATCTGTGCGTCCACGGCCGCGGTCAGATCCGCCGTCCCTTCGAAGTCGTTCTCTTCGAGTGGATCCTCGATCGAGACGAGCGGATACGCGTCGACGAGATCCGCATAGAACTCGATAAGCTCGCCGCGATCGAACGGGTCGTCGAGAACGGCGTAGGTGTCCGACTCCCCGTCGTAAAAGTGCGAGGCTGCAGCGTCGATGCCGAGTGCGAATTCCCCGCCGTAGCCGGCTTCCTCGGCCGCTTTCAGTTCCGCATCGAAGGCGTCTCTCGGATCGGTCAACGGCGGCGTGTATCCCCCCTCGACGCCGACGTTTCGCGATCGGGCGTCGTGATCGTTCTCGAGGAGATCGCCGAGAGCCGAGTACGTCTCGGCGCTCATCCGCAGTGCCTCCGAGAAGGAGTCGGCACCGACCGGGATTAGCTGGTGTTCCTGAAACGCGAGTCCGCTCTCTGCGAGTTCGCCGCCCTCTATCATATCGAACAGCGGCATCGGCAACGAGCCGACGTCGGTCCGGCCGAGATACCGGTACAGCGGCAGCCCAACGGCGTCCGCGGCCGCCGCAGCCGTCGCGAGCGAGACGCCGGTCGTCGCGTTCCCGCCGAGTCTCGAACGGTCGTCCGTTCCGTCGAGTTCGACGAGCGTGCGATCGATCGCCCGCTGTGCGGTCGCGTCTTCGCCGACGAGCGCTGGCGCGACCTCATCTCCGACGATCCCGACTGCGTCGGTGACGCCTCGGCCGTCGAATCGGTCTCCACCGTCGCGGCGCTCGACGACTTCGTGAACGCCGGTCGAGCGGCCACACGGAACGTCAGCGGTCCCGATCGCACCGCCCTCGGTTCGAACGGTGACCCGGAGCGTCGGCTCCAATCGACAGTCGACGATTTCGAGCGCGGACACGGACTCGATCGTAGTGTTCGCCATGATGGGCAGTGAGTGACCGCGGCCCGTATTTACTGTTCCTGTTTACTGACGAGAACGACCCGGAGGTCCATGAGATTGGTCTCGGTCGGACCGGTGACGATCGCGTCCTCGAGCTTTGTGAGCGTCGCCGCGGCGTCGTTTCGATCGAGCGCATCGCTGACCGGCACGCCCGCCTTTTTTGCGCGCTGACGGGTTCGCCCGGTCGCGATGCCGCCCGCCAGCTCGGTCGGTCCGTCAGTTCCGTCTGTGCCGACGAACGCACCGACGACGCCCGCCCAGCCGTCGACGCCTCTCGCGAAGCCGAGCGCCGTCTCCTGGTTGGGGCCGCCGCGTCCGTCGCCCTTGACCGTCACGGTCGTTTCGCCCCCCGTAATCAGAGCCATCGGCGGATCGAGCGGACGCCCCGATTCGATCGCGTCGGTCGCGATTCCGGCGTGGACGAGGCCGACCTCGCTTGCTTCGCCTTCGAGGCGCGTCGAGAGGATGAGCGGTTCGTAGCCGCGTTCCAGCGCCGCGTCGGCGGCCGGTCGGCAGATCGAGGACGCATCCGCGAGGACGACGTTTCGGACGGGGAGATCCGCGATCGCGTTTTCGTCCAGTGTCTCCGGATAATTGCCCTTTATCCCCTGTTCGATCCGTTCTCGAACGTCGGACGGGACGGCGTTTCGTAGATCGTATCGATCCAACACGTCGAGCGCGTCGGCGTACGTCGTCGAATCGGGGGCAGTCGGCCCCCACGGATCGCCGGCGACTTCGTCGACGACGATCAGGCTGACGACCGAAGCGGGTGTGAGCCTCTCTGCCAGGAACCCACCCTTGATCTTCGAGAGATGTTTTCGAACCGCATTGACGTCTTCGATCGGTGTACCGGCCCCGAGGAGAGCCTCGTTCGCCGTCGAGAGCGAATCGAGGCCGATACCGTCAGGGGCCGCGAGCAGCGCCGAGGTGCCGCCAGTGATACAGCAGATCACGAGATCGTCGGTCCCAGCCCGGTCGGCAAGGTCTAAAACACGGTCCACCGCGGCTCGGCTTTCGATGGTCGGGATCGGATGGCCGGCTTCGAGGACTGTCAATCCGTCACCGAGGCGCTCGGCCAGCGCCGAATCGACGGTCGAAGCGTCCTTTTCGACGACAATCGACTCGGTAACGCGGCCGTCGAGACGGCGAAGGAGCGAACTCGCCAGCGCGCCCGAGCCCTTTCCGGCGGCCACGACGAACACCTCGCCAACCGCTTCGAGATCGTACGTTCGGCCGTCTATCGTGACGACATCCCCAGATCGCGATACGGCATCGTCGATCAGCCTGTCGGCGGAAACTGCCGAGAGCGCGTCTTCGATGATGTCTGCCGCGTCCGCTCTGTGATCCGACTCGTCTCCCTCCAGTAGCGTATTTCGGTTTCGAATCTTCACGGGCATCAATCCTGGCGGTCCTCAACGGAGAACCGCACGTTCCGGTAGCACTCTCGTCCGAAAGCAAAACTCTACCGACCGATACGGATCGCTTCGATGGATCTATTCAACCGAACTCACGGTACCGCGATGCTTTCCGTTCCAACCGCCGACGGCAAAACGCACAGCGAAGACGAGTTCACCGAGTGAGTCGACTGCATCGGGGGGCGATCGCGCGACCGAGCGTCCGACGAACGTTCGCGCGGTTGTTCGCGCCGCTCATAGGGATTATCGTACGTTGTGAGATACAGACTGTGGACGATTCGAAATCCGTCGATGTACCGTTGGGTACGATAATCTCTATCAGAACTGATAACGTCTCGCGTTGTCGTCGTTGGTAGAGAGAAAGTCGCTGTTTCCGCCGCCGGCCATCTCGTCGTACGTCATCCCGGATAAATACTCGTCGTAGGTAACGTCGTAACCGCTTCGGAGGTGGAAATCGAGGTTACCCGTCTCGACGGTGCGCTGAAAGAGGAGATGGATCGCCCGTCGAAGCAGTTCGTCCGGATCGTCCGGATCGAACGCGCTCTGTAACATGGCGAGTTCGTTTCTGGTTTCCGTGTCGAGTCCGACCGTCAACTCCTCGCCGAAATCGGCGTAGGCCGTCTGGATATCGTCGGAGAGCTCATCGAGTCCCATACCGTCGGTGAGTGCGGAGATCGGAAGTGGGTTTCGCTCCGTCGGGCGGCGGTCAGACCGGCCACTCCTCCCCGCGCCAGGCGGCGTCCCAGAACAGGTACTCGTATCGCATCGAGGTCCGGAACCGATCGCGGTATCGCGAACGCGTTTCCGGATCGGCGTCGGCCGCGAGGTCGTCCATCAGCGTTTTACACCATTCGGTCAGTTCGCCGAACGAATCGCTGCTGTATGTTTCGATCCACTCGGCGTAGCGCTCGTCGTCCGGGCGGCCTTGCTCGTCGAGTCGAAGGCCGGTCTCGCGAAAGCCCCACATACAGGGCAAGAGTGCGGCGACGAGATCACCGAACGTACCGTGGGCGGCCGTTCGAACCAGAAAATCCGTGTACCCCTGCGTCGTGGGCGACGGGTCGGTCGATTCGAGTTCTGCCTCGGTGATGCCGAACTCCGCCGCGTACGCGCGGTGGAGGTCCATCTCCGTGTTGAGCGTCTCTTCGAGCAGCGTCGCGAACGTGCTCATCCGTTCGAGTCCCGGCGCTTTCGCCGCTCCGAGCGCGAACACGCGATTGTACTCTGTTAGGTAGTAGTAATCCTGTCGAACCCACCGTTCGAAGGGTTCCGTGTCGAGCGACCCGTCCCCCAGCCCGGCCACCATGGGATGTTCGAGCGTTTCGGCGACGATTCGATCGAGAATCGGTTCCAGTTCCGTTCTGAACGCCATACCGTCTCGTCGCGAGGGAGTCGGATATATTATGTGGTGGTATTATTGAGGTATTACAAAACCGTCACACACAAACGCCCGCCGTCGGTAGAACTGATCGATGACCGACGCCGTCGACCTCCCGGACGATCTCGATCGGGTTCGGGGGGCGCTCACGTCGTGGTACGAAACGGACCACCGCGAGTATCCCTGGCGGCAGACGGACGACCCATATGAGATTCTCGTCTCGGAGGTGATGAGCCAACAGACCCAACTCGATCGCGTCGTCGAAGCCTGGGCGGCGTTTGTGGAGGAGTGGCCGACCGCGGCGGCGCTCGCTGACGCCGACAGGGCGGACGTGGTCGGCTTCTGGACCGAGCACTCGCTGGGCTACAACAACCGCGCCAAGTATCTCCACGAGGCGGCCGAGCAGATCGTCTCCGAATTCGGCGGCGAGTTCCCGGACACCCCCGAGGAGCTCCAGTCGCTGATGGGCGTCGGCCCCTACACCGCAAACGCCGTCGCTTCCTTTGCGTTCAACAACGGCGACGCGGTCGTCGATACGAACGTCAAGCGGGTGCTCTATCGCGCGTTCGGCGTGCCCGATTCGGAGACAGCGTTCGAAGAGGCGGCGCAGACGCTGCTTCCGGACGGTGAATCTCGCGTCTGGAACAACGCGATCATGGAACTCGGCGGCGTCGCCTGCGGGAAAGTGCCGAACTGCGACGAAGCCGGCTGTCCGTGGCGCGAGTGGTGTCGAGCCTACGAAAGCGGCGACTTCACGGCCCCCGACGTGCCGACCCAACCCAGTTTCGACGGAAGCCGTCGACAGTTCCGCGGGAGGGTCGTCCGGACGCTGAGCGAGCACGGCGAACTGTCGCTGGACGAACTGGGTCCTCGGATCCGCATCGACTACGCGCCCGACGGCAACCACGGGCGAGACTGGCTTCGGGAGTTACTGAACGATCTGTCGAACGACGGGCTGGTCGAACTCCTCGAACGTGATGGTGAAACGATCACCCGACTTCAACAGTGACCGGAACGGTCCCATATGTTTTTCCGCACAGGCAGTCTCGCCCATCGTATGGACAGCGCGTTTACCGACACCGTCGACGAAACGCTTCGCGGAAAATACGTGCGAGTACACAGTGATGTCGGTGTTCACGAAGGCTGGGCCGATCGGATCGCGCCCGATCGCGGCAGTATCGTGCTTCGCGATGCCGCGAACATAACGGCCGAGGAATCCGTCGGCAGCGTGTTTCTCCGTTCGAGCGAGGCCGTCGAGGTCCTCCGGCCGGCCAAACGAATTCAGTTTTCCGAGCTCGCCGATCTCGATCCGTACCCTCATTACGACCCCGCCGATCCACCGAATTCTGAAATCGTTCGTCAGACCCGCGAAAACCAGTTTCCGGGCGAGTTTCCGGTCGTCCGTGAAAACGGGACGATCCTCAACGGTCACGAGTACGTCGCCGCAGCCGAACGCGCCGGACTCGATCGCATTCCCGTTGAGGTAATCGCCGTAACCGACAAGCAGGCGG
>SL_4KL_010_BRINEDRAFT_10002349_pt1 | contig 10694 bp, 19 predicted proteins | sample SodLak_010_BRINE_2_FD_10664 | JGI IMG/M metagenome (IMG submission 10664) | reverse complement strand
TGTCGAGATGCAGGCCCTTCCCCCCCCCACCCTCCTGATCATCTACCTCACGCCTTCCTCAAGGCGCACACCTTTCACGCCACCCATGCTGCCTCAATGGAACGCCGCACGCGCGCGCATTGAGCGAGGAGCAGCACACGCCTGTGTGTCCTGTGCCTGCCTGCCAGCATTGAAAGCACATGGCACTCCTTCCATATGACTCAAGACCTGCTGGGCGCCCATGTCTGCCTGCCATGCGCGCTTCTCCATATGTGTGCTGCTGCGCAGTTTGCTGCCCGCCTCGACCTGGATCGCATTGACCTCTCCCAATTTGAGGCAGCCATCGATCGCGTCATTGGAGGGCTGGAAAAGAAGAACAAGGTGCGTTCCGTGCGCTGTGTGGGGAAGGAAACTAGGTTGATCCTGGAGGGCAGGCGTGCGTCCTTGGTTCATCATGTGCTGCTGCACATGGGGAAGAAAAGGACGTGGCAGGCAGCACATGACAGGTGTGTGCTTGATCATCAGGTTGATGCGTGCTCAGGCAGGCGCGCGACACAGGCACTCAGCCCCGACCATGGGCGTACGGAGGGAACGAAACAGAGGAGGGCCACAAACTGCTTTGGCAACCCAAAACGTGGCTTACGCGGGCGGCCGTGTCATGCCCTCATTCAGACCACCATGCGGGTCACACAGAGAGCGCTTTATTTGCTGAGTCCAGAGCTGCAAAAGGGGCCTCCCGCTGCGGTCCGAGTTGCTGCTGCTGGCAACGCTGCAGCCTGTGGGATGCCAGGACAGAGGGGGGATCTCTGGTCACGCAGCGATGGCCCACATGTCCTGTGCCGCACCAAAAGAGTTGCAAAGTGTTGCAAGATTCTCCACCCAATGCGCATGATGCACATGGGCACTGCTCTGCTTTGTTGGACCTAGCCTGCAGCAGCTTGCCTTGCTTTTGTGGTACCCGAGGCTGCCAGGCCCTGGCTCGCTTTCAAGCTAGGGAGGCAAATGCAAGTCAGGCACAGCACACTGCATGTGTGGTGTCAAGCTAGGGAGGCAGGCAAAAGGCCCAGATGCTCCAACCAGGAATTGAGCTCTCCATGCATCTGTGGCAGATTGCTCATTGGCCATACTTGGGCGCGCAAGCTCCAGGGGCGGTGTCTTTTGCTGCAGCCTTGTCCCTCTGCTGCGTGCACCCCAAGATGTGGGTCCGCCCCTCTGTGTTGGGCCAAAACTGCAGAGGCATTGCTTGCAGGCATTGCAGCAAAGGAGGAGGGCGGGGGTGATTGTTGGGATGTTGCCCCGCCTGGCATGCATTGAGGCAACAGACTCCCATACGCGGGAGGAGGGCAAAGATGGGAAGATGTGTGGGCAGAGTAGAAACACTTTTCACGCTCTACCAGGCAGCACGCTGCTGGACCTGGCGCCGCAGCCAACAGATTCCTGTCGTCTGTTTTGAAACGGCAGCTTGGAGCAGCCTTAGGAGCAGTGTGCGAAAGATAGGCAGGCACGTGGGCGGCCTGGAGGGAGCAGCACCTGCTTTTGTACAAACAGCCGCGTGTCCGCCTCTCCCTGCCTCTTCTTCTGCGCTGGGTGCAGGTCATCAGCAAGGAGGAGCGGCGCGTAGTGGCCACACACGAGAGCGGGCACGCTGTGGTGTCTTGGTTCCTTGAGTATGCGGAGCCACTGCTAAAGGTGCGCACGCTGCCGCCCGCCCTTGCCTCAGATGCTGATGGATGGGGTGTGTTACTTACTGCCTGCGCCAGAGAGTGCGTGCCCTGCTGCCACCCTTGCCACTTTGTGAGAAGGTCTGCGCTTGGCTCCATCAAGTGCTTTTGCCGCCTCCGGGTAGGAGGGCAGCAGGGCAGCAGGTGGACACATGGGAGGGCCGCTCTCTTGGGGGCGGGCTTGGTATTGCAGTGGACCTGAGCAGTGCTCTACTACAGCAAGCGAGTTCTGATGTGCGATGCATATGCCCGTGTGACTTCCCACCTTCCTTGGGGAAGTCTGTGCCCACGCTCTGGTGTGCGTGCACGTGCGCAGGTGTCCATCGTGCCTCGCGGCTCCAACACCCTCGGCTTTGCGCAGTACCTGCCCAATGAGAACCTGCTCATGAATAAGGAGCAGCTGCTGGACAACATGAAAGGCGCCTTAGGAGGACGGGCGGCTGAGCAGGTGAGATGTCGTGGGAGCAAGAGCGAGCTGCACATGCACACGCGCGCACACATGCATACAGATGCACGCGAACACAAGCACCCTGCTGACTGCACGCATCCGCAAGCATAGGCAGAGCCCATGGGCTTTGTCTGATGTACACAAGCAGAGGCAGAGCCCGTGGGCTTTGTCTGCTGTACACAAGCGGAGGCAGAGCCTATGGGCTTCGTCAGCTGTACACAAGCAGAGGCGACTTCTCTGCTTGCTGCACATGCCTGATGCCTGATCGAATGAATGGTGCTCGCTGTGCAGAAGGGGTCCCAGGGGAATGCCTCGAGGGGGTATCGTGCCGGAGGGGGGGGAGCTCAAGCCCTGTCCTGGGGCCATCCCTGAGGCTGCGCTGCCTCTGCTGTGGCTGGTGCACACAGCAGCAGTAAAATGGCGGGGGAGCGAGTCGCTGCAGGGGGCTCACTTGCCTGCCTCAGCCTCTGTTCATGCATTGGGTGATCATGCATCGGCTGTTCATGCATCGGGTGATCATGCATTGGCTGTTCATGCATTGGGTGATCATGCATCGGCTGTTCATGCACTGGCTGTTCATGCATTGGCTGTTCATGCATTGGGTGATCATGCATTGGCTGTTCATGCAGTGGGTGTTCATGCACATGGCGGCGCAGACTGCCCAGTGCCGCCACATGCGTGTGCACTGACCGACCTCTGCTTGGGTGTGCCCCAGGAGCGCAAGGCTGCTGCAGGACCTGGTGGGCCAGGGTGTGGTGTGCCAGGACCTGGTGTGCTGTGAGGGGGGGAATGCCTGCATGGCACACCTTTGTGTGTCTTTCTGGAAGTGCCTGTGTGCGTCCCTTAGTGGACCTCTTTGCGGATAAGGTGCTTTGGGCCCTGCACCCCCACCCACCAGTTTGCGGCGCATTGGGTGTGTGCGGCTGGCGCAGGTCATTCTGGGCAAGATCTCCACAGGGGCGGTGAACGACCTTGAGAAGGTCACGCAGATGGCGTACGCGCAGGTGGCCGTGTATGGTGAGTGAGGGAGGGCGATGGTGGGCTGCAGGGCGTGGCACTGTGCGCAGGCGGGCGTGAGCAGCAGCTGGGCTGCAGAGGTTGTGTCTTGCTCCTCATGCATGGGGGGGACGCTGCGGGATGAGAGGGGAGGAAGGGTAAAGGAGGGTGTGGAGGGTCTCTGCTTGGGCTGTTCACGCCTGCTTCACGGGGGCGCGGGTGGCAACCTGCGCCAGGTGCCTTGTGCTCCGTGGGAGGCTTTGGTTGCCTTCTTGCATTGTGCCATAGCTCCATCATATTAAGCACACTCACACGCACTGCCGATCCTGAGAAGTGCTCAGCGGTTGAGGCCAGCTCTTCTCCTTGTGCATTACATGCCAAGGCCGTTGGTATGTGATGCACAACACACAGCGGTGTAATGGTTCGCGTTGGTGCCTGGCCTCAGGTATGAATGAAAAGGTGGGGCTGCTGAGCTATCGGCTGGACCAGGAGGCCTTCGACAAGCCTTACAGCGATGAAACAGCACACATGGTTGATACAGAGGTGCGGGCAAGCCATGCCGCATCTGCATGTGTTAGTGTGTTTGCAAATGTCTTTGTGTACGTGTGTGCGTTTGAGAACGCATGTGTGCGTCCGCGCGCGTGTGTGAGCACGTGTATTTGTGTGCACGCATGAGATGCGTGTCCCACACACGGCAAGTGCATCCTATCGCTGTAGGCTCTTCTGACCAACACTGGATGCATGAAGGCCAGGTATGAGGTCTTGCAAAGTCTAGGCATTGTAAGGTCAAAGCAGTGCAAGGTCAAGGCATTGTAAGGTCAAAGCATTGTAAGGTCAAGGCAGTGCAAGGTCAAGGCAGTGCAAGGTCAAGGCATTGTAAGGCCAAGGCAGTGCAAGGTCAAAGCACAACAAAGCAGAGCGCAGGGTATGGCCTCCTGAGTGCAGGCCAAGACCTCTCCAGGTGGCTGGGACCCCCCCTTCGTTCACACGCAATGAAGCTTTACATTAAGTGTCATGCATGCTGCGCAATGGTGCAGGCTCGGCAGCTGGTGAGCGAGGCATATGCAAGCACAGTTGCGCTTGTAGAGCAGAAGCAGGACCTGATCATCGCCATGGCAGACTTGTTGTTGGAGAAGGAGGTGCGCATAGCTTTTTGATCCAGCAGCACATACATACATAGCACCTTGGCTTGCTAGCGGTGCGCTTTTGTCAGGCTTTTGTTGTGCATCGCTCACTGAGGAGAGCAAGACAAACAACTGTGGAGGTCGCAAACCAGGAAGCGTTTTTGCCGCGTTCAAAAGGGTAACGTCGTCACACATGCACCACTAATAGCTCACATTGGTCTTGAAAGACTCGACCAAATAGTCAAATTATGAGGCAATTCCTCTCTGGTGATATAGTTGACTTGGCTTAGGAAACGATAACTCGCCTGGTGTCCTGCTTGAACATGCTGTGTAATGAATTAATTACCGGACATTGGATCCTTGAATAAATCCACCTGCCTGTCTCCCCTGCCTGGCCATGTTGCTCGATTGAACTGGCATCCACTGTCCAACTTCCACAGGTGATAGGCCTCGAGGAGGTCGAAGGCCTGCTTGGTCCTCGCCCCTTTGTCCCCACAGGCGAGCTGCGGAATATAGACAGGTATGCCTTAACGCAAGAGCGTGAAGTTTGAGGATGGCCTTACTGATAAGAAGCCAAAAGCAGTGGTTCAGGGTGCTGCAAGCATACTACTATTAAGATGGAGGGATGATGAAGGGACAATGAAGAGATAATGAGAGAAGAAAATACTATGCCAACATGGGAGCCCCTGTTTGCATGAAATAAGGAATTCCTCAGAAAACAGTATCACAATTTGCACATGTATACATAAGCTGCCTTGAATCACATCTACATTTAAGAGTGATGACTCGAATTTTTCAGTCTGAGCAATTATTTCTCCCTTGCTTCATGCTATTATAATCAAAGTCTGCTTTTCTTACAATCTCTGTGCCTGCAGGTACCGAAAGCTGGGTGAGGGGAGTAATGGGATTTCTGATAGGAAGGTCTTGAAACGAAAATCAAAAAAGCGTTAAGAGGAAAGTGAAGGAGCAAGAAACTCCCTACATGCATGTAGTGATTTGAAATAATTATCTAGTGTATTCAGCAAGCAGCCGACAGAGCAAAAACTGTATTTTTTTGTCGCTGGCATCTGGCCTATTTGTAGTGTATGCTTGTAGAGCCTCTACATTGTGTGTTAACAACGTATGGTCATATGTAGAGCTTTCTTGTAGGTGTGCTTTGATCTAGTAAAACAACTCTGCCACGCTTGGAGACTGCTGCAACCAGATCAGACTCATGGCATGGCCAAGAGAAGAAATAAAAAGAAAGACTACGCAAGCAGCAAAAAAGCTCCTCACGTCAATTAAGGAAAAGGGGCCACATGGGAAGAAAATACCCTTGCCAGAAAAGAAGAAAGCAGTCCGACTGCTCTCTGAGTCAGTGAGGATCAGGACTCCTGATAACCCTCAGTTGCGGACAGACAAGCCAGCAGACCCCTCCTGATAAATTTGAAGGTGAGGAGAATGCTCAAGAGAACTGTTCTGACGTCTGGTCTGTACAAGCTTGTGAGCACAGTGCACAGAATGAGCATGAATGAAGCTTGAGAGCAAGCATCTTGACTCTTTGCGAATGAAGGCCGAGACTCTTCAGAGGAACCAAAACATGCCATCCTCAGTGAGGAATGTAAATAACACCCCCTACACCTAAGAGAATGAACATCAGATCATTTAGCAGCAGCAAGCTGCAATGGCAGCACAGCAGCCACTGGCAGTGCAGCCACTGGCAGTGCATCAGAGCGCTCCAGCAATGCTGATCGGGAATCTGCAGAACTGTGCTGTGCCATTGTGCCCTCTCACCACCTGGTGTGGAGGCAGAAAGAAGGATGCTGAGACCATGATCACCCTCCTGGACCCTGCTTTGGAGGCCAATGGGGCCTTAAGTATCCAGGAACAGCCAGCACGACACGCAGCAGTGCTCCTTCAGTGCTGTTGCAGAGAGCAGATGGCACAAGAGTTCCTGACCAACCTCAGAGCAATCAGCCCAAACAGCTCTGTGCCAGAGATTAAGCAGGCTTTCCTTGAGCGCTTCCAATCCGAGGTACGCACTCGAGCTGCCAGGCCAGAGACGCTCTGTTTAACAGACAAGTCCGCATGGTTGGCACCATGTCTGTCCAGGATCATGCCAATTTGCTCAGACAACAGATTGTGCATTTTCCAGAAATGCATGAGAATGACCGAATCCGTTGGTTCCATGCCAGCCTGTCCCCTCAGCTCAAGCCTCGATGCATTGTTGATCAGTCTGGCTATGATTTTACCTCAGTTGAAGCCCTGATCAGGTTTGCTGTTGGTCAGGAGAGACGCAATGTTGTCATTCGGAAAACACACCCCGCTCCTTCTCTTGTCTGTCTTTTGACCAGAGTATGGCTGTAGAGGATCAGCCCCCAGCCAAGCTACACGGGGGTGCATCAGCAAGCATCAGCTCTGCGCGTGGCAGGGGCTCCATCCATGGGGGTTCCTCCAGCCGCGGCAGGGGAGACAGTCAGACACCTTCTGCCACAGTCAACACGGTGTTGCTCCTGCTGGCCGAGGTGCTGGCATCCGTGCCTGTGGTGGCGGCAGAACAGGTGGGCGCCAAGGTCCATCAGGGGGCACAAACATTGCACCACAGCTCAAGACGCCACCACACGATTCAAGGACCTCAGCGACCGGAACTTGTCTCAGGCTCAGTATCACATTCTGAAGGCAGAAGGGTTTTGTTTCAACTATTTCCAGCAGGGCCACCTGATCAAGCAGAGCCCAGCGCCTCCCGAGCCCTTTCCAGATGACCCTCCTGCGGTCGCATAGGAACTGGCCCAGACTACTTCAGTGTGTGGCCAAAGACTCTGGGATCCTTTGCTGAACAGTGCCTGCCTTAGTTCTTCTGAATTGCTTTTCAGATCCAAACGCTGTGGTATCTGAGCCGCTTATGTTTGATTTTATATTTTCTGGTGGGCAAATGGTAAAGGTGAATGATCAGTGTCCATTTGCTCAGCCTTTTTCCCCGCTTTAGGCACAATTTGCAGGCCACACAACTCTGATCTGTCTTCATGAGAATCAGAACCAAACTGCCAGTATTGTTCAGCAATACGCAAGGGCAAAACAACCAGCTCCTCACAACACCGATGCAACCTTCATCACTCCTTGTTTCAATTGTTTTCACTCCACTCTGCTGGAAAACAAGGGTATGCAGCATGAACGAGTCCTCAGAAAGGGTCTGATAGACTCAAACATCCGTGCACCACTGCCATTTTAAGTTGCAATGTACTCTGATGGCAAGTTGCCTCAGCCAAAAATGTCTTTGCTTGACACTGAGGTAGCTTTGTCACAGGTTTTACATGGTCGGTTACTGCCCTCCTATGCTCATGTTACATGCCTTGCTGATTCAGGAGCAACGCATGCATTCTGCAGTCATTCTTTTGCTGTCAAGCACAGGCTGCGCATGCGTCCATAAGGTACCATGCAGACAGTTAGACTGGCAGACAATTCCTCTTCATTGCACACCCTTGGATCAGTCAACACTCAGCTTCAACTTGGGGATGCTCGCATCAGCTTTGAGGCATTTGTTGTATCGGGTGAGACCGCAGCTTTTGACTTTATTCTTGGAGACACTGTTTTCAGTAAATACAATCTAAGGTGCTTGAACTCAATGTCAAAAGCTTAAAGCACCTAGTTCCCAGTGCAACTTATCCAAGCTTCAGTAAGGCTGCAGTCATCGCAGACAGCTACCTTTTTGTCCACGCCACAAGCACAGTCATTGGTGCATCAGAGGCCAATGCTCGTCTTGATGAAGGGGCAGATGTTGCACTGATGTGGATCCATCCGTACTTTCATTTTTCTCATCCTAGAAAGGCAAAAATTCAGTCTCTGCTACTTAGGCCAAACAATCAGCTTTTCAATCTGGCCCCTCAGAAGACCTTATTCCTGAAAATGAGCTCAGATAAATCTTGGATAATTTCAGAGATGTATTTTCTGATGTTCCTGCTGGTCTGCCTCCTGACAGAGGAGTTAGCCACACCATTCCGCATGAGCCTGGCTCAAAGCCTCCTTTCAGACCCATCTACAGACTCAGTCCAAAGGAGTTAGAAGAGGCCAAGCGACAAATTTCTGTTCTGATGGATAAGCAATGGATCCGCCCATCTGCGTCTCCTTTTGGTGCACCTATTATGTTTGTATCCAAGAAGGATGGCACACTCCGTATGGTAAATCACCATTGGTAATTGATTACAGATCTTTGAATGCAGTCACCATCGGCGACAGGTATCCACTTCCGCGTGCTGAAGACCTTTTTGATCAGCTCTCCTAGTCAAAGGTATTTTCCTCGATTTATCTGCAATCAGGTTACTATCAGATCCGCATTACACCTGAGGATGTTCCAAAGACTGCACTCCGCACTCCATTTGGGCATTATGAGTTTGAGGTGCTGTGCTTTGGTCTGACAAACGCACCAGCTACCTTTCAGTCAACCATGAACATAATATCTGCTCCCTACATTGGCAGATTTGTTGTCATTTACATTGATGACATTCTGGTTTCTCCAAATCAGTCGAGGAGCACACACAGCATCTGCAGCTTGTTCTTCAGATTCTCCATGAGCAACCCTTCTATGCCAAGTTGTCCGAATGCGAGTTAAACCGCTTAGAACTTGAATTTCTGGGTCACATTGTATCTGTGCATGATCTCCGTGTAGACCCAAAGAAAATTAGAGCAGTCCAAAAGTGGCAGACTCCATCTGATGCCACACAGATCCGTTCTTTTCTTGGACTTGCAAACTATTTCCACAGATTTGTGCAGGGTTGCAGCCAGTGCTGCACCTATTGTCCACTGAGCTCGTGCAGTGTTCCTTTCCAGTGGACTCAACAACAAGAGGTTGCTTTCTGCCGTATGAAGCATGCATTCATCTCAGCACCTGTTCTTAGACTCCCTGATCCAGATCTCCCATATGAAGTCATTGCAGATGCATCCATCAACGGCATCGGCGCTGTTCTAGTGCAAGAAGGCCATCCTGTTGCCTTCTACAGCCGCAAGTCTTCTCCTGCTGAGCGGAACTGCACAACAGGTGAGCAAGAGCTACTTGCTCAGGATGATGCACTCTTGCAATGGCATTGTTTTCTGGAAGGATCAGAGATTACCCTGGTCACAGACCATAATCCGCTGGTCTATCTGGTCTCTCAGCCACTTCTATCTCGCAAACAAGCAAGATGGCTGAATTTCTTTTCCCGCTTCAACTACAGGCTCGGGCAGGGGCTTTGTTGCTGATCCTCTGTCTCGCTACTCAGCAATGAAGTCAGTAACTCTGTTTAATTTCAGCAACCCTCAGCATACCATCTACAAAGCAAATCTGCAAGGCTATGAGCTTGATGAACACTTTTGGATCAGAATGCAATCAGAAATTATCAGAAAAGCTCAAGCGGCTTTTTCATTGACAACTTTGGGGGAAATGGCTGTGCGTAGTCCCTAACATCAGCTCAATCCATGAGCACATTCTTTCTGTCAATCACAGCATACCACTTGCAGGCCATCCGGGCAATGACAAAATCTTTGAGTTGGTGACACGCTGTTTCTGGTGGCACTCAGTTCATGCAGATGTTGCAGAGTTTGTGTCAAAATGTGACGCTTGTCAGAAAGCCAAGTCACGTACTCAGAGACCTCCTGGTCAGTTGCAGTCCTTGCCTATTCCAGCATATCCATGGCAGCATGTCACCATGGACTTCATCACTGGTCTGCCTGTCACTCCGCGCTGGTACGACTGCATTGCTGTGATTGTTGATCGTCCAACAAGTTTGTCTGCTTTATTCCCACAACTACAAATGTGAATGCAGAAGAAACTGCGCACATTATTTTTCAGCATCTTATGTGTGAACATGGAGAGCCAGAAACTCTCATTACTGACAGAGGTCCGCAGTTTGCTGGTAGATTCCTTCCAACATACCAGCATTTGCTCGGCACTCAGTCACGCATGAGTACTGCATACCATCCTCAGACTGATGGTCAGACTGGGAGGACAAACAGAGTCCTTGAGTGCTATCTCCGTACATTTGTCTCATCCACTCTGGATGATTGGGATCAGTATTTACCTGCAGCTGCCTTTGCTTGTAACAACTCTTTCCACTCGTCAATTTCAAACAGTCCATTCTTCTTGATCTATGGCAGACATCCGCGCATGCCATTTGCCTCAGAAATTGACCACACCATTCAACCAAATGTACCAAATGTATGGAGTGGAACTCACCATGGACCTCAACTGGAAACACCAAATTCAACGCATGACTGGTAACCTTAGAAATAAGCTGGAAGCCCTGTGCCTCTTATGCTTCCCCACGACAGACACTGAACATCTATTTGCACTGCCATCATTCCCAGCCTTGCCTTTGCCTTTGCTGTAACCCCCTGCACTCCGGCAGACCTAATCATCTGGGACAACATGATATGTAGAACAATCAAGCACAAACTCAAACTCTGGAAAAGCACTGC
>SL_4KL_010_BRINEDRAFT_10002345_pt1 | contig 10710 bp, 13 predicted proteins | sample SodLak_010_BRINE_2_FD_10664 | JGI IMG/M metagenome (IMG submission 10664) | reverse complement strand
GGTTACAATCTACGCACTGATCGCCATCTGCACTAGGTACTACAAGAACACCACACTCTTCACAAAAATTCATGTATACTGTACATAAACTAATCAACTAATAAAAGTATCAATGAAGGCTTGATAATACGTTCCCAGTGGTCCTCTATCTGATGAAAGTACGTAGCAAACTGAGTTCATTGGCCGACTACACTCTTCGGTTGATGTGTTATCTCGCAGCGGTCGTTACTCGATTGCCGCTAAGACCCGGATGTCTGTCTCAGAATGGTGTTCCCGCTGCGTGTAGGCTCCATGTTCGGTACAGAATTCCTCAATGCGGTCCGCTAACGAACTGGCTTCCTCCCCATCGATATGAATGATCAGCGTGGGACGCTCAGCAGTACTGGAATCGATGACGAGTGAGATTGTTTTGAACTCGTTAGCGTGTCTGTGAGAAGCAAAGGCCTCGTCGACTTTGTCGGCGAGATCGTCGAGCGAGTCGACTGAATCCGTGGTCATGGTTGGATACTCGCAGGAAGTAGTTTAATAAGTGGGCTACTTTGACTCGGGTTTGTCTTCATGAACACTGTTCTAATTAGATTTTAATCGGATTGAGACGGAACTCGATTATTCTGGTGTCCCATCACAGCAAACCGTATACAAAGACTCACTTTCGAGAACCGTCGAGATCTGCCCCACAAGTGAGTCGATTGTATCAAACGGACCGAACTTACCTACTGTTTCTCCTTCAGCCAGCAACGTGAGCACCCAATTAGGCTTGCCGGTGGGTCCTTCGCGTGTTGTAATCGTAACCGTTCTCTCGGATTGTGTGATCCGATATCCGTCTGGCGTCTCTGTGAGCGACCACTCAGTCGACATGAGTGTCTCACTCATCGCCGTATCCAGGCGGTCGTAGAGTGGGCTATTGACGTCCATTAGTCTCATTATAGGGCGAGAGTACTAAAATCTCAAGAGGCGAACTACTGAATGTGCTTGACTCACTGGACGACATTAGTATCCCTAATGCCCAAAGAGATCACCCACCGAACAACCGTGAAAGCAATCCACTAAAATCACTCTGATCACTTCATCTTCGGTCTTGTTCTCGTCTTCTGACTGAGCGATACCTCTCCCGGTCTTTGCAGCACCGTTCAGCAGTTCCTCGACATATACGCTAGGCGTGATATCTTTGTCGTCGGTTATCAACCGTAATCGATGGCAGAATTCGTTCGTATCGCCGAACCGACCGAAGAAACAGTCGAACGGTCGAAAACAGTTGCTGACAGCGGCATCGACGTAGCCGCAGACCAGGTTGGTGGCACACCGACTGATGGGAGGATCGAATCGATGGCCACGATTGCTGCGATCCGGTATACTGTATTCGTCGTCGAACAGGGCGTCGACGTGGCGATAGAGTGGGATGACAAGGAGACAGTCGCCGAACACATCTTCCTGATCAATAACAAGCAGCCAGTCGGTACCGCACGAGTGCGACTAGTAGACGGCAAAGCGCTCAAATGTGATCGAATCGCTATGAGACCTGAATATCGCGGTGCAGGTTGGGGCGAACAACTCATGCAGGTTTGTGAGTCAATAGCGCACGAGCACGGTGTTACCGAGTGTATTCTCCACGCTCAACAGCGGGTCGCGGACTTCTACAGACGACAGGGTTACGTCGGCGGCGGCGACCCGTTCAAGCAGGCTGGCATTCCTCACGTCAAAATGCGGTTAGAACTATCGAGTTGAATGGCACGCTGCCCATTGAAGCCTGGTATGCATCCCGCTTTCCAGTGGTGTTAAATTCATTCTCCGTGTACTGTCACTGTGAAGCAAACTGCTATCCTGCATATCATTGGGACAGGTGTGATCGGAGCTGGCGTCCTCGTTTCGGGCACGGAACTCACGGTCGGATTATTGATTCTTGGAACGATTTTTATCATCGCCGGTGTCGTCCTCGCTCGACGCGACGATTCTACTCTTGAAATCTGACGATTGATATTCGCGGCATAAGAACCTGAGAATAATGTAGAACAGACTATCTTGATGACTCAAGCCCGACGGTAGATTCAATTACAAGTGCCCATTCAATAGGTTATTTTTATTTTCTGTATCATCGTCCCACTCTTCGATAATTGCTACAGGTTTCCCTTTGTCAGGTAGCTCTACAATTTGTATAGATTTTGCATCGCTAACATGCTTCCTTGCTGTCCCTTTTATTTCAAAATTTCCTATATATACTGAGTCAATGTCAACAATATCTCCTATATTGTGTTTGGACATGAAATAACATGACTGCAACCACCAACATATAATTTATTGGTGCTGAACCTTAGTCTACTATTTAATTCAACTTGACTCAATACTCATGGGAATTACTTTCAGAACTGGAATATGAACTTGAGTACTTCCCAGGTTGGCGTTCGATTCTCAAACGGTATTCTACGAATGACTGATTTCGTGACTCGGGTTCTCAACTTCGCCGTCGACATGTATATTGTAGCCCCTGAGATATATGCAGACGATGTTCGAAAACAAATGACCCGCCCAACGTTCGAAGCAGTGCTGAGTCCGGTTACACACCGCTCGCTGCAGTTTTTGAGTTTCGAGGACATTCGGGGCACGTACGAGACCGTCGAACGGGCTGGGCCGCTGCAGGAAGTGTTTTGAGGTTATTTGTCAATCATGATTAACCGGTTTCGCTACTCTACGAGATGTACTTTCTGACCAAATCGTATGCCTCTAACTCATCAATCAATTTTACAACTCCACCTCCATCAACCAACTTCACACTGGTGAAAACGTTTATTCTGTTTGGATAACATGTCCTTCCATGGCAACTCAAACTGGGAAGTTCGATCTGAACATGGAGGAAGTACTTGAGGCATGGGGGACAGCCGATGCTACCCGTGAAATTCTTGCGAATGCTCTTGATGAACACGCACTCACTGGTGGGTCTGACCCCGAGGTGTCTCAAGACAAGGAGGGCCGCTGGCACATCCGAGACTACGGCCGAGGCCTCCGGTACGAGCATCTAACCCAATCAGAGGACGACGAAAAATTGGCGAACCCCGACACTGTCATCGGAAAGTTCGGTGTTGGATTGAAAGACGCTCTCGCCACCTACCATCGTCACGGCATCGAAGTCACTATCCATTCTTCACACAACACGTTCACAATCGAAGAAGCCCCGAAACACGGGTTCGAGGAGATATCAACCCTCCACGTGACTATCCAACCACCTCAGAAAGATATCGACGGGACGGATGTCGTGCTTGACGGGATTTCTGAAACCGCAATTGAAGAGGCAAAATCGAACTTCATTCGATACTCCGAGTTAGATCTCTTGGAATCGACCAGGTTTGGTGATGTCTATCGGGTTCAAGAGGATGAGGACGCAGGCGTGTATGTTACCGGCCTCAAAGTTGCTGAAGAGCAGAATTTCTTGTTTTCCTACAACATCACGAACACAACGAAGCAAATCCGTGATGCGCTGAACCGCGAGCGATCCAACGTCGGACGAACCGCGTATACATCCCGTGTCAAAAAGATTCTCAAGGCGTGTGACTCGGAAGGTGTCGCAAAACACCTCGTCGATGATCTGCAACGATTCACCGACGGAGAAACACACGACGAGCTCGGCTGGAAACCAATCCAACTGCACGCGGTCCGGATTCTCAACGCCAGACAAGATGTCGTTATCACCACTGTTGACGAGCAGCAGAAGCATCGAGATCTCCTCGACCATGCGAAGGGTGACGGGCATTCCGTTGTGACTGTGCCGGACCGAATCCGGACCGAACTCTCAGAGACTGTTGATGTTGACGGCAATCAAATCCGGGACGTTTCAGTCTACGAAAACGAATATAACGATAGCTTTGAATTCGACTGGGTCGAAGAGTCCGAACTTACGACAGAGGAACTGGACGCGTGGAACTCCCGTGACGAAATCTTGGACATCGTGGGACGGCCACAAAATTACGACTATCGCATAGCGAGTCAGTTCCGAGCCACCGACGATGGCCAGACACAGGGTCTACACCAGTCTGGTGAACAAAGAATCATCGTCCACCGTGATGTGTTAAGCGACCACGCAGAGTTTATCGGCGTCTTCCTCCACGAACTCGCACATACCAGAACACCGTTCCCGGATCAAACACGTGAATTTGAAAACGTCCTTACAATCCTGCTCGGCGAAGTAGGTGTGGAGGCACTATCGTAACATGAGAACACTCGTCCTTGACATCGTAAGGACGAGTTTATTCGAAGAAACTTGAATTTAACTACAATATAAATGCCACTTCTGCTATGTGTGGCTACAGTCTTGTAGGACCCAAAGTGGATAGTGATCTGATCAGATGGGTGAACGTTGATTGTGTTATCGTATAACTCGATCATGGAATTTTCGATTATCCGACATTAGATGATTAATAAATGCAACTCACCGGAGGACTGGTTCAAAGATACTCTTATGTTACAATGTATCGGGATGAGCGGTGTCGAAAACATAGTACAGCCAATAGACGGATGATCTTTTCCATTCTGTGATGTTTTTTATCGCGTTGGAAAGGTGAAAACCTAGTTTGATTCACATCTCCCGAAACTGTCTGTTAATCAGTTTTAGTGAGTCCTCGGGCCACTATTCCCAGCACCGTTTGAGAGTTTACTCCTCTGTTGTGTTTTGATTCAACAACTCAAGAAGCAGCTCCCCATCCGAAGTAAGTCGATACTTGGTTTTCTTCCGCGGCCCGGTGTCAGTAAGCCTCTCTACCATTCCAGCACCTGATAGTTCTTCTAGATGCTGGTAAATAGTTGCAGTGGTGAGTCCAAGTTCCGTGTGAAGTTGATACCCGTGGGTAGGTGCCTCGTCGAGACGACTGAGGATCTTCATCTTCGTGTCTCCAATTAGGTTCGACATACAATTCACTCAATGGATACTAAAGCTACTGACTAGTGTACCAAATGCATCTTTGTTAGACTGGGTAGCGCGCATCTGATTTAGAAACTCTGTCGTTGATTTGATAAATTCTCGTCGCCCATCATCACCTACGAACCGAAGCAGCGAGATTATATTTGTAGGCTCAAGTAATACGACTTCGACAGATGCATTCTCAACAATTGATAAGACCTCACTCTCTGACTCCCCCCGAAACCCAGCTCCCACCACATAAAGATACTCAGAAAGTTCATTTTCCCGGGCTTTCTTGATTGCATGTCGGACATCACTTGGTTCGGTAGGCTTATCTTTCACTTCTACTGCTCGGTCGAGTTCTTCGTCATAAAATATTTCCACATCACCAGCCGAATTGCTTTGATTATCTGGTGCATTGGCATGTTCTGCATTCACAATCCAGGGGCCATCTGGATAAACATGAGTGTAGTAGGCCTGCATAACACCGCCAGTCACTGCAGCAAGACGCTCTCCACCACCAGATTCTTGTACATATTCACGTACCTGAGAGACAAGCGTACGTACTGGAACGTCAGAAACTGCGGAAAATTCGAGAGTTCTAGATTCTAAACGAGAGTACTCGTACAGCAATTGACAGAGGACATCAACAGCATCGACTTCGCCGGAGTTAGCCATGCTTTCGAGTCTGTCCAGTAGGTTATACAGTCGCTCTTGTGCGGCGACTGACCGAGCTGCGTTGCTGATGTCGAACTCGGGATCCCGTGCTGGCTTGTTCAGAAAGGGTTCGTTGCTACCTCCGAGTCTTTCTCCGTGTTCTTTCTCCCAGGGAACAACCACTTTGTGGCCAAGTGAACGAGCATTATATGCACCATCCAAGTTTGATTTTGCCTGCATCGAACGGTAATGAATACCGGGATTGACTGCTTTTGCGAGAATATTTGTGAACAATATGTATTTATACGTGAGTTGAGATGCATTGAGGACTTCGTTAATTTTCATTCGAATGAAATCGTCCTGGATGTACTCACTTTCATTGCTATCTTGTACCAAGTTCCACTTGTCTTCAAGAAGAACCGCAGCTTGATTTTTATCGACAGATTCCGTCAAGCCAATCACCTGACGACGATTAAAACCAGAGAGTTAAAAACTGTATATCGGCTTGAGCCTACATATTGGCCCAGTTTAGTTCTGTATCTTTATTCACTGGCGATTTTTGGTACATTTATTTTCTCTGGACCGATATTTTCGATGTCACGAACTATCGGATCATAGTTTACGTACATAACCTCTTGACGGGTGTCTTTTGTGGTATGCATGGTTTTCTTTTCGTCTTCGATGCACATCCACCCATTTCCCTCTTCAAGGAATAACTTGTCGTACAAATCGCTCCGATACGACGAGACTGCTACGTAACCCTCACACTCGTCGAGTCGTTCTGCAAGCTCACAGTGTTCCTCGTCGTCCATCTCGAACCCATAGGAGTTCGTGTCACCTCGAACTTCATGCGGATAAGGCGGATCGCAGTAAAACAGTGAATCCTCATCGTCATGGCGGTCAATCACTTCGCATGCAGGCTTATTCTCGATTTGAACACGACGGAGCCGGTCTGCAACTTGGTAAAGATTCTCAAGACGACCATGGTAGCGAGAGATTGAACCTGACATTCCCCGTCTGCTAGTGCCTTTGCAATACGCCCATCGTCCGGGAGTTGCTTCCTGCGCCAGACCACTCCGAGTCTGTCCAGCGCGTACAAAGAACAAACGGGCACGCTCAATATCTGACAGGTTGTCAGCGTCTTGTTTATTTACAGCCTGTGTGAGTTCGTCTCGTGAGAAGGGCGTTAGAGCGATTTTTTCAAGGAGTTCATCTCGGTTCTCCCGAAGAACTCTGAAGAAGTTGACGACGTCTCCGTCAATATCATTGTATGTCTCTACACCTGTGGGTTCTCGGTTAAGCAACACAGCAGCCGACCCACCGAACGGTTCGATGTATTGACTAGTCCTCGGGAGCCGTGGGAGAATCCAGTTGAGGTGGCTGTACTTTCCGCCGTACCAACGAAATGGTAGGATCTTTGTCATTGTTAAATTGGTTGTGCAAATGGTAGCATTTCTGTATGTCTAACTGCCTGGATCAATGTATAGGCTCAAGCCTACATATTGTTTTCGGATAAATGGTTCAATCACTGACTATTTTCTTTAATATATACTATGGCTATAATTTCAATACAGAGTCGTACTACCCGAAACTAAACCCAAATAGGAGTTTAGAGAAGATCTCAACTATTCGGTCTTGTGTACGATCATCTGCTGAAGATGGTTCGTACAACTGTTCAAGAGTAAGAAGGTGAATTTACTTTCAGACATAGACTCTCACCAAAAAAGTCCGAATGCCTACACGATACTCCGACTATCAGTCGAATTAGCATTACAGAGACACACCTTATCAAATATCATCCATGAGGTTGGTCCATCCATCTTGGTGCAGGGGGTGCATTCATTTCTTTTAAAATATTCCACACTTCGTCGAGTAATTGGGACCGTTGTTCATGATTGAATGTCTTGCAGATTGAATACAAATCTGTTTTTGAGACGAGTTTGATATCTGCATTCGAATCTCGAATATAGTCTCTTACTTTTTGATCAATATCAGATCCATATACAATCAAATAATCGTTGAGATCATACTCCATAATCTTCGATTCTGCCGTTACAACCATTTGAACAGTCACTTTTTGATCTTTCACTTGAACTGCCTGAGTACGATTACACTCATACGCAATCTCAACATCACCTGCAGCATCAGCTTGTTCATCAGGTGCGTTAGCATGCCCATTCTCTACGGTCCAGCGATCATCTTTGCTGATGCTGTCGTAATACACTCGGAAGACTCCCGCCGTAACGGCCTCAAGTCTTGTACCGCCATCAGACTCCGAAAGGTACGTTTCGAACAAATTAATGACNTCTTGATATGACAAATNTACTGGNNNTCTATCATATTCTACCAATTGCTTCGGGAGGTTGTCGACAATCAAGAGTGCCTCTTTGAGAACACAATCTGCACAGAGTGAANCATTATTGATNTTACTATTGAGCCTCTCAAGGAGGTCGTACGCTCGATCACGGGCCTTCTTATTTCGATTAGGATTCGATTTTGAAATCTTCGGATGGTCAATCGCAGTATTCTTGTANGGTTCTCTGGACCCACCGAGCGGCTCTCCAATTAGCGCTTCCCAACTGACGATTACTTTGTGGCAAATTCGACGCCCTGAGTANGCCCCATCCAGATCGCACTCCCTTTTTTTAATGGAGCGCATGTGAATAGACTGGTTCACCGATTTAGCCAGTATGGCGGTTAAAACAACGTATTTGAATGCCCTCTCATCAGCGCTCAAACACTCGTAAAGAAGTTCGATAGTTTCTTCATCATCAATATATGACTGAGCGCTTTTCTTTTCACTTTTTTGTGTATCTGAGGACTGCAAGTTTTCGTCGGTTGATTGTTTGAAGCCCGAAAGTTTTGTTTGAGCATCATCTCCGATAATATAACCCGGTAATGAATCATCAGAGACCTGTTGCCATGTATTCTCAAGCTTTTTTTGACACGCCTCCAGACTTATCGAATAGCTACTCCCCATCAGACGATGACAAATACGTGAACTCGTATTTAAATTTTTTGTAAAACTCGAATGCTGGACAGTCATATTTCTCCTCTAAATTACTACTCATATGCCAGCCTCGGACCTCTGCTCATCAAGAAGGATTAATACGACTACTCAATAAACCATGGTTACGTGAACCGAACAGAGGATCCCAATTCAACACCTGACGCCATTACATGGGTTCTCCAGCGGCTCCCACCTGCTCCCCAATATATCGGTCTATTTGGAGATGCACCAGCCGTTGGTGTCGCACGTCAGCCACACGGTGTCGATACAATTAATGACCCCACGAATGCAGTCCGAGCCTTTTTTAAGGCCGTTCGTGATTCTGAGAGTCAACTCGTGGAGTACCTGGCGGACGAGGAACCCAGAACGATCCTTAACCGTATTGGGCGAAATTCGTCCATCGACCCTGAGTTTGATTTATTAGAGGATAATATCGATTCTAAGTCATTGGCACCGAGTGACCCGAACTCAAAAGCAGATGACCTTATTGCCAAGGCAGCCGCTTTCTTTATTCGTGCTGGTGGATTAAATCCTCCTTGTCAATTGGCACAAACACCTGAACGGTGGGCCTTTCACATCGAACGAGACAATAGTTTATCAAATCCCACTGAACATCCAGATTTGGTTTTACGTGTGCACGACGTTGCTGACCGACTTCGTCGGATACAAATCGAACAAGAGCCACTCAATGACGTTATTGAGCGAAATGATGACGATAATGCTCTGTTCTTTGCAAATGTACCGGCGAATCTTACAGGCACGCAAGAGCGAAAAGAATTTATTTCAGAAATAACAGGTCTTTCGGGTAAAGTCGCCATACTCACATCAAACTGGGAACCAGAAACACTCATTTCACACGCAGATTGGCACGTATCGAGCGTGCCATCTGAGATCACATCACCCGTTCTTCAGACACCAGCGAAACTCATCTGTAATTTTGACATTACTCCCCGAGAAATCGACTTTGAGCCATACTCAGCAGAGGCGAGTTTATCGGCTGGGAACCAAGTTCAAATTGGACATTTCAACGACGGTAACAAAACTAGTAGCTCGACACCAACACCCCCTGGTGGGTCAGTATCTGTTCGAGGTGGGAAATTGCTCCCATTCCGCTGGTACGGTGGGAAGTTTTCACATCTGGACTGGCTCCTGCCGTTGTTACCAGAGTGTGAAACGTTCGTTGAGCCGTTTGGNGGTTCAGGTGCCGTTCTCATCAACCGAGATCCCTCAAATTGTGAGGTGTACAACGATCTCGACGTGGAAGTTACGACGTTCCTTCGCGTGTTGAGAGGTGATAATCTCCACGAAGAATCAAACCCAGATATCTGCGACGAAACTCAGCCCGCCCGTCTTCTGAGAAATATTGCTTTATCTCCGTTTTCGCGGGCCGAATTGGCCAGTGCCGCAGCGATCCAGGAGTCTGATATTGAATTACCGCCGATCGAACGCGCTCGTCGGTTTTTTGTTCGCGCCGGACAGACGCGCTCTGGACTTGCACAGGAAGCATCAGCCGGTCGTTGGGCGTATTGTAAAGGAACCAGCCGCCGGACTATGTCTGGAGCTGTTTCACGCTGGCATGGCCGTCTTGCCCACTTGTATAACGTCTCCGAACGGCTTGGGGATGTGGAAATCCAAAATAGAGACGCTATAGAGGTCATAAAAGAATATGGTAATGATCCAGACACTCTAATATACTGTGATCCGCCGTATCCGCATGCAACCAGAGGAGACACGAACTCTTACGGATTCGAATTAGATGAACAGAAACACCGTGAATTAGCTGCACTACTTAATGAGTGTGAGGCAAAGGTTGCATTGTCTTCCTATCGGTCTGATCTGTACGCTGAATTGTACGACGAAAATGATCATTGGTGTCGATTTGACACCGAAGAAAAGACCATGCATACAACCAAAGATACTCGTGTCGAATCACTATGGATGAACTACGAACCCAATACTCTGGATGATTAAACGAGTTATGCTAGAATCCGATTGGAACGTCACAAGTATGGCCTCTAAGACGGATGATTTCGAGTTATCTTCCCACTCTATAATCGAATTTACTGGAGAAATCGTTCTTAATTAAATTTAAAATCGTGCCATGAAGCCATGCTGTGAGTATTTTATTCAGGACTTAGAATAATGTACTTCATATGAT
>SL_4KL_010_BRINEDRAFT_10002341_pt1 | contig 10713 bp, 13 predicted proteins | sample SodLak_010_BRINE_2_FD_10664 | JGI IMG/M metagenome (IMG submission 10664) | reverse complement strand
TCGATTTGGGTATAGACCAGAATCGATCCGGCGACGGCGAGGACGGTTCCGAACACGAAGGGAACGGCAAAGCCGTAACCAATCAACGCGCCGGAAGCGAGCGGGCCGACCGCCAGCCCGAAGCCGAAACTCATCGTGAGAATCGAGAGCTTCGAACCGGATTCGCCTGCGCCCGCAAGATCACCAGCGAGTGCTAGACCAGGTGCAAAAACCATCGCTCCTGCGATACCCTGGATCAACCGGGCGAGAAGCATCGTCTCGGACGTCACGACAAAGCCCTGGACCAGCGTCGAGGGGATCAACAGGAGCATGCCACCGAGAATAAACGGTTTCCGACCGTACCGATCACAGGCCCGCCCGATCGGTGTCTGGAGGAGGACCTGTGCGAGGATAAACGCAGCAAACTGAAGACCGAACCAGGTCGATCCCTGCTCGAGACGGGCGTTGACCTGTGGCTGGATCGTCGCAAACAGCGCAATCGCAGCGGCCATAAACAGCGACACCACGCCAAGGGTGAAGATGGGGTCTAGCAGGCGTTTTCCGGTCGGATCTCGAATCGCAATCGAGAGATCAGCACCCGCGTTGGCACTCGTCCCGTCGGGGTCGCTGACCAGGATCGTCACGAGCACCGAACTGAGCGCGGCGGTAATCGCAGCGACGTAAAAGGCAGCATCAAATCCACTGATGGTCACGCCCGCAGGCAGCGTATAGGGCCCGAGGTTGACGACCGCACCCGCACCGATAGGCCCGGCTCCGAACCCTATCAGCCGAAACGTGTTGTAGACCCCCATGTTCCCACCTCGATCCCCGGTCGTCGCCAGTTCGTTCACCAGCGCGACAGACGCCGGGACGATAAAAGAGACACTCAGGCCCTGCAGCCCCCGAATCACCAGCAACGAGGTGTACGACTCCGCGAACAGATACGCCAGATTCGTCACCGTCAACCCGCCGAGCCCAACCAGAATAAACGGCTTGCGCCGCCCAACTCGGTCGGACAAACGCCCGGTGAACGGCTGAAAACTGCTGTTTACGATGCCAAACAACGAGAGCACGATCCCGATAATCATCGCCTCCTCGAGGCCGAAGGTTGCACCACCGACCGCATCACTCGCGATGAACAGGGGGATCACGATGATTAGAAACGAGTTGCCAACGCCGTCGGCCATTCGTGCAAACGCCAGCGTCAGGACCCGCCGGTCGACCAGAAACTGCGCGACGACCCGACGGCCTATCCCCATATGTATACGCTCGAGACGATGGCCGATGAGGATTCCGACTTGCGTCTGATACACGTGAGTGTCAGCCACACCCACAACGAACTACAAGCCGTCTCGAGGTGTCCACCCAGTATGGGCAGAGAGCGCAAACTCAACGAACTCGGGGAGACGTTCGAGAGCCTCGAGTATCCAATTCGTGTCGAAACAGCCGCTGCCGAGTTCGACGACGTTACGTTGTTGCTCGCCGACGGCGAACGAAACCTCGGTTCGCTGGTCGCCAAAAGCGACGCCGAGCGTTTCGAGACGGCAAGCGACGTGACGGCCGAACTTCACAACCACCTCCCGCGGGAAGCCGTCGGCGAGCCGTTCCAGTCGGAAGGGGAAGGATAGCCGGTCCAAGCGCGTTACTTAAGTTGTTCGCCCGACGTAGCCCGGATACGATGGAATTCTGCGACGAATGCGGCTCGATGATGAAAGCCAACGACGGCATCTGGGAGTGTGGCAGTTGTGGATTTACGAAACCGAAAGGTGACACCGAACAGTATACCGTCACCGACAGCCAGGAAGCAAGCGAGATTATCGAATCCTCAGAAGAAACCTCCTTACCCGAAACCGACGCCCGCTGTCCCGAATGTGGCCACGACCGGGCCTACTGGTACATGCAACAGATCCGCGCCGCAGACGAGTCTGAAACCCGGTTTTTCATCTGCTCGAGTTGTGAGTATAAATGGCGCGAAGACGATAACTAACAACCTTTTACGCTGCGGTCTATCGCGCAGGTGGCTTCGCCACACAGCGCGATGTCCCTCGGTAAAAGGTTGATCAAAAGCTTCCTCGTTTCCCTCCGCTACGCTCCGGGCCACTCGTCGGCCCGCTCACGGCAGAGCCGTTCGCGGTGCGTGTCGGGGGGACTGCCTGCCTTTTCCTGTTGAGCGAAACCACAGGTTTCGCGAGGGAATCGGTTCGTACCGACTTCTCGAGAAGCGCTAGTGCTTTGGCAAGCCTGAACTGATGGGTCGAACCAGTCGGCGGGTGTCGGTTCGACCCATCAGTCGACGCTTGGCGGAGTACTAGCCTCTCGGAGTTCGGAAGTGCTTCCGTTGGTCGCAGCCATCTCGTGATACTCGGTAGCTTCTCGGTCACGGCTACACGTTTCTGGCGATGGTAAGATAGCCCGTGTGACCGACCGGAGCGGTCGTGGGTCTCGAGCCTCGGTCGTCGAACTGCATCTCTCGTTGGATCGTCTCGCGGGTGCGGACGTTTGCGAGGTCGGCCTCGCGGGCAGCCTCGACGACTGCACGGCTCGACTCGATGAACGGACTGTAGACTGCAAGAAACCCACCCTGGACCAGCAGGTCGGGGGCGTGGGTGACGATATCGGCTGCGTCGCCGGTATCGAGCGTCATCACGTCGAACGACGCGGGCTCGAGTTCGTCGATTGCTTCGGCTAGGTCGCCTGTTCTGACCTCGACCGAATCGCTCACGCCGCCAAAGGTCATATTCTCGCGGGCGACCTCGGCGAACTCGGGGTTGCGCTCGTAGGTAACGACCGACGCGCCCACCCGCGCCATCGAGGCTGCGAGCACGCCCGTCCCGGTGCCGGCGTCGAGCACGCAGTCTCCCTGGGAAACACCGGTCTCGCCGATCACGAGACCGATATCGCGGGGGACCATCGGCGCGCCCGTCCGTTCGAAGTGATGAAAGAGGTCGGGACCGCGCAGGCGACGGACCTCGAACGCGTCCCCGAGATGGGTCTCTACGGTGTCGCCGGGTTCGACGTCCGCTGGTACCTCGAGGACGCCTAAGTCGGTACCCATCTCCTCGCCGGGTTCGACCAGAAACTCGCGATCGCCGCGGACGAGCAACACCGGCGACTGGTCCGTAGCAACGCCGGTGCTATCGATATCGCTCTTTGCGTCTGTCACGCCACACTCACTCGAGGTCGGCGATGGCCGCGGCAAGGTCGCCGTCGTTTGCCGCCAGCGCCTCGCGGGCTTTCTTTTCGCTGACTTCCGCACGGGTTGCGACGAGTTCGATGTCGTCATCGGGAATCGCGGATCCGGTGTCGCTTCCGGCGTCAGCCGCCCCGCCGGCGGCACCAGCCTCGACCTGTTCTGGTGAGCCGATGATCTGGTAGGTCTCCTGGCCGCGGGCATCCATCTTGGTGACTTCGGCGTCGTCGAAGACGAGATCGTACTCGTCGGTTCGGATGATGACCTCCTCAGCTTCGATATCTTCGACGTCGATACCCATCTGTTTCATCATCTGTTCCATCTTGCGCGGGTTGAGTCCGCCGCCTCCTCCAAACATAGGCGAGAAGTCGGCACGGGCGACCTTTTAGTTTGTCGTTCCCGTCGGAGTAGATGACAGGTTGTACGCAGGTGTCTCACGTGTCGATCGGTACACCCTCCCGAACCGAGACGGCCATTCCGGTCTCGAAATCACCGATCGCCGCCCCGTCGAGTTCTGCACGGCCAACGGCGAGGAGTTCGCCGCGTTCGTGGACGACCAACACCTCATCGCCCGGCCGAATCTCCTCGCCAGCCTCGAGGACGAACTTCGAAAAGACGTTTTTGCCCTCGCGGACGAACGGCTCGCTCTCGTCGTCGACGACCACCCGGTAGGCCGGATGCTCGAGTGCCGTCGCGAGGCGACGACCGCCCTCGAGTCCGAGTGTAAACCGACCGTCGATGCCAAAAGAGACGATTCGACCCGTCTCGGCGTGGACCTGCTGTGGTCGCCCGGATGTCGTCCGCTTGATCGACAGCGATTCCGTAGGTGGGAACAGCGCCTCCCCAGCCCCGCCACCGAACTGATACGCTGCAATCGTCCGCAGGCTCTGTAGATCCGCGTTCCCATCGGCTGACTCGCTCATTGAACGAGGTTCGATCTGAGCGGTGGAAAGCGCTTCGACCTGGTTTCTCGACCAGCGCCGACCCACAGGCGAACGTTATTTCTCTATCCAATGAGCTGGAACAATCTATCAGGGCGGTTATATACGGTGGGTGAAAACCCACGCATAATGGATCTGATGCAGATCGTGATCGGACTCGGACTGCTTGCGGTCAGTGGAGTAACGTTCGTCGGTCCCTCCGGACTCGATCCCGCGGTTCACTCCCTGTTGACGGCGATTGCGTTGCTCGTGGGTGCGGGCGTCCTGTTTCGGACCGTCGCTCGAGAGGCACAGGTTTCCTAAGCGATCAGAGCAAGAAGGTTTCGTGGCGTTCGCTTAAATCGAGAAAGGCATCAGCCGCCTCGATGAGTTCGTCGGCAGTTGAGGATTCGAAACACATCACTTCGACACGGACGCCCTCGTGGCGGAGATGCGAACAGAGCCGAGAGAAATCACCATCACCCGTACAGAGGACGATCGTATCGACGTGGTTTGCAAGCGTCACCGCGTCAAGGCTCATACCGACGTCCCAGTCTGCCTTTTTTGTCCCGTCGGAAAATCGCTTGATGTCTTTGATCTTCGTCTCGAAGCCGATATCGACTAACGCCTCGAAAAAGCTCTCCTCTTCGGGAGAGTCAGCCCGGATGACGTAGGAAATCGCTCGTGTCAACTGGCGATCCTGGACGGCCTTCTCGAGGAGCGATGAGTAGTCGATATTTCGGCTATAAATACTCTGTGCGGTATGATAGAGGTTCTGTGCGTCGACCAATACGGCGACGCGTTGGCCGGGATGAATTTCGGTCACGTTCGATCTAAAGACGAGACCGCACTAAAAACCGTCCCGTTTGTATCCATCGCGAAGATGGGGCGACAGACCCAATCGCCCACGACAGAAACGTTAGCTTCGAAGCTTCTCGATTCGCTTTTCGGTTGGCGGGTGGGTCGCAAACACCGACTGGAGGAGTCCGCGCTCGGAATTGAAGATACAGAGCGCAGCGGCGCTGTCGTCGATGGTCGACTCGCGATTCTGGGATCCGCCAGAAATCTTCTCGAGCGCTCGAGCGAGGGGGTCGCCGCTGCCGATGTACTGGCGGGCGTCGTCGTCGGCGACGTATTCGCGGTATCGGGAGATGGCCATCACGAGGACGGTCACGAGCATCTGGGCGACGATCGAAAGCGCGTAGCCGGCGATGAACCCGCCGGGATTGTCCTCGCCGACGAAGACGTAGACGTAGTAGACGGCCCAGCCGACCATCATTCCGATCGAACTACCGAGAGTCATCATCAATACGTCCCGGTTTTTGATGTGTGCGAGTTCGTGGGCGATGACACCCTCGAGTTCGTCGCGCTCGAGCAATCGGATGAGCTCTTCGCTGACGACGACGACGCCGTTGCCTTTTCGTCCGGTTGCGAAGGCGTTGGGAACGCCCATCTGCTGGACCATGAGCGTGGGCTTTTTTAGCCCCATGTCCCGACAGAGCGATTCAGTCATCTGATGGATTTCCGCGTACTGGCCCGTTTCGGGCATTTCTTCGGCACCACGGGTGGCACTCCACGTCCCGAACTTGTACATCACGAACGGGAACGTTACCATGAGCAACAGGACGATCGGCAACGCGTCCGGTCCGAGGACGGCGAGTCCGACCATTCCGACGAAAAAGTACAGTGCTGCGAGAACTGTACCGACGACAAACATCCGCACTTTCAGTCCGAAGTCGGTCATACGAATCGGTAAGCAATCTGGCCGTATAAACGCCGCGGAACAAACTTGTAGCCAGGCCGCCGGCAGAGACGGTTCGCAATCACTAAGTTCGTGGGTGTAAACATCTCGAGTATGATCCGCGTCGCGTTTCGGACTATCACGTTCGTAGGCAGCGACGCGGCCGCTCGTTTTTCGAAACGCAAACGCTGAGACCTGTGCTCGCGGCGGGAGTGACACCCCGTCCCGGGCGCGATTCGGCGCACACAGTTCGATCGATGATTACTCGGCGGTCGCTTCCATCACTGACCAACAGCCGCGACGGCAAACCACCCACAACCATACAGAACCCACCATGACCCAACTCGACCTCTCGGGCGTCTTTCCCGCAATGTGTACGCCCTTCGACGACGACGAACGAATCGACTTTGAAACGCTCCAGCATGATGCCCAGCGACTCGAGGCCGCAGGCGTCGACGGGCTCGTCCCCGTCGGCTCGACCGGCGAGTCCGCAACCCTGACCCACGACGAACACGTCCAGGTCGTCGAGGCCGTCATCGAGGCCGTCAACGACGTGCCCGTTATCGCCGGGACGGGATCGAACAACACCCGCGAAGCACTCGAGCTCTCAGAGCGTGCGGCTGAGGCCGGTGCCGACGGCTTGCTCCTGATCTCACCGTACTACAACAAGCCCGAACAGCGTGGCTTCATAGAGCACTACCGTGCGATCGCAGACGCCGTCGACGTGCCACAGATCGTCTACAACGTCCCCTCGCGGACGGGCCAGAACATCGAGCCCGAGACGGCCGGCGAACTCGCTGCCCACGAGAATATCGTCGGCTACAAGGCTGCAAGCGGCGACCTCGGCCAGATCAGCGAAGTCGTCGAACGGACCAGCGAGGAGGAGTTTGCGGTCCTCTCGGGTGACGATGCGCTTACGCTCCCAGTCATCTCGGTTGGCGGGACGGGCACCATCAGCGTCGTCGCAAACATCGAACCCGAACGCACCTGCGCGATGGTTGGAGCCGCACTCGATGGTCACTACGACCACGCTCGAGACCTGCATCACGAACTTGGACCGCTCTGTCGTGAACTGTTCGTCGAGACCAACCCGATTCCGGTCAAAGAAGCAATGCAGATCCGCGGCTACGGCCCTGCTCGCCTTCGCTCGCCACTGACTCGCCTCGCCGAGGAGCATCGCGATGATCTCGAGGCGGTCCTTGCCGACCTCGAAGACGACGCTATCACCGTCGCCAGCCTCGAGCCGGAGGGTAATCGATGACGGTACAGATCGGCGTCACCGGCGCGACCGGTCGGATGGGGACGAACGTCGTAGAGACGATCGAGGCCCGTGAGGATTGTGCGGTCGCCCTCGCAGTCAACCGCGACCCCGGTTCGGAGATGGTCGCAGGCGTTCCGATCGAGCCAGCCGGCGAACTCGAGGAACTCCTCACAGAGCACAACGTCGACGTCGTCATCGACTTTACTGGCCCCGAGTCGGCACTCGAGTACGCCGAAGCCTGCGTGGCCGCCGAGGTTGCGTTCGTCACCGGAACGACCGGCTTTTCTGACGAGCAACGTGAAACGCTCGAGGCGACGGCCGACGATATTCCCGTCTTGCTCGCGCCGAATTTCGCCCGCGGCGTCCAGGCACTCGTCAATATCGTCGGCGATGCCATCGCGAATCTCCCGGGCTACGACGTCGAACTCGTCGAAACGCATCACAACGCCAAACGAGACGCTCCAAGCGGGACGGCAAATAGACTCCTCTCCGAAATCGAAGCCAACGGCGACTTTGCGGGCCGAAAACACGGCCGTGAGGGCTTCGATCCCCGTGAGGACGGTGAAATCGGTGTCCACGCCCTGCGGGCCGGCGACGTAACGGGCGAACACGAGATCATCATTGCGGGCAACCACGAGGAACTGCGCCTGACTCATCGGGCGGAAGATCGGGGTGTCTTCGCCGCAGGCGCGGTCGACACGGCGGTCTGGATCGCAGGAGCAAAGGCAGGTTGGTACGACTTTGCCGACGTGATCGACGAATGAGCACGCTCGAGACAGACATTGACGAGCTGTGGGATCGTAAACAAAACGGCGACGTAGATGCGGAAAGCGCTGGCGCAGACGATCTCGACACACTCGAGGCCTTCCTTTCGGCACTCGAAGACGGCGAGATCCGCGCGGCCGAAAAACGCGGCGGCGAGTGGGAGGCAAACGCCTGGGTCAAACGCGGCATCTTACTGAATTTCGGCCTTCGAGAGAATCAGGCCTACAGCTATGGCGGCGTCGACCACTACGACGTCCTGCCGTTGCGCGAGACCGAGGATCTGGGCGCTCGAGGCACCCGAAATACGCCCGACGGGACGACGATCCGGCGTGGAGCCTACCTCGGATCGGACTGTATCATGATGTCCCCGAGTTTCGTCAACATCGGCGCACACATCGGCGATGGGACGCTCGTTGACTCCTGTGATACGGTGGGATCGTGTGCCCAGATCGGCGAGAACGTCAAACTCGGCGCGAACACGCTGATCGGCGGTGTCTTAGAACCCGTCGAGAGCGCGCCCGTGATCGTCGAAGACGGCGTCTCGCTCGGTGCCGGCTGTCGCGTCACCTCGGGCTTTGTCGTTCGTGAAAACAGCATCGTCGGGGAGAACACCTTACTGACCCCGCGAATCCCCGTCTACGACCTCGTCGAAGAGGAGGTAGTCTACGGCGAACTACCCGCAAACCGGCGGGCGTTTACCCGCTTTGTCGAATCCTCCGTCAGCGACCACGACCTCTTTGCCGGCGGCGCGTACAAACCGGCCGTCGTCGCCACCGACGTCGAGGAAGAAACCCTCGAGGCGACCGAACGCGAAGACGCCTTACGGGAGTAAGGGGTTTTGCTGTTCAGGTCTCTGAACGGTTCCCGACGGAGAGGCCTGCTGGCGAAAGATCCTAGCGATTGTATGCAATGTGTATACACATGAGTACCTCGATTCGAGTGTCCGAAGAGACGAAAGCAAAACTCGATCGCCTCAAGCGAGACGACGAGAGTTTCGATCGATGACGTTTCTCGACTCGTCGGTCATTATCGACATGCTCGAGGCGGTCGAACGAACCGACGACGGGATCGCAGTCGACATCGACGGCTACGTCTGATCGGATACGAGTTGTGTAGCAACTATATTGACAAACATAGTCTAATGGCCGAAACACTGATGTTTACTACTGACTACTAGCGTCTGAACGATTAAAATCCACACTACAATCCAGCCTATGGTTGAAGATCAAACTATGGATATTAACAACTTGCACGAGATCACGACAGATAATAACGTTCCTCACTGCTCGGCCGGTCGTTCAGACCCGGTCGATCACTCGAGTACGGCGGGATGGATAGACGAGGTCTGTGCCCTGCTGGCAGATCGGGGTCACAGATATGTTCTTTATTCGCTGGCCGAAGCCGACGGGTCGAGTATTTCGTGTACACGACTCCTCGAACTGACAAACGCCACCCAGGAGGCCGGATCGTCGGCGGACGAGGCCGGCCCAAGGATATCCGAAGCCGAGTTACATCACAAGCATCTCCCACGTCTCGAGGCGGCTGGCGTCATCGAGTACGACCGCCGGGAAGAGACGGTTCGGTATCACGAGACGACGCCACTTCGGACGTGGCTCGACCACGCTAGATACACCGAAACCGGAACCCTCCCGAACGAGTGAGACCGAGAGTCCTCTCCTTGCGGTGATCGGAAAACCCAAATCCTTGAGTTCTCGCGGTCACTTTGAGTCGGTAATGACGACTTTCGAGGAGTCGCCGGCGGTCCGTCGACTCACGGACTGGGACCTGCCGCGACTCGAGACGCTCGCTGACGAGTATGGAACGCCGCTTTACGTGATGGACTTAGATCGCGTCAAAGAAAACTACGCCCGCTTTTCGGCGGCGTTCCCCGACGCCGAGGTCATGTACGCCGCGAAGGCACACACAGGCAAGGCCGTCTTGGAGGCCGTCCTCGATGTCGGCGGCGAGATCGAGTGTGCCGCCTGGGGTGAACTCGAGCGGTCGGTGCAGGCGGGCGCGGATCCGAACGCGATGCAGTATACGGCGGTCAATCCGCCGGATCACGACCTAGATTATGCGGTCGACCTCGCGGCCGAGAATCCTGGATTAACGATCACGATCGGAGCGACCGACACGCTCGATCGGCTGGCCGAACGTGACTACGACGGCCGAATTGCCATCCGCATCAACCCGGGGATCGGGACGGGCCATCACGAAAAAGTGGCCACCGGTGCGGACGCGAAGTTCGGCATCCCCTACGAGCAGGTACCCGAGGTCGCCAAACGGGTTCGCGAGGAGTTCGACCTCGTTGGCCTCCACTCCCATGCCGGCAGCGGCGTCCTCACCGAGGGACTCGAGGACCACTGCAAGGCAATTGCCCGCGTCGGCGAGATGGCCCGCCGGATCGACGATTCGGACCTCGAGTTTGTCGACGTCGGCGGCGGCTACGGCGTCCCCTACCGTGAGGACGACGAGCCGCTTGATCTCGAGCGAACGGCCAAGATGGTCAGAGACGCTGTTGGTGACCTCGAGGCGACGCTCAAACTCGAGCCCGGCCGGTATATCGTTGCCGACGCGGGACTCATCCTCACCGAGGTCAATACGATCAAAGAGGCCCCGGATTCGACTGTCGTTGGCGTCGACGCGAGCCTGGCGACGATGGTCCGGCCGGCGATGTTCGGCTCCTACCATCCCATGTTGAACGTGAGCGCCCCCGACCGCGAACCACACCCGGCCACCGTCGGCGGCCCGGTCTGTACGAGCGCCGATGTCTTCGCTCACGACCGGCCGATCGCCCGCCCCGAACGTGGTGACATGCTGGCCATCGGCAACGCCGGCTCGTATGGCTACGAACTCG
>SL_4KL_010_BRINEDRAFT_10002338_pt1 | contig 10717 bp, 9 predicted proteins | sample SodLak_010_BRINE_2_FD_10664 | JGI IMG/M metagenome (IMG submission 10664) | reverse complement strand
TTTTTATTTCCCTGCCACTCTGGTGGCTCACGCAGCCTTGGGGAAATCATGGCTTGTGGTTTGCCTTTATCGCGTTCAATGCGGCGCGCGGTATTTTGTTGGGCGGTTTGTTTATTCGCGATTGGCAGCGTCAATCGCTTCAAGCAAACGGGCGTTCTGCTCCGCCGTTCCAACCGTGATGCGGAGTTGGTTCTTGAGCCTGGAGGTATTGAAGTAGCGTACAAGAACCCCAGCTTTTTTCAGTGCTAAATAGAGCTGTCGGGCGGGTTTTCCGCTTACTGGCACGGTAGCTAGGCAAAAGTTGCTTTGCGAGGGTGGCACCGTAAAGCCCCGCTCACGGAGTGCTGCGATAAGTTTGTTGCGATTCTCTCGCACCATCTCCCAGCCCACGCTGTAGGCATTGCGGTGGGCAAGCGCCGTTGCACCAAGGTGATCAGCAATTACATCAACGCTAAAGCTATCGCGCGTCTTATACGCGATCGGATGAATTAACCTTTCTGCGCCGATGCCATAGCCAAGGCGTAGCCCTGCGAGGGAGTACCCTTTTGACAGCGTTCTTAAAATCAGCAGGTTATGGTGCTTTTTAACGAGCGGTACCAAATCATGTTTCGGGTCAGCAAAATCCACATAAGCCTCGTCGACCAATAAAACGCCGTTTAGCCTGCCTGCAATGGCATCGATAGTGGCAGAGTCCAGCAGCAGCCCGCTGGGCGCATGTGGATTCACGATCAGACTAAGGCCAACACCCGCCTGGTTCATTTGCTGTGCAAAATCCTCGGGTAGATTCCAGTCATCGCCCAAGGGCGCTTTGATGACTGGGCTGTTATGAATAGTCGCTGCGGTCAAGTAAAGCGAGTAACTCGGGTCTGCAATGCCGATGGGTTGGCCAGGGGTAACAAACGTGGTTAGGGCCAGGCGAATCAGCTCATCACCCCCGTTGGTGGTCACAATCTGCTCCGGTGTTACGCCATGGTATTGCGCAGCCGCTGCGCGAAAGCGCGCTGCCGAGGGTGTGGGATAGCGCCGCAAGTCTTCGGCCTGGATTTCTGTTAAGGCCTGCATGACCGCATCAGGCGGTGGATAGGGGTTTTCGTTGGTATTGAGTTTGATGGTCTGATGATCCGTTGGCTGTTCGCCCGGTTCATAACCCGCCATCCGCCAAATGTTGTCGCGTTCGTAATGCATCGCCTCATCATAGCCTAAACAAGACAAATCCGCGGTACAATCTGTACCATTACGGTACTCAATTCGTTAGTGACCGGATAGGAGAGAGCTTGTTTTGAGCACCACCGCACATACCCTGCCGCCCCTTGCCCGTTTGCTGCTCGCATTCAGGCGATCAGGGGTTTGGCCAGCCATGACCGTGGTGGTGGCGCTTTTCGTTGCGATGCCGGTGCTCACGATTTTGATGCAAGTCTTTACGCCGTCACCGGAGATTTGGTCACACCTTGCCTCCACGGTGTTGCCCCGATACCTGTTCAACACGCTCATGCTTGTGATTGGGGTAGGCATCGGAGTTTTAGTGATTGGGGTAGGTACCGCCTGGCTGGTAGTGATGTGTCGTTTTCCGGGGCAGCGCATTTTTGAGTGGGCGTTATTATTGCCGCTGGCCGTTCCCACTTATGTGATCGCCTACGCTTACACCGACTTTTTGCAGTTTGCCGGGCCTTTGCAAACGTTTTTGCGTGACTTTTTTGGTTGGGGTGCAGGTGATTACTGGTTTCCGCAAATCCGCTCACTGGGGGGTGCAATTACTTTGTTGTCCCTGGTGCTGTACCCCTATGTTTATTTGCTGACCCGTGCTGCATTTCTTGAGCAATCAGTCTGTGTGCTTGAAGTAGGCCGCACGCTGGGGCGGGCGCCTTGGAAGTTGTTCTCCACCGTTGCTGTGCCGCTAGCAAGGCCTGCCATTGTTGGGGGGACTGCGCTGGCGTTGATGGAAACACTCAATGAATTCGGGGCAGTGCAGTTTTTTTCGGTTGATACGTTCACCACCGGTATTTATCGCACTTGGTTTGGGTTAGGCGAGCAAACCGCGGCGGCTCAGCTTGCGGGTGTTTTGCTGTTATTCGTGCTGGCTTTGTTGGTTCTAGAGCGCATTTCCCGCGGGCGTGCGCAGTTTTTCCATACCTCGCGTCGCTATCGGGAGCTGCCACGTTACGAGCTCAGCGCAGGCAAGCGCTTGGCCGCTTTCGTTGCCTGTATGCTCCCTGTGTTGCTGGGTTTTGTGCTGCCGGCCATTCTGCTGCTCGATATGGCGATCACCGCTGGCGATGCGCGGTTGGGTTGGCCATTTGTGGGCTACGTGTTTAACAGTGTCAGCCTAGCAAGTGTTGCAGCGCTAGGGGCTGTTGGGCTGGCAGTTTTATTGTCTTATGGTGTGCGTATGGCCCCGTCGCCGATGACGGAGGCGGCAGTGCGTATTGCCTCGATGGGCTATGCCATTCCGGGGGCGGTCATTGCGGTGGGTATCCTTATTCCATTGGCTTGGCTTGATCAGCGCATTTACGTATTCATGCAGGATCAGTTTGGCTGGGTTGTTGGGCTGGTGCTGACAGGTAGTGGTGTGGCGCTGGTGTATGCCTATCTAGTGCGTTTTCTGGCGGTTTCCTATAACTCGGTGCAGGCGAGTTTGACCAAGGTTACCCCCAGTATGGATGCGGCATCGAGAACGCTGGGGCGTACGGCAGGCGGTACGTTGCGCCGAGTCCATGCCCCGATCATGCGCGGGAGTCTGTTAGCAGCGGGTATTCTGGTTTTTGTTGATGTGATGAAAGAGCTGCCTGCGACCATCATTCTGCGCCCGTTTGACTTTACAACGCTGGCGGTGCGCTCGTATGAACTCGCTTCTGATGAGCGTTTAAGTCAAGCTTCAACCGCCTCTTTGGCGATTGTTTTAGTGGGTATTCTGCCCGTTATTTTGCTCAGTCGTGCGATGCGACGGTCTCGGCCCGGGCATGCGGATAGCGTTTAAAGCGGAAAAATGAATGCCTGGCTCGGGTCGAGGTGAATGGCGATCGGGTCATTCCGATCAGGGAGAAATACACCAGGCATGTGGGCATGCATGTGATACTCATCATTGCCTTGATGAACGCAAAGGTGAATAAAGCTCGCGCCACTGAGCAGTCGAGACATCAAAACATGGCTGCGCGTATGGTCTTTAGGCCCCGCGAGTTTCTCAATGCTCAAAGCCTCTGGGCGAATCAGTACCTGCACCGGTGTGCCCTCAGGTAAATGCCGTGCCTCAATGGGGCCAAGGGGGGTGTCAACACGCCCACTGGTTACGGTGCCGCGGAGCTCATTGACATCACCAAAAAACCGCACCACAAAAGGATCTTGTGGGTTACAGTAAATATCGGTAGGGCTGCCTTGCTGCACAATAACGCCATCACGCATGATGGCGATGCGGTCTGCCATGAAAAGGGCTTCTTCTGGGTCGTGGGTGACGAGTAAGGTCGCGGTGCCGTTACGCTTTAAAAGATGCAGGGTGTCATCGCGAATACGATCGCGCAGACGTGCATCCAGGCCGGAGAATGGTTCATCAAGGAGCATGATGCGCGGCGAGGTGGCCAGGGCGCGCGCTAATGCCACTCGCTGTTGCTGCCCCCCAGAGAGGACGTGCGGATAGCTTTCTGCAAAGGGTGCTAACCCGAGCTGGGCAAGCAACGCTCGAGATCGTTGCTCGCGCTCTTTGGGGGAAACTTTGGGGAGGCCAAATCCCACGTTGTCTAGCACGCTAAGGTGTGGAAAGAGCACTGCATCTTGAAAAACGAGCCCCACATGGCGCTGCTCAGGCGGCACCCATGCGCTAGTGTGTGAGTCAGACATCACCTGGCTGCCAATGCGCACACGACCCTGTTGCGGCCGTTCAAGGCCGGCTGCGAAGCGCAGGAGCGTTGTTTTTCCGCAGCCGGAAGGGCCGAGGAGGCAGAGCAGCTCCTCAGGTTCNACGCTAAGGTTGATGTCTCTTGCGGCGGTGACCGTATCAAACGAATGGCTGATTTTCTCTAGACTGAGCGCATCGCCATTCGGTGTTGGGCAGGGCGCATGGACCGCGGCAACACCGCCAGCCGGGAAGCGAGAAACTAAGGCGTCTTGTTTAGCACTCATTACAATAGTGTCAATGATTCAAGGTCGTGTTTGCAAGTCATTCTCATTTTGGTAAACTATTTTATAAATGAGAATTATTCGCAATTAGGAGCTAATCCCGTGTTAATGATGCATCGTTTGGCTGCTGTTGGCCTAAGTGCCGCAATGATAACGGGCGGGGCGGCAGCGATGAGTGCGGATCTGAATGTTTATTCGGCGCGGCATTATGATTCGGATGAGCAGATTTATGCGTTATTTACCGAGCAGACCGGTATTGAGGTCAACGTACTGCAAGGTAGTTCGGATCAGCTCATTGAGCGCATACAGCGGGAAGGCGTGGCGAGCCCGGCAGACATTCTGCTGACTGTGGATGCAGGGCGTTTGTATCGGGCAGAGGCGGCAGGCTTGCTCGCACCGGCCGAGTCTACCGTGCTTGAGGCACGAATACCTGAGGAATTACGTCACCCTGATAACCTGTGGTTTGGTTTTAGTCAGCGGGTAAGAGTCATCTTCTATGATAAATCCGAATACTCAGAGCCACCGCTTAGCCGTTATGAGGAGCTCACCGATGAGCAGTTTCACGGGAAGGTGTGTATTCGGTCCTCGAGCAACATCTACAACCAATCGCTCATTGCCGCTTTTATCCATATTTACGGAGAAGAAGAAACAGAATCATGGGCCAGAGGCTTAATGGCGAATTTGGCACGCACCCCGCAGGGTGGTGATACAGATCAGATTCGCGCGGTTGCGGCCGGCGAATGCAGCCTCGCAGTGGCAAATCATTACTACTGGGTGCGCCTTAGCTTATCGGATGATTCGGCCGATCGTGTGGTGGCCGAACGCACGGGCGTTATTTTTCCCAATCAGGATGATCGCGGTACGCATAGTAATGTGGCTGGCGCTGGGGTAATTGCCACTTCGCCTAATCCCGAGTCAGCAGTCGCTTTTCTTGAGTTTCTCGCGTCAGATGAAGCGCAGGCCCTATTTGGCCTCGGCAATAATGAGTTTCCTGTGGTGGAAGGGGTTGAGCCGGTGGACTCAATTAAGCCATGGGCGTCAATCAAAACAGACCCATTGAATGTGAGTCGCCTTGGCGAGAATAATCCCGCTGCCGTGCGTTTGATGGATCGAGTGAACTGGCGTTAGTTCGAGGGCTGAGAANTCTTTTCGAAACGAATGCGCTTGTTGTGGGTCTATGATTTAGGCACATAATAGGCGCATTGATTTTATGGGAGTTTTTATGGACATGGCAGGTATCCCGGTGCTCATCGTAGCGCTGGTCGTATTAGGGATTATTGTTGCCTCGTTTCGCGTCTTTCGCGAATACGAACGAGGTGTGGTGTTTTTGCTGGGTCGGTTTTGGAAAGTCAAAGGCCCTGGCTTGCGTTTGATCATTCCGGTGATCCAGCAGGTCGTAAAAATCGATTTGCGCGTGATAACGCTCGATGTCCCTTCACAGGATGTGATTTCTAAAGATAACGTNACGGTGAAGGTCAATGCGGTGCTCTACTACCGCGTTGTTGATCCTGAGCGGGCAGTGATTCACGTTGAAGATTTTGCGGCGGCGACCAGTCAGCTGGCCCAAACCACGCTGCGCTCGGTACTGGGCAAGCATGATCTCGATGAGATGCTCTCCGAGCGGGATAAGTTAAATGAGGATATTCAGTCGATCCTTGATTCGCAGACCGATGCCTGGGGTATTAAGGTTGCGAATGTTGAAATCAAGCACGTGGACCTAGATGAGTCAATGATTCGTGCGATTGCCCGGCAGGCCGAAGCTGAGCGAAATCGACGGGCAAAAGTGATTCATGCCCAGGGCGAGTTTGAGGCATCGCAGCAGATCTTGAAGGCAGCTGATGTCTTGTCAACCAACCCGCAGGCCATTCAGTTACGCTACTTGCAAACCTTGAGTGATATCTCCGTTGATAATGCTTCAACCATTGTTTTCCCATTGCCGTTGGAAATGCTGAGAGGGTTTGCTGAAAAAGCCGCCAGTATCGTGCCGTCTGAAGATAAGGGTGACTGATGACGGAGGCGGCCATTACCGCATTTTGTGATGCGGTATGGATGGAGCGCGGCCTTGCGGATAATACGCTTGCTGCTTATCGCAGCGACCTGCAAGGCTTTGCTGTCTGGCTCCAAGAAGCGGGTCAATCGGCTGATTTATTAAAGGTGAGTCGAGTTGAGGTGATGAGCTACCTTGCCGCGCGGGTGGCAGAAGGGGCTAGCCGTCGCACGAGCGCTCGTCTGCTCTCAAGCTTACGCGCCTTTTATCGCTACGCCGCCCGTAGCGGTCAGGTCACCGAGGATCCCACCGCGCAGGTTGCGCCCCCCAAAGCGGATCGACCGTTGCCCGATGCACTGACTGAAGCCGAGGTTGAACAGCTGTTAGCCGCGCCAGATCGCTCTACTTCCATTGGGCAGCGTGATTACTGCATGCTTGAGGTGTTGTATGCCACCGGGTTACGAGTCTCAGAGCTCATTGGTCTGCGTTTGGACCAGATCAACCTGCAGCAGGGCGTGGTTCGTATTATCGGCAAGGGCGGTAAGGAGCGGCTAGTGCCGCTAGGTGAGGAAGCGGTGCAGGCCGTTGAGCAGTACCTAGTGGGCGCGCGGCCTGAATTGGCGCGGGGCTCCGGCAGCGCCTTGGTTTTTCTAACGGCCCGCGGGGCGGGAATGACCCGGCAGGCGTTTTGGTATCGGGTTAAGCACTACGCGCTCAGTGCAGGCATCGCTAAAGCCCTGTCGCCGCACACACTGCGTCACTCATTTGCAACCCATCTGCTCAACCATGGCGCAGATATCCGCGTAGTACAGATGTTACTTGGGCACAGCGATATCTCAACCACGCAGGTTTACACTCATGTGGCCCGGGCGCGGCTGCAAGCATTACATGCGGCCCACCACCCACGGGGGTAGGCGAATTATCGCTCGAGATGCTGCAGCTTGTCTGGTTTGCCGTCCCACTCTTCTGCATCTGCCGGTGGATCTTTCGCTTCGGTAATGACCGGCCAGTTTTGCGATAACTCCGCATTGAGCTCTAGGAAATGGTCCATTTCCTTGGGTAGGTCATCTTCGGAATAAATCGCCTCAGCTGGGCATTCAGGCTCGCACAGGGTGCAATCGATGCATTCATCCGGGTCAATTACCAAAAAATTGGGCCCCTCATGAAAGCAGTCAACCGGGCAGACCTCGACGCAGTCGGTGTACTTACATTTGATACAGTTTTCAGTTACTACATAAGTCATGTCGAAATCCTAGGGCCATTGCCATGGCGCATCAACCTACGCTCAGTGCGGTTTGTCATTCAAAAGTGCTTTAAGTGCATAAAGGGCTGCCTGCGCCTCCCGTGGCGTAAGATTATCAGGATCGATACCGCGCAGCTTCTCTGTTAATGGTGAGTCGGCTGGCGCAGGCGTAAACAAAGGTAGCTGAGGCTGTTCGGTGCTTTGCGCTTCTAGCTGCGACAGCTTTTGTCGAGCCGAATCGAGCACATGGAGTGGCACCCCGGCCAGCGCGGCCACCTGTAGCCCATAGCTTTTCGAAGCAGCGCCCTCGCGCACCGCGTGCAAAAACACAATATGATCGCCATGCTCCACCGCCTCGAGATGGCAATTTGCGGCGGTGGGAAACTGCTCAGGTAAGGCGGTCATTTCAAAATAATGGGTCGCAAACAGAGTGAATGCGTTGATGTTGCGGCAGAGCGCTGCAGCCGTTGCCCAAGCGAGAGCGAGCCCGTCAAATGTGCTTGTGCCTCGGCCAATTTCATCGAGCAGTACAAACTTTGCGGCGTCGCGTTGTTTAGAATATTGGCGGTTTCCGTCATTTCAACCATGAAGGTTGAACGGCCACCGGCGAGGTCATCAGAGGCGCCAATTCGCGTAAAGATGCGATCTATTGGCCCAAACCGGGCCGATTTTGCAGGCACATGGCTGCCCATATGGGCCAAGAGCGTGAGCAACGCAATCTGCCGCATATAGGTCGATTTGCCGCCCATGTTTGGCCCGGTAATGATCAGCATTCGGGTGGTGTCATCCAGTGTAATGTCATTGGGTACAAACGGCGTTTCGGTATGATGCTCCACCACCGGATGGCGCCCCGTCTCAATTTCAATGCCCGGTTTGTTGTCGAGCACGGGGCAGACGTATTGCAGCGTTTCTGCCCGCTCAGCAAGCGCGGCCAGTGTGTCGAGCTCTGCCAGTGCCGCACCAAGGGTGAGAAGGGCATCGATTTGTCCGGCTAGCGATTCGATGAGCGCATCATAAAGTTGTTTTTCTCTAGCTAGCGCGCGTTCACGTGCAGAGAGCACCTGATCCTCAAATTGCTTTAGTTCTGGAGTAATGAATCGCTCACTGGATTTAAGCGTTTGCCGGCGGGTGTAGCGATCAGGGGCCTGCTCACTTTGGCTGCGATTGATTTCGATGTAATACCCATGTACTCGATTAAACCCGACCCTTAGGCTGCTAATGCCGGTTTGCTCGCGCTCACGTTGTTCAAGGTCAATTAGAAATTGATCAGCACCTTGGGCTAGCGTGCGCAGCTCATCGAGCGTGTCATCGTAGCCATTGGCGATGACACCCCCATCGCGAAGGACCACAGGCGGTTGCTCAACGAGTGCACGGGTCAGTGTGGCGCAAAGGTCAGGCTGAGGCGCCGCAGACTGCGCCAACTCACGAATACGCGGCGTTGAGAAACCCTGCACTACAGCAGCCAGTTCAGGAAGCCCATGCAGGGTATCGCGTAAGCCGGCGAGATCACGCGGGCGTGCCGTGGCCATGGCAATTCGTGCGCTAATGCGCTCAATGTCTGCCAATGGGCGCAGTGCATCGCGCAGCGAATTATAGCCACCACCGCGCAGCTCAGAGATAACCGTTTGCCGAGCCTTTAGCGCGGAGCGATCGCGCAGTGGGCGATGAATCCAGCGCCGCAACAGTCGCCCACCCATGGGCGTGACGGTTACATCCAGTACGCCGGCCAGCGTATGACTGTGTTGGCCCTGTAGGTTTTGTTCTAGCTCCAAATTGCGCCGGCTGGCCGCATCGATGCTGATTGCCTCATCAAATCGCTCGACCTGCAGGGCGCGAATATGTAGCAGGGCGGCGCGTTGGGTTTCAATCACGTACTGCAGGATCGCGCCGGCAGCCCCAACGCCAACGGAGGCGCCGGGTACGCCGAAACCGTTGAGGTCCTTTGTTTTGAAATGCTCGCTGAGGTTGCGCAGCCCGGCATCTGCAGCAAAATGCCAGGGTGGACGGGGAGTGACCCCACAGTCTTGCGTGAGTGTACTCGGTGGCTCAGCGGTTTCATCGATTAACAGCTCAACTGGCCGCAGCCGCTCAAGCTCTGCTGCAAGCGCCTCATGACCCTGCCCCTCGCTAATCGCAAAGTGCCCGCTTGCTAGCTCAAGGGTGCTAATTCCCCAGTGGTTTTCCTGCCAATTTAATGCCGCCAGCAAATGACGCTTGCGGGTATCCAGCAGGGCCTCGTCAGTGACGGTGCCCGGTGTGATGACGCGCACCACTTTGCGTTCGACGGGACCCTTGCTGGCAGCCGGATCGCCTGTTTGCTCACAGATAGCGACCGACTGGCCTTGTTTAAGCAATCGCGCCAGATAACCTTCATGGCTATGCGCTGGCACGCCGGCCATCGGGATGGGGGCACCGGCAGATTCCCCGCGCTGGGTTAGCGTAATATCCAGCAACTGGGCAGCATGTCGCGCATCATCGTAAAAGAGTTCATAAAAATCGCCCATACGATAGAAGAGCAGAGTGTCTGGATACTCGGCCTTGATGCGCAAGTACTGCTGCATCATCGGGGTGTGTGAACTAGAGGTGAATGGCTTTTGGGTCATGCTAATATTTGTTAATGGATCCGATCATTTTATTTTTCCTCCTCGGTGCGGCGGCTGGACTTGTGCGTGCCGAGCTTCGCCTGCCCACGGCCATCTATGAATTGGTCAGTATCCTGCTCCTTCTAACGATTGGGCTCAAGGGGGGCGTTGAAATTGCCAAGCAACCCCTTGATGCGTTGTTGCCTCAGATGGGCGCTGTCGTGTTAATGGGCTTTGCTTTGCCGCTGGTCGCCTTCCCGGTGCTGCTTTGGCTGGGCCGCATGGCGCGCGCGGATGCCGCCTCCATTGCCGCCCACTATGGTTCGGTGAGCGTGGGGACTTACGCGGTGGCAACGGCGTTTTTAGCCAGCCGAAACATCGGATACGAAGCCCAAATGCCTTTGCTGCTGACTATACTGGAGGTGCCGGCGATTGTTGTTGGCATTTTGCTTGCCCGGGGGTTGAGTCGGGGCACTGACTGGCGCGCACTCGGACGTGAGGTGTTTCTAGGCAAAAGTATTGTCTTGTTGCTGGGTGGCCTTTTGATCGGATGGGCAGCGGGCCCTGAGGGCGTCAAACCGATCGAACCGTTGTTTTTTGATCTATTCCAAGGCGTGCTGGCGCTGTTCTTGCTGGAAATGGGTCTTATTACCGCCTCACATCTAGGTGTGCTCCGCCGCTATGGCCTGTTTTTAGTCGCGTTTGGCGTGTTGATGCCCCTGTTTGGCTCAGTGGTCGGGACGTTACTAGGTGGAGCACTCGGTTTCTCGGTGGGGGGCATCATGCTGCTGGCTACCC
>SL_4KL_010_BRINEDRAFT_10002333_pt1 | contig 10727 bp, 13 predicted proteins | sample SodLak_010_BRINE_2_FD_10664 | JGI IMG/M metagenome (IMG submission 10664) | reverse complement strand
CCCATCCCCCTATGGGCCCCCATCACCCATCACCCTATGGGCCCCTGCCACCCATCACCCTATGGGCCCCTGTCACCCATCACCCTATGGGCCCCTGTCACTCGTCATATCATGAGCCATGGCCCATGTCAGCGGTCATCTGGGAGCGACAGGCAGCAGCAAGGGCTGTGTGCAGTGGCGGTATGGTGGCCGCCCCTGGGATATGCTGCAATACCTGCATGGCCACTGGCACCGGCCATCTGGGAGCGACAGGCAGCAGCAAGGGCGTGGCGGCTTCTATTGTGCTTCATCATAGGCCATGGCCCCTGGCACCACCAGCCACCTGGGAGCAACAGGCAGCATCAAGGGCGTGGGATAAGCTGTGCGCAAGAGAGGCGGCAGAATCCGCAGTGGGGTGTGCCTCCTCCAGTTCGACCTAGCGTATTTGCAGTCAGGCCATGGCCCCTGGCCTTGTTGCCATCTGGGACTGAGGGGGAGCACAGCTGAGGCGCAGGAACGCGTGCGCCAGCTCAGAGGAGCTGTAATGAGGCATACCCAGCTGCACACACGCGTGGAGGGCATGTGCAGTGAGGCACACCCAGCCACGCACGTGTGTAGAGGGCATGTGCAGCGAGGCACACCCAGCCACGCACGCGTGTAGAGGGCATGTGCAGCGAGGCACACCCAGCCGTGCACGCGCGTGTTTAAGGTCCACAAGCAGTGCTTGTTTGCCTGTGGTCAACCTTTTCGTAAAGAGCATCTGCAGGGGGCACACTTAACAGAGCTGAGAGCACGCACAGCGAGGCTGCCCCTCGAGAAACGCAGCCAACTTTTAACAGCCACAGCGCTCAACACGCACCTCGTTTAAGTGATTCCATGCACGGGTGTACATCCAGCCCAACCTAGCAAGGGCGTGCACCCAAGCGCTTGATTCCGGGCCTGCTTGCACGCCTTGTCGCGCGCAGGTCACCTTTGACGGCAGCAGCCTGGGCTCTGTGTGCGTCTCCCCCACCGGGGAGGCGTGGCTTCTGGGCGATGCCACCAGCTGCGTGCGACTGTGGTGCGAGTCCGACACGCCCAGCTGCCATGCCGTGCCCAGCTACACAGAGGTGCGCTTGCTTGCGGGTAGGCAGGCAGCGCACGCTCTGCTTGCCATTTTTTCTTGCTGGGGCTGATGCTTTGTTTACTGGCTGCCTGGCTTGCTTGATTGCCGGCTGGCCTGCATGTAAGCTGGCACGCTTTGTTTGCTGGCTGCCTGGCCTGCTTGATTGCCGGCTGGCCTGCTCGCTGGCCTGCATATATGCTGGCATGGTGCGCTTTGCCTGGAGAAGCGGCATTAAATTGCACATGGGGCCCAGAGTGGTTGATGGCAAAAGGGAAAGGGGCGCAGCAGCGAGAGGTCTCCTTCTGGGTCAGACACAGGAAGGTGGAAGAGAAGGGGGCGCAGCTTGAGGTGGGTATCCTTGGTATTTGCTACCTTGGTGCACCCAATTCTGCGTGAGTAACACCCACACGCGCATGCACACGCAGGACCTCAAAACCACGCACGCATGCATGTGCGTGTGCATGCGTGTTTGAGCACAAATACTCCTCCCCTCCCAGACCCTGCCAAGTTTGCCCACCCACCGCTGCAGGTCCCGCCTGCGTACCCCCTTTCTTCGGTGGAAATTCGAGAGGAGGACTCCTTTGCCAGTGTGCCTCGCTACCCACTTACCTCCATGGATTTTGGTGCGCAGCACGCGTGCAACCATCAGCCGCAAGCAACCCGTAAATGTTCCTGCGTGCCTGGTTGTATGCATGCAGCTGCCAGATGTACCCCATGGCTACTGCTGCGCGCCTGCATGCCTGCTTGGCACCCTGAAGTGCATCTCCATGCCTGCATGAGCGTGTGTAATCCCTTGAACAAATGCACAAGCGTGTGTAATTTCTTGAACACATGTATGCACGCTTGCTGGAATGGTGTATACCTGCCTGCCTGCAAGCAGCAGTGTGCTTACGCTCCCAGTTGAGCACATGCAAGTCTCAAGAGTGTGAGCCAAGAGTTGCATGTTTGTCTGCCCACCTCTGTGAGCTGTTTGCACAAGGATGCTCGGTGTATGCACAAGCATGGCAGCACGCTCTGTGCTCCCTGGCCAGCTGCGCCAGTGTGCAGAGATGTGAATGCACTCGTGTGTTTGAAAGTGGGGATGCTGCGCGCTCGCCTGCGTGCACACTAGCACATGCACCCTAGTGGCTGCCTTGAGATATGTTGGGCTGCATCTCCCACATACATGCTTGCCCACAGGGCAAGAGTATGCACTTGCCGCATTGCTCGGCATTTGCATGCCAGTCTGCACCTTAACCAGCCAGCGTATGCACACTTTCACCGGCAAGCCTGTGCATTTCCACTGCCGGTACATGCCAGCACACACCATTACCGGCAAGCCTGCCGGTACCAATGCAAAGTTCAGAGATCATTCAGTCGGGGGCAGGGTCACCCCAACAGAGGCATGCGTGCCACCCTGGCCCTTTTTGGAGCTTTTTTTGCTGTCCCAAGGAATGTGGGACACACGCTCTGTTGCGCAGCCACACCCACAGCCACACCCATGGTCACACAAACGACCAAAGCTTTGTTTATACTCACGGCCACACCCACAGTCACACCCACGGTCACACCCACGGCCACACCCATGGTCACACCCACGGTCACACCCACAGTCACACCCATGGTCACACCCATGGCCACACCCACAGCCACACCTGGAGAGGCGTGCATCCCTGTGCCCGCGGCCCTGAAGCTCAATGTGTGTAGCACGTGCTTCTGTGCAGGCGCCGCATATCTCAGCGACATAGACCCCAGCGCCACCATGAGCGTGGGCATGCCACCGCGCATCGTCGACCCAGCCATCCAGAAGGCCCTGCGCCAGGTGAGGGGACCTCCAGGGCGGCGTTTGAGCCACGGCCTGGTGAGCGGGCAGGAGGACAGCGTGTGGGGCCGTGGTGCGGAGCGGGATCTGCAGTGCGGTCACCGCATGCGTGGCGCTGGATCGCAGGGTGGTCATTGGACGCATGATGCTGGATCGCAATGCAATCACCGCATGCACAACACTGGATCGCAGTGCGGTCATCGCATGCACAACACTGGATCGCGGTGCAGTCATCGCATGCACAACACTTGATCGCAGTGCGGTCATCGCATGCACCACATTGGATCGCGGTGCAGTCATCGCATGCACAACACTGGATTGCAGTGCGGTCATCGCATGCACAACACTGGATCGCGGTGCAGTCATCGCATGCACAACACTGGATCGCAATGCAATCACCGCATGCACAACACTGGATCGCAGTGCGATCATTGCGTGCGTGGCGCAGGATTGCAGTGCAATCACCGCATGCACAACACTGGATTGCAGTGCGGTCATTGCATGCGTGGCGCAGGATCGCAGTGCAATCACCGCATGCACAACACTGGATTGCAGTGCGGTCATTGCGTGCGTGGCGCAGGATCGCAGTGCAATCACCGCATGCACAACACTGGATCGCAGTGCAATCACCGCATGCACGACGCTGGATCGTGTTGCGGTCGCTGTGTGCGCGGCGCTGGATCATAATGCGGTCGCCGCAAAAGTGGCACAGGATCGTAGTGCGGTCATTGTGCGCAAGACGCTGGATCGCAGTCCAATCACCACATTAGAGGCGCAGGATTGCAGGGCGGTCATCGTATGCGTGGCTCTGGATCCCACTGCGGTCATCGCGCGTGTGATTTTGCAACGCGAGCAGGATATCGTGCAGGCGGTGCGATGCTGTGATGCAATGCAAGCTTGCGAGTACCTTGAGGCATGGGGCAGGAAAATATTTGGTTGTGTGAGCCATGGCAGCGAAGTGGGTCAGCGTTATGGGCTGAACTGGCATTCCTGAACCACAATGGAGGCAGGAGAGGGGCAAGAGGTGCACAAGGGGTGGGGTTTGCTTGGGCTTGCCTGCACTGCCTGGGACAAGATGGGTTGCTTTGGCAGTGTGGTCGATGGCGTCACAGCGGATTGGGATGGGTGGTGATCGGGATGGGGTGGTGATAGGGATGAGGCAGAGGACTGCGTGATGGTTTGGGGCGGTATTGGCGAGAAGGGGTGTGTGGCATGAGGCACACTGGGAAAGCGAGTGCAACAGGAAGCGTGTGACCTCAGGCCTCAGGCAGATGCTCGCTCTGGCTGAAGCTCCTCCTGGAGCTTCTCCTGGGCGCAGCAGCGGTGAGCGGATATATCGGCAAACAGCGCACTCTGTTGTCTTGTGCACGTGTCTACATTCGACTTGCTGCGTGACAGCCGTGGCAGCAGAGCATGCGGCACCAGGAGGATGTGTGTGTTGGTGCGATGATGGCATGGGTAGTACGCATCAGCATCATCACCATCACCCTCACCCTCACCATCATCATCATCATCATCATCATCATCACCATCGTTGTCACCATCATCCAGAGGGTGAACTAAAGGTGGATGAATTGCATGCACAGGCTGTGCGCGTCGTCATCAATTCCCCGCAACGGCATGCGCATGTTGCGCTCCTGCAGGTAGACTTTGTTGGCCACCACCCAAACCCCAAGTACGTGCGGGGTGCTCCGTTCGGGCAAGCCACGGCAGCTATTGCGCAGCAGCGCAACATGCGCGTGCCCATGGTCAGCATCAAGCCGCCGCCCATGATTGCGCCCAAGAAGGAGAGGAAGCGCCGAGAAGGTGGGCATGGCATGGCGTGTGCAGCGGAGGTGCTATGGGGTTGGGCGTGGCGTGACAGTGGAGCTGGGCCGTGGAGGTGGGCACGGAGTGTGAAGTTTTGATGCACTGCAAAGGCAGGTGTTGTAATCTCAGCATTTCAATGTGCGTCTTGGAGCTGGAATGGCATGGGCTGCGATGAAGTTGCTCACCGCTAGCGATGAAGTTGCTCACGGCGAGTGGAAGTAACTCCGCTGCTTGGGTATTGAGGGGCTGCAGCTTGTGGTTTTGGGGTTACTTTGTTAGCTATACGCACTCCAGCTTCAGAGTGATCAAGGATTTGGTGGGCTTGAGAATAGTGCCGCTTGCACACTCAGTACTTTGCGGTTCCCTCGCTGACTGCTGCCTCTGGCATCTGGCCGCTGGCCTTGCGTCTTTGCCCTGTGCCCCTGGCCCTACTTACAGCACGACGTGCTTGACAAGGTGCATTCACCAGACCCGGGGTGGATGCCTCTCTTTTCGCTCCCTGCAGGCCCCATGCTGCAGGCCCCATGCTGCCCCCCATGCTGCAGGCCCCATGCTGCAGGCCCCATGCTGCCCCCCATGCTGCAGGCCCCATGCTGCAGGCCCCATGCTGCAGGCCCCATGCTGCCCCCCATGCTGCCCCCCATGCTGCCCCCCACGCTGCAGGCCCCATGCTGCCCCCCAAGTTCAAACGAGTAGAGATCAGAGCACAGGTGCGGCGCATGTGTGCTTGCAGTCCCATAAGGGCAGCTTAAGGGCAGCCTGCATGCCCTCTGAACAGGGTAATACACTTAAAGTAGCTCCACTAGGGGTGTGTACATTACGCTGGTAGCCTCCGACGAGCCCCCTGTTGCTCCGCAAGGTTCTGAGACCTATTGTCTCTAGTAGCTCAGACAGATGGCAGATGTGTGGTATGAACTGGAATCTGCTGGTAACAGGGAATGTGCTGGTGGAACGCGCTGGTAGCAGCTCAGGATGGCAGGTGTGTGGTATGTGCTGGAATCTAGTGAGCAGATGAGGTTTGTCTAAGGCGTAAATTTGTGCTGCGGTGGTCAGGACAGCGATGCAGTCTGCATGCCGTGCGTTCTCTCAAAACCTCCTGCGCTGTGTGTTTTCTATGCGGGCGGCAGGCAAACAACAACGCACAACACTTTTGAGAGCTGGAAGGTCTAACCCCAAGAAGACCTCTGTGACTGACAGACCTGCCAAGAACAGCATTGAGCACTTGTCCCTCCGTGCTTTGGTGCATTTAGGCTGGCCTGAAGTTTGAGGAGTTCAACTTTGCAAGTTACAATGGCACGCGCTTTGCGGGTTTGGAGAACGATCTCCCCAACTCGTACGCAAATGCTCTGCTTCAGGTGAGGCGAGCTGCCTGGAAAAATTGAGATGACTCCAGCCTAATTTGCCTGCAAATGTTGATTTCTGGGCGTTTTTTGGCGCAACTGTGTTCAGTGCAACTTGCGACAGGTGTGGGGCCAGGACCAGACCTCCTGCGCATGGCCTTGCTGTACTACATGCCCTGCGCACTGCACAAGCAGGCATACTTGCTATCCTTACTTCCCCCCCCCCTCACACGCAGGTGCTGTACTTCACGCCGGCGCTGCGCACGGCCCTGCTGAACCACGTGCCCGAGCCCGACGCGGAGTTCTGCCTGGCCTGCGAGCTGGGGCTGCTCTTCCGCTGCATGGCTGCCTCCAATGGCAAGCCTTGCCAGGTGAGGACCCTATTTAAGTGATTAAGGGTTTGCTATTTTGATGTTGGGAGTCTGCATCCGTCACTCCATCAGAATGAGGTGTCCACTGGGCAAGGCTTGCTAGATGTGGATCACAGCGCCAAGCCTTGCCAGTATCAGAGCATGGTGTCCAGCCTTGCCTGTAAAGATGATTGGGCGAGGGGACTGCCTTATGTAAAAGCAAGAAGCCTGAAACGAGGGCTAGCACACAGGCAACAGGTAGAGCAGGGTCACACACTGGTGCTGGCAGACAGGCCATGGGCAGAGATTGGTCACACACCGGTGCTGGCAGACAGGCCATGGGCAGAGATTGGTCACACACCGGTGCTGGCAGACAAGCCATGGGCAGAGGTTGGTCACACACCGGTGCTGGCAGACAGGCCATGGGCAGAGATTGGTCACGCATCGGTACTAGCAGAGAGGCCATGGGCAGAGGTTGGTCACACACCGGTGCTGGCACACAAGCCATGGTTGGAGAGGAGGCATCCTTAATGTTAACAATGGTTGTGCACCACAATGGGTCCATGCTCTCCTGCACTTTTTCACTTAGTCTCTGCCTGCTGCGTCCTTGCTCGCAGGCATCAAATCTACTCAGAGCTCTCCGCCAGGTGCGAAAACTCACGCAGACCCTTGCAGCACCCTCTGTGTGCCTATTTATGCCCCTGTAGCGCCCATGTCATGCCTCTGCTGCGTTTATATTGAGGCTCCTGCGGTACCCCTGCAGTGCCCACAGAGAGGCCTTTGTATTGCCACTTACACTCCAGCAGCAGCCCCATGCCCTGGCAGTGCCTGCCTGCCCTTGGTGTGTGCCTAGACTCAACTGCCCGCTTGGTGGCCTTGTTCTAGTTGCGGTTGAGCCCTAAATGGTTTGTCAACCATGGACAGTTTGATGCAAAGCTCTGAACCATGCTCTTACCATGCTTTGAACCTCAACTTGGCTACACTAGATCCGGGAGGCTGCTGCCTTGGGGCTGCTGGACACTCCTTCCCTTGCTCGCTTGGGCGCCGGGCCCAACACCACCCCAGCACGTGAGGTGAGGTTTGTGCTTCAGGTGGGGTCTATAGTTCAGGCACGTGAGATTTATGGTTCAGGCGAGGTTTATGGTTCAGGTGAGTCCAGGCCCAACACCACCCCGGCATGTGAGGTGAGGTTCATGGCTCAGGTTACAGGTCCAGCAGTTACACAAACCCACACACATACACACAATTGGCCATTGTAAAACCCCGGCACATGGATTCAAAGGGACGTGCGTTTAAGTTTGAATTCCTGCCAGGTTGTGATGCCCGCAGGCAAGACTTGGAAGAAAGGTTCACAAAGTCAGGGGGATCCGCCAGCTAGGAGGACAGTCTGATTGGTTTGTGGCTGGTCATCGCCAGCCAAAAGATGTCATATTTGCTTAGTTATTTACCTGTGGCGTCTGAATTGAAGTAGGGTTGGCGTCCAGCCAGGTTGTGATGCTTGCAGGCTGGAGATGAAAGCCTTTGCAAGCGATGCGGATTGTTGTGGCTCTATGCCTTTCACAGAAAGAACCTCGCCAAAATCCTTGGAGTCAGGTGCAATCCGGGGGATGCGCTTCAAAGGAGCGTGCAGCCGCCTTGGTTGCTGCCTAATTGCTGCCTAACTATGCATCCAGAGGGTCACTGCATAAATCCCTTGAGCCTGATTTGCCCCGTTGATGGCAGCCTATTTGTTTGATATGCCCTGCTGCTTCATCCATCTGATATGTGTCACACGTTTGTCACATCTAACAGGTCGCGGCTGACAGCCGCTGGGCCCTCGGGCGGCGTGTGGCCGCGCTGGCGCGTTTCCTCATGGATCACTGCCACAAGTGAGTGCCTGAAGTGCCACANGTGAGTGCCTGAAGTGAGTGCCTGAAGTGAGTGCCTGAAGTGCCACAAGTGAGTGCCTGAAGTGAGTGCCTGAAGTGAGTGCCTGAAGTGCCTGAAGCGCAGGTGCACGCGTGTCCTGGCCGTACCAAAATCTGCCTTGCCTTGCCTTGCCTTGCCTTGCCTTGCCTTGCCTTGTCTTGCCTTGGGCCACAAAGCCTCACAAGAATGCTTGCCTTGCTTTGTGCCACAAAGCCTTGCCTTGGGCCACAGAGCCTTGCCTTGGGCCACAAAGCCTCACAAGAATGCTGTGCGTAGAATATTACTTCGCCTGCCAGCATGTGTCTGGCCAAGCCGCAATAGATCTGCCTTGACTTGCCTTGGACCACAGCCTCTCGACATGCAGTACATAGAACGTCACTTGGCTTGCCGGCATGTGTCTGGCCATACTGCAGTCCCTCTCTGTAACAATTATCCCTCACATGATCACACACATTCAGCCACACTAATAGGCCGCACAAGGAGGGCGGCATGTTCAACAGCGCTCGTGCAATTCATCCGCTGTGTTGCTGCTAAGCTCCCGCCTTCCATCGCATGCACAAGCCGAGGGGGGCCTTAGGGCCCTGCACTGCTGCATTATTTATGATCCCTCGCGGCTGACCTCTCAAGGTCCCACACCAGCTCCGCTGCTGGCACGACCCTGCAGCCCTGTATCTCATTGCCATGGTCAGTCCCCACAGCTGCTGTTGCTGGACAGCCCCAGCTGATGGCAACCCCCAACAACAGCAAGCTGCTGCACTGCGACCTGAGCGCCTGCAAGCATGTAGCTCACACCTCCACCAGCAGGCACTCTGTCACAACGCGCTGCACTGCTGCAAGCCGCTGCACCTGCTGTGGCAAATGGCCACACCATACATGGTGCACAGGGAGGCCTCCCTGCAGCCTGGCTCGGAGCATGGCCAGCATAACCGAAGCAGCATCAGCCCGCAGCCTGTGCCCGCCAATGCAGCGCTAGGGCCTCTGCTGGAGCGCCTGGCTGCCTTGCCCCACACAGTGCGCCTCAAGGTGCGCTGGTTTGCTGCGTGCTGCTGTGGTGTGCATGCGCGTGTCTCCCCTGCAAGAACGCCCGTCCACCCTGCGGTGTGGCTTGTACATCAACATGCATTTTGTGTGTGTATGTGTGTTCGTGAGCGCACGCCTGTGTGTGTTTGTGAGCGCACGTCTGTGTGTTCATGAGCACACGCCTGTGTGTGTGCATGTGCGTGCGTGTCTGTGTTAGTGGTTGTGTGCGAGACGGGGGGATGAGGGGGGGGCTTGCGCGTACATGCATGTCTTCTGCAGCGGCGCCTGGAGACCTTGCACACAGCGAGGCGCCAGCTGTGTATGTGCATGCAAGTATGTGTGCTTGAACCTGATCGTGTGTGCTTGTATGTGCATGCAAGCATGTGTGCTTGTACCTGGTCGTGTGTGCCTATGTGTGCATGCAAGCATGTGTGCTTGTACCTGATCGTGTGTGCTTGGACTTGATCTTGTGTGTGCTTGTATGTGCATGCAAGCATGTGTGCTTGTACCTGATCATGTGTGTTTGTACCTGATTGTGTGTGTGCTTGTATGTGCATGCAAGCATGTGTGCTTGTACCTGCGTGCAAGCGTGTCTGCTTGAATGTGCAACCAAGCGCGTGTTCTTTCATTTGCTGCCCGTGCACATGATGCCTTGAACATGTGTGTTTCAGTTGTTTGAGACGGTCTGGAGCTCAGTTCACACAGCTTGCACGGCTTGAATGCCACTCCTGCTAATTGCCTGCTACGTTATGTGCTGGAATGTGCCATCTCCTAATTCTTGTGTTGCGGCGCACACAGTATGCTATGCCACCCGTTTCATGTCCTCATGCATCGTGCCACACACAATATGGCATGCCATCTGCACATTCTTGTGTTGCGGTGCGCACGCAGTGCCTGGGGGGCAACAAGGAGGAGAAGACGCGTGAGGACAGGGTGTTTCAGGTGACGCACGTGGCGCTTGATGAATAAGCACGCTGCGCACTTGAGCCTCTGCCTTGCCCAGTTCCAATTCATGCCCTTGTTGATTTCCTGCTCATGCATGTGTACCATCGTTCGCTGCACCCGCGAGTGCTTTACGTGCGCACGGGTGAAACAACATGCAGGTGCTCGCGCACATGCGCGCAAACGCTGGGGCATTCACCTACTAGCATGGAAACACGCACGCACGCATGCGCACAGGTGGATCTGCAGTACCCAATGGAGCGTGAGAAAGCAGCCAAGCTGGCCGCGGACGCCACCCACCTGGGCTTCAACAAAATCCCCAAGGCTGCCGCAGAGGTGTTGCACTGTGCACCAGCCCCGGCTGGCGGCGACCCCAGACAAGCAGCCGCGCTTGGAGAGGCGACTGCAGCTGGACAGGGGCAGGCTGAGCGGCAGCCAAAGCAGCAGGAACAGCAGCAGCAGCAGCAGCAGCA
>SL_4KL_010_BRINEDRAFT_10002331_pt1 | contig 10732 bp, 22 predicted proteins | sample SodLak_010_BRINE_2_FD_10664 | JGI IMG/M metagenome (IMG submission 10664) | reverse complement strand
AGTTACGTTGTTTACTAAGAGATGGTGTAGACCGACTTTATTATCTTGGATATATTGAAGATAATATAAGAAGATATGAATTAAGATTACCAGATTCTGTAATAGCTGAAAATTTTATTCCTGATGTTGCGGATACATTAAATAATAAATTAGAACGTAATAATGTTGATAGTTTGAAGGTAGTTGATTATGAATACAGAATAGGGAAACCTCATTCGATATTTCTCACCGTAAAAGATATCTAATTTTAATTTATATTAATAAATGTAATTAAATTTTAGTTGATAAATTATTATAATGATTCATATTCACGCGTATCAACAAACCCGTTAGATTTAACGTGATTATGTATAATAAAATAAACATACATATTATATAGTTTATTATTTGGTTTTATAACAGCTACGAGTGGAATATCTTCTTTTGAACCTATGTTTACAGATACTTTCCCTTGTTCATAATTTTGGATGCAGAATTGTTTAAGTGCACCATCTATTATAATTGGTTTATTAGATTGTACATTTGATATGTATTTAGAATCAATTTGTATATACATATGTTCATCACCTCCAATATGTGAGCGATATTTTGAAATCGTTCCTTTTATAAGTGTGTTTTGTATTCCTTTAGATGATAATCCGTCACTAATTTTTGGATTTATTGGATTGAAATTTAAAAAGCTATTTATATTAGGGCGGAATTGTTTTCCAATTTTTTGTATTTCATCTGTTTTAAATTTCATAGTTGTTTTTATAAGATGTTTGGTTATATATTTAATTATAAAAACTTATATGGTATGTAATTATATGTTTTAGTATGGATTCAAAAACGGCAATGAGAGATAGTAATGGTAATGTTGTGTTTGTAGATAATGATGGTAGGTATGTAAAACAATTTCCATGTTCGAATATTGTTCGAAAGTCATATTCAGAAGATATTAAATTTAGAGTATATGGTTTTGTTGGAACAGATAATGATTATGAAGAGAAATTTAAAGATTTTGATGAGGAATATGACGCTGTGAATTATGCGACAATGATATATGGTAGAAATGATGTAGATATGTTTAGAAGAGATGGTGAAGTATTTGAAGTTGAAGTACATGAAATTTATGATTAATTATTATAAATATATATAACGTGTAATTTATTGTATTTATATATGAGTAATTTTGCAAATGAAAATGACCGTCATAATTTACAAGTTTTAAATCAAAATAATTATGTTAATTATTATTTTTTAAATAAGATATCCGAATATAGACGGATATATAGAGTAGAGTTTTCAGATAAAGTAAATGTTGACAATTTTTCTAATGCTAAAGAACGAATAAATAAAAAGTGGAAAGATAATAATATTACTTCTGTAAAAGTAGAGGATTATTTTTTTGATTTAGATAAAAATCCAAATTCAGTATATATTATTATAGAAGACCAAAAGTAAATATACATAAGTTTTATGTTACGCAATAATAATTATTATTTATAATGATTAATTTTATAATGCAACAACAAAATTTAGACCTTGTTATTAATGGTATTTTATATGGATTGATTATAGCTGTATTCATAATATTATTGATTAAAGTAAATTTTTTTAATACGTAATTTAATTATTTTGTATTAGAAATTAATATAGGGGTTTGAATTAAATGTATTTATATGAATAATGATGATGTAGTTAAACCTGTTATGGATAATAAGGTTCAATATGCTGGTAGTAAACATTTTTCAATAACGAATGATTTTAAAAATGAGTTTATAGGTATGTATGTTAATGCTCATCGTTTTAAACAAGTTCTTGATGCTTATCGTGGTAAAGTACCGCAACAGGGTGATAAGATAAGTGTAGATTTTGAGAATGGTCAATCGAGAACATATCAAGTGATTGAAACAGGGAAAAATATTGATGTGATATATAAAAGAAAAGATAAATATAGTCTTAAGTGTCGGAAAGTAGGAAAAAATGAAGAAAACTATCCTGATGAAATAGTCATAGGTTATAGTCGTGGTAGTTTTGAGAGTTTGTAAATTATGTATTGTATTATAATTATATAAATAACAAAAGTTTATATTTATTGAATCCTGTGAATAAAACATGAATATTGTAACGGTTGATTTGGATGATACTCTTATTAGTACGCATAGGTATTATGAAGAAGCTAAAAATAATTATGCAGATTATATGGAATCAAATTTTAATTTTGATAAATTAGAAGTTATTAATTTATTAGAAAAAACAGATATAGAGTTATTTAAGGAGATGGGTTTAGCTAAGAAGCGTTTTCCGAGAGCGTTTATTGAAACAACAGAAATATTATTAGAAGATGAATCTGTATCTATTGATAAGCATAAGAAAAAAGCTCAGGAGTTTGGTTTAGAAGCATTTAAAACAGAAAACGAGTATAAAGAGATAGGTTTTATTAATGGTGCAGAAGAAATGCTTAATATTTTACGAAACAAATATGATAAAATGTACTTGTTAACGGCTGGTGTACCGGAAGTTCAAAATCCTAAAATTAGAGCTTTAAATTTAAATCAGTGGTTTGATGAAGTTCATATTGTTAAATTTAATAACAAAAATAATGTTCTTTTACAATTGCGTGAAACATATAGTACTAATAATATAACTCATATAGGAAATTCAGAAAAAAGTGATGTTCAGGCAGCTATTGATGCAGGTGTTAATGCGGTATATATTCCAAATGGTGAATGGGTTGGCACAAGTGATACGGATTATTCAAAAATAGATGATGTAAAAATATTTAATACAGTATTGGATTGCGTTTCTTATTTAAATTCTTAATTAGGTATATTTTTCTATAGAATATATAATTCCAAGTAATACAAAACAAATATAAAAATAAAGGACTAACGAATACAAGCATTAGTGGAAGAATAAGGTATAGCGCATAAATATGAATAGATTTAAATAAATCTAATTCATAAGGTAACTTTCTTAATACGCCTAATCCAATTACTACAGAAGATATAAATATAAATGCGTTTGTTTCAATTGGAGAAAGTGAAAACAATCCAATAATTATTGCAGGAGACATTGTTGCTAATACATGTGCAGAAATTACTTCGACAAAATTATCTGTTTTTCGTTTTGTGTGAACAATTCTTTTATATCTATCGAACAGTTGAGACCAAGAGCCGGGTGAATTAGAATAGTTATTATCAGTTGTCACCATATTATTTTGTTTATTTTAGCTAATTTGTTTTTGCATATCTATTTCAATTACATATATAAATATAAAAATTTCGATTTAATTTATACGCGAATCTGAAAGTATATGATAAATAAAAAGACTTATTAACTCATAGTTTAAAAGATGTGTAATGGATTTATTACAAGATAATATTGTAGATGTAACAGAGCAATTAAAAAGAGATAATTATTCGTTAACATGGAAAGAATATGCATCTTATTTGTATAATCATGATGATATGTCTTTTTCAAAAAAAAACAATGTGTGATTATTACTGGAAAATCATTTAATGATTATACTGTAACAGATATTTGTGCAAAAACAAATTGGACTGAGGATGAATTGTATGAAGAAAAAAATAATTTAAATTTTGAAGAACAAATTCATACGAGAGATGCAGAGTTTGAAATTTATAAAACAATTGTTCCGGCGGAACCTATGAGATTAATTGGTAAGTATTCAGAATATGTTGGTTCTGAAAAAGTTTGTATTTATATTTCTGCAAGTGAAAATAAGTATGTATGTGTTTGGTATCAATATACAGAACAAGATGAAACAGATGAAGATTTATTTGCATTTACAAATTATAAAACGGTGAATGAATTTAAGACGTTTATTGATTATGAAACGTTTATGTCAGAATGTAAATGGAGTCCAGAAAATATTAATACAGATAACAATATTATTTTAGATGGTCCATTATATAATTCAAATTTACAGTTATTAATTTCATAATCGAAAAGCTATTAAACTCTGTGTTTGTACGTATAAATATGAATGAATTAACCGTTGAAAAAGTTGCAAATTATATTAAAAATGGTTCTAATGTCAATTTTAATTCGAAACTTCCAGAAGAAATAATTAAAGAACAAAAAAGTTCTGTATTATGCAATGTAATGTATAGTGTTATACATGAAAATAAAGAATTACGTTCAAAATACAGCAATCGTAATTTAAAAAACGAATTTGTAAACACAGATGTAAGTAAACGTCAGTTTATTAATAAGAAATTTACGGAAGAATTATTATCCACAGATTTACAAGAATTATTATTATCTCAAAATGTTATTGAACAATGGGAAAAGTATAATATGACGGTATTTGAAAATGAATTATAACTTTATATAAAATAATTTTTATATTAACTATATAAAGGTATTCTATGAAAACTTAATTATGGAGCCTATATCAGTTTAACAGAATTTAAACGTCAAGTGTAATAAAAACAATTATAACTAATAAATACATATATTGTATATATGGTTGAAGAACTTACTGTTAAAGACCTTGAAGAGTATTATGATGATGAAATTCTTGATAAATTATCTAGTGGTCATATTTACGAAGCTATGTGTGAGAAAATTGTTGAATTAAATCCGAATTATAAAATTGAAAATTTAGCTTCAGAATATAATAGTTTACAAAATGTTGACGTTAAAGATTTTGTTGAAATGAAACTTGAATCTGCGTTAAGTGATGAAGTTAAAAATGTAATTACTATTCGACAGTATGAAAAATGGATTCAATCTACAATACAAGGATTTAAAGAGTATGATAGTTTATAATTATATAAAGATATATAGGGTAGATTTGTAAAGATTCATATATGGCAATAATATCAATCGCTACAGGCGTTATTGCAGGTGATGTAGCACATAAAATAGCACAAAATATGAATGATACAGATGAAGAAATAGTACGCCACATAGAAAATGGTAATATAGATAAAGCGATTGAAGAATCAAATCGTTCAATGATAGGTAATATTTATGTTGCTGTTAGAGATGTTGTTGATGAAAGAGAGAACATAAATGTAACAGAAGCTGAAATGGCACAATTTAGACAAAAAATAAAAAAAGAAGCAGATGTTACGAGAATTGAAGAAATAATTCCGCATAATAAATAATATTTATATACTTCCAATACTTATCATCTTTTAATGACAAACGATTGGTATGGAAGGCATCCTCTTGCGTCAGATTTAATTGTATTAATATCTCCCGGTTTATTAGTATTTATAATGTGGGTTATATTAGGTTTAGATATATATCATTCATTTTTGCAAGGCGTGGCAACATCTGTCTGTATATTTGGATTATTAATGTATCTAAAAATTAAACATAATACGAAAATATTTAGATACCTTAGTCCTTAGATATATTTTGTAATCTTTTTTCTGTTGAAGGATGCGTCACTATATAGGGAAAATAATTATTAGAACGTTCAAGTAAATGATTATTTCTTCTCAAACGTATAGAAACAATATTTCTGGATGTATGTTTAACAGCAAATTTATCTGCTTTATATTCAAATTTATGATTAATATAATTTAAAATACTAGGTACAATAAATATTAATAAAAATATAAATATAATAGTAAATTTAAAAATAGGATATATTAAATATAATGTTATACTTGATATCAAAAGCAAAATAACATATATAAAAGAATATTTTTGTACATCTTTATTTACAATATGACCTATTTCATGTGCTATTACGGCTTTTGATTCTTTTTGTGATTTAACGTCTTGAGGTATTTCTAAAATATTTGTTCGTAAAATTCTATAAGATAAAATACCACTGTATGATTTTGTTGTTTTTATATTTACTTTATTAATATTATATTTGTTTGTTAACGAATTCGAAAACTCTTGTAGCTTATTATCATTAATCGTTTCTTTGTCTATATTAATTTGTAATAAATAATTGTATACTATGCACAATATAATTATAAAAATTATACTAAAAAATATACTGATATATTGTGAAATAATTACTATTAATAAACAAAACATAGAAAATTTCAAACCTTTATAAATATATAATAATTTCATATTATGAAATGAGTTGTTTTAAATCAGATAATTCTAATCTTCTTAAATATGATACAAATATAGGTAAACCGTAAACAGGTCTAAATTCTGTTGTTAAAGAACCTATAATATATCCTAAAGAAGTGAAATACATTAATGCTACAACACTTGCTAATGGAGCTAATATAATAGATAAAAATAATATTTCTGTGATAAAGCCAAATAATAAACTCAAAACAACAATAAATACAAATGATTTTACATATTTTTTAGATAAACATATTTGGAATAAAGTGTATAAGATAGAATCTGCAGCAGATAAATTATTATCTACAGAATATCTACTATATGCAAATAACATTGCTGAAAATAAATATAATCCAATTAATGAAAACATAATTCCAATTATTGAAATCAATATTAATACAAAGGCTAAGAAATTAGAAGATTCAATATCTATAATTTCAATTAAAATAGGCATTAAAACATAAATTATACCTGATGGAATAAGTGTTATTCCTACAATAAGTAACCCAACAATTCCTTTTTGCGTTAATGTTAAAATAGAATCAAAATTAGGAGGATTTGAATTAACGCCTTTTTTAATTCTTTCTTGTGAAACAGAAACCATATACCCAAATAAAGGTATTAAACCAATTATAGAAAAAAATAATACCGAACCAATAAAATACATTATAATCGGTATCCTACGTATATATTTAATCGTATTAACTAACATTATATTACTAAATGAGAACCAACCATAAAATGTTTACCTATCTCAAACTAATTTCTTGTTACACGATTACCAACAGATACCTTTTCTGTTTCAGTCATACCATTTCGATAAATCTCTAATTCGATTTCATCATCTGGTTTCGTATGAATAGCAATGTAACTAGCTAAATCTTCATTTGTTTGAATATCAACACCATCTACACCTGTTATAATATCAGGTGTCGAAAAACCATCTTCTAACGTTAATAAGTCTACATCACTAGCTGGACTCTCATCTTCAACATCTGAAACAATTAACCCTTTATTTATATCTAAATTATCTGATATATTCGCGTTATAATTCAACTCTTCTGTTTCAATACCAATATAACCATGTTCATGACTACCTGTTTCAATTAAACTTTGACCAACAGAATGAGCTAATATAGATGAAACAGCATATCCAATATTCTCACCTACTGTTGCTCTATTAACACCTATAACAGAATCACTACTCTGACTATACAATGGACCACCACTATTGCCCGGATTTAATGCTGCATCTGTTTGAATAGTATCTGGAATACCAAACTCTGACTCAATACTCATAAATACATTATTTGCACTAACCGTTCCCGTAGTTACGGTATTATCTAAACCACTTGGTGAACCAATTGCAACCACTGATTCACCTACAGATGGTGTACTCATTTGCATAGGTAAAACAGGCGTTTCATCAGGAATATAATCAGGTTTTATTATACCAATATCTGTATCTCTATCTGAACCCGTAAGATTTGCCTCACTCCATTCACCATTTTCATATTGAACATAAAATTCTGAATATCCACTAATAACATGGTCATTTGTCATTATATATTCATCTGTATACATAAATCCAGAACCTTGAGATTCAACATCATCTTGACCNTCAGATTTTGCATATATAGTTACAATTCCAGATTGAGCTTTATCTACATTCATATCACCATCATAATTAACAGAATTAACAGTTGTTTGATTTACAATTGTATCCTCTGAAGAATAATTTGTATTATCATCTATATATAATGGAACAATATATGCACCAATTAAAAATCCAAAACAAAGTAATAAAATAATTACTATCACACTAAATATTTTATCAAATAAACTTGTCATTATTAGATAATAACATTAAAACAATATTAATCTTTCCTAAACAAAAATTTGACTTCAGTTAATAATTTAGGGTCGGGGAAACCTTTATATACTGCGCATGTTTAAGAAAGCACAAGAAAAAACGGACGCGGTATCGCCTGTAATTGGAGTAATTCTTCTCGTAGCTGTAACAGTTGCACTCGTAGCACTTGCAACAGTTATTGTCTTCGACATCGGTTCCGATGTATCAGACACAGCAGACGCAACAGTACAACTTGACGGTGTTGATGACCCTGTAGGTGTACAAGCAACGGTTGTACGTAACGAAAATGTAGCTGAATTCACATTAGAAGACCCTGAAGGAAACTCCGAAACAATGAGTGAAGTAGGTGAAACGGTAACTGTTGATGAAGGTGAAGAAGGAACATACACAGTTGTTGCAGAACTTGAAGATGGTAGTGAAGAAGTTCTCACAAGTACAGACCGATAATTAATACAATTATTAAAAATATTTTTTATTTTATTACTTATTTAATAAATAAATAAATTTCTTTTTTAATTTTTTAACCAAACGTGGATTAATAATTTAGGGTTTGGAGTGCCTTTATATACTGCGCATGTTTAAGAAAGCACAAGAAAAAACGGACGCAGTATCGCCTGTAATTGGAGTAATTCTTNTNGTAGCTGTAACAGTTGCACTCGTAGCACTTGCAACAGTTATTGTCTTCGACATCGGTAGTGATGTTTCTGACACAGCAGACGCAACAGTACAACTTGACCAAGTAGAAGACGGTGTACAAGCAACAATTGTACGTAACGAAAACGTCGCATCTTTTGAATGGGGTGCAGACGCAGAGGGAACAATTAGTGAAGATGGTGAAGTAGGTAGTTCTGATGTAGCTGAATTTGATGTTGAAGATGGTAGTGAACTTGATGAAGATGTAGGTACAGCATCTGTAATTGCTGAATTAGAAGATGGTAGCACAGAAGTTCTCACATCTACAGATTACGACGTATCTGAATAAATGAATCATTTATAAATAACTTTTTATTTTATTAATTAGTAATTAAATACATTTATATTTGAAGTATTATTGTGTATGAGATAAACCATGTACATATAGTCATTAAACTAATATATATATCAGGTTTACGTGTTTCTTTTGCTATGTTTAATATTCTGAATAAGAATGGTTGTATTATTATCAATCCTATTACTGGTATTAATGTTGTTAATTGTGTTGGTTGATAATACATGTTTGAAATATATGCAGCTATTGTTCCTACAATCAAAATAATAATTAATATTTTAAGACTTTCAATTGCATTTTGTTTTTTATCTGTCATATGTATATTATTTATATGTACATATATGATTATTTCGCCATTTCATTTCCGTAAAACTCAAGAGGTTTGGATTAGATTATACTAATATGTCTAATACATTTATTAAAATTATAAAGAGACCTATTAAATGGTTAATTTGGTTAATTTTACTTCCTGTAAAGTTTCTTATTTCGTTAGTTGGTAATGTTATAAGTATAATGATTTCAATTATTTTATTTATAGTTTTATTACTTCTTATTGGAATAGTTCTTGGTATTGTACCTGCACCTGAATTTTTACAACCGTGGGTTTGAAGAATAGTTTTATATTAATAAACGTATTATAATTATATATGGGTAGTTGGTATGGTTATAATATAATTAAGAATGGTGAAGTAATAGATGTGGGAACAAATTTTGGTACGGGCGTTATAACAACTCCGAAGATATCTTTAGTTGAAGATATTGAGTATGATGAAGCGTTTGTTTACTATGTTAATGATACTTCTGATACGGGTGAAATGATTCATTTGCCATCTCGTGATTCTTGCAAGTTTATGATACATAATGGAAAACCATATTATGTTGATACAGAAAATCATGAAAAAGAAGATTCTATATTTGATGAGTATGAATATGATTTAACATTATGTGGTAATTATATGAATTAATTAGTTTTCTTCTTTTGCTATTGTATATGTTTCATTGTGTCCTTGTTCATATACATATAGTCCATCTATTTCTCTAATTTTGTTTAATATTTCTGGCACATCATTTTCTTCAATATTTTTTACGTTAAAATCAATTGTTCCAATTGGTATTGTATCACGCATATTTTATGTTTTAAAATGTTACCTTATATATTTATCTAATTTGGATATTTTATTATTTTGTCCACATGAAATACATAATTATTTTTTCGCATTTCTACATAATTTTTAAAAGCATATGTTGTTTCATTTATTCCTCTTGGATGTTGGAAAGCAAATTCTCCCGGTTCATCTTCTTTTGTTTTTCTTGCTAGTACTGTATGTTTTTGTACGCATTTTTTGTTATGTGTATTTAATTCTGCATTTGTTGATTCACAAATTCTAATTTGATAATTATAATTATCCATATTTTACGTTAATAGTATTATTATATTTCATTAAATGGTTGTCTAACGTAAAATGATATATATTCTGTATTTGTAGATTCTGTGTATCCAATATATTCAGGTTTATATTCTGGATATGTAGTGTAATTATTGATGGCAATAGTTTCAGCTTCAAACATATATTCACCAGTTATATTTACCATTTTTTTCATTTTTTCTTTCATAAGTGGTTCTAACATTTCAGAAAATTCTTTAGGTTTTTTATTTTCTTTTTCATAATCATCAATACGGTAAAATATTCTGTATTTGTTTTGTTTTTCTTTTCCTGATTTATTAATATATTCTTCTAATGAACTTACGTTTTCGAAGTATAAATGAGGTTTTGATGTAACAACATGCCCACGTAAAGAAGTTAATTCGCATT
>SL_4KL_010_BRINEDRAFT_10002329_pt1 | contig 10735 bp, 7 predicted proteins | sample SodLak_010_BRINE_2_FD_10664 | JGI IMG/M metagenome (IMG submission 10664) | reverse complement strand
CCCCTTCACCTGCGCCGCGAAACCGCCAGTGACCCGGCTCGTCGTGATCGACCCGGTTCGCGCTCGGACTCCGTGAGATCACGTGTTTGAGCCGGTTCAACGGATACACGCTCCCGTCGACGCGAAAGCAAAGCGAGAGCTTGTCGTCCAGTCTGAGCGCTTCGAGCACCGCGCTGTCGTCCTCTACGAAATCGTTACACTGTACCCACGTCCACTCGTCCGGCGGGTTCGACGACAGCGTATGACCCTGATGACCGGGGCCGTCTTCGAGTTCGATGGTTCGGTCGCCGACCGTCACCTCCCCGGTCATGAACACCGACTCGTTTCGACTCCAGTGTTTGCCCGTCCCGATGGTTTTCGACAGCAAATCCGTGAGTCTCTCGCTCCGAAGCGGCGTGAACGCGAACGTGTCCGGCTCGTACTCCAGGTTCCAGGAGACGTCGCCGATGCTCCCAGTCGCCGACGACGAGGTGAGCACCGCATCCCCGATGGCCAACTCGAACGGGTTGCCTTCGATTCGCACGCTGTCCATCGAGAACGCCTGCGAAACGAACGTCGAGCGTTCGGGGGCGTCGCGGTCGGTGAGCGCCGCCCAGAGCCGACCCTCCTGACGGCCCCGCTCGGTCGACAACAACGTGTAGCGATACCAGAACGCCACCGACGAATCCAGTGGACTAACGAGCGAGTACCACACCTCTCTGCCGCGTTCACCCACGTCGAGCGGCCACTCGACGACTGGGTCGTTCGGGTCAGGGTACATTATGGAGTCTATCAAACGATGAACTGCCGCTAAATTTATAGTTTTCCCCGATGCCGAGCGCCGAGCGCACACCGACGAACTCGTGCGGGCGCGCACGACCGTCCGGCGCTGCCAAGCTCTTTGACCCCTGCCGACGTACCGGCTGCTCCATGGGAATCAGGGTTATCGACGCGAAACGCACGTCTCGTATTCGTGCTCACTTGCTCGACGACGAGTGCGTCCGAGCGGCGACCGCAGACACCATCGGGAGGACAGTGTTCGATGAGTGCTGAGATGGAGTTCGGCGCGATGCTCGGGACGTTCGGCGACCACGCCTCGCCGGAGGCGTTCCGTCGCGTCGCTACGGCTGCCGAGAACGCCGGCTTCGACGCCGTCTGGGTTGGCGACCACGTCGCCTTCCCGGCCGAGATTCCCGAGACGTATCCGTTTTCGCGCTCGGGAAAATCGCCGTTTGACGCCTCACAAAACGCCTACGACGCCTTTCTGGTACTTTCGCACCTGGCTTCGAGCACGGACACCATCGCACTCGGCACCAACACCTGTATCGTCCCGTACCGCCATCCGGTCGTCCTCGCCAAACACGCGCTGACACTGGAATCGCTCTCCGATGGCCGCTTCGAGTTCGGCGTCGGGGTCGGGTGGATGGATACCGAGTTCGAGGTACTCGACGTGCCGTTCGAGGAGCGCGGGAGCCGAACCGACGAGTTTCTCCGGCTGTTCGAGGAGCTTCGAGAACACGGAGAGTGTTCGTTCGAAGGGCCACACCACTCGTTTCAGCGAACCGGCTTTTATCCAACTCCGGAGCCCGGACGACCGCCCATCTGGGTCGGCGGCCGCTCGGGGGCGGCGTTCCGNCGCGTCGCCGAGTTCGGCGACGGCTGGACGATCTTCTGGGATCGCCCCGAAGACATCGCGTCCGCTCGCGAACGGATCATGAACGCGTGGACGGACTACGACCGCGACGGTGAACCCGAAATCGCCGTCGTCAGAGCGACGCACGTCGGAACTGACACCGATCTCGACACGGATCGACCGCTCATCGGATCGGCAGAATCGATACGCGAAGACGTCGAGGCGTATCGTGAAGCCGGGACTACTCGGATCGTCATCGACTTCTTCACCACGGATATCGACGAGCAGATCGAGCAGATACAACGGTTCGGCGAACGGATTCTCGATCGATGAGTATCTCCACTGGCCGTTCATTTCTGATATCAACGATATGGCGTTTCTGAAGTTTCCTGCACTACGTAAGGTCGTCTAAACATATTAAAATAGTGTAAAAGTAGATATGTGGGTTCGAAACCAGCGCTCCGAGAACCAGCGGAAGAGTCCTCCTAATCCAGTCCCGGACGGATTCGAATCGCGAAGGCTCGAACCCTCTCACCATCTGGGCTCGAACCGCCGAGGATACCTGCTGCTCACGAATTTGTTCGCAGCAGAATAGTCCCGGGCGGATTCGAACCGCCGTCAACGGCTCCAAAGGCCGTTATGATTGGCCACTACACCACGGGACTTCGGACGATGGTAGTCGGCCGGGGCACAATAGCGTTACCGTTCGCCGTCGATCCGTTCTGCGAACCGCTGTACTGCCTCGGTCGGCGCGTACTCGCCCGAGGCAGTCAGCGGAGAGACGCTGACGCGACCGTTCACGATGGCGTGACGATCTGCCCCCGACTCGTCGACGTCACCGTTCGCGATCTCCTCCCACAGCGGATTGCGTATCGAGAACCCGCCGTCGACGCGCTCGGCGGACATCTCATAACGCTGAGCCGGACGGGTCACCGCCGCGCCGGTAATCGGGCGGTCGGGTCGAGGAACGTTGAGATTCACGAGCGCCGGCGTCTCGTCGGTGTCGGCGTCGATTACGTCCCCGACCAGGTCGGCCGCGATGTCGGTCGCGTGCTCGAAGGCGTCGGTCGTCATCGCTTCGCCGTAGCCGATGGTGTCGACGGAGACGGCGACGGCGGACGTGCCGAGAAGCGCCGCCTCCATCGCCGCGCTAACCGTTCCGGATCGCGACAGCACCGATGCGCCGAGGTTGGCCCCTGGGTTGCAGCCGCTGACGACGAGGTCGAACGGCTCTTCGAGCCCGCGAACGCCGGCGATGACGCAGTCACACGGCGTTCCGTCGACGGCGTAGCCGAGCTCGCGCTCCACCGCCGGAACGTGACACGAGAACACCCCGTCGGCGAGGTTCGGTCGGTCGGCCTCGGTGCCGTTTCGACCGTACGACAGCGACCGGCCGACGGCGCTCTGGTTGGTTCGCGGGGCGACGATCGTCACCGAAGCGACCGTAGAGAGCGCCTCGTACAGCGCGCACAGGCCGGGTGCGTCGATGCCGTCGTCGTTCGTCAACAGCACGGTGGGGTCGCTCATGCGCCTTCGTCTCGGGCGGGCCGGATAACGCTTCCGCGGAGAGCGGTACGGAACGCTCTATCGGCTCCGTATCGATGCTCTCAATCGGCTGCTCCCGACTCCAGTTCGAGCTCGAGCAGTTCGCACGCGTCCGTGTCGGCGTCGAAACAGTCCGGACACGCCGGGTCGCGGTCGATAATCGTGTCGAGGCGCTCTGCGACCGTCTCGTCGATGACGCTTTCGAGCTGCTTTGCCTCGGTTCGGAACTCCTCGACCTCGAGCACCTCCCACAGAAAGCGCTCGATGATGCAGTACGTCTGCAACGCGTCGCGAGCCTCGACGATTCCCTCGTCGGTGAGCGAGACGCCTTTGTACTTTTCGTGGTCGGCGAAACCACGCTCTTGGAGTTTCCCGATCATCTCGTTCGCACTCGCGGGGCTTACGTCCAGCGTGTCCGCGATAGCGCCGGTCGATGCTGGGCCGTCCTCTCGCTGTTGGACGAGATAAATCGCTTTCAGATACTGGTTCTGCGTGTTCATGCTCGCGTCTCCATGAGTCGTGTGACCTCCTCGACACCCTCCTTTTCTTCCTCGCGGATCTCCCGTAACACGGAGAGGAGATACTCGCGGTCGATGCTGAACTCGATGTCGGACGCTTCGATCGCCGTAATGAGGTCGTCGTAGAACTTGTACGCCGTCTCCTCGTTGCAGAGCTGGTCGTAGAGCACGCCGTCGAAATCCGTGCCCGATTCGTATCGCGCGGCGACCAATTTCTCGATCTCCTCGTAGGCAACCGGGTCGGCGTCGAGTTCATCGACGAGCGTTTCGAGCCGCTTTCTGTGTTCTGCGGACTCCGTTGCGGCCTCTTCGAGGAGCGCCTCGATGTCGTCGTCGAGTTCGTCGTCGTCGAGCGTCTCGGAGTGTTTGTACGCTCTGGCTTCGACGACCTCCTCTAACACCATGCCGATCTGCAGGAGGCGCGCGAGCTGGTGGTCGGACGCGACCGGGTACGAAAGACTCACGCCGAACACCTCCGATGGTGGGGCATATCGGTCAGTCCGGGATGAGCGCGTATAAACATACCTTTGAGGAGTCGCACCGCTGTGACGGTGTCGTTCTCCCCCGAATCGAAACGAGACGCTGCGTCGGTTACGCTCGCGACTGTAGCCGGTCGCGAATCCGACGCTCCATGTCCTCGCGGAGTTCGTCGACCTCGATCTCGTCGAGTACAGGAACGTAGAACCCTTCGACGAGCATGTTCTTCGCGAGGCCCTCCGGAACCGCCCGCGACGCCATGTAGAACAGGTCTTCCTCGGAGACTTGCCCGACGGTGGCGCTGTGTGAGGCCTCGGTGTCGTGGTTGTTGATGATGAGCTTCGGCGATGCGTCGGCTTCGCTCTCGTCGCTCAGCATAAGGGTGTTCTCGCGCTGATACGAACTCGTGTCCCACGCGTCGCGGCCGACGTTCTGGACGCCCTCGTACACCGACCGAGCCTCGTCGTCGATGACGCCTCGAGTGACGAGATCGGCGGTAGTGTGTTCGGCGTTGTGCCACACGCGGGCGTCGATGTCGAGGTGCTGGTCTTCGTGCCCGTAGAACGCGCCGACGATCTTCGTCTCCGAGGAGTCGCCGTCCAGATGCGTCTCGACCGACGATTTCGTCAGATGCGAGCCGACGTTACAGTCGATCCAGCTGGCCGTCGCGTACGCGTCCGTGGTGGCCTCCTTCAGCATGTACGTGTACGTCGTCTCGCTCAGATCCTGAAGGTTGCCGAACTGGACGTAGCTGTTCTCGCCAGCCACGACCTCGACGATTCCGCTGTAGTAGCGCTCCCCATCGAAGTCATCACCGGTCTCTTGACGCTCTAAGATCGTCACCGACGAGGACGCCTCCGTAACGACGAGTGTGTAATTGAAAAGCGACCGCGAGTTCATCGTCGTGCGGATTTTCACGTCCTCCGCGTCAACGCCCTCGGGGACGTACACGACCGTCCCGGTCGTAAACAGCGCCGTCGACAGCGCCGTCAGATAGTTCGTCTGTGGGTCGACGACGCTTCCGAACGCCTCGCGAACGAGAGCTTCGTGTTCGGAGACGGCGTCGGCGAACGACAACAGCTCTACCTCGTCGGGGCCGACCAGCTCTTTCGTTTCGGACGCCGACAGCGGGTCGACGAGCGCCTCGAAATCGAGCTCCGAGAGATCCGTCCACTTTCGTCCCGGCGTCCTGATGACGTCCGGGAAATCGAGCTCCGAAAGCGCCGAGAGCGCGTCCAAACGGGTTTCGAGAAGCCACGCCGGCTCGTCGAGCTCGTCGCTGATCTGTCGAACCGTTGCTTCGTCGATGGATGCGTGTACCTGCGTACTCATACTATCCGAGACTCCCCTCCATTTCGAGCTCGATGAGTCGGTTGAGCTCGACCGCGTACTCGATCGGCAGCTCCTCCGTTATCGGCTCGATGAAGCCGGCGACGATCATCTGTTTCGCGTCGTCGTCGTCGAGGCCGCGCGATTGCAGATAGAAGATGTCCTCGTCGCCGATCTTGCCGACGGTCGCCTCGTGCGCCACGTTGACTTTCGATTCCTCGATCTCCATGTACGGCATCGTGTCTGAGGTCGACTCGTTGTCGAACATCAGCGCGTCGCACTCGACCGCCGTGCTCGAGTTCTCGGCACCGTCGGCGATGTGGACGAGTCCGCGGTAGTTCGTCCGTCCGCCGTCTTTCGAGATGGATTTCGACTCGATCGTCGATTTCGTGTTCGGCGCGTTGTGGTACACCTTCGCGCCCGTGTCGATGTTCTGGCCCTCGCCCGCGAACGCGATGGTGATGTGGGTGTCAGTCGCGCCGGGACCTTTGAGAATGGTGCAGGGGTAGAGCATCGTCGCCTTTGAACCCATCGACCCCGACACCCACTCCATCGTGGCGTCCTTCTCACAGATCGCGCGTTTCGTGTTCAGGTTGTACGTGTTTTTCGACCAGTTCTGCACCGTCGAGTACTGGACGTGTGCGCCCTCCTTGACGAACACCTCGACGCCGCCGGAGTGGAGGTTGAATCGACCGTACTTCGGTGCCGAACAGCCCTCGATGTAGTGGACTTCGGAGTTCTCCTCGGCGATGATGAGCGTGTGCTCGAACTGACCCATCCCTTCGGAGTTCATCCGGAAGTACGCCTGAATCGGCATCTCGACCGTCACGCCCTCGGGGACGTAGACGAACGAGCCGCCCGACCAGATCGCGCCGTGCAGCGCGGCGAACTTGTTGTCGCTCGGCGGCACGCACTTCGTCATGAAGTACTCACGGACGATTTCGGGATGCTCGCGCACCGCCTTATCCATGTCCATGAAGATGACGCCCTTCTCCTCCCACTGCTCTTGCATGTTCTGGTAGACGATCTCGGACTCGTACTGCGCGCCGACGCCGGAAAGGGCGTTCCGTTCGGCCTCGGGAATGCCGAGCTTGTCGAACGTGTCGCGGATCTCTTCGGGGAGGTCTTCCCACGACTCCTCGCCGCCGCGGGTGTCGATGTCGGGTCGGATATACGGGACGATTTCGTCGATATCGACTTCGCTCAGATCCGGCTGGCCGGGCCAGTCGGTCGGCATCGGCATCTGCTGGAACTGCTTGAGCGCGCGAAGTCGCCGCTGGAGCATCCACTCGGGTTCGTCTTTGTCCTCGGAGATGAGACGGATCGTCTCCTCCGTGAGGCCCTTGTCGGCTTTGAACGCCGACTTCTCCTCTTTTTTGAACTCGAAGCGGGCTTCGGTGTCGGTCTCTTTCAGGTGGTCTTGATCGGAACTCATTATCTGTAATTACGTCTGTGTGCTTATGACAGTTCTTCTAGCTGGATTCGGTTACGCCGTCTCGTAGACTTCGTCACGAACCCAGTCGTAACCCTTGTCCTCTAGTTCTTCGGCGAGCGATGCGTCGCCGCTCTTGACGACGGTGCCGTCGAGCATGATGTGGACGTGGTCGGGCTCGACGTAATCGAGAATACGTTGGTAGTGGGTGATCTGCAAGATGCCGGTACCGACCTCGTCGCGGAGCGCGTTGATGCCGTTGGCGACGTCCTGCAGTCGGTCGATGTCCAGCCCGGAGTCGATCTCGTCGAGTACGGCGATGCTCGGTTCGAGAATCGCTGCCTGCAACACCTCGTTTTGTTTCTTCTCGCCGCCCGAGAAGCCGGCGTTCAGATACCGGTAGGCGAACTTCTCGTCCATGTCGAGCAGTTCCATCTTCTCCGCGAGCAGCTGCTGGAACTCCGCGACGCCGACCTCGCCGTCGTCGACCGGCCCCTCCATCGGCGAGGTGTCGTAGCCCGTGTCCTCGTCCTCGTCGTCCGCGTCGTCGCCCTCGAACAGGTCTTCGCGCTCTTCGAGCTTCGCGTTCAGCGCGGTTCGAAGGAAGTTGACCATCGTGACGCCCTCGATCTCGGCGGGGTACTGGAAGGCGAGAAAGATACCGAGCGCGGCGCGCTCGTTGGGTTCGAGCTCGAGCAGATCCCACGTCCGCATGTCTTCGGGGATGTCGAACTCCTCGCCGAACTCGTCGTCGTCGAGGTGAAGCGTGATCTCACCCTCGGTCACCTCGTAGGCGGGATGACCGGCGATGATCTTCGCTGTCGTCGACTTCCCGGAGCCGTTCGGCCCCATCAGCGCGTGGATCTCGCCCGAGTTGACCTCGAGGTCGACACCACGTAGGATGGTTTCGCCACCCTCCTCTGCGACCTCAGCGTGCAGGTTCGTTATTTCTAGCGTAGCCATTGTCGGGTCTCACTGGAACTCGGTTCGTGAAGGCCATAATGGTTTCGGGTTCCGACCTCTTTGAGTTCAGCTTTTGAAAAATTATTTTCCGTTATAGTAATTCGGCACGGTTTGCGCGGGCGTCGACGTATCGTCCTCGCTACATAAACGAGCCGAGTCCGGTCTGTTCCTGCCCGCTTTTGACCTCGTCCCACGAGACGTCGAGCGCCTCGAGAATTCGCTCAATAGGCCCTTTCAACGTCTTATCGAGCATCTTGTCGTAATCCACCGCGAACGCGTCCGGTATCTGGTCGTCGAACTCGAAGCAGACGACGTCCGGGTCGCGTTTGAACTCGCCGTACAGCGCGTCGTCCGACGGGTCGAGCCCACGTTCGTCCTCCAGCTCGCGGAAGAACGACGGATGAACCTTTTTTAAATATAGCCGCTTCGGCTTCGACCCTCGGTCGAAGTTCGTTCCGAGGAGCAAGTTCGCGTACTTCGCGCCGCGTACGTGTGCGGTATCCGTGTCGTAGTTGTCGAGCCGCTTGCCGATGCCGCCGGGAATTCCGATTTCGTCGAGCGAAACATCGCCCGCCTCGACGCGCTGAATTACTTCGTGGACGTAGTCGGTGATGTCGTCGATATCCTCGCCGGTAACGACCATCTCCAGCACCCGCTTTTGAACCTCCTTCGTGATCGGCGCGATGTCCGAGCGCTTGTACTCGAAGCCCGTGATATCGATGTCGTCGACGTCCTTGCCCTCCTTCCAGATGATGTGTCCCGCATAGCGCTTTTTCTTCCCCGCCTGGAAGAATCGTCGGTACAGCTTTTCGAACTCGATCTGAAACCGGTGGCTGTGGGCGTTTAGACCGGCCGCGAACTCGTCGTAGGCGTCGTTGATGTGCTGTTGGATTTCGAAGGACTGCTCGATGGCCTCGGCCTTCGAGATTTCATCACCGAGTTCCAACATGACAGAATCCGTATCTCCGTACGCGACCTCGTATCCGATCTCGTTTGCGGCTTCCTCCGTGTACTCGATAACCTCCCTCCCGGTTGCGGTTACGGCCGCTCCCATCTGCTTGTCATAGAGGCGGAACCGATCCCATCCAAGAACCCCGTAGAGTGAATTCATAATCACCTTGACAGCTTGCTGCTGTCGGTCGTACGTCTGGTAGGCGTCGCTTCCGGGTTCGTTCTCGTTGCGAAACGACTTCTTCTGTTCGCGCTCTTCGAGCAGCTCGTCGACCATCGCTCGAATCATCCCGTCCGGCTCTTTCCGAAAGTGCGTCCCGTTGGGCGCGACGTACGTCTCACCGTCGTACTTCTCCGGGGTGACTTTGGTCTCCGGTGAGGCGTTAATCGTCACCATGCACATCGGATAGAGACTTTTCAAGTCGAGCACGCTCACCATCTCTCTGACGCCCGTGATCGGATCGAAAACGGCCCCACCTTCGTACTCCTCTGCGTCGACGGCCCCCTTCGACGGCAGCGCGAACTCGCCGTGCACTTTGTGGAGGACGTACATGTCGACGGCGTCGCCGGGCGTCGTCGCGTCCTCGAGCTTGCAGCCGACGAACGTGGCGACCTCCTGCCAGAACGGGATGATGTTCTGTTTGCGGTCGAGTTCGACGCACAGCTCGACGTCACGGAGGTTGTACTCCAGCAGTCGTTCGGGGTTTTCCTCCCAGAGGTCACCGATGTCACCGGGGTAGCGTTCTTTGCCGACGCCGAGTTCGACCTCGCCCACGGCGTCGAGCCGGTACGAGTCGAGTTCGGAGAACTGGGTACGCTGGTAGGCGTACAACAGGTCGAACACGACGCGGCCTTTCACGTTTGGACCGCCCCATCCCGAGCGCCACACCTCGTTCACGCGAGAGAGACGGTTCGAGCCCAGTCGGTCGTGCCGGGATTCGAGCCGGTCGATCCGGTCGAGCAGGTACGGCGCGTCGAAGTCGTCGAAGTTCCNCCCGGTCAGTACGTCCGGGTCGGTGTCGTCGATGTAGTCGAGATAGTCGACGAGCATCTCAGCCTCATCACCGAATCGGCGGACATCGACGTCGAGTTCGCCGTTGCCGATGGGGTCGTACCCCCCGATTCGATCCGGACCAGTGACGCCCTCTGACGACTCGTACAGCCAGATGACGTACTCGTCGTCGTAGGAGTCGTGAGCGGTGAGACAGATGATCGTCTCTTCGCCCTCCTCGGGGAACCCGTGTCTGTCGTCGACCTCGATGTCGAGGGTGTGTACGCGTGGTTCGACCGACAGTTCGGTCGCCTGCATCTCCGTGTGATAGATTTTCAGGCTCCCGTCGTCGAGTTCGCGAAGCGGAACACGAACGCCGCTTTCGATATCCTTGTCGATGAGCAAGCGGTTCGGAAAGAGAATGTCGGCCTCGTAGTGCTCGAAACGGTCGCGGAGCTGTCCGACGTCGCGTGGCGTCTGCCCGAACACCTTGACGAGCGTTTCGCCGCGGATCGAATCGTAGACGACGAGCTCGTCTTCGGCACGCTCGCCGATGTCGGCACCCTCCCTCGCGAGGTGGCCGTACGTCTCGACGCCGGCGAGGCGGTCGTGGTCGAGCCGCGAATCGATAACGTCGGCCGCAGTGACCGGGTCGGCGGGCGCTTCGATGAGGTCGAGGCCGGAAAGCGGCGTATAAAAATACGGCTGGAAGCCGTACACGCGGACGTGCACGGTCTCGCGTGTTCCCGTTCGTCCGAACACGTGGAGGACGGGGTGTTCATCGTCGCCGTTCCCGTCGACGGTGTAGTTGACCTGCGTGACCGCGAGTTCGACGTAGCCGCCGGCATCCGGAAACCGGTGGTCATCGACGTCAACCAGATCGGCAGCGAGCCCGCCGTTTCCGGCGACGGCGGCGG